>Ga0187827_10000006_pt1 | contig 322137 bp, 345 predicted proteins | sample ETNtaG_39_FD_167969 | JGI IMG/M metagenome (GOLD analysis project Ga0187827, IMG submission 167969) | Marine microbial and viral communities from oxygen minimum zone, Eastern Pacific Ocean - ETNP2014_SV_150_PacBio MetaG (Illumina Assembly) | ecosystem: Environmental > Aquatic > Marine >...
CTGGATTTTCATGCTGACGAGCAGGAGAGAGGCATCACAATTGATACTGCTGCTGTTAGCATGGTGCATACTTTTGAAGAAAAAGAATTCTTGATTAATTTGCTTGATACTCCTGGCCACGTTGATTTTGGGGGAGATGTAACAAGGGCAATGAGAGCTTCGGATGGAGCTATTGTTTTAGTAGATGCTGTTGAAAGCATAATGCCGCAGACAGAAACTGTTTTGAGGCAGGCTTTAAGAGAATTGGTAAAGCCAACATTGTTCATAAATAAAGTTGACAGGTTAATTAAGGAATTGCAGCTGACACCAGAGCAGATGCAGGAGCGTTTTATAAAAATAATCACTTCTGTTAATAAATTAATAAATGAAATTGCTCCGGAAGGATATGGAGAAAAGTGGCAGGTTAATGTGCAGGATGGCAGTGTTTGCTTTGGCTCTGCTTTTCATAACTGGGCATTATCAATACCATATATGCAGAAGAAAGGAATTACATTCAAGGATGTCATTGATGCTTATACTGAAGGTGAAAAATACAAGGAACTGGCAGAAAAAGCGCCATTGCATGAAGTTGTTCTTAATATGGTTATTACGCATTTGCCAAATCCAATTGTTTCCCAGCCGTACAGGATTCCAAAAATATGGCATGGTGATGCAGAAAGCGAAGATGGGAAATCTTTAGTGAAGTGCAATGCCAACGGCCCTTTGTATTTTGTCATAACAAAAATTGTCATTGACCCACAGGCAGGGGAAATTTCTGCCGGAAGATTATTTTCAGGAACAATGCAAAAAGGCACAAATGTCTATCTGAACAGGGCAAAGCAGGCCACAAAAATCCAGCAGGTATATGTCTATAACGGGGCAAAAAGGGAAATAGTGGATAATGTTCCTGCAGGAAATTTTGTAGGTGTTGGAGGCGTTAAATCCCATGCCGGAGAAACTGTAACATTAGAGCAGACAGAAACTCCTTTTGAGCGGATAACTCATATATTTGATCCTGTTATCACAAAAGCAATTGAGGCAAAAAGGCCAAGCGACTTGCCAAAATTAATTGAGGTTTTAAGGATGGTAGGAAAGGAAGACCCTACAATCAATATTGAAATAAATGAAGAGACTGGAGAGCATTTAATGCATGGGATGGGAGAATTGCATTTGGAAGTTATTGAAAACAGGATAAGGAGTGAGAAAGGCGTTGATGTTCAAACTTCACCGCCTATTGTTGTTTACCGTGAGACTATAAGCGCTGCAAGCCAGGAGGCAATGGGAAAAACACCGAATAAGCATAACCTGTTTTTCTTTAAGGTTGAGCCTTTGGAAGACGCAATTTCGGATGCTATTAAAAAAGGCGATATCCAAGAATCCAGGATCAAGAAAAAAGACTTAGTATTAAGGGATAAATTAGTTGAATGTGGAATGGACAGCAAAGTAGCTTTAAAAGTCAAGGATGTCTATAACGGAAATATGTTTGTTGATATGACTCGCGGCCAGGTGCATGTAGGAGAAGTAATTGAGATGCTTTTGGATATGTTCGAGGATGTCATGAGACAAGGGCCATTAGCTCGTGAGCCTTGCTTTAAAGTAAAGGTAATGCTTACAGACATGAAACTGCATGAGGATGCTATCCATAGAGGGCCAGCACAGGTTTATCCTGCTGTAAGAGAAGGTGTTAGGGGAGCGATGATGACAGCAAAGCCATTCATATTGGAGCCATACCAGATCTTAAGGATTGAGGCTCCTGCAGATTTTTTGGGCAATATTTCAAAACTAATAAGCAATAAAAGAGGCCAGCTTCTTGATGCGCAGCAGGAAGGCACCTTATCTATAATCAAGGCCAAGCTTCCGGTAGGAGAGATGTTTGGCTGGAGTTCTGAATTAAGAAGCGCTACTGGTGGCAGAGGAAGTTCATCATTAGTTGACCAGATGTATGAGAAGCTGCCTGGAGAATTACAGGAAAAGATAGTAAAGCAGATAAGGGACAGGAAAGGGCTTACAGATGCTCAGGTTGGTGCTTGAATTTAAACGCCCTTACCGAGAACAGCATAAATCGTATTATTCTCTATTGTCTATAAACCTTTAGAATAAGTGATTATTAATTAAATTATTAATAGATATATTAATGTTTATTTTATTTAAATTTTGATACTCTTTTTTTTAATGTAATTATCCAAAATACTTCCTTTAGAGTATTGGGTTTCCTTACTATACAGAATATCTTCAAGGTTTGCTCCTTTAAGGTCTGCTTCTGTAAGGTTTGCTCCTTTAAGGTTTGCTTTACTAAGGTCTGCTCCTCTAAGGTCTGCTTCTCTAAGGTCTGCTCCTTCAAGTTTTGCTCTATAAAGGTATGTTGCTTCAAGGTGTGCTCCTCTAAGGTTTGCTCCACTAAGGTTTGCAAAATCAAGGTTTGCTAAATAAAGTTTTGCTCCTTCAAGGTCTGCTCCAGGTTTTATTTCATATTTCATTTTAATACCACTTAGAATTGGAATAATTAATCTATTTATAAACCTTTTGGTTTGTAATCCCTCAATAGTAGTATAAAAATAGAATAATAATCTTATTAATGCTTCTTTTCTTTAAATTTTGATACTCTTTTTTTTAATGTAATTATCCAAAATACTTCCTTCAGAGCATTGGGTTAAATCATTATACAGAATATCTTCAAGGTCTGCTCCTTTAAGGTTTGCGTATCTAAGGTTTGCGTATCTAAGGTTTGCTCCATAAAGGTGTGCTTTACTAAGGTCTGCTCCATAAAGGTCTGCTCCATTAAGGTCTGCTCCAATAAGGTCTGCTCCTTTAAGTTTTGCAAAATCAAGGTTTGCGTATCTAAGGTCTGCTCCTCTAAGGTTTGCTCCTTTAAGGTCTGCTCCAATAAGGTTTGCTCCAGGTTTTATTTCATATTTCATTTTAATTTATTAATGCTTCTTTTCTTTAATGTAATTATCCAAAATACTTCCTTCAGAGCATTGGGTTAAATCATCATACACAATATCTTCAAGGTCTGCTCCTCTAAGGTTTGCTTTACTAAGATCTGCTCCATTAAGGTTTGCTTTATTAAGGTTTGCTCCTAAAAGGTTTGCAAAAAAAAGGTTTGCTTCTTCAAGGTCTGCTCCTTTAAGGTTTGCTCCTTTAAGGTCTGCTCCATTAAGGTATGCTCCTTTAAGGTTTGCTTCTTCAAGATTTGCTCCTCTAAGGTTTGCTAAATAAAGTTTTGCTCCTTTAAGGTCTGCTCCTTTAAGGTCTGCTCCTAAAAGGTCTGCTTCTCTAAGGTTTGCTCCAGGTTTTATTTCATATTTCATTTTAATACCACTTAGAATTGGAATAATTCATCTATTTATAAACATTTCAATCAAACTTTACTAAAAAACGTCCGTCTTTAATTATTGCCCACTATCCCTATACATAACTTTCCCTAAAATAGCACAAAATAGTAATGCCCTTACCGAGAACAGCATAAATCGTATTATCCCCTATTGTCTATAAACCTTTAGAATAATTGATTATTAATTAAATTATTAATAGATATATTAATGTTTATACTCGCGCTTCAATTCCTCAATTTTTTCTTTAATTTTTGATATTCTCTTTTCTTTAATGTAATTATCCAAAATACTTCCTTCAGAGTATTGGGTTTCTGCACTATACATAATATCTTCAAGGTTTGCTCCTTCAAGGTCTGCTTTTTCAAGGTCTGCTTCTCTAAGGTCTGCTCCAAAAAGGTTTGCTTCTTCAAGGTTTGCTCCTAAAAGGTTTGCTAAATAAAGTTTTGCTCCTTTAAGGTTTGCTTCTCTAAGTTTTGCTCCTTTAAGGTCTGCTCCTCTAAGGTTTGCTAAATAAAGTTTTGCTCCTTCAAGGTCTGCTCCTTTAAGGTCTGCTCCAATAAGGTCTGCTCCTCTAAGGTTTGCTGCAATAAGGTTTGCTTTACTAAGATTTGCTCCTAAAAGGTTTGCTCCTTTAAGGTTTGCTTTACTAAGATTTGCTCCTTTAAGGTTTGCGTATCTAAGGTTTGCGTATCTAAGGTTTGCTCCAGGTTTTATTTCATATTTCCTATATTTCATTTTACCACCACTTATAATTGGAATAATTAAAATCTATTTCTAATTTTTTCCAGGCACTGTTTACCCATTTATAATCAGAATATCCTGTATAAGGGTTTTGGGGAATTTAACCATTTATTTGACGCCCTTACCGAGAATCGAACTCGGGCCTTAAGGTGTTTGCAAGGGCAAAACCTCGAAATTCAGATTTTCAATGCCGCAACCTCACGTTCTATCCACTATACTATAAGGGCAAGTTAAAAATTATGTGAAAATAAGCAAATTAGCTATATTAAATCTAAACATCAACAACAACTTCATAATCAATCTTTGAGTCTTCTTTTAGGGCTTCAAATACAATCTTTTCTGCTTTGGTTACTGATAGCAAATCTTCTTTTATATTCTCAAAATCTGTTTTTTTAATCTTGCCCTTTGCTAAAATACTCTTTATAGGGTCTTTTAATGACATGTTTTTTTCGGATTTTGCCCTTCTTGCATGCTGCAGCACATAAACAAAAAAATCGCCAATCTTTTCAGCGTCTTTAGCAGGCTTATTTTCTTTTAAATCCGAGGAAGGCCATTTTGAGATATGTATGCTCTTGATTTTTTCATATTTTTTGAAATAAGTTTGATATAATTCTTCTGTTATATAGGGGGTAATTGGAGCCATTAATTTTATTATATCAAGAAGAGCAGTGTATAATCCGTATTGCGCTGATAATTTCGGATCCTTGCCCCTCTTATCAGAATTATATAATCTGTCTTTTGTTATTTCAAGGTAATTGTCACAAAAAGAATGCCAGAAAAACTTTTCTGTTTCGAGCTTTGTGTGGGAATATTCATAATTCATGAAATTTTCAGTGGATTCTTTTATTAACTTGTTTAATTTTATCAAGATCCATGCATCCATTATTTCAAACTTTTTCAGCTTTTCTTTTTTAAAATCCTGGAGGTGCATAAATGCAAATTTTGAAGCATTCCAGATTTTTGTTGTGAATTTTTGCGCTGTTACAAGGTCTTTTTCCATAAATGGCAGATCATCTCCTAATTTTGAGCCGGCTGCCCAGAACCTTAAAGCATCTGCTGAATATTTTTCAATCATCTTATTGGGGTCAATTACATTTCCCTTGCTCTTGCTCATCTTCTTGCCATGGGGGTCTAAGGCCCAGCCGGAAATCATTACATTTTTCCATGCAATGTCCTTGTGGTGGAAATAGCTCTTGACAACTGTATTAAAAAGCCAGAAAGTGATTATGTCATGCGCTTGAGGCCTTAAATCCATTGGCAGCAATTTTTTGTATATCTTTTTGTCTTTAAACAGCTCTGCAGCAATATCCGGGGTTAAGGATGAGGTTGCCCATGTGTCCATTACATCTTTTTCCCCAATAAAATCCTTGGAGCCGCACTTGCATTTAGTTTTAGGAGTATCAACTAAAGGGTCTACAGGAAGCTGCTTTTCATCTGCTGTAATTATTTCACTGCATTTTTTGCAGTACCATATAGGAATCGGAATTCCAAAATACCTCTGCCTTGATATGTTCCAGTCCCATTTAAGGCCTAAAATCCAGTTCTCATACCTTGCTCTCATATGAACAGGGAACCATTTAATCTTTCTCCCGTATTTTACGAAATCCTGCTTCAGGTCAAGGTATTTTATGAACCATTGGTCTGTTGTTAAAATCTCAATGTCTGTATCGCACCTTTCATGGACATTGACCACATGTTTAATCGGCTCAATCTTTTCAATTCTTCCTTCTTCCTCCAAGGCTTTGATTATTTCAGGCCTGGCTTTTTTTACATGAAGGCCTTTGAATCTTCCGGCAAATTCATTTAAAGTTCCGTTCTTGTTCAAGATTTCAATGGGTTCTATGTCAAATTTCTCAATCCATTTTACATCATCCATGTCCCCAAAAGTGCAATGGTAAACTATTCCTGAGCCGAATTCCATATCAACATCCTTGTTTGCAGTTATCTTTACTTTTCTTTTTGAGAATGGAATTTTTGCCTTTTCTCCGATGAATTTTTTGAATCTTTTGTCATCAGGATGGATATGTATGGCAACGCATGCAGGCAATAACTCTGGCCTTGTTGTTGCTATTGTTATCTGCTCGTTTAATGTTGTGTCAAACTTCATATAGACTAATTTTGAGTCTCTTTCACTGTCCTTCATCTCAACTTGGGCAATTGCAGTCTGGCAGTCAGGGCACCATATAAAAGGGGCTCTTTTCCTGTAAATCCTTTTTTCCTTATAAATCTCTAAAAAAGATCTTTGTGAAATTTTTTGCGAATGCTTGTTTATTGTTGAGTAAAAAACATCAAAGTCTGCACTGACACCTATATTTTTCCAGTCCTGCACAAAATCATCCCTGATTTCCTCAACAGTGTTGTAGCATAATTTGACAAATTCGTTTCTTGGCATCTTATGGCCCTTTACCTTTTTCATCTTCTCTATCAGCCTTTCAGTAGGCAGGCCGTTGTCATCAACGCCAAAAGGATAGAAAACAGTTTTACCGAGCATTCTTTGAAAGCGGGCAACAAAATCCTGCTGAGAGTAAGAGAAAGTATGGCCTAGATGCATTTTTCCGGAAACTGTCGGAGGAGGAGTGTCTATAGAATATACTTCTTCATGGCTTTCCGGGTCAAACTTATATACATTTTCCTTTTCCCAGTATGCCTGCCATTTTTTCTCTGATTCCTTGGCATCATAGCGCTTTTTCAATTCCATTCCTGAATAGAAAGGAGTTTTGTTTTTAAACTTTTATATTTCATTAGGGCTTCTATATTTTTCTTCTTTTTTGTCTTTTTTTCTATGGTCAATAGTTTTAGGCGAAAATTTAGTATTATACGCTACTAAAGTTTGATCAAATATTTCTTTAGATATTTCTTTAAATGAACCTAATTTATCCTTAGCTATTGCGATTGAATCTTTATTATGCTCATCATTAAATCCAGAATAGATAATGGTCTCATTTTCATTAAAAAACATTATTCCCCTAGGATGTTTACTTTGTCCATTCCAATTTAAACCATATATTTCTGCAAATTGGAAATCCTCTTTACTTCCTTTACTTTTATAAAAATACCAATTTTCTGTAACACTATAGGATATATTACGATGGTAAGCACCCCAATCAAATAAATGGAATTCAGTATGTGACCTTTTATGATTAATAAATTTTCTTACTTCAACTAATTCATCAATATATTTTGGCCTATGGAAATTGTTAAATGCATGTTCAAATTCTTCTGATCCTTTTTCAAGTTCTTGTGCTCCTTTATCTTGGCTGTTCTGAATATATTTTCGAAGAATAGAGTTAAGAGCCTGCTGAGAAGTTTGAGCTTCAAATGTTGCATGATTCTTTGCATCCATGTCTTGATATAGTGCTGCCAGCTCAATCATAATTATCCCCCATATATGCAATAATTCATTGTTTTATTATATTATCACTTAGAGTTATAAATAACTTATGTTTATTATTTTACTTTATTTAACTATTTTTATTTTATCATAATCAAAAACTAAATAAACATCAAAATAATACCCAAATTTATGCACCCATTTACCTTAAAATACAAGCCCGTAAAAACCAATGAAATCATTGGGCAGGAAATTGCAATAAAGAAGCTAAAGAAATTTATTTCTGATTATAAAAAGCAGAAAAAGAAAGCTGTTTTAGTGTACGGGCCTACTGGAATTGGAAAGACAATAAGCGCTTATGCTTTAGCTAATGAAATGGATTTGGAGATTCTTGAGGTAAATGCATCTGATATCAGGAATAAGGAGCAGATAGAGCAGAAGATAGGCTCTGCAATCGGGCAGCAATCATTATTCTTTAAGCAAAAGCTTATTTTAATAGATGAGATTGATGGATTATCAGGGACAAAAGACAGAGGAGGATTATTAGCTATAACAAATATGCTTGAAAAGTCATCTTTTCCGATTATTTTAACTGCAACAAATCCATGGGACTATAAATTCAATAAATTAAGAAGGAAAACAGAGATGGTTGAATTTTTGCCATTGAATTACATTGAAATTTTTAATATTTTAAAGAAAATATGTGATGATGAGAAGATAAAATATGAAGATGAAGTTTTGAAGGGGCTTGCAAGAAGAGCCGGAAATGACGCAAGGTCTGCAGTCAATGATTTGCAGACATTGACAATAGAGGCAAAAGAGCTTACAAAAAAAGGCTTGGAGGAATTAGGGGAAAGGAATAAGCTTGACACAATTATAAATGCACTATTTAAGATTTTCAAAAGCACTGATCCTAATGTTGCGATTACTGCATTTGAGAATGTTGAAGAGAAGCTTGACCAGCAGCTTCTTTGGATTGATGAGAATCTGCCGAAGGAATATACTAAGCCGGAAGATTTGGCAAAAGCTTATGATAAATTAAGCAAGGCTGATGTGTTTAATCGAAGGATTAGAAGATGGCAGCATTACAGGTTTTTGGTTTACATTAATGCCTTAATAACTGCAGGAATTGCTGTTTCCAAGAAAGAAAGGTATAAGCACAGAATACAATATAAGCCAACAGGCAGATTATTGAAATTATGGTGGGCAAAGCAAAAATCAATGAAGAAAAAGGCAATTGCAGAGAAGATTGCTGAGAAAACTCATAGTTCATCTAAGGATGTAATTAAGAATTCTTTGCCTTATTTTCAATTAGCTTTTAAAAAAAATAAAAGTTTTAGGGAAAGTTTTTCTGAAGAATTGAATCTTAGTAAAGAAGAGGTTGAGTGGCTGAGGAAGTGAAGAAATTGTGAATTATTGAAAACTACTTGAAATATAACACCCTTAAAAATAAAAATCCAAACATTTTACAATAAAATATAAGGCTTTAGCTTTATTTTTAGGGCTTCCTCTATGTTTTTTTCATCTTCTGATAAAGTGTATATCAGGCTCTTTTTGCTTTTGCCATACTGCCTTATCTTCCATTTCATCAGCTTTTGGTAATCCTTAATATTGTCGTATTTGAAGTGCTCAATGTAAAGGCTGAGTTTTGGAATAAAAAAGGCTGTCTTGAAATCATCTTTGTCTGCCCATGAGACAGCCATATTGTACTGGAATACTAAATTATTTTCAAAAAGGAAGTTTGCAATCATTTTCTCTGCCTTGTTCCTTACAAGATGGCCTGTTTTTGTCTTGAATTTCATATCCTTGTCTAATGCCTTTAAGTGCTCTATCTTGATGCCTTTTTCCTGCTTGATATCGTCAAACAGCTCTATGCTTTCCTTGTTTTCGTAATTTTTGTTAATGGCCAATAAATTGTCGAATGAAAGCATTGCATCCTTTACAAGGTTCATCAAAAATTCCATGTGGCCTTTCTTGTACCATGCGTCTGCATTATTCCTGTCCAATTCAGTTGCTTTTGTAAAGCATTCATAGGATAATTTCAATAAGTCATGTTTTTCATCCATTCTTTTGAAAGCTTCCAATGACTCTTCATCCACATCAAATTCCGATTCCATGCTTATTTTATAAGCTCCTTTTTCATAGTCTCCTTTAATTAGCTGCTTTGCCATGTAATAGCAGTTTCCCTTTCCCATCAATGCCTTTACTTTGTTGTCATTGTCTGCTGCTTCTATTTCCAAAGCTTTGTTGAAATAATCTATTGAATCGTTGAATTTATTCTGGAAAGAATATGATGCTGCAATATTATAATAGATTTTGAAAAGGAATTCAGCAGGCTTTTTGAATATCTGCTCTTTTTCATTGTAAGGATATGCGTCCAATGCTTTATTATATTCATCTATTGCTGTCTTGTATTGCTTTAGATGAGCTAATCTGTCTGCTTCTTTCTTTATCTGCTCGGCTTTTTTCATAGCCTCTGTATCTCGAAAGCTTTCAAGCTTGTTTTGTTCTATTGTTTCTTCAGTTTTTTTCTGCCTTCTTTTTTCAATTGCTTTTCTTATTGCTCCAATTACCATTTTATCATGATTTTTTATTTAGTGTCCATATACCAATGATGTATTGGATAGATTAAATTATGTTTAGCTCTATAAATAGCGTACCTAGCAATATATTGTGTTAAATCTATAATTGAACCTGTAGAACTTCCAACAACCATTCCTTCAAGTGTGCTTTGAGCTAAATCTCCTTCACTAATTAATGCAGTAGCTGCAGCACTTCCAACACCAGCTCCCAGAATACTTCCTCTTATCAAATGTTTGCCTAATTTTGCTGTAACCCTAAAATAATCTGTTATATGTAATTCAACTGTATGCCCACTCAAATCATGCAAAGGATTTGATTCCTTTTTTATAAAATCTTTAAATTTTGTTTCCATAATGTGTAGAATAATCTATTATTTTAAATATTTTACTTAAATCAGTCTTACCATTAATTATACCAAAAATAGTAAACATTATTAAAGAATTTAAATACCATTTTTCCAATGAAAACAAAAACATTATTGGTATTAGGAGATAACAAGGACTTTGATACTTATAAAAAGATAATAAGGCAGAAAAGGTTCTTTAATGGAAGCAGTATCGCTGTGAAGAGCGCTGATTACGAGTCTGTATTAGCCGGCAGATTTCCCAATATTTCTACAGCTACAATAATTATTCTGCCTTGCTTTCCTTTTGTGTATTGGGATAAGCATATTGAGCCGAAAAAATACAAAGGTGTGTATGGAAATAAGAGCTTTTATGCAAAATTCAATGTTTTTTGGAAAAAAACAGAGAAAAAGATCAATAATTTTTATAAAAAGAAAAAATTGATTTTTATCAACGAATTAAAAAATCTTGCTCTTGACAGGGATAAGGAAAATGTGAAGATGCTTGTTTCCAAGCGAGGTGTGAGCATTCCTAAAAGATACAATACCAGGAATCTGAAAAGCATTTTAAAGATAATTGATGATGGAAAAAAGCTGTTTGTTAAAGTTCGGTATGGAAGCATGGGCAAAGGCATAACTTATCTTGAAAAAAAGAAATGGATGACAAACTTTCGATTCAGGAAAGGAAAGATTCAGTGCAGAAAATCGGATTACGGCTGGTCATTTGTTAATTGCACAAATAATTTAAAGTTTTTAAAAAATCTGCTCAAGCAGGAAATAATAATTGAGGAAGCGATAGACTCTTTGATTATTAATAAAAGAAAGTTTGATTTAAGGCTGTATGTTTATAAAAACAGGATATTGTATGCATATGGCAGGACAGCCCCTGCTGATTCAATTACAACAAATATCTCGCAGGGAGCAAGGGGAGAAAAAACAAGCTTTGTGAAAAAGCTTCCAAAAAAACAGCTGGAAAGGGCAAAAAAACAGGCAGTTTTATCAATAAAGGCATTAGGATTGAATTTTGGCGGTGTTGATTTGATGCTTTGCCCTGATAAAAAAAACGTGAAGTTTATTGAAGTTAATACATTTCCCGGCTTTCCAAGAGTCAGAAGGTTTAACCTGTCAAAATATTTAATAAATGAAATAATAATGGAGTTTAAATGAAAATAAGAAGGGCTACTATGGAGGATTTTGAAAAACTGAAAGAGATAAAGATCCTGTCAAAGAATGAAGAGATAAAATACAGCAATACCTTGAATCCAATAAGTGAAAACAAGGAAAGCTACTATTTTTACCTGAAGAAGGATTTGACTTATAAGAGCAGGGGAGTTTTTATTGCATTGGATAATAATAAAGTTATAGGCATTATCTTAGCCCAGTATTTCAAGCCTTTGGCAATATCAAAATATTCAAAGAAGGGGTACATAAGCAATCTTTACATTCTTAAAAGTCATCGCAGGAAAAAAATCGGGGTAAAATTAGCTGAACATGCATTGAAGTGGCTCAAGAAAAATAATGTCGGCCATGTTAATTTGGAGATACATGTTGACAACAAGGCTGCATTGAAATTATACAACAAGCTCGGGTTCAAGAATTATACTGTGAAGTTGGCTAAGGAGATTTAGTGTTTAATTTCAATCTTTATAATAAATAAATCATACTTGTTCAATTTCTAAAGTTTATGGAAACTTATTTTATTAAGAAATCAAGCACTCTCTTCAATGACTGATGTCTCTTCTATATCTTTAACAAATTCTTTGTTTAGAGGATATTCGAATATTCCGTTCTTTGTCATAAGGCCATTTGAATAGTTCTCTTTGGCTGCGACTTTAAGGACATGGCCGATTATCATCTCGCTCAAGTGAATTGAAGAATCTCTTGGAATTGCTGATGGAAGATTGTCAACGCAGAAATGGGTTATTCCATCAACAGCATAAATTGGATTTTCCCATGTTGTTGGAATGCACGATTCAATTCCGCCATTTGGATCGCAGGAAATGTCAATAATTATAGCGGTTTTTTTCATCAGCTTTAACATGCTTTTTTTGATGATTCTCGGCTCGCCAGGATACCAGTCAATTGCATTTACAATAATGTCTGCTTTTGGCAAAAATTGATCGATGAAAACTGTCTTGTCTCTGTAAAGGACATTTGGCTTTATAGAACTATATCTTAATATGTCCTGGGCTCCTTTTGAAACTTTTCCTTTTCCGAGAATGTATACCTTAACGCCGTTTTCAATATTTGATTTTGATAATGTTGAAAATATATTTTTTACAGAAAAATATTCCTGGATAGGCCTTAATTTTTTCAGCTTATCTTTGTTTAAAACCCTGCCTAAGAGCCTAAGGCCTTCATACATGCCTGTAATTCCGGCTTCAACTCCAAGATTTACAAGCCTTTCCTGATTTTCATCCCTTATTTCCTCATATGCAAAGCTTGTTGTGTTTTGGGAGATAAGCTTGTTTAATAGTGCAGGATTTTGCCCTTTTTCAACATGAAGATATCCCATAATGACCTGGTTTTTTCTTATAGTGTTAAGCTGGGGCTCTTTAACTCGGACAATCATCTCGCTGTCATAGACAGAATCTTTTATCTTTGCACCTGCTTTTTCATAATCTGAATCTAAAAATTTGCATCCTGCTCCTGCGCCTTTTTCAACAACTACTTTATGCCCTGCTTTGACTAAAAGAGCTACATGCTTTGGAATAAGAGCTACTCTAAGCTCTTTTTTCTTTGTTTCCTTTGGAATTCCTATTATCATTTTTTATTAGTATGAATATTTGTTTAATATTAATCAATTTTCAATCTTTTACAAAATTATATCCCTTGAGAAAAAACCAAATCCATTTTTAATTGAAAAATAAAAATAATTTTTTATAAAATAATAAAAATAATTTTTTGGTTTTATTCACTGGTTTTCATCTTGACTGCCTTCATCTTGGCTTTCATCTGAACCGCCACAATTGTGTTCGGTTCCATCCTCAAAATCGGCACCACATCCGTCACAATGTCCCATTTTTTCCCCTCTGAAGATTTTTTTTGGTAAAAATACCAATTAAATATTGTATTTAATCCAATCCTATTTAAAAGTTTCTTTTTTTTATATATGAAAATTCATTAAGAAAGTATTGTGTATATACTCAGGAAACAGCACTAACTACCGATTCAAAAACTTCTTTTGGGGTTTTAGAGCCGTCAACATCAACAAGGATTCCCTTGTTTTTAAAATAACTGATTAAAGGCTCTGTAAGACTTCTGTAGACTTTCAGCCTTTCTTTTATTGCCTCTGCTTTGTCATCTTCTCTTTGGTATAAGGTTCCGTTGCACTTATCGCATATTCCTTCCTGCTTTGGCTTTATGTAATCAAGATGGAAAATGAACGCGCATTTGCTGCATACTCTTCTATTATTTAATCTTTTTACAATAATATCATCACTTGCCTGCAGATTAACAACTTCGTCAAAATTCAGGTTATTGATCTGTTCTGCCTGGTTTATTGTTCTTGGAAATCCGTCCAGAACAAATCCATCTTTGCAGTCATCCTGCTTTAATCTTTGCCTTACCATTTCAATTACAACTTCATCAGGGACTAACAAGCCTTTATCCATAAAGGATTTTGCCTTTATACCTAAAGGTGTTTTTTTTTCTGTATTATCCCTGAGCATGTCTCCTGTTGCTATGTGAGGCAGATTTAATTTTTTTGTTAATTTATTTGCAACAGTTCCCTTTCCAACTCCAGGAGGTCCCAATAAGATAATTTTTTTTGTCATTTTTTTATTTTTGTGGATTTTTTAGGATTGTTGCAAAAATCTAATTCGTGCTTATGCGGGGCCTTAGATGGCTTCTCAACTTCGCATACTGCGTATGCTCAGGTCGTATAATCCAATCTTTTGGAAATTTCTGTATTGGCAATTTACGCATAAGCGCCGACTTTCGCAACAATCTCTGATCTTACTAACCAAAATAGCCTAACTCCTGCTCCATTGTGGTTTCTTTTTCCCATGATTTTTTCATTTTATTTGTACAGCTGATTAATACTTTTTTTATTTCAAGCCATTCTGTGAAAAAACTATTTAAGAATTGCGCTGTTTTATCTTCATCAGCTTCCAGGATCAGTTCTGTTATGTTCCTGTTTAATCTCATCAGCTGCTTGAATATTTGGTAGATGTCGTTCTTTTCTTCCTCTGTAAAAAAACTTATCTCATGCATGCTGCTCAGGGATGATGTGTCAGGCTGCAATAAATCATTCAGCATGTTCGTGTAGAATTCCAGCTTTTCTGATATTTTCCTTAATGTGTTTCTTAAGAGGAATGATGTGTCTTCCAGGCTGCTTATTTCAAATTCCTTATCTATTTCCTTGAATGCTGGCAGGCTGTATTTTTTGCTTAGGTTATTGTATTCCTGCTCTATTTCGCTTGTCATTTTAGTAAAAGAGTATTTTATGGTTATATTTATGTGTTGTGTATTTCATTCGGCAAGGGATTAGCATAGCTTATTGCAAAACAAAAACGAAAGGTTTATATATGATTGTTACTATACTGAAGTAATAAAAGAAGTTATACTTTATGTAACATATTGCGGTAATAAAAAAATCCAAAAAATGAAAGATGAGTCATTAATTCACACAAATCTTAGAATTGACCCTGATAAATCATACATTCTATTTGCAGGAAACATTAGAGATAGTAATACAACTATATTTTTAGAAAAAATGCTTTCTCAAAGATATCATAAACCTGTTGAGATAATAAATATCCTGCCGAATATGCCTCCCCCTCATATGGATGGTAACTTTATTGTAATAAACAGGGAATTAGCAGAGCATATAGCAACTAATAGTGGAAATTATTATCTTCCTCTGGATCATCCAGATATCAATAAAGAAGTAAGTGAATCTCCTTATATTAAAGATATAACCAATAAAATACTGGAAAATCAGCCAGACCTATTCATAAATTTATTCAAAAACTCCCCTAAAATGACTTTGCCTCAAAAAGATGAAAGAATTATGACTATTAGCCCATCTTCTGGATTATGCACTTACTTTGATAATAAATTAAATCAAAGAGTTATTATGGAACAATTAGGAATCCCTGTTCCTAAAGGCCAGATAGTGAAATCTTATGATGAGTTAATAAATGCCTATAAAGAAAATTTTAGGGAATCTGCTTTTGTCACCTGCCAAAATGGTAGTGGGGGAAATGGAACTGAAAAAATATCTTCATTAGATGAAATTCTATCATCAGAAAAAATAAAAGGCAAAAAACAATTTATAATATCAGAACTTCTTGATCTTGCCTCTTCTCCCAGCACTTTAGGCATAATAGCAAATGAAGATGAAGTCATGGTATCATCTATAACAGATCAGATTATGGATGGGGTTGATTATAAGGGGACTTTATATCCTTCATCTGCAGGAAAAGAAAATATAAGAAAAATGAAAGAATACACAGAAAATATAGGCAAATATCTTGGATCAAAAGGCTATAAGGGGTTCTTTGGCATAGATTTTATGGTTGACAAGGATGATAATCTTTATTTTACAGAGATTAACCCAAGAAAGATGGGCTCAACACCGGAATCTATTTTAGCTTATAAAACAGAAAACCCTGCTCTTCCGGCATTATCTGAACTTGAATTTAATGCTGTCACTAGAGGAACTTTTAATCAAGACATATCTGAATACCAAACTCCTGAAATCTGGTGGGGTGTAAGAATAATAAAAGCAAAAAAAGGGCAAAAAACAACAAAGTATTTTCCGAGATCGAAGACTGGAAAAAGTATTTTCCAGAATTCAGGGGATACTATTCTTGATCATTCTGGAAAGGATATAGAATATCTGGGTGAAGGAAGATTAGCAAGAACTGTTTATGCAATAAACAACTCTGATTTTCATAGTGATAAAAGAAAAGCAATAATCTCTAAGATTGAACAGCAAAAAAATATGATTGAAAGTTCTCTTAGATAAAAAATTAAATATTTGACCTGCATTCAAAAGAGTGTATTAAGGCTGTTTAGGCAAAACCTTTCATAATATCTACTGCCTCTTATACAATCCGATCAATTCTTCCTTTTCTATTATATGGCCTTGCATTGCATTTTCTATCTCGGATTTGGATGCTCCTTCTTTTAGGTCTAGCATTTTATCCAATGCGTATAGCTTAAAGATATACCTGTGTGTTCCTGAAGGCGGGCACGGTCCCCCATAGCCTGTTCTTCCCCAGCTGTTTTTTCCTGCTACTCCGGCTTGTTCTACACCCCTAGGCAAAGTATTTGTTTTTGAATCAATATTAAAAGCAATCCAATGGTCCCAGTTTCCTCCCGGAGCGTCTGGGTCGTCCATAATCAGAACAAGGCTTTTAGCATTGTCCGGAACGCTCCAAAAATTCAGTTCAGGTGACAAATCTTGGCCGTCGCAGGTAAATTCTGCCGGGATTTCCTGGTTGCTTTTGAATGCAGGGCTTGTTATTTTCATTTAGTACACCTATTTATTATTTTAAGGGTAATTTTTTCAACCTCTTCATAAGCCAATATTTCCTAAACAAAACTAATATAATTAAAACAACTGCAAGAATATACCATCTTAAATCGTTATTATTATACATGCCTATGATGATAAATATCAAAGCTAATGATAAATAAATAATAATTTTCCTCTTGTTTCTTGCTTTTATTGACCTTTCAGCCACTTTTTCATTTTTATCAATAAATTTTCCAATATTGTCCCCAGTATCCCTTTCAGTTTCATCATAATACTCTTTTATTGTATTTTCTTTCTCTTTTTCTGTTACCATTTTTAGCTAACCTATTCTAATACAGAACTCTATAAAAACTTTGCTCTATAAAGCATAACTCAATCTCTTTGCAGCCTTCTTAGCTTCTTTCTTATCCATCCCTTCAAAGAATGAATTTTCATCTGTTGTGTCAATTTCATATTCCTTCTGTTTCTTTCCCATTTATACCACTATATTCATTGATTTTTGACTTTATAAACCTTTTCCCTGAATGTATACTTTTAGTATAAAGCCCCCGATGGGAATTGCACCCACGACCTCAATCCAGCCTTTAGGCTTGCAGATGGCTTGCATAATAGCTACAAGTTTCAGCATGGAAAATTCAATAATATGATTTTCCAACTGCCGCAATAGCTACTATGCTACGGAGGCATTAAAATATTTCTAGAATAAAAGTTTCATTTATATAATTTTTGAATTAAAACTGCTCTTCATAGCCTGTCAGCTTTGGGTGGAATGGTTCCGGAGTCGGCATCCATGTCTTTAAGTTCAAGTATGCTTTTACTTTGCTTTGTATCCTGTAAACATCTCTCCATAAGTCTTTTTGCATTTTTTCGATATATGATTCCATAAGCCTGTGCTCGTATGTATGCTTAACATGCTTCAAAAACCAATTATGCTCCCATTTATGGCCTAGATCAGATATAATCCTGGGCTTGAAAAACATTTCCAGTTCTCCCCACTGGGTTTTCATTTTTTTTCCTTGATGTAGAATTTCCCTTTCCTGAGATAAAACAACATGCCAATCCAGGTCTAAAGTTAGCAGAAAATATTGGCTGGCTCTTCCTTCGTAATTCTTTTTTGCTCTCCACCACACCCAGATTTCCTTACCGCCCGAATGAATTCCTTTCTGGAAAACATTTTCAGAATATAGTGTTTCCAGATCCGTATGGCCTTCGTTATCCTCAACTCCCTCAAAACCAAGCCATCCTTCTTCCAACAGTAATTCGTGCATCATCACATAAAGGTTCTGTAGAGAGAAAACGTCTTTGTACTTTATCCTGAATTCAGGGACTTCACGCACAACATCGCCTATAACACCTCTTTCAATATTGACCATAATTATTAATTTTGGTATTTGAGATTTATAAAGGTTTTGGTAAAGAGTGTGGAATAGTTTCCATCATTTGAACCAATTAATGCGATAACATTATGAGGTAAACACTTGCAATAATTCTTTTCAATTTTCCAAAAGCTTTATATATGAAAACATATATTAATATACAAAATAGTATACTAACACCAGGGAAGAAGAGGTTTTTGGTAGATGGAAACAGATGATTTAAAGAAATTTGGTTTTCATAAAGAGGAAGTTGCAGAGCAAACAAGAAGCCAGTATATTAAAACCGGCTATCCTGATCCTGCCAGAAGGTACAGGCTGCATTATGAAGGGTATAATATTTCTATAGAGGAGCCGTATTTCTGGGTTCTGCATTATTTAAGGTATTATTCCGGCTACCCTTATGTGGATAAGATAACTGATATTTTTGCTGCTACTGAAAACAGCGCATTTTTTGGGGCTGCGCAGCAGCGATTAGGATTGCAGCAAGACAAGGCAAGCCAGTTTTTAGCTACTATAGGCAAGATGGTCAGGGAACTGTTTCAATTAGTAAGGGAATTGAGGGTTTTGGATGAAAGATTAAGCTATTACCAGGATAGTTATTCAGGAAGCAGGAGCTCTGAAAGCGCAGAAATAACTTTGAAAGGTACGTGGGTTGATTTGGTTGAGCAGGGCGCAAAAAATCCTGCATCTGTTTATGGAATGGCAAGAGAAGTCCAATTTACAACTTTGCCTGATTTGTTTTTTTCCACGCACCCTAAAAAACAGGAAGATGTTGATGATATTGTGGAAAGTGAAAGAGGCGCTTTTAACAGAAAAATAAGGGAAGTGCTTAAAAGAAAATTAAGGACTTTTTTGGCATGGAAAGAGCATACTTTTGAGGAATTAAAAAACAGGAGAATATTTACATTGAAATTTTTAAGACAGCATTATGAAGTGATAAGGATGTATATACACTGGGTCAGGCCTTATCTGAGGAATATACAGAGATTGCAGCTGGACCAAAGCAAAACAGAAACTCCTGACTTATTGATTGCTTTTGAGAGCTCGATGATGGAAGTGGAATTATTGGCAAGAAAGCCGGGCAAAGTCAATGAATGCTTATTGATACATTATCAGTTCAGGACCAGGCCTGAAATGTCCTACAGCCAGGAATATCAAAGAGGCCCGATACATCTCGGCAGGGTTGAGATTGACTTTAGGGTTTATGCCTGGACTGACAAGGAAATTGATAATTACAAGAGAATGAGGGAGCATGAAGATTTCCAGCTGTTAGGGGTGATTGACGGCTCTGTAAAGGCTGCCATGGAATCCTTAGGGGAAGAGCTAATGAGATATTTGAAGGAAGCAGGAGAGGAATTCGGGCCTAAGCCTGAAAAAAAAATGGAAAAGGCATCTTTTATGAGCCCTTATACTTCAGTTTTCAAAGGCTTTTCAGAGTTATTTGGCGTGGCAAAAAAGGCAAAAAGACCAGAAAAGCCAAAACAGCCATCCAGGACAAGCATCATGAAGCTGGATATAGCAAGAAAAGCAGCTGAAAAAAATGCAAAATCAAATGCATGGACAGTCTATCATCATTTCAAAAAACAGCACGGTATGCTGAATTGGTAGGGAAATTAAAAAGATTGCAATAATAGAATGCCAATAAAAAATAAAAACAATCAAAATAATTCAATAAAAAAGAAATTTCAACAAAAAATAATTTCAATTAAAAAAATAAAATAATAATTATAAAAAACAAATGAAAAATAATTAACTAAAATGAACTTTACAGACGGAAATTATAATCATCATCCAATGGTGGATTATTTTAATGCCATGGAGCCGGAGAGCTACGGTGAAAATGCTGATAATAAGCCCGATATGAATTTTGGAGTGCAGGATATCGGAATGAGCGTTCCTATGGGGATTGCTGCACAGAATGTTGCAGGCGTTTATTCAAAAATAAGGATGGGGGCCGGAAAATTAGAGATACAATTCCCGGGATACCGGATGGGGAACAAAAACCAGATGACTCCGGGAATGTTTGGGGAAGATCAGAGACAGGCATTTAGGGAAATGCAGCTTGCAAATGAGGTAAGGTTCAACACGCACGCAAGCTTCGGCCTTATGGGGATGATGGGAAGGGATGAGAGAGGAAATTTTTCTACATACGGTGCTTACCAGGATTTACTGGAATTGAAAAGAGCAATTGACTTTCAGGCAGATATGGGTGGAGGTTCTGTTGTTATGCATTCCGGAGAATTTGAGAGGCCGATGACTGATATGCATCTGGATGATGAAACTTACGGAACTAATTTAGCAAGAGACGAGTCAGGCAGATTGTTAGTAAAGATGGCGCATACGCAAGAATTCGACGCAAAATTTGATCTGATGGATTCGAGGACAAGCCAGAAAATGGAGACAGTGCAGAAAGACAGGTTAGTTGCGTATCCTGTATGGAAGAAGGCAGAAGCAGATCATCAAGGCCTGGATATAAATAATAATCCTATCTTGATTAAGCAAGGAGATTATATTGACCACCAGGACAGAAAAATTTTGGATCCATGGGATCCATTAAAGGGCAGGGTTCCAACATTTAATAAAGAAACAGGAAGGTTCAATATGAAACTTCGGCATTTTGATTATTTTAAGAAAGAAGCAGATGAATATAATAAATATTTGGAAGAAAAAAAACATAGGGAGCCGAATTATTATGAGAAAGTTTATCCGGAAGAGATGTTTTTGAGGGCAACTTTAGAGACAAATGAAGCTAACTCAAGAGGATGGGCATTGTATTATGGTGAAAATGCAGAGAAAAATATTAGAGTGCTTAACAAATTGCAGGAGGCAAAAGAATTCTATAAAAAGCTGGATGAGTCAATTCCTGAAGATGAAAAATGGAAAATTATGGTGCAGGATCCAGAATTGTCTAATATCTCAAAAGGACTTTTACCTTCAGAATCAAAAAGTCCTCTTGATATTATAAATAGCCAGATAAAAGACGCTGAAAAAGGCTTGGAGTTTGCGAGGCAATCTTCAGGGTCGCAGGAGCAGCAGGCAATGGATACAGCAGAGACAAAAGAAAATTTAATTACTCCGATAAAAAGGCTTGAGCAGCATGGTGTCAGGATGTATGCAGAAGCAGGAATTCATGCAATGAACAAGACAAAAGATCCTAATAATCCTGTGCTTATTGCGGTTGAAAACTTATTTCCTGAGAGGTTTGGAGGGCATATTGAAGAGGTAAAATGGGTTATAAGAAAATCAAGGGAAAGGATGGTTGAGCTGCTTACTGAGCCAAAAATACAGTTAGGAGTTAGCAGAAAGCCAACTGAAATGTCAGAAGAAAAGTTAAATGAGGCAATGACTCCGGGTGCAGATAAAATGCTGCAGGAAAATCCATTTTATATGGACATTAGCAGGGAAGAGGCAGAAAAACTAGCGGAAAGGCACATTAAAGTTACTCTTGATACAGGCCACTTGAATATGTGGAGGAAATTCTGGCAGGATGACCCAAAACTAACAAGAGAGCAAAATGAGGGAAGATACAAGGATTGGTATTTGAAGCAAGTTGAAAGTTTAGCAAAAGACAAGATGGTTGGAAATGTGCATCTTGCAGATAATTTTGGATATCAGGATGACCATCTTTCACCTGGGCAGGGCAATGCTCCGGTAAAAGAAGCTGTTGCTATATTAAAAAAATACGGCTATGACAGGGCTTTAAGTGTTGAGCCCGGTGCTGATGCATCAACTGATTTAAGTGATTTTCATGGGTTGATGAAGACATGGAGATTGTTTGGAGCCAATGTTTACGGGATGGGCGGCTCAATACCCCAGGCTCCGCAGCAATGGTCTGATGTGCAGAATTCTTACTTTGGTCAGAATAAGCCGCCTTACTTTGTGTTCGGAGGATACGCTCCTAGCAACGACTGGACACTATGGAGCCAGGTTCCTATGGAGTGATTTTTATATAAACTTTAAGAAAAAGCTTTATAATCTCTGATTTTATATATATAGATTTAGCTATATAGTTGGAAAATGGCAGATGATGAGAATATAAAGGAATTAAAGGATGAATTGAGGAAGTTAAACCCCAAAGCTAAGATAAAGAAGCTTAAAGATCTCGAGGAAAGAAGAAAATATGAGATAAACGAGATAGAGACCTTGATAAAAAACTCTGAAAATGAGCTGAAGATGGATTCTGTTGCTGAGAAAATCACGCCAAAGCAGGATGAAGTTAATATCGGCAAATTATTTGAGGAAGAAAATTCAATGCTTGAGGGTACTGTAAAAAAGGAAGCTCCTGAAGAAGATGATAATAAGATGTATATGTCCTTTAAGCAGGTTTATAATGACTATAGTGAGTTAAAGGATATTACATATGCAGGAATATACGGTAAGTTGACTAATAAGCATATGGAAGCCATTGATACGATAGGGGAGAGGCTTGATAAAAGCAAATACCATTCTGCAACCAATGAAGTTGCAGATATTTTAGTTGCAAGCAAGGCTGCATTGTATAAGATAAAGAAATATGCCGGGCTGAATACAAACAGAGTTTAGTTTAAATCATGTCTTTATGTTCTGATTCAAACCAAAAATTTGATAATTAATGAGATAAGAGCTGATAACATTATTAGATTGAAACCTGCAAGGATTAAGATAAGCTTATATTCTTCAAAAAATGATTTTTTATCTGTTACTGGTTCTGTTTTTATTTGTTCAGTTTGTAATGCAAAAGTACTAGCTCCGGTTATTTTATTTTGATTGTTTTTTGTGCTTACTTTTGCACTTAGCTCTGAATGGCAGTTTACATTTATTTCTTTTGTTATTGCTTCGTTATCATTTCCGTTATTGTATGCTGCTGAAATTATTATGGGGAATGTTCCAGACTTGTCTTTTGGAATCTGCAAAGAATATGTTTTTTCAAATGTTTTTCCTATATTGAGTATAATATTCTCTTTAGTATTTATTTTCAATTCTTCATTTAAAATAGTTAATTCTATGTTTTCTTTTTCTTTTCCTATGTTTGCTAATTTTATTTTTAATTGGGCTTGTGAATTGCATAATATGTTATTATCTGAGGTTATTTCATCAAAAATTAGATTGTGTTTTTCTTTTTTGATTTCTACTTCAAAATTTGTTGAGATGGAATAAGGAACATTAAACTCATTTTCCCCTTCGATTTCAAGAGTGAGATCATAGTCATCTTCCTCTGCAGCCAAAGGAATGTTAAATTCTAAAGAAACATCTTTGTTTTTTCCTGAGTTTATTTTAAATTCATCTGCTTCATCTTCTAAATCCAATCCAATATCTATATCTTCTAATGTTCCTTCAACAGTTATTTCTTCTATATCAATGTTATCATCTAAATTTTCTATGTCGATTTTCAGTTTTATTTTTGAACCAGGAACTGCATCTATCTTCCCCCCATCTTCATCAGCGCTGTTTTCTTTTTTTCCGTCGACATATACTTTTATGTCTTTTACATTGAGCAGCTCACAAAGTTTTGAGTATTTGATAAAATCGGGCTTATCGGCCATGTTTTTTACAGTCCAGTCCGAATTAAATTCTGTTATTCCAAAATTAACTGCTATGATATCATTTTCTTTCTCTATCTTATAATCTCCGATTCCCATTCCCCACTCTGGAGCTATCTCTGGGGGATCATCAAAACTATTATCATTGCCTGATATCCAGAAATTCCAGCCTGAAAATTTATTATCTCCAAGGCTTTTGCCTTCAAGTCCATTTACTGACTTTAAGAATGGGGTGTTAGTAATGACTCCATCAAAATCAATATCTATTTCATCGTTTTGATCATCAAATTCTTTTAATAAATCATAAGCAGAATCCCCACTTTCCATTAGAACGCATCCTTCATGGACATCTCCTCCTATATCTACAATTACCCCTGTGTTTAGTGCAAATGCACTGGGTATTAGCACTAAAATTAAAAAAACTAAGATTTTTTTATTCATTTTTTATTTCTCCATAGTTTTCTAATTTTATTAATCAAAAAGTAAACTTTTAATTTTCTCCATATTCCAACAAGATTATGTCTTTATCTTTTGGATAATACTTGTCTATTGAAATTAATGATAATTTTTCATTTGCAAAAAATTTCCACCAATAGCTGTTTTTAGCGCAGACATCGTCAATGCATTTTACCATCTCGTTTGAACCTGTTTTTATTGTTTCTATGATGTGGTTTTTGCTGATTATATCTAAAGCAGTCCGGCCATCTATTTTATGTTCCTCGCTTGAAGTACTGCCTATTGTGCGTATTATTACTGTTATTTTTCCTTGATTAAGGCTCTGTTTTTCCAAGCTTCTTAATCCAGTTAAAACTGCCAGTAATACCAAACTTATTAAGAGTATTAGCACAAATATCTTTTTCATTAAATCCTCCTTTTTTTTCAATGAATTTTTTTGCAGATGGAAGGGCTAAAGCAAATAGCAAATTAGATACTAGATGGATTGTCATGAAAGGCAGCGCAAGGGCAAATGCGATGAAGACTGATGTGCCTGTCATAAATGGAATGAAGGAATTCATCAATATCTCGAAGATTAATGTTCCAATTAATGCGATTGTGATGACTTCAAGATAAGAGGCTTTTTTTCTTAAGAATCCTCCTAAAAATCCTGCTATTCCAAAACTTAAAGCCTGCATTATGGTCCAAGGGCCTTGGCCTCCGAACATGAAAAAGTTTGAGATGTACAGGCTTGATGCTCCAACTAAAAAACCTTTTTTCCTGCCGAAAATCCAGCCTGCAAGTATTGCAAAAAATGTTAGAGGCTCGGCAGATGGAAGAGCTTGCATAGGGATTCTTAGCAAAGCAGCTCCTACAATAAATCCTGATAATAACAGATATTCTTTTAGCCTTAGAGACTGCAATTGCTTCTGCAATGCATGCAAGGCTATTCTTTGCTCTGCTTTAATTATTGGTTCCTGTTTTTTCTTTTTTTTCTTAAGCAAAAGTTTTAATTCCATTTTTAGTTTTTGTTTTTAATGATAATTTGCAATTTAATATTCTTATAACCAGTTGAAAATAATTCTGACTAAATTTACATCAAGGATTTGCTAAAAAATTATGCTGTTGTTCTCTTTAATGCTATTATTGGCTGGTAAATTGACATTATAGACATTACCCTGTATTTTTCCCAGTCTTTTGAATTGACATTTGCGCCTACAGGAGGAACAAATCCTACATTGGTAAGAGATTCACCTACAGTAAAATATTTTTCATGCTTTGCTGCTGTATCCATGATTTCTGCACTTACCATTTCCCTGGTTGTTTCTGCCTTGCCCTTGATTATCTCGCTTATAAAATCAGAAAACTCATCATACATTCCTTTGGCCTTAAAAGTGCCCAAATGGCTGAATAATTTATTGTAGTCAGTATATTTAGCACTTTGACTTGAGCCATAACTTTTAGAAATGGTTCCATAGCCGCCGTTTACTATTGTCTCTTTTTTTTCTTTTACTTTTAAACTAGTATCTTCACTAACTTCCTCTAAATCCTTCTTTTCTTTTGATTTCTTATCATCAGTTTTAGCTTCTTTTATATTGGCTGCCAGAAATGCAGAAATGGAAAATTTAGGGCTGCTTTTAACTATAGTTGAAAATACTTTTATCTTTTTATTTGCCTTTATGCTTTTTTTTGTTTTATTTTTATTGCTGTCAAGAAAATTTTTAGTTATCAATTCCATCAATGAGTTTTTGATCTTGTCCAAAATAACCACCCTAGTTTTTGTTGGATATAATATCCAATAGAATACCTAGCTATTATAAATACTTTTCTATGCTTAAGGATATAATTCCACTATCTAGAATTTCTGCATAATCTCTTTTAAGCCGTTATTTAGCTCAACTGCAACTGCTAAGGCACCATGCTCAGCTAATTTGTAAGAGTCTGCATAAGCCACTACCACAATATCATTTTTATTTAAATCAAATTTATTTTCAATATCCTTAAAATCCTGTTCCTCGTCAAAGTCAGAAACCTTGAGTTTTCCATCATAATTAAGGATTAATGCACCATCTGCACCGTTTTTTACTGCAACATCCCTCAACACAATGTGGGATTTGCTTATTATTTTAGGATTTCTTATATGTGCAACTATCTTTTTTTTATCAGGAAAAACACCAGCTAAATCAATTTCTTTTATATCAATTTTGCTTCTTATTTTTTTGACAATATTATTGCCTTTTTGATTTAAGTAATGCCCTTTTTTATTGGATTCAAGAAAATTATTTTTCTTTAATATGTCCAATATGCTTCTTATTGTGCCTTCTCCAAGATTTAGTGTTTCTGAAAGCTCTGAGCGGCTTACTGGCTTTTCTATTCTCAATAAGCACCTTAACACATCAATTTTTGTGAAGTTTGCTAAATTTCCAACCATATTAAGGATTAAATCAAAAGTATATTTAAGTTTTATTATTAGGACTTTAGAAAGTAAAAACAACAAAATATAAAAACCATCTCTTTCTTAATGAAATTAATGAAGCCAGAAGTATTTAGACAAATAAAAGAGCAGTATGATAATTTCTACAAGGGGTTATTGAGAAATGGCAAATTGCCTTTTGGGTCAACAGGAGATGGCTTTTGGGGAAGTGTAGTTGCAGATGAAGTCTATGAAGCATTTAAGAAGATAAATCTGCACAAGCACAAGACTTTCGTTGATTTAGGCAGCGGAGATGGCAAAGCAGTTTTGATTGCATCATTATTCTGCAAAAGAGCAGTAGGCATTGAAATGGACAATGATCTGTTTAACACGTCATTAGAGATGCAGGAAAAACTCAACATTCCAAATGCAATATTCTTCAACAATAATTTTAATGAACATTCTGTTACAGGTTATGATGTTGTCTTTCTTTACCCTGATGAGCCAATGCACAGGGGAATGGAAAAAAAGCTGCTTAATGAACTGACAGGAAAACTAGTGCATTACGGGCATCATTTCCATCCCAATAATCTTGAGAAAGAGAATAGTTTTATTGTTAACGGGACAATGGTTAGTGTCTATACTAGATAAAAACCACCATCCCAATATCTTTCAAAACCTTATCCATTACCTTAACTTCATTCTTGCTTATTATCTCAATTGTTTTATTATCCAATAAATCAAATAATTCATTTTTACTTGTGGATATTACGTTTTTGTATTCTAAAATATCATCATTTATTTTATAGTCCTGAAACATGAAGATTCCATCATTCTCCGTATATAATACCGGGCATTTTAGCATTTTTTCGAATTTGTTTGCCAGTTCATTAGAACGTTTTTTTATGCATTCTAAATTAGATTTAGCAATTTTTATTGAATCTTTGCAGCTGAAATTATGCGGAAAATGGCTTAATAATGTTATATCAAAGTATCTTACTGCGTAATTTGCATAGAAAGGAAATTTAAATCCTTCTGAATCTTTTAAAGCAGGCAAAATATAATCGTTCTGTATTTTTTGCTGTTTTTCCTTGTTTTTTATGAAAAAATCAATGCAGCAGTTAGGGTAATTAAGAAGTTCTCCTACTGTTTTGTCATCATTCTTATGTTCTGCTATTTTCAATAATTTTGCTATGTTTTGGTCTTTTGAGATGTAGATATGATAGAGGCCTGAATGTGGATGATTTAAGTCCACTTTTTTTACTAAGTTTGAAAATCCTCCTTTCTCATTGTCTGTTATTTTTATTACTTTGAAATCTGATATTTCCAGATGCAAATGCTTGCTATCGCAAAATTCCTTTATTTTTTTTAATTCTATTTCGTTTGCATCCAGCCTTACTGCTTTTTTGAGATTATTTAACAGATAAAGAATTTCCAGGGATCTTGTGTAATTGCTGAATATTTCCAGTAATTTGTTAATCATAGGATAGAATAAAAAAGATTTAAATAAAATAGTTTCTGTTTTACACTTTATCATTTAAAAATAGTCATAAATGTTTATAAAATAATTAAGATAGGTATAATTAAATGAAGTTTGATATGCCAAAAAAAGAGCATCCTAATTTAGAAAAGTATGATAGGAGTGATGTAGATACATCCTACAGGTTTGCCAATACCATATATAAGGAAATGGGGAGCCTGATAAAGGCAGTTGTGATATTTGGATCGAGCGCAAGGAAAAAAACAACAGCAAAGAGCGATATAGACATTATGGTTGTTATTGATGACCTGTCAATAAGCATGAATTCTGAGGTTGTTGAAGCGTACAGGGTTATTGTCAACAAGGCTGTTGTAAAAGTTTCCACAAGGCTGCACGTAACAACATTAAGATTTACTACATTCTGGGATTACATGAGGAATGGCGACCCAATCGGGATTAATATTCTGAGGGATGGGGTTGCTTTGATAGATTCAGGGTTTTTTGAGCCTTTGCAGGCCTTATTGAAAAAAGGAAAAGTAAGGCCAACATCTGAAAGCATCTGGACTTATTTTATCAGGGCTCCTAATACACTGCATAACAGCAAATGGCATATTATGCAGGCTACACTGGATTTGTACTGGGCTGTGATAGATTCTGCGCATGCCGCTTTGATGAAGCATGGGGAAATTCCTCCAACACCTGAACATGTTGCTAACTTACTGGAGGATAAGCTTGTAAAGAAAAAGCTGCTTGAGCACAAATATGTGACTATAATGAGGAATTTCTATAATATAATGAAGATGATTACTCATAGAGAAATTAAGGAAATAAAAGGCAAGGAGTATGATGAATATTATAGATCAGCTGAGTCTTTTGTCAAAAGGATGAGGGAATTTATTGAAGGGTAGGGTTTTGTTCTTAAAGGGATTTTATGGAATCTTAGGGGCTTTTAGCTCGAATCCTAGCCTATATCCTGGAGGTAATCCTTCATTTAGATTCTTTTTCCAAAATTGATTATAAGATGTGTTTAGCATTAAAAGTCCAGGAAGCAGTTTTCCGCTGTTATATTCTGTTGCTGCTCCGCCTGATAAGGTAAAATAGCTAAAATCTTTATTTGCATTATAGCCAAATCTTGTCACTAGATTATTGGTGTCTCCGCCGCTTAAGATAGTTGTTACAAATTCTTTTTTTCCTCTTTTTACTATTGCATCAACTAATTGCTTGGATTCTTGTAGGAATCTTTCATCGTCTAATGTAGGGGAGCCTTTCATATATATTGTCTTTGACTTAGTGATTTTATTGATAAAACGCTCTACTGTTTTAGGTCCCTTACCATAAATATTTATTCTGTCTTTATCCGGATGTTCATGAATCTGCTTGGGTGTCATATAATCAACATTTCCATCTAATTCGACTTTAAAGTCCTTTGGCATGACAAAACTTTTTGGATAATTCCTAATTAATCCAGCAACCTGATTTACAATCTTAGTCGGCACATTTTTTTTGATAAAATCTCTTGGATTTTTTCCAAGATCAATTTTTTTATTATTTATTTTAGTGTAACCCATAACGCTGACAATTCCAAGAGCTCCTGCTGCTAATATATTATCAACTAATTTATTTTCTAGTGAATATTCCAAATAATCCATATATCCTGAAATTTTAACTCCGCCAAATAAAACAGAATAAGGATGATGGATATCTTTAATTGATTCTTTGTTGGATAAGATTTCTTTTACAGTCAATCTGCCTGCAATATGAAGGTGATTGGGAAATCCAACTATAGAGCCCTGCCATCTATGGCTGGTAGAAAAAGCATCATTCACAAAATAATCAGCATATTTCCCTAATGTTTCCAGATATGAATCTGGAAGAGTTGCAAATTCATGCGGATCTTGAATTTCAATTATTTCATCAGACAATTTCCTGATGTTGTCGAGCAGGAATATATCACCATTTTTCATATTCTTGATTGTATCTTCTGTTCCAGTACCATAAAAGTGGCCCCTTTTAAAGATAATATTTCTTTTAAGTATTTTTTTCAATTCTCTTTTATGCGGCTCTAAACTTATGCAATCGGGTTTTCCTGGAGTCCCTTGATGAGAAATAACAATAACTTTTGCCCCATAATCTTCTGAAAGTTCTTTAATTGTTTCAGCAGATGCTGCAATTCTATCTAAACCAGTGAGTTCATATTTACCATCTTTTTTTTCAGGGGGGCTATTTAAATCTGAGCGGACTATTACTGTTTTGCCGCCAAAAACTCTTTTTCCATATTCTATCCTGTATTGCTTTTTATAGTCTGCATTATTTATATTCCTAAAATCTGGCTCAGATAAGAAAATTTCTCTCCAGATAATATCGTCAATCGTAAGGTGATTCAGGCCAAGATTTATGTTTTCAAATGTTTCAGTTTCTATTACCATCTTTAACAAGAATAGTAACAAAATCTAACTTTTAAACCTTTCCATTTTGTGCCACTTTATAGTAGAAATAAAATTTTTAATTAGTACGATTAAGAGAAAAGTTTAAATATACATCTTGATAACACATATGATAAAAGTTTCATAAAATTTACTATTAAGATGCCTAAAACAATATATCCACCACCAGATATCAGTTCTTTAATTACAGATAACTTTTCAGAAATCAGTGATCTAAATAAGGAAATAGGAAAAGAATATCAGATACTAAAACTTCTTAATCAAGCTAAGCAGGAAATGAAAGATACTTATCAAAAAATGTTATATCCTGAAGGTGCGATACAGTGGTATAATTTAAAGATAGATGCATTGCATGGGACTTATTTAGATTATCATCCTGGAAACGAGATTGGTAGAAGTTCACAAATGCCCTATCAGGGGGCAAAAGTAGAACTTATTTTAAAACTTAGCCTGGAACGATTAAGGTCTCTTGAAAGTGAAAACGCTGCAAAAGATGCAGCAGAAGACGATTCGCATTTAAAGGCATCTAATGGTCAAGTTAGAAACTAAATTTCCTATTCTTATGTTTTTGCAAACATTTAAATAAAAATATAATACAATGGTTTCTGATGAAAAAGACTATTATAATATCGCTTGGAGGCTCTTTAATAGTGCCGGAAGACGTAGATTCTAAGTTCCTAAGGAATTTTAAAAAAATAATTGAAAAATACATTAAAAAAGGATATAAATTTGTGGTTTTCTGTGGTGGAGGAAAGACTGCAAGGAATTACCAGAAAGCTGTTTCTGAAATTGTTAAATCTGATAATGTTTCTCTGGATTGGATAGGGATAAAAGCAACAGAAATCAATGCATTGCTGATAAAGACAATTTTTTCAAAAAATTCTGAAGATGAGATTATCAAAAATCCCTTAAAGAAAATAAAATTTAGAAATAAAATTTTAATTGCTGCTGGATGGAAGCCAGGATGGTCAACTGATTATGATGCGGTTTTGCTGGCAAAGAACCTTAAAATAAAAACAATAGTTAATATGAGCAATATAGATTATGTTTATAACAAGGATCCTAGAAAATATAAGGATGCAAAGAAAATAAAAAATATTGAATGGAAAAAATACAGGAAAATCTCAGGGAATAAATGGAAAGCGGGATTAAACCTGCCTTTTGACCCCGTTGCCTCAAAAGAGGCTGAAAAATCAAAAGTAAATGTTTTTATTATCGGGAAAAACCTGAAGAATTTTGAGGATTTGCTGAATGGCGGGGATTTTAAGGGGACTGTAATAAAATGCAAACCATAAAATTATCTGATAGTTCCGGTATAAGGGGCTTAAAAAAAGAGTATAGGCTAAAAAGAGTAAAGATAATTAATAGGCTTAAGGAATTTGACAGATTCTATAGTGAATCTTGCTCCTGGTTTTTTGAAGACAGGAAGATGGAGTTAAGGGAAGTTGATAAAAGTGATGATGAGAGGATTTTTGAGGAGCTTTGTTTCTGCATCTTGACTGCCAATGCCAGCGCTGAGATGGGAATGAAGGCTATAGATGCGATAAGGCCTGTTTTAATTAATGGAAGTGCAGAAGAGATGACTGAAAAACTCAAAGGAATATACCGCTTTAATGTTTTAAGGCCTGCTTATATTGTCCATACAAGAGATTACCTGAATACATTTGGGTTTAGATTAAAGAAAAAGATAGAGTCTTTTGAGGATATGGAAAAATTGAGGGATTTTTTTGCATTTAATAAAGGGATAAAAGGATTGGGGTATAAGGAAGCATCTCATTTTCTGAGGAACATTGGATTAAAGGGCTATGCAATATTAGACAAGCATATACTGAATTCTTTGGTTGAATTCAAGGTCATTGATGAGATAAAAATGCCGATGACCAGGAAAGTTTACAGGGAAATAGAGCAGAAACTTAGAATATTTAGCAATGAAATAGAAATTCCTATGGATGAACTGGATTTGTTGCTTTGGAGCAGAAGGAATGGGAAGATTATGAAATAGGAAAAATACTACTTCTCTTCCAAATAATCAAGAATTTCTTTATGCTTTTCTTCTTCAATTAAATTATTTTTTTTCATGTATTCTAAGAGCTCTTTTAAGGTTATTAGAGAATGTAATTTGACGTTTTCCTTTGCTAAAGCTTCTGAAGCGCCTTGTCCTCTATCCAGAACAATGACAGCATCGTTTACAATGCCTTCTGAATGCCTTATGCCTTCAATGAATTTTACTTTTGAATAGCCGTTGGTTGCCATGTCATCTATTAAAACAACTTTTTGGTCTTTTTTTAATACTCCTTCAACCATTTCCATCCTGCCGTAGCTTTTTGGCCGTTTTCTTACATAAATCATGGGAATTTTTGACTTTATTGAGATTGCTGCTGCCAATGGGATTCCAGCTGTCTCTGCTCCTGCTACAATATCTACTTGAAGTTTCTTTATCAGCTTGCACAGCTCTTCTGTTACAATTGCCATTGGTTCAGGATAAGAAGGCAATATTCTAAGATCTATATAGATGGGGCTAATTTTTCCTGATGCCAGTTCAAATTTACCGAACTTTACAACGTTTGCATCTGCCAATGCTTTTGCTATTTTTTCATTCATTATAATCCACTTCTTTTGCTGCTATCTTATTAATTTTTCCATTTTCAAAGACAATGTTTCCATTAACTATTGTAGTTACAGGCCAACCTTTGAGATTCCAAGTATTATAAGGGGACCATTTGCATTTTGTGAATAATTCATCGTTTTTTACTTCTTTTTCCAGGTTTAAATCTATAATTGTTAAATCAGCATCGTATCCTTCTTTAATAAGGCCTTTATTTTTTATCTTGAAAATTTTTGCAGGGTTTTCACAGCATAATTGGGTTATTTTTTTTAATGTTATTTTGTTTTGCTGCATTGTATTTAATAATAAAGGAAGTAAAGTTTCACATCCCGGAACACCAAAGGGATAATTTATTTCCAGTTTTTCTTCTTTTAGGTGAGGAGCATGATCTGTTGCAATTGTGTCTATAGTTCCATCTGAAATTGCTTTCCATAAGGCATCCTGGTCTTCTTTTGTTTTTAATCCTGGCTTCATCTCTGCAAAGCTTTGCAGCTCATTCAGGTCTTTAGCTGTCAAAAACAAATGATGAGGGGTTACTTCTGCAAAGATTCTGTTGTTTTTTCCTTTTTTTATATAATCGAGCTCTTCTTTTGAGCTTATGTGGCATAAGTACAATTTATTGTTCGATTGTTTTGTCAATTCTATTGTTTTTTGCACATTCTCGTTTTCTGCATGGACAGCTACCATCTCGCTGTTTAAGAAGATATTTTTTATTGTATTTTCTTTTTCAAGCATGAGGCTTCCTGTTGTAGATTCAAGATAAAGCTTTACTGAAGCGATATTTTTTGCTTTTTTTATCTCTGCTATATTGTCATCGGTAGATCCAAAGTGAAAGCCATAATTTACGAGACTTTTTTTTGCAAGCCTTCTTTTTTCATCAAGCCTTTCAAGATTAGTTGTTGCTGGGATTGTGTTTGGCATGTCTAAGATTGTAGTAATGCCTCCGGCTGCTGCAGCCATGCTTCCTGTAAGAAAATCCTCTTTTTGGGTCAATCCAGGTTCTCTAAAATGAACATGTGAGTCAATTAAACCGGGGATTATTATTTTGCCTTTTGCATCAATAGTTTTATCTGATTTTATTTCATGATTTGTCAGTTTTGTTATCTTGTTTTCCTGAATAAAGATGTTTTTATTGGTTATAACTCCGTTTATGCAGATTTTTCCGTTTTTTATTAGTAATGACATTTTGGATTGTTTTTTATTGTGATTAAGATAAACTTTGGGTTTATTAAGTTTTTGTGTAATTAAAAGGTTTTTTAGATTAGAAATAATAATTAACTCAAAAACCAAAAGAAAAAATAATTTGTTTACCTGTATGACTTTGCTTTCTTTGCTCTTGCCTGTCCGTGCCTGTTTGGCTTTGCCGGCTCTTTTCTTCTGACATCAGCAACTAATAGATTCCTGTCGTAATTTAAAAATACTTCTTTTAGCTTGGCATTTTTTGAATATTCCAGGAGGCATTTTGCAATAGCTAGCCTTGATGCATCAGCCTGGGAAGCCATTCCTCCGCCAAAAACATTTACCCTTATATCCACTTTATCTATAAGGTCTTGTGCTAAAATTAACGGCTCTTTTAATTTTAATCTTGAGATTTTTGGCTCGTAAAAATCCAGAAGCCTGTTGTTTACCTTTACTATGCCTGATCCAGGCTTGATTGTTGCACGAGCTATTGCCCTTTTTCTTTTTCCGGAAGCTGTTATTATTTTCATCTTATTTTCCACCTATATGTTTGCAGATATCTTTCACTGTTATGTATTTCAGATTAGGAACTTTTTCAATATTTGCGTTTTTTAATGTTTCAGGTTTCTGGCTTTTCATTTCTTCAGGAATTCCAATGTGGCATTTTATGCTTTTGAATGCTTTTATTCCTTTATCCTTTTTGTAAGGCAGCATGCCCCTGATAGCTCTTTTGACAAACCTGTCAGGACTTTTTCTTACATGGGGGCCTTTGCTGTGTATGCCTCTTTGCAAAAATTTCCTGTACCTTTCAAAGATGCTTTTTTTGTCTCCTGTTACAACGCAACTTTCGCAATTGACAATGTCTACTTTTTCCCCGAGCAGCGCTTTTTTTGCGGCATAAGTTCCTACTCTTCCCAATATAAGGTTGTTTGCGTCTATGATCATTTTATTATCCTATTATCCTGATTTTTTTCCCATCCGGCTTTTCTTTGCTTAATTCCAATAATGGAACTATTTTTGCTCCGGATTTTTCTAATTTATCCAGAGCCTGCTCTGAAAATTGGTAAGCTGAAATTATAAGCTTATGGTTTAAAATTCCACTGCCTAAAACTTTTCCAGGCACAATTATGGTTTCATTTTCTTTTGTATGCCTGTTTATCCCGGATAAATTAACTATGCGCCTTTGCCTAGTGGGCTTTTCAAGGTCCAAAGCAATTCTTTTCCACAAGCTTACGGACTGATCATTGCTTCTTTTTTTCAATTCCATTATCAAGTCCTTAAGCATTGGATTTGTTGAGCCTGTTCGTTTCATTTTTCTAATGATATTATTTTTATGATTTATTTTAAATTTAGATATTGAATTATTTTGCTTTTTTGATCTCTTCATTTAATTCGTCATAAGTTTCATTGAAAATTGCTATAGCCTGGTTTAGAATTTCCTTACAAGATAACTGTCCCCAGGATTCCATATGAAAAATAAAATCATTGTCGTGCTTTACCTTTACTTCTCCATTAGATGCTTCTTCTGCAACGCCTGCAAGGTCATATTTGAACAAATTATCCTTAATGACTTCAAGCTTGCCGTTCTTTATCTCAAAAACATTTCCATGGGTTGCTTCCATGATTTCCTCTGGATTTTTTACATTCCCGATTTCTATTGATGGCTTATGCTTGTAATAAGCAATGCATGGGCTCCATTTTGAATGTACTTTGCCCTTTCCCAAAACAGCAGTGGCCTCTAATTCCAGGGACTGGCCTTTCAGCAGTTTTGCAATTGGCATTTTCGGGCAAACCGGCTTAACTGCCGGGTCTTTGCTGTGGAGCTCGGAAGCGTAAATAATCCCTGAGCCTTTTGAAGCTTTAAGAGTCAATTTAAGCTGGCATCTTGCGCACCCCTTGCCCTCGCATTTGCATTTCTCAGGCAGGTTGTATGATTTTAAGTCTGTTTTTAACGGTGTTAATCCTAATCTGTGGGCTATCATCTCGTCATATAGGGCTGAGCTGTTCTTCCTGAACTCAACGTCTTCAACAGCCATTGTAGGAACTTCTTCTACCATGATCCTTCTTAAAGTATTAACAAAAGCAGCAGTCGTATCCTTAATTACAAATGAAAGCTTTCCTTCATCCTTCTTATTTTCCAAAACCCTTACTTCCATTTTCATACCTCCCAAAATTTTTGTACCATTAATTGAATATTAAACTCTTCTGCCTCTCCTACCGCCTTTTTTCCTGCATCCATCATGCGGCAGAGGAGTGACGTCTTCAATCACTCCTATCCTCATGCCCATCCTTGATAAAGCCCTTACAGCAGCTTGTGCGCCAGGACCAGGACTTGTCGGGTTATTATGGCCTCCTGCAGCCCTTATCTTGACATGAATTGAGTTTATTCCCTTATCAATAGCTCCTTCTGCGGCTCTTTTCGCAGCTGCCATTGCAGCAGTAGGACTAGATTCCATCCTGTCACTTTTGACTACCATGCCGCCGGATGCTTTGCTTATGGTTTCTGTTCCTGTGATATCAGTTATGTGGATTATAGTATTGTTATAGGATGCGTAAATATGCGCGATTCCCCATCTTTCCTGTCTTGATCTTTCTGGTCTTGGCATTTTAATTTAGTTTATTTTGATTCTTTTGTATCTTTTTTTTCTTCAGCTTTTGGCTTTTCTTTTTTATCTGTGGCTTTTGGACTTACCTTTTTTTCCTTTACTTGTTTTTCTTTAGTATCTTCTTTTTTAGCTGGTTTTTTTTCTTCTGTTTTCTTTTCAGCTTTTGGCTTTTCTTTTTTCTCTGCTGGTTTTGGCTTTTTCTCTTCTTTTTTTACGTCTGTTTTTTCTTTTTTCTTTTTTTCAGCTGTTTTTGCCTTTTTTGGCTTTTCGATAACTACACGTTCAGGATGAGAAGCATTTATAAAAGCAGAGTTTTGGGCAAATTGTATTTCAGATTCTTTGCCTGAAGGGACAAGGAAAGATGGAGAGGTAATTGTCTTGTCTCCTAAAGAGATATGCTGATGGACAATAAGCTGCCTTGCCTGCTTAAAGCTTTTTGCCATGCTTTTCCTTAATAAGACTGTTTGCAGCCTTCTTTCTAATATATCCTTTAATGTCAAAGACAAAATGTCTCCTATCTTTGAATCTTTTCCAATCAATCCAAGAGATGAAAGTTTTGTAAGCAATTGATTTCTTTCCTTTTCAACCTGCTTATTATTTGTAGCAGTAAGGTTTTTAGCCTGCTTGGTAAAATTCTTAAGGATTGTGTTCATCTTCCATAGCTCGTACTTTCTCCTAAGGCCGTATGATTTTAACAGCTCCTGCTCTGCTAAGATCCTTTCCTTCTGCCATGGATGATTTGGCTTTGAAAATTTTTTCTTTTGTTTTTTTGGGCTTCCCATTATTCCACCAATATGATTAAATTAAGATTATGTTCTTCCTGACTTTGCTCCTTCTTTTTTCTTGACACCTAATGATCCCTTGCCTTTGTTTTTCCTGAAATTTGATTTTGTCCTTTGGCCGCGAACAGGCAGCTTCAGGCCGTGCCTTACTCCGCTGTATGATCTTATCCCCTTCATTCTTTTGATGTCGTTTTCGATTGCATAAGACAAGTCTCCTGTTATAGCATGATGATCCTTGCCATCTTCGTAATTTTTTCTTCGGTTTAGCATCCAGGATGGAATGTCATGTTTTGAAAGGTTAGTTAGAACTTCATCCAGCTTTTTGACTTGCTCATCTGATAAGTAGCCTACTTTGCTTGTTTTATCTATGCCTGCTAAATTGCAAACCATATTTGAAAACATGAAGCTTACTCCCTTGATTTTTGTCAGTGCAGTGTAGATCTGCTTCTTTCCATCAAGATCTGTATTTGAGACCCTTACAAAATAATTGAAATTTTCCTTTTCACCTTTATTTTCGGGAGTTTTCTGAGCTGTAGTTTTTTCATCCATTTTATTAAAAAAACCGAGAGAATATAGCGCAATTTCTTAACCCTAAAAGCGCTCTTCATTTCTGAACTCGGGCTGTAGATGAGGAAATGAGTTTGGTTTATAAAGCTTGTGGTAAGGGATTATTTTATTAGCAGTATTTTTCTTGTTTTTTATTTCAATATTTTTAATTGATTTTTGTATTGGATTTTACTGATTAATTGTTTTTATTTTTTATTGGCTTTTTTGTAATTTAGAGAAATCTTTATATAGGTGTATTATTAGGAAATTGAAATGCAGATAAAACTTTACAAAAAGCCTAAGAATTGCACTTTGGTTGAGGGCTTTCCCGGCTTTGGATTGGTTGGAACTATTGCAAGCGAATTTCTTCTTGAACATTTGAAAGTTGAGCAGATAGGTAAAGTTATTTGTAATGAATTGCCTGCTGTTGCGGCAATACATCAGGGCAAATTGGTTGAGCCACTTGGTATTTTTTATTCTAAAAAATATAACTTAGTTTTATTGCATGCTATAACTGCCTCTGCCGGGCTTGAATGGAAGCTGGCTAATATTGTTACTGAGCTGAGCAAGCAGCTGAATGTGAAGGAAATTGTATGTATGGAAGGCGTTGGAAGCAATCAGGAAACTCATACATCAAGAGTGTTTTTTCATTCCAATAATGAAAAAGGCAGCAATAAGCTCAAGAAATTGAAAATAGAGGCATTAAAAGAGGGCATAATTGTAGGAGTAACTAGTGCTGTTTTGCTTAGGGCTGAAAAGATCCCTGTCAGCTGCATTTTTGCAGAGACACATACAAATCTTCCAGACAGCAAGGCAGCTGCAAAGGTTGTTGAGGTAATTGATAAATATCTTGGATTAAAGATTGATTACAAGCCGTTATTGATTCAGGCAGAGAAGTTTGAAGGGAAATTGAGAGGGATATTAACAGAGAGCCAGAAAGCGCAGGATTTAAGCGAAAAAAAGAAATTAAGTTATGTTGGTTAATGTGGTTTTTGTTTTTTTAATAGACTAATTTCTAAATTTATTTTAAAATATTATTTATTATTCTGCGTTTTTATTTACGCCTCACCAATTGTTCGGCATTTATTGGGATTCTCAACGCGAAAAACCCGCCCGGGCATTACGGTAGGCGGGATAAATATCAACATAAAGGAGATATGATTCTAATCCCTATTTTTACCAAATTTCAATAAAGTTTTTTAATATAAGAGCAAATCCTACTGTATGAATAAAAGAATAGCTGTTTTACTGATTATTTTGCTTTCTATAATATCTTATTTTAATATATTCCAGAATGAGTTTGTGTGGGATGACCATGATTTTATTTTGGATAATCCTGATATTAGGTCTTTTTCCAACATACCTTTGTTTTTTACAGGGGATGTTGACGGACTGTACAGGCCCTTAAGGAGCTTTCATTATACTTTTGTTTATTCAATTGCAGGAAAGAATGAGTTTTTGTATCATTTTAACAGCCTGTTTTTTCATATGTTAATTTCTATTTTGGTATTTTTTATAATTTATGAGATTACAAATAAAAGAAGCATTTCTTTAATAGCATCTTTGATATTTGCTGCGCATCCAATACATACCGGCAGAGTTACTAATATAACAGCAGGATTTGACTTATTTGGCATATTTTTTATGATTCTTTCATTCTATCTCTATGTGAAGTTTTCAAAGTTCAATAAGAAAAAATACTTTTTATTTTCTCTATTGTTCTTTATAATTGCGTTGTTTGCGTCGGAAGAAGCAATAACTTTGCCTTTGCTTATTGTATTGTATGGGTTCTGCTTTAACAAAGAAATGTTTAAGAATATTAAAAATAATATTATTAAAAATTATTCTGCTTTTTTTATTGCTGCTTTGCTTTATGTTATATTGAGGTTTTTTGCCCTGGGAATAAGGGGGAGGATGGAAGAATATCTTGCAGGATCATTTTATCTTACAATGCTGACGATGCTTAAAGCTTATGTTTACTATATCCACCTCTTAATTTTTCCAATAAACTTAACTTTGTTCCATGACATTAAGATTGCAGGTTCATTCTTTAATTTCAATGTCTTAATTTCATTTTTTATTTTAGTGATTGTTTTAATTTTAACGTTAAAATTTTATAAAAACAGGATATTGTTTTTTTCTGTTTTCTGGTTTTTTATTGCTTTGATTCCGATGTCAAATATACTGTCATTGCAGGTCTTTATGGCTGAGCGGTATTTGTATGTTCCGTCGATAGGATTTTCATTATTATTGTCGTATTTTTTATTTTCAATCTACAATATTAAACTAAAGAATTTAGAGCAAAGAAAAATTTTAAGGTATGGGGTTGTTGTTTTTATCATATTATTGCTTGGCTTTTATGCTTTAAGGACGATTGACAGGAATGCTGATTTTAAAAATAATCTTACACTATGGAGCAAGACTGTTAAGACAAGTCCTAACAACAGCAAAGCGCATAATAACCTTGGATTTACTTACGAGCATTTAGGAGAAGGAAAAAAAGCTCTTGAGGAATTTGAGATTGCGGTTAAATTACGGCCTGATAATTTCAAGGCGTTGACGAATTTAGGTGCTGTTTATGCAAACCTTAAGAGGTACAATGAGTCTGTTTTTGTTTTGGAAAAGGCTATTGAGATAAGGCAGTATGACAGGACTTATGATAAATTAGGACTTGTATATGTTGAAATTGGCGACGAGGAAAATGCAATTGAGCAGTTTAATGAAGCGATAAAAATCAACCCAAGATATGCAAAAGCGCATAATGATCTTGGAACAGTATACGGAAGAATCGGAGAATTTGATTTAGCTTTAGAGGAGTTTAATACAGCTATTAAGATAGATAAGGATTATGCAGATGCATATTATAATTTAGGCATATTGCTTGAGTTTCTAGACGAGGAAGATGAAGCAAGGAAAAATTTTGAGAATGCTTTAAGGCTAGAGTCGGATAATGAGCTGTATATAAAGAAATCTGGGAAATAATGGCTTTAATACTCTAACTCTCACTATTAAAATTTAGTTTGTTAGCTTGTTTCTTTTATTGCTTATTGGTGTTTTTTTGGATTATTATCCAAGTTCCGGTTAGTATGAGTTATGTATCTATTTTTTAAGGGCTGAAAGACTTAAATTTTGGTGTTTTAGGTATTATAGAGGTAAAAGATAGTGCTAATTCTATGGTGCCTAAATGGGTTTTGGCTGAGAATAAGATTTTTCTTGGGTGTTTTATTGGTTTAATGCTGTATATTAACTCTCACTTTTTGATTGAGGTATTAATAATTTTCAATATTGAAAGATAATAAAGGCTAATTAGTGGTGTAAAATATAGATTAGAAGAATGTTTTTATAAAATAATGATTATGTTATATTTTGTTTAGAATATATTGTCTATTATAATTTTTCTAAACAGTATTTTAGAATATACTATTGATGTTTTATTATTTGTTATTAGTTTTTATTAAAAGTTTTAATCAGAAATAATTATTTTCTATCAAAGAATAAGATTATCAATTAAGGAAAGCATTGAAAATTATAAAAAATATTAAAAATTTGATCATAAAAAGCAAAAAATATTAAAAAATCCAAAAATATTAATTAAAAAATGAGGAAAATAGTTGTTGTTTTGTTGTTTCTTGTGGTTCTCGTAGCTAGCTGTGAGCCTTTAGAAGAGCCAAAAGAGCCTGTTTGCGGGGATAATATTTGCCAGGAGAATGAGGAAGAAAGCGGTTGCAAAGCAGACTGTGGAGGTTTTGAGGGCATAACAAAAAAGCAGTGTGATGATGCTTATGGGCATTGGAATGAGTGCGGAAGCCCTTGCGCAGGAACCGGAGCTGATATTTGCATTCAGGTTTGCAGAGAACAATGCGAATGCGGGGGAATAGCTGGATTTGGCTGCCCTTCCGGTTATAACTGCAAATTAAGCGGTAAAATAGCGGATGAGATGGGAGTTTGTGTTTCTGGGTAATATGTTTTCTTTAGGGCTTTGTGTTTAAGGTGTACCTTAAGCGAAAGCCGCAGGAGAAAAAATGGGTGATAGAAGAGTTCTGGCATTATACGGACTTTTTATTTAAGTATTTTAGATAACTCCCAATTATCAAGTCTACTCTCTAAATCTTTTACATCAACATTTGCTTTTTTTAGTGTATTTAAAATATTGTTAACAGTATTCCCATATGCAGGATGACTAAAATAACCTCCATCTGCAATTCTATCTATTCTTCGGGTAAGTGCTCCAATATTATTTTGAATGTTTTCATCTTCTTCTTTATGTTCATGTGCAACATTATATAATTCCCTTAATAATATTATTGCAGAATCTCGTAATCCATTTTCTTCAATTTTTGTATGGATTTCGACATCACCAGTGTAATTATCCCAACAATCATTGATATGACTTACTTGTTTTTCAGTTAATTGACCATTTCTAACAGCATTACTCATATATATTTTTAGCCAATCATTTTTAAAATATCTGTCCACAACATCATCATTATACATCTTCCTAGCCTTTGTATAAGCTGCTTTAGATTCCTCTACTCCAACTTGAATTGATTTATTTGTCATAAAATGCATAAATATATAACTCATATTTAAACTTATTGAAATGTTCGTTTAATGCATATTATACGCACTTTTCGATAATTATATATAGAAATACATCAATTTACTCTTGGAAACTTAAATAATTAACAAAAAAGGTGATATTATTGCTGAAAAAGCTGGAAACTGAGCTCAAAATAAGGGGTTTTAGTAAAAAGACACAAAGCGCTTATTTGTTTCATAATAAGAGATTTCTTGATTTTATTAAAAAGAATACTGATGAAATTGAGGTTGAGGATATTAAGGCATATATGGCCCACTTAATTTCTGATAAAGGATTAAAGGCATCTTCTGTGGGCTTGGCTATGAGCTCTTTGCGTTTCTTATATGATGAAATGATGGGCAAAGGGCTGTTTGTTAAGATTAAGCTGCCTAAACTGGAGAAAAAGCTGCCTACTGTATTGACAAAGGAAGAAATGAAGAGGCTAATAAGTGCAATAACTAATCCAAAACATAATCTGATGATAAAGATGCTTTATTCTTCTGGTTTAAGAGTATCGGAGTGTGTTAATTTGAGGGTTCATGATCTGGATTTAGAAGAAAGGTTTGGCATTGTTAAGGGAGGTAAAGGTGGCAAGGACAGAAATTTCATACTTTCCCATAATCTGGTTAATGATCTTAAGGCATATTTAAGAAATAATGATGGGGAAAATTCATATGTATTTGATGTTAAGGGCAGGCCATTAAGCATAAGGCAGGCACAGAAGATAGTAGTTAATGCAGCGAAAAAGGCTGGGATTAAAAAAAGAGTATTTTGCCATGCTTTAAGAAGCAGTTTTGCAACACATTTGCTTGAAGCAGGTACTGATATTAGGGTGATCCAGGAGCTTTTAGGGCATTCTAACCTTGCAACAACAGAAAGGTATACTAAGGTTTCCAGAGAGCAGTTAAAGAAGGTTAAGAGCCCATTGGATGATATTTAGTTCTATTATGTTACAATAACCATTAGAAAAATTCATTTAGTTGTTTCTTATTATTTTCTATATAGAAATTATATCTATTAAAACACTTAAAATATTTAATCAATAACTAAAATCTATTATCATATATATGACTAAAAGTTTTAAGAAAAGATTAAAGGTTTTGATAGGGAAATTTAATAAAAAATTAAAAGTTAAACAGCTCTTTTTGGGCTGTATCTATCATCAATATGTTTTCCATTGCCTGCAGCCTTTTGAACTCATGGTTAAGCTGGATGAAGGGTATGTTATTGATGTATTTCTTGATTATAGGGATGCCTTTGCCCATCAGCCTTGCTATATACTCGTTTGCAAGATAAGGGGTAAGGCCTGTTTTTTTGCTTATATCGGCGTAGGAAACAAGGCCTTTTTCATCCTCCAAGGCATATATTACCATGAAAACATGCTGTTCAGTCTTGGTTAAAGGCTTGATGCTGAAGCTCTTTTTCTCGAGGTTAAAGTTGCTTTTTTCCTGCAGGAACAACTCTATATGCTCGAGCCTTTCTGCAATTTTCTCGACTTTGTCGCTTATCTCGTTTATGTACTGGTAGCTTGTCTGTATTTCGCTTGTATTTGCGTTAATAGTCTCTAAATGCTCGTCTAATTCGCTTTTAATGCTGTTTAAATCATTTTTTGTGTCCAAAACTGCTTCTTTTGGCTTCATAGAATCAATTGGTTTGATAGTATCTTTTGGATTAAGATCATCTTTTGGTCTCTTTGAAAAATAGCGCTTTCTCTGTTTGAAAAATTTGTCAAATATTTTAAACACCCCCAATACTAAATTCAACTGAAAGGTGGTTTATATATTTTTGTATATTGCAATATATTGGTTTTTATTGTTATATCTCATTTATTTGCTTGTAAAGGTAGTATTTTTCCCTGCCTTTTTTTACTATGCTTATGTCTTCCATAGCCTCAATCTCGTCGAGAATCCTATAAAATGAGCTTTTTGAGCATAATCCCTGGTCATAGACTATCATGTCCTTTAACTGCAAGCCGGAAATCTGAGTATATTTCCTTATGTAGGATAGAATCAGGCTTTTTACATATTCTTTTGAGTTTCTTGTTACTCTCTTTACAACTTTTTCCCTTATTGTGGCTTTTCTCTGCTCTTCTAAGCTGTTTAATCTTTGTTCTATGGCCTGCATTTCCGGCATTATTGCTTCAGGGCTTGTTTTTTTGACTGCAAGGTTGTCTATTTTTTCGTTTAGCATCTTTATTCTTTCTGCCATGCTGTCAAAAGAGTAATAGCTGTCGATGATTTTTCTGATATCTTCTGGATTTTTTGGGATGCATGAAATCTCTAATTGAAGCTGCTTAATTTTGTTTTCCTGATCCTGGTTTTTTTGCTGGAAATACTTTAACCAGGAGAAGATGTTTTGCGTATCATTTTTTACATTTGTAAATGACCTTGTCAACAGGCTGTGCATATTAGAAATTTTTCTTTCTGTCTCTGATTGCTTTTTAACTTTTAGCCAGAACATAATCATCATATTATGCTGCTTCTTTATATATTTTGTCTTTTTTTGGGACTATATTGGGAATTAGATGGGATAAGTTTGGGACTATTATTAGACGAAAAGTTTTTAAAGTTGGGAATTAAGTGGGATTATATTGGGAATTATATGGGACTAAAATGGGAATGAAGCATGGATTTACCGTCGGGGAATGCCTGGGAATGAGATGGGAATGGGACTCGGGGAGGAATAGGCATAATAGATTTATTTTTAGGATTTTAAAAGATGGAATTGCATGTTTAGAGAAATTATTTTTTAATTTTTTTGGAATAATTGAAAAGATGAGTGTGTTTTTTTATGGGTAAAATTTTTAATTGGTTTTTCGGCAAATTTTTATGCAATTCAAATTATCAATGTTTAAATAATGGCTGTGTATTCGCTTTAAAGGGTAGTAAGTGAGTGTTTAAATGGAGCAAACAGGGCTAAAATGAAGGAAAAAGGGCTAAAAATGGCAAAAAGTGAGAGTTCATATAAGGGTAATGTAGGATCAAAAAAGGCACTGGCCATGGTTTTATCAGGCTTAGAGGGCTTTAATAGGCCAAAAGTGAGAGTTGAGCAGTATGAAACAGATGGAGAAATAGCTGCTGAAGTGCTTTGGGACGCTTATATGAAGGGGAATATAGGAAAAGTGAGTGTTGACCTTGGGTGTGGGGCTGGTATTCTTGGGATTGGAATGTTGATATTGGGTGCTAAAAAGGTAATATTTGTTGATTCTGATGAAAATGTGCTGAAAACAGCTAAAAACAACCTTTTGAAGGTGAAAAGTAAGATATCAGTAGATGGGGAAGCTAAATTTGTATGTTCGGATGTCAGGGAGTTTAATGGGAAATCAGATTTAGTAGTGGAAAATCCTCCTTTTGGGGTTAAATTGAAGCATATTGATAAAGTATTCCTAGGCAAGGCTTTTGAAACAAGCAATGTGGTTTACAGTTTCCATAAAAGTGAGAGCAAGAAGTTTATTGATGCTTTTTCCAGGGATAATGGGTTTAAAATCACTAATGTATGGGACTTTGAGTTTCCTTTAAAGGCTTCTCAGAGCTTTCATACCAGAAAAATCAGGAGAATAAAGGTAAGCTGCTTTAGGATTGAGAAAAATATTGGGTAACTTAGTTATTTTTTGATTTGTCGTCGGAAATTCTTTTATTTTTTAGATATAATTATTGTAATTTTTATTGATTTTTAAAATAATTGGAATTTTTTTATTGGATTTTTGATGACTATTGGCAATTTACGCATAAGCACTTATTTTACCAACTCCAATTAAAACAAAAGCTTTTTAAAGAAAATAAAGTTTCTTAATTTCATGAAAATCATACCTATTGATGATAAAAAGAACAGGTTTGTGTTTGAGGTTGAGGGTGTAGGGCATACTTTTATCAATATTCTGAAAGATGAGCTGTGGAATGACAGCCATGTTAAGATTTCAACTTATAGTGTAAGGCATCCTATCATAAGCAAGCCTAAGGTCATTGTTGAGACTGATGGAAGTGAAAGCCCAAAAGCTGCTTTATCAAGCGCTATTTCAAGGCTTAAGAAGACTAGCGAGAAGTTTAAGAAGGAAATCGCAAGCGGTGTAAGGTAGAATTCTGTATTTTTAGTTGTTTTTATTGGCTGAAAGGCTTAAATTTAGGAGTTTTAGAAGCTGTAAAAAGGGAAAATATTATAAATTCCATAGTGCCTAAATTCTATATGAGCTTCATAAGACTCAAGAAGATCAATGACAAAGAGTATGCTTATCTTGTTGAGAATAAGTGGTATAAGAGGAAAGCTAAGGGCAAGAATAAGGGGCCGAGGCAGAAAGTTTCTAAGTATCTGGGAAGATCTTATTCTTTTGATAAGGTGAATGATGATGATTTTTTTAGCTTTAAGAAGATTGATGATTTATCTAAATACCTGAAAAAGGGCAAGAGCGGGATAATTAGAGATCTTGTTGAATGGGAGCTTTTCAGGCATAATATTTGCAAGGATGATTTTTTAGTGGATTTGGATAATAAAATTGTTAAAAAGGGAAAAAAGGAAGTGTCTTTAAGGATCAATGAGGGTTTTTTGAATTCATTTACTCTAGACAGGCTTTTTCGGCTTAGGATTGGAGATAGCTATCATCTTGCAAAGTGTTTTATTGAGGCCGGAATAGAAGTTCCAAAGGATGTTTTTGTTGGGATGTTTGGGAGTTAAAAAGATTTTTCCCATTCCTTTACTTTTTCTTCATCAATATGGATGTTTTCTTTTTTAGGCTTGTTTTCTTTGAATTGGCTTCTGTAATAGAATCCTGCAATTATGCCATAAGTCATGCCACCGAGGTGGGCAATGTTTGCTGTACCACTTGGTGCTATGATTCCAAGCAAATCTGCGATGGCCCAGACAAATAAAGCCACTATCATTGGCATTGGGATGCCGTAGAGCCATACTATGAGTTTTGGCCTTAAAATTCCCAGCATTCCTAAAATTCCGAATATTGCTCCTGAGGCTCCTAAAACTCTAGAGTAGAAAGGCAGAGATAGTAATGAAGCTATAAGGCCTGCAATAAAGAATAGTTTGAGGAATTTTCTTGTGCCTATAACATGCTCAAGAATGCTGCCAAATAATGCCAATCCAAAAAGGTTGTATAGAAGATGAACCATATCTCCATGAAGAAATATTGCTGTTAGCAAGGTGTATATTCTTGGGATTACTTTGCTGTTATCCAGGATGAATGTGTCTGTTAGGTTTGGGATTGTTGATTGGAGGATGAAGATTATGAAGATTATTAGAGAGAGTATTAAGGCTGATCTTTTGTTTTTGGGCATTGTTTGATTGTATATTTATTGTTTTTTATATGTTTTGATTCATTTTATTGTATATTAAAAGATAATGTAGTACTATATTAGGTTTAATATAGCTTATGAATTAATGATAATAAGAGTAAAAAATTGAAAAATCTGAATTTCTATAAATTGATACTATTATATGGTGATAAAAATAGATAAATTTATATAGTAAATTTATATAGTAGTGCATATCATAAATAATATGAAATTCATTAATAAAATTAGAATTGCTGGATATGTAATAGCGGCAACATTTCTTGGTATTAATATTTATAATCCTAATTCGAAATTTTCGCTTTTAATACAAGTAATCGGGAATATTATGAAAAAAAAGATTATTCCATTGATCCTAATTCAGTTAAAGAAACTATTGGGCTTTCTTTCAAAATAAATAATGATGAAATTGAAGGGATTAAAGCAGATATACCTGGAGACATTTATATCCAACAAAGAAATAAGCCCAAGACAGCAATTTCTCAATCAATTAAAAGTAACTATCAAGTTTCAGTCAAATACCTTGATGACCTTTCTGAAAAAATTTTAAAATATAATGATGAAATTCCAGATTACCAAAGAATTTTAAATTTTATCATAAATAATTTAGAATATCAGCTAGATTCTGGAAATGGCTATATGAAACACCCCTTAGAGACTTTAGTTGAAGGTGGAGGGGATTGTGAAGATTTAACTGCTTTGGCATCATCTTTATTAAGGAAGACTGGTCGTCGTGTTGCCTTAATAACTGAACCGGAACACGTAACATTAGCAATAGGATTGTATGATAATGAGGATCCTCCTAAAACAACATGGGTAGAACCTGATTTAGAAAAAATGCTAGAGATTCAAAAGCAAAATCCTGAAGTTGGAAAAATGACTAATTGTGAGTTTAGAAAAAGATATCCTGAATGTTTTAAAATTATAAGAGATGATGAAGCAGCAACGAAAACAATTAACAATCAAAAGTATTTTGCAGTAGAATTAACTGCTAAAGATGAGTGGCACATAAAAACAAAGATTGATGGAAAAATACATCCATTATATTAAAGTATACCTTCGATCAAAATAGCTCTTGCCGGAGATGCATCACCGTCTTTTATTTTTAATGGAAGGCATGCAAAAAAGTATCTTCCTGGCTTTACTTTTGATAGTTCAAGGCCTTCAAAGATTATGATGTTGTTTTTTAACAATGAATTGTGGGTTGGGTAGCCTTTCTGGCTTCTTTCAATGCCTAATGAGTTAATGCCGACAGATTTGATGTTTTTTGATATAAGGTATTTTGCACCGGATTCTGCAAGGGCTACAAATTCAAAGTCAAATTCTTTCAGGCTGTTTGAGGTCTTTAATATTACAATATCATCTTTTTTTATTTCTGCGTTTTTTAAGTCTGTTTCTTCTATGCCTCTCTTTTTGATGCCTGTTAAGTCTATAACAATGCATGGCCCTGCAAATTTTTCTATTGGAACCTTGTTTAGTTTGGTACCTTCTTGAATAAAGTGGAATGGGGCATCTACATGAGTTCCTGTATGGGAGTCTAAATGGAGCATTGATTCATTTGCTTTAAATTTTCCAATAGTATAAGTGGGTTCTATCTTTGGCTTTTTTTCCTCTTTGTTCTTGTAGACAGGCATGTCTTCGCTTATTTCCATTGAAATGTCGTGTATTTTCATTGTAGGTAATTTGTAAGGTTTAATTTTTATTTTATTTTCCGCTTTTATCCAATAAGGCTGAGTACATCGGTGTCAATGGCTTTGCCCACTTCCTGCCATCTTTTTTTATCAATTCGTCTGATTCTTTTGGGCCCCATGTTCCGGGCTTGTATTGGGGAATTTTTTTGCTTTTTTTCCATGCCTCTGCTATTTTATCTACAATTTCCCAGGAATGCTCTACTTCATCCCATCTCGTAAATAAAGTTTGGTCTCCTGCTATAGCACTGTGGATTAAGCGCTCATAAGCTTTAGGAGTGTTAGGGCCGAACTTGCATTCATGGCAAAAATCCATTCTTACACTGTCAATAATCATTTTTCTTCCCGGGACTTTTGCGGAAAACTGCAAGGATATTCCTTCCTCCGGCTGTATCCTGATAATTAGCATGTTTGGAGCTGTTTCTTTTGAATGCTTGTAGAATAATATGCATGGATTTTGCTTAAAAACAAGGGTTATTTTTGCTACTCTCTTGTTTAATCTTTTACCTGTTCTCATATAGAATGGAACATTAGCCCATCTCCAGTTGTCAATCTTTAGCTTTAATGCTACAAAAGTTTCTGTCCTGGAGTTTTTATTGACATTTTCCTCATTCTTATATGCTTTTATTTTTTTGCTGTTTATTGTTCCGGAGCTGTATTGGCCTCGAACTGCAATGTCTTTTACGTCCTTTATTGAAAATGGGTGTATTGACCTTAATACCTTGACTTTTTCCTCTCTTATGTCATCTGCATCTAAGCTTACAGGGGGCTCCATTGCTGTTAAAGCTAAAAGCTGCATCATGTGATTTTGCAGTATATCACGGAGAGCTCCTGCCTTGTCATAATAATTTCCTCTTGTTTCGACTCCTAAATCCTCTGCAACAGTTATCTGGACATTGTCTATGTATTTTTTATTCCAAATTGGGTCAAAGATGCTGTTTGCAAACCTTAATACAAGGAGGTTCTGCACAAGTTCTTTGCCCAGGTAATGGTCAATCCTGTATATTTGATTTTCCTTGAATGCCTTTTTTATTGTCTTGTTCAGCTTTTTTGCGGATTTCAAGTCATGACCGAAAGGCTTTTCAAAAACTATCCTGTTGAAAGAACTGTTTCCTGCTGCAAGGCCGCTCTTTTTTATGTTGTTGATTATGGTTTCAAAATGCTCCGGAGGAACTGCGAGGTAAAATAATTTATTGCATTTTTCTGAGCTTTTTGAGCATAATTTTTTAATTAAGGATTTTAGCTTTTTATAGTCATTAAGATTATAGAATTCAGACATGTTGTAGTGTATTTTGTTTTTTAATCTGCTCCAGATGCTTTCATCTATTTTTTTAAATTTTGAGAATTTTTTTATTGAGTTAAATACATCATTTTTGAATAGATTGTCATTTTTCGGCCTTCTTGCAAATGCCACTATTTTTGATTCTTTGTGCAGGAGATTTTCTGATTCCAGCTCATATAAAGCTGGCAATAGCTTCCTGTTTGTTAAATCTCCTGTTGCTCCAAAAAGGATAATTATACATGGCTCAATTTCTTTTTTTTTCATTTTATTTCTTTTTTTCTTTTACAGGATGTCCGCCAAATTCCTGGCGTATTGCTGCTAGCATCCTGAATGCTGTTGAGTTTTTTTCCCTTGAGATGAATCTTGCGTGCAAAGCATAGGAATTGCAGACAAATGGTACTGATTTTTCCAAAGCTTCTGTTGCTGCCCACTTTCCTTCTCCACTATCTTGTACATAAGGCTCTAATTTTTTTAGATTTTTGTCTTTTGAAAGTGCTTGCTCTACCATCTGCATCAAAAATGAGCTTACTATAGTTCCATGATTCCAGATATGAGATATATGTTTTAAATCCAAGCCTTTGAATCTGCCGTTTTCTAACAGGTCAAAGCCTTCGGCAATTGCCTGCATCATGCCATATTCAATAGCGTTGTGGATCATCTTTACATAATGGCCTGCACCTCCTTCTCCTACAAGGTCATAGCCTTCTTTTATCCCGAAACTGTCAAAGATTGGCTTGCAGAATTTGTAAACTTCTTTTTTTCCGCCAATCATCATTGGATAGCCTTTTGTTGCTGCTATTATTCCGCCGCTTACGCCTACATCAAGCATATTAATTCCTTTTTTTTCAGCTTCTTTGTGCCTTCTCATTGAATCATGGAAATTTGAGTTTGCGCCGTCTATTATGATGTCGTTTTTATTTAATAATTTAAGAACCTGCTGGAATGCTTTTTCAGTCACTTCTCCGGATGGCAGCATTATCCATACAATCTTTCTTTTTTGCTTTAGATTGGAGATTAAATCTTCTATTTTTGCAAATCCTTTTGCTCCCTTGGAAACTGCTTTTTTTACCGGATCAGGAGATCTGTTTTGAACAAAAACATTTATTTTTTTGCTTTCTAGCATACGATTTACCATGTTTGCTCCCATTCTTCCTAAACCAATAAAGCCGATTTCCATTTTTGACATATTACCACCACCCATTGTTGTTTTATTGTATTAATGTTTATTATTAAAACTATAAATTTAATTGTTTTAAGTCAAGAACATATAGTTTAAATAAGTTTATATAATTTTTTATATTTTCATTGTTTTTAAATGTTTTTGTTTGGTTGAGATTGGTGCGAATGTATAATTCGTGCTTATGCAAGGCCTTAGATGGCTTCTCAACTTCACAAACTTTGTTTGTTCAGGTCGTTTAGCACCTCCTTTTGGAAATTTCTTCTTTGGCAATTTACGCATAAGCACTGACCTTCCCAACTAAACTCCTCAGCATATGCCCTGTTATTTCTATATTATAGGGTTTTTTTAATTCTAATCTTTCTTTTACTCCTATGATTAATGGGTATGTGCCGATTTGCCTGAGGAATGTTGTGTTTCCATCGTATATTTCAGCATAACAGCCTTTTATTATTGTTTGTTTTGGGGCTAATCTTTTCAGCATTGGCCAGTCAATTTCCTGCCTTATCTGATTTCTCCATTTCCAATAGTATTTTTTGTTTTTTTTCAGGAATTTGTCTTTTACATCATTGTAAAGAGGAGTGTTTTTGAAAATGGCAACTTGCCTTATGTTTATTCTTCTTAGCATTAGGTTTTCTTTGTAGATTTTCTTGAGCCATTCCATGTTTTCTTCATGGGTTTTTTTGTTTTCTGACTTTAAGCCGAAAATTAGGTTAATTCCAGGCAAGTATTTTGGCATTCCATTTTCTCCTGGTTCTGAGCCGTATTTATTTATGATTTTTATCGCTTCGTATGCAATTTTAGGTGAAGAATTTAAGCAGTTTTCTTTTATTACTTCAGAATCAAAGCTTTCGACGCCTAATGCGGCTATATTTCCCGGAGTACAGTATTTGACTACTGCTTTTGTTATCTCGTGGTTTTTGTCATTAACTACTTTTACTGGATTTACGTTGTCTATGTGCAGGACTTTTAGTTCCGGGCAGTTATTTCTTATGTCTTTTAGCAGTTCTATTGCAGCTGGATATGTGTAGAAGCATGTTTGTTTTCCTAATCTAAAGTACCTGCAGCCTAGTTTATAAAATTCTATGATTTCTTTTAGGATATCTTCTTTATCTCGAAATTCCACTTTGTTTTTAAATGGCTCTGTGCAAAAACTGCATTTTCCTATATCACAGCCATGTCCTGTCTCTATTTCTATGATTCTTTTATTTGGGATTTGCTTTATTATTTTTGCTCCTACAACTGAAGAATCTTTTATTTTATCGTATTTGAAATTAAATAAGGAAAAATCAACCTTGTCAAATATATTTAAATCTGATTTTTCGAAAAACTTGCCGCCAAATAACTGAGTGCCGAATACTGCAGGGCCTGCCAGGATTTTTTTGCAGCTTAAGTCCTTGATTAACGGGATTACTTCTTTTAGTGTTCCGGGCGTTGCAGAAAGATATTTCCCGGGAACATGTATTCCTAATATTACAATCAAAGTTTCAGTTTTTTGCAGTATATCTTTTATGTTTTTGCTGTTTTTAGTTAGGTTGTATGTGGATATGTCTGTTTTTTGGGAAGGCTTTGTTTTTTGTATTTCTGAGTTGTGTTTTTTATATAATCTTAGGTCGTCAATTGTTAAATAATAAACAGGTTCATCTAAAGAGCCTGCTATGTATCTTGGATATGTGCCTAAGTATGGAGGGACTCCTAATCCGGCTGGCTCATCTGTGTAGCAGTCTAGGATAGTATATGACATAAAACAAAGCAATCAGCCAAGAATTATAAAGGTTTTTGATTTGAACGAGATTGGTGTGAAAGCCTAGTTCGTGCTTATGCGAGGCCTTAGAGGGATTCTCAACTTCGAAATACTGCGTATTTTTCAGGTCGTATAGCATATCCTGCGGAGCAACACAAAAACATTTATATTGGCTTGATTAAACCATGAATTTATGCTGTGGCTATTAATACTCATCATTGTTGTTTTGCTTCTTATCATATTCCTGTTGAATTTCTACAGAGACCCTAAAAGGAAAATTCCTAAGGGAGATAATATTTTGAGTCCTGCTGATGGGAAAGTGATAGGGATTTTGAAGTTTAAACAGGATAAGGTTAGGGTAAATAAAGGGCTATTCGGGAAAATAGAGACTTTGGCAAAAGATATAGCCAAAGAGTGCTATGTGATTTCTATATTCATGTCGGTTTTTGATGTCCATGTCAACAGAGCTCCGATTGACGGCAAAATTATATCAGTAAAGCATGAAAAAGGGAAGTTTTTTGCGGCTTATGACCTTAAAAAATCGCTGCAAAACGAGAAGAATGAGGTAATAATAAAAAACAATAAAGTGGGGAAGGTAAAAGTAATTCAGATAGCTGGATTTCTTGCAAGGAGAGTAGTATGTAAGGTAAATAAAAACGAAAAAGTTATTAAAGGACGGAGGATAGGAAAAATAGTGTTGGGGAGCCAGGTTACTTTGATTTTGCCTGCGAATAAAGTGAAACTTAAAGTTAGGGTAGGGCAGAAAGTGAAAGCTGGAAGCACAATATTGGCTGAATTGGTATAAATCATGTTAATATTTTTTAAAAAATTTGAAAATCATCATTAAAATTTATAGCATGTTTATATGAAAAACAATTGGAACTCAAAAATAATCAGAACTTTTACATCTGTTTTGTCAGTAGCTAAAAACAGGGAAGGACATTGCATTAATTGCGGCGAATGCTGCAAACTTCCAAATAAGTGCGTATTTTTGAGGAACAGAAAAGATGGAGAATATTATTGCTCTATATACACAATAAGACCTTTAAACTGCAGAAAATATCCGAGAACTGATAATGAGCACATAACAAAAAAAACATGCGGGTTTAAATTTATTAAATGAAACTAAAAATTAAAGAAAAAAAATTTCCAATATCCATAGCATTATTTAGGATATTATTGGCATTTATATTATTCTTTGTCATACTTTCAGGAATAGAAGAAATATCTGTGTTTCTTTTTATTATTACAGCATTTTTGTCCTTCTTTGGGCAGTTTATACAAAAGCAGAAATCACAGTTAAAGAGCATATTGGACTTAATTGCCGATAAATTACTCGTAAATCTTGCTGCAATTGCCTTGGTTATGGTCGGATTAATTCCACTGTGGGTGATGCTTGTTTTCCTTGGCCGGGACTTATTGACAATAGCAGGAGGATCATATTTATTTTATAAGGATATCAGGAGAGAGTTCAAGCCTACACATATAGGAAAAATAACATCTTTCTCCCAGGTAATAGCTTTAATTCCTGCAATTTTTGGAGAATTAGACTGGGTCTTAATATTTGCTGCAGTAATATTAACTGTAATGTCTGCTGTTGAGCTGATTTTTAAGTCTGAGTTCAGGCTAACAAGAAAATCCGATATAAGCGAATTCAGGATATCAAGACTATTAAAAATTGCAGATATTTTGACTTTAATGAATGTTGTTTTTGGAGTCATGGTTATTTTCTTTGCAATAAATAAAAGCTATAAGTGGGCTGTAATATTTCTTTTTTTGGCTGTTATTGCTGATTTCTTTGATGGGAAGGTTGCAAGAAAATTAGGGCAGGAGAATGTTTTTGGGAAAGAGCTTGATTCACTTGCTGATACAATATCTTTTGGAGTTGCCCCCACAATATTTGGATTCTCTTTAATTCAAAGCCCATTGGCGATAGTTGCCTTTACGATATTCTTATTTTGCGGCATTTTAAGATTAGCCAGATATAATATAATGGATTCCAAAGATGGCTATGCAGGAATGCCAATTACGCTTAATGGGTTAATAGTGCCTGTTATTTATTTGGCTAAGGTGCCTTTGGATTTTTATCCTTACATTTATATTATTTTAGGGGTACTGATGATATCTAATATAAAGTTCAGGAAGATCTGAAAAAAATTAAATTCCAATAAACAAATATAGAAATTCAGATGTCAAAATAAACAATTCTGATTTAAAAGAAAATTAGGCCTCGCCATTGCGTTCGGTATTAATAACGCTCGCCACAATGCTCGCTTTAATCAAATTTTTAGGCACACTCTAATTGACGACATTCTTTTAATGATGATTTTTTATTTTTTTTATTTTCTGGCTTTTATGTAAATCCATGATACCATAAATATAAAGAAGTATGGTTCCAAAGATAAGTATGTGTAATGAGTAGATAAAATCTATGGCAACGGCTATTACTGCGACATAAGCTATTCCTACTATGGTTTTTCCAAGGGCGCTTGACGGCACTTCTCTTAGCTTCATGTAATATGTTATTTTTGAGATAATTATTGCCAATGTAGGTACTATAAAGAGCAGTATCCAAAAAAAATCCAGGAATCCTATTAGGTAAAAGGCTATGTATGAAGATATTATTAATATAGAATCTGTAAAAGCGTCATAAAGCCTTCCGAACTTTGTGATTTGCTTTGTTATTCTTGCGGATATGCCATCTACTTTATCCAGCAGGATAACAACAGCAAATAATACCAATGCAAGATTTATGTTTGACTGGATTAGGTTGATAATATACAAAGGTATTAACAGAAGCCTGAAAGTTGTTATTATATTTGGAATGTTAATGATATCTTCTCCTGCAAGCTTCCCTACTTTTAAAAGGTAGTCAAAGCCTGATACGACAGTTATTATTACGGCAATGAGCATAAGCCACCAGTTAAATGGAATGTTCAGGATTACTGCAACTATCGCTATTATCTGCAGGAATGTTTTTATTTTTCCCAGATAGCTTGCGCTTATGATGACTTTTTTGGGAAGGAAAAAAAGCCTCAATACTGTGATTGCGATTTCCCTCACTATTATAATGACAGCCATCCATAGCTGAATTCTTCCTATGAGAAATATTAATGCTGCTGATATTAAGAGCTTGTCAGCAATCGGGTCTATTATCTTTCCTATGCCTGTTATTTTATTGGTTTTTCTTGCTATATAGCCGTCAAGAGCATCTGATAATGACAATATTATGAAAATAATTGCTGCAATATAATTCCTGTAAGGTATGTCAATTAATAGAAATATTACAAATACCGGGATTAAAAGAATCCTGGAGTATGTGATTATGTTCGGGATTGAAAATGCATCTTTCATTTTTTTATTGTGGTTTTATTATTTTAATTTTTATATATTTATTCCGGGTTTTAATTGTATTTTTCTGTTTCAATTCTTTTAAAAATAATTATTCGGATTGGAATATAAACAATGGATTTTTTAATGGCATGACCATAAAATCATAACCTTTATAATCCTTAAATAGTTTTCTGTTTTACTAAAATGAAGTACGATTTGCATAATCATACGCATCATTCTCCTTGCAGCAATCTGAAGCCTGAAGTGCTGCTTAAGTTTGCTAAGAAAAAGGGAATGAATGGGATTGCGGTTACAGACCATAATACTATGAAAGGTGCCTTGGAAGTAAAAAAATTAAACAAGGATAAGGATTTTAAGGTTATTTTAGGGGAGGAAGTTGGGACAAATTACGGCGATGTTATTGGATTATACCTGCAGAAAGAGATAAAATCAAGTGAATTGTTTTCTGTTATTGATGAGATTAAAGCGCAGGATGGACTGATAATAATTCCGCATCCGTTCAGGAGCTCGACAAATTCTACGCATACTTTCAAATACAAAATAGAAAAGATAAAGAACAAGATTGATGCGATAGAGTGCTTTAATGCCAGGATGCTTCCTGGAGACAATGAAAAATCCCAGGCAGTTGCAAAAAGACTTAAAATTGCTGGTACAGGGGGCTCAGATGCGCACTTTAGGTTCGAGATTGGAGGGGCATATACTATTTTTGAAGGAAGTTTAAGAAGAGCCATAAAGCAGAGAAAAACAGGATATGATGGGACTATTTTATACGGGCCTTTTGGCGGGTTATTGAGCTTTTTGAGGAGAAGGAGATGTTTTAATCAATTTCATTTTTAAGCTGATAGACATGACTCATTAAATCTTCTGCCTTTTGTTCAATAGTTTTTTTATTTTTCTCCAGGTGGATTAATTTTCCCATATTTAATGCCGAGCCAAATAAGGTATAAGATGATTTGATGCCTATTGGCAGAATAGGGGTATTAGTTTCAAGAGCTAATCTGATTACTCCTGTTTTGAAAGTGTTATTTCCTTTTTTGTAATCTCCCTGAGGAAATATCCCTATTATTTTTCCCTTTTTAATGTATTCTTTAATTTCGTTATACGCTTGTTTTGAATCAAATAAAGGTATGCATCCTGCATATTTTCTGCAGAAAGTTTCCCCTAAAAACCACCAGCTTGGCTTTGCAAGAAAATGGATCTTTTTATTTAATTTTTTAAGCATTGGGTAAATTATCAGCAAAGGGTCGATTAAGTGAAAATGATTTGAAATTATTATGAAATTCCCTCTTGTTGGGATATTTTGTTTTCCCTTAATTTTTCCGATAAATAATGATAAAACCGGATAAAACCAAAATTTTGTTATTGTATAAACCATCTTAGGTATTTTTTTGCGCTTGTTTTTATGTTTATCTAAATTTTAAGCTATTTTGGGAGTAATTTCAATTCAAAAAGATAGATTTAAATAAATAAAACTTATAAATGTTTTTAGAGGCCTAAATGCTAAATTTAATACTGCAATGCTTTTACTTGATGCTGCCTGCCTATTTTGCAAATATGGCTCCGGTGATAGTGAAAAAAATCAATTTTCTTAAAGTTCCTATTGATTTCAACAGGAAAATAAATAATATGCCTGTTTTTGGAAAAAATAAGACGTTTAGGGGCCTTTTTTTTGGAGTTTTATTTTCAATTGTTGTCGCATATATCCAGTTTGTTTTGAATGATAATGGTATTTTTTTGAGCCTGGCTATTGCTGATTATTCAAACTGGCTTTTAATTGGGTTATTGATGGGCTTTGGAGCAATTATTGGTGATTTAGCTGAAAGCTTTGTGAAACGAAGATTAAGCTTTAAATCAGGAGAGGGGGTTTTTCCATTTGACCAAATTGATTTTGTAGTTGGGGCATTGATATTTGTTTATCCTTTAGTTAAATTATCTGTAAGTAAGATTGCGATAATAATCTTGTTGAGCATTGTGCTGCACATCATTGTAAATCATGCGGCTTTCTATGCTAAAGTAAGGGATAAGAAGTGGTGATTGCAATATCTATCGATTAACAGCGGAATATTATTAAAATATAAAATAAAGGAGTATTACGGGAACAAAAAACCACAAGTTCTTTATGAAAATGCTTTTGTAGTTTTTTTCTTTTAGATTTAATATTAACGAGGCAGTTGGAATTCCGTAAAAAAAGATTAATATTGACTCTATGACAAATAAATTTATTATTTTACTGCTCAGGAAAAAAACAATCCCGAGAAAGAAGTAAGTTAAAGATGATTTTTCAAGATTCAGCTTTTTATTTATCATTAGTATAACTATAAAAAACAGTAAAGCCACTAAAAGTATAAAGTTTATGTTGTAAAAAAACAGCATAAATCCAATAACTAGGAAGAATGTTATCTTTTTTAACAAGAGGAAGTAAGTTTTTCCCGGATTCTGCTCTTCAGGAGCCAGCTTTATTAAAAATATTCCAAGTAATAATCCAAGATAGGCTATTATTGACGCTAAAAAATAGTTCAGGATTTGCATTGTCATAATTTTTGTTCAGAATTTATCTGCATATTTTTTCTTCTATTTCCTTAATTTGCTTTACTCTTCTTTTATGCCTCTCTTCGTTGCTGAAATTAGTAGAGAGCCAGATCTTTGTTATCTTTTTTGCCTCGTCATTTTTTAAGATTCTTGCTCCAAGGCAAAGAAGATTGCTGTTATTGTGCTCTCTTGAGTTTATTGCAGTATATTCATTAAAGCAGTTTGCTGCCCTTATTCCCTTTACTTTGTTTGCTACAATTGCCTCTCCTAATCCTGAGCCGCACATCAGGATGCCTTTGCTGTCTGTCTGGACAACCTTTTTAGCCACTTTAAGGGCTGTTTGGGGGTAATCTGCAGGCTCTTTATTAAAAACTCCTATATCCTCACAATCATAGCCGAGCTGCGTGAGAAATTTCTTTATGTCTTCTTTTAATTCAAATCCGGCATGATCACTTCCTATGATTATTTTTTTGCTTTTCATATTTTTACTTATATTTATAATGACTTTTTTAAAATCATTTTCTTTTGTGTTTTAATATTTATTGGTTTTACCCCATATATAAAAAATAAATTCCTATGAAAACAAGGGCTATTGCTATTAGCTTTTCTATTATTTTTTCCCTGCTGATGTCTTCTTTGACAAATCCAGGGAGCTTTATTGTGAAGATGATTGCAAACAAAAATGTGAATGTGGGCATCAAGGCGTTAATTGCCGCGCTGACTAACGGGGCTTTTGCAATGGAAATGGCAATTCCTATCGTAAATAATCCAATAAGATCGATTAATGATTTGAAAGCAAGGGCTGATTTATCCCTGATTGTGATTCTGTTAAAAGTATCCTTAAAACCTTTCCAAAAGAAAATTAAGAGTATCATTGAGGCTAAAAAAACTCCTATTCTTGTCCATATATAGACGCTGATGATGCTTAAGCTGCTGTAAAGAAACCTGTCTATTGTGACGCGGAATGAGGATATCAATGAAGAAAGCAATAAGAGGTAAAATGCAATGCCAAGATAAAAATGTTTTTTGTTTTTCTTTTTTGATATCAGTATTCCGGCAGAAAGCAAAAATATGAAGCCGATAAAGTCCATTTTAGTGAGAAATTCCCCGAGAAAAATTGCAGATGTTATTAAAACAAAAACAGGGGACATCTTCCATAAGATTATGACTCTTGATATCTCCTCATACTCGCATGCTTTGTAATAGGGAAGCAGGAAGGCAATGTACAAAAATCCTGTTAAAAATGCCAGGAATAGGTTAAACGGGCTGAAAATTTCCAGGCCGAAGAACGGAATCAATAAGAGAGCTATCAAGCCAAAAATTCCGTTGAAGATTGCAAGAATAAACGGCCTGATTTTTTTATTGTGAACGAAGAACTTGTCAAAATTAGATGTCAATGCCCACAATAAAGCTGATATTGCAGCAAAAAGAATCCAGATCATATTTACCAGCTCTTAACGAATTCTGTGTGGCCCCATTGGATGAGTAGATCAACTTTTAGTTTTTCTATTTGGGGAATATCACAAGATCCATAGCAGCTTCCAAGCCATATTATAACAGAAGCAGTTGTGTTTTTTTCTATATGCTTTACAATTTCCCCTGCTTTTGGTTTCAATCCATCAGGCAGTTGAATACATACTGATTTAGCCTTGTTTTTCTTTATTTCTTCTACTGCTTTATCCAATTCTAGGTCGTAGTTTTGCATAATAAGAAGTCATCTGCAGTTGATTAAAAAGGTTTTGTTTTAATATTTTGGTTTAGGTAATGTTGATATTAAAAATATACTTGAACCTTTTTCAGTGTAAGGACCTTCATAATCTATATTTTGAATATTTAGGTAATTTTGTATGGTTGATGTAGTGCAATCATCCCTGCTTTTAATTTCAATTTTTCCATCTTTTAATTTATTTGGGATCTCTACATTAGAATTTTTAAATTCCCCACAATCAGATATAGAAACAATATTTTTTCCATCTTCCTCTTGTTTTAATACAAGAAAACCATCCAGTTTAATTGAATCTGTAATTCCATTCAGAATATTAGAGATGCTGCCTTCTACACTAACATCCTTCTGGGATAACATAGAACTAATTTCTGCCATGTGACTAACCTCACATAAACAACTCATCTAATTCAAAATCATTCAAATCTTTTTTATTGATAAGCTTAGCGAAATCCTTTTCCTTAAGCCTTTTCCTTTCGGTTCTCATGCTTTCTATTTCCTGGTTGTCTTCATCAAAAACTTCTTCCATTTTTATTCACCATAAACTTTAATTTAAAATTTATTAGCAAGATAATTAATGCTAATTTTATATTGAACAGAGTGTTAAAAACTCTATTACTAGAACACCTTTTTTACTACTTTATAGGTAATGTTTAAGTATATAAATGTTTTGTTTTCTACTATAAAACTTGTTTATTTACAATATAGAAAATAAATATGAAGTTCAATTTACGCGCAAGCACTATTTTTAATAACCTTATTTTTTAGAACTAATTTTACTTTTATATCCTATTCTCGTGAAGCCTTTGCAATTAAGACAGTAATATACTATATTGCCTTTGTTAGTTCTAATGCGGCAATTTTTACCTGGGAGAAGGAAGGAATAGCAGTTCTTGCAGAACCTTCTTTTGAATTTAAGGGGAATTTTAACCTTGAACTTCATTGCTGTTTTTCTTGCTAATTTTACATTTTTGTCTGCAGTCTTTGGGTCTGTTTTAAAAGAGCTTATAGCTTCTTTAAATAACAGGGTTATCTTTTCTAATGCTAAATCTCTTTGCTTTTTTGGCTTCAAATAGTGTTTTCTTTTCATATTATACATTAACTTTATAAAAATATAATAACTTTCCTATTTATATGCTAAAATTAATCAAAAATCTTTTTGTTAAAAAGGAAATTCCAATAGAAAAAATAGAATTTAGCGAGCTGAATACTTGGTTAGATAAGAATACTGGGCATTTATTTGAAAAATTAGATAGCGCTATTTCTGAGATAATAAAGCTTATAGGGAAAGAAAAAGAAGATGTGCTGGGGAATATAGAAAAACTTGAAAATGCAAAATTGCAGAATCCTAATATACCTGACAGGGCAAAGACCGTGATGGAAGGCAATAGAAAAGCTTTTGCAAAAAAGGTCTCGCATTTTTTCAATAATATAGATTTAAAGTCTGGGGATTATAAAGAAGCAATAAGAAACTGCAGCCATCTGGAAAATGAGATTGAAACGCTTGCAAAATCAACTGCAAGAAGCTATCAGATTTTAAATGAGTTTTTTGCAAGGGAAGCCGGAACTGTTGCTAAAAATATCAAAAATGTTGAAAATTACCTCAAGGATATTAAAAATGCTGTTAAGGATAATAAGATAGACTCTGTTGAGAAAATAAAAAAAGATATTGAAAATGTTAATGTAAAAATAAACCTAAGAAAACAGCTGTTAGGTGAATTGGAAGAGTTGGAAGGCTCGATAAAGAACGTAAAAGACAGCATTTTGTCTATAGAAGATAAGATTAAAGGGATAAAATCAGGAGAATATCATAATAATTATGAAAACCTATTGAAAGAAAAGGAAAAATTGGAGCATGAGATAAAGAAAATTGAAGATAATCTGTTCCATGATTTTTCAATTCTGGAGAGGGCATTTAAAAAATACTCTAAAATAGCCTTTGAAAAAGAGGAGCTGATTAATGAGTATCTTAAAAGCCCGGTAAATGCGCTGGCAAAAGACATTAATTTGGAGATAATAAATGTTATTAATAATTTGAAAAGCGCAATTAGAGACGATAAGCTTGGCCTTGATAATAAGAAAAGCGAAAAGCTGCTGATAAAGCTGAAGGAACTGGATAAGGAATATTTTCTAGGGCTGCAAAAAAATTATAATGAGATTAAGGATAAATTGAATTCTGTAAATATTGATATTGGGAAGAATAATGTGAAAAAAGATATTGAGCTGGCAGATAAAGAGCTAATTAAAGAGAAGATGCATCTTGGAAGCCTGGATAATAATTTATCAATCATTAAAAATGATTTTGAGAAGATTGATATTGGGAAATTAAAAAAAGAAGTTGAGGAGAATGTCAATAAACTTGGGTTTAGGGTTGAGTTTGGGTAGATTATTATTTATCATCCCTTTCGTAAGCTTTTTCAAGAGCAACCAATGCTGGCAATTTTCCGTCTTTTTCTATGAATTCTAAAGAAGCTCCTCCACCGGTGCTTATATGGGATATTTTATTTGTGAGTTCAAAGTGCTGGACTGCAGCTATAGTGTCTCCTCCTCCGGCAATTACTTCAGCGTCTAGGGTTGTGAGAAACTCTCCTATCTCTTTTGTGCCTTTGGAGAATTTTTCCATCTCAAATACTCCTAAAGGACCTGCCCATAAAACTGTTTTTGCGCCTTTAAGCTCTTCTTTGTATAATTTGATGGTTTCTGGGCCAATGTCTAATGATATCCATCCTTTTTCTGTTTTATTGGTACTGGCAATTTTTGTGTTTGCATTATTATCAAATTTATCTGCTGTTATAGTATCTACTGGGAAAATCAGCTTTTTTCCGGCTGCATTGATTATTTCTTCTGCAAACTTAAAAGTTTCTTCATCAAATTTTGAAGAGCCAATGTCATTGCCTTTTGCCTTTAGGAAAGTATTGGCAAGAACCCCTCCAAGCAATATCTTATCTGCCTTTTGAGCCAGAACTTTTAGTGCGCCTATCTTGTCAGCTTTGGCTCCTGCAACTATTGATACAAAAGGCCTTTCTGGATTTAATAATTTGCTTAAATGGTTGATTTCTTTTTCAACTAAGAAGCCTGCGCAGCTTGGCATGAATTTTGTTATTGCAAAAACAGAGGCATGGTTCCTGTGGCAGTTTCCAAATGCATCGTTGACAAAAATTTCCCCATTCTTTGAGAGCTTTTTTGCAAATTCCTCGTCATTTGACTCTTCTTCCTTGTGGAGCCTAAGGTTTTCCAATAGTATAACATCATTATCCTGGGGGATTTCAATATCTATGCAGTCATCAACAAAACCCACATTCAATCCCAAAATATCGCTTAAATCCTCTGCTACAGGCTTTAGCGTTAATTCTTTCTTTATTTCTTCAAATGCTTTTCCTTTCTTTAATAATTTTTGAGGTCTGCCAAGATGAGACATAAGGATTATTTTGCATTTTTTTTCCAGAAGATAGTTTATGGTTGGTATTGTGGCTTTAAGCCTTGTATCGTCTTCTACCATCCCATTTTTTATCGGGACATTATAGTCAACTCTGACAAGAACTCTTTTATTTTCTATATCCATGTCTTTTAGCGTTGAAAATTTGATTTGAACCACCTATAAGCTAGTCAATATTAAGGATATTTAAATCTTATTGTTGAAAAGGCTCTGTAGAAAATCTCGCTATCACTCGGGTGGCATCTGCTCGCCTTGATGTGTTTTTTCTGGTCTGCCACCCATTGGGCTTATTTTAATTACTTTTTAGTGGTTACATAATCGAAAGGTTTATAAACTCTAATTCTATACATAAGGTAAGATAAGTAAATAAAATGGCAAAAGAAGAAAATAAGGAGTTTTTTAAGGAACCCACAGCTGCAAAGATACTAAAATATAGTAAAATTTCTAAAATTTCTAAGGATTTAGTCAATAGAATCTTAAATATGGGTTTTGATGAAGCCGCTATTATTGAAGCGGATTTAATCCCTAAAGATTATGACAATTCGAGAAAATTCCTTAAGCATGGCCCTGAAGTAAAACTTCGAAGATTTAATTCACTGGAAGAAATGGCTGATATTAAAGAAACTCCTGTTCAATCAAGAGAAGAATCTCTTAACAACATTAAAAACAAAGCTTACAGTGGTTATTCTTTCAAGCCTTTCATAGGAACTGATAAAAAAACCAGAAAAGTCAGTTTAGTGGAATGTTTGAAAGGTGCAGAATTATATCGTTATGCCAATCAGGAAGGAACAAGGTTTAATCCATCCATATCAGTAAAGCCATATGATGATGCTACAGGTGTTGAAAAAGACGGGGCGGAGATAATTACTAAGGTTCCATCAAGAACAAAAAAGATGCCAAATTATGAGTTTAAATTTAGTTCAGTGCCTGTTATTGATTCAGACAATAAATGGGGATTAGCCTATAATATTACAACAACCCATAATTGCAAGAGTAAACTATACAATATAAGATATAAGCATAAATCAGAAAAGGAAACATCCAAGCAATTCAATTTCTGCGCGCATGAAATTGCTGCATACTTATCTATTGTTGATCACTATTGGAATAATGAAAAAAATTTAATTCCACTGCAGATGAACCAGTTTGCAATTCCAACTCAAGAAACAGTAGACTATTATGTTAAGCTAACAGATAACTGCCTAATTAAAACTGCTGAAGATAAAAATCCAAGAAAGCTGAATAGCGCAGAAAAAGAAATCATGCTTTGGGGGCTTGTTAAAAAGTTAAAACATGATGATACTTTCTTTGCCAAAGACAAGGTAAAGGAGTATAATTGGGGGGTTTAGTAATTTTTAGATTAACCTAAACTAACAATAAAATAAACATTTAAAACTTCAAATGAACAATAATTAAGGCCATAATCCTATTACAGCATCTATTGATATGTTTCCGGCTCCGATGAACAATAAAGCTAATGCTCCTCCCAATAATATCAAGTCAAATTCCCACCCTAATTTTTTCATGGATGAGAAAGGTGCTTTCGATGTTAACAACTTGAAGTATAACGCGCCAAGCATTAATATAACAAAAATAAGCCCTGCAATTTCAGTGTAAAATCCGAGAATAGCAGCTATGCCTCCAACAAATTCTCCCAGGCCAATTAAAAAAGGAAACCAAATGTTTCCGAACATCTGCTCCATTGCCTTTGGCTTTTTCAGTTTTGGTAATCCATGATATATGAATATGCTGCCTATTGCAATCCTTAAAGCCAAAAGCCCTAAATCCTGGAGGTTGTTGAATATGATCATTTATATCTCTTAAGAGCATATAATATGCACTTATATTTGAATTTTTTTAAAACGAAAAGTTTATATAAAAGTTATAAATTATAAGGAAAAATGTCAGCAGAAAAAACAATATTGACATCAGAGAACAGAGAGAAATTCCTTAAATTAGGCGGTGGAGTTAGACGGACCGATGATTTCAGCATAGTAAAAAAGTATCAAGCGATAATAGGCTGGGATGGAAAAACATTAGATGAGATTGGAGTAAATAATATAAAGTCTGTTTCTAAAGATAAAATTTCAATTAGCGGTGGTTATTTGGTAAGTAATGGCAAAACACATTTGGCAAGCCCATCAAAAATTATAACAATAAGCCGTGAAAAAGATAAAGAGTATTTTATAATAAATAATAAGCATGAATTAATCAATAAAGCCAGAGACTATTTTTCTAATAATGGAATTGTTATTTTGACATATTTGGATGGAGTTAAATATATGGAAGGCCATAAAGAAAATGGAAGTACTCTTCTTAAAATTATCGGAAGCAAAAAAAATGGTGATACAGCAATTCTTTTAGAGGATATTGAAGGAATTGTCCAAGTTATAGATGGAAAATTAAAACTGAAAATGAATGGTGGAATTGTTAAAAGTAGGACATATGATTCTTTTGGAAATAATATTAATACATTAGAAAAAGAGGTTAGTAAGGTTAACGAGTATAAACAAATGACAATACCTCAATTAAGAACCTTTTTTTATGTAAACCAAATTTAAAGTTATAGATAGCAAACTAATTTCTATTTAAATTAGAATCAGATAAATAACGGCACAAAAACCAGAGAGACAGAACACTGATTAGAGTATTAAATTAAATATTCTTTAATAATTCTCTTTTAATCTGTTCTTTTAGCTTATTCCAATCTTTTTCTATTTCAAACCATTTCTTGCTTTTATTCTTGATAATAAATTTCATCTTTCTTACTTTTTCGCTGTGTTTGCTTAGAGGGATAAGATTTTTTATCAATCTGATTATGTCGCTTTTGCGATTAATTACAACTCTGTATATGTCTTTATTATAAAAGCCATATGGCGTATTATCGCCTTTCTTCTTATCAAGATAGATAAGAGCATAGTAGCCTAATGAGGTTAGCTTTTCTTTGATTTCCTTCATAATTTTTTTATCATTGCTACCTATGTTGAAGAAAAATCTAACACTATTTTTGTGACTTTTAGCAACTCTCCAACATCCTTCACAGTCCATATAAGCTGTTAGGAAACTATAAAAATTATCTATATTTTCTAAAATCCATTGTGGGATTTCTTCAGATTTTTTTAATAAAAATTTGAATGATTTGTCTAAATCAGTATAAATAAACCATTCGTCTTGTCTTGCTTTATTCTTTGAATAATATTTTCTAATCTCTCCATATTTCTCAAAAGACTTTTTAAGCAAGTCAACTTGTGCTGTATGAGTAGTAGTTGTTTGAACTCTTATAGATTTTCTAGCCCATTTTACATGGAAATCTCCTGCCCTTAAACCCAGCAAGTATGCTTTATCCCTAAGATCTTCTGAAAAACTGGCTTTAAATTTTATTGTACCTGCTTCAGATAATGATCTCGTCTTAATTCCAAATTTTTTAAGTTTTTTCCTTATAGTTCTGTCATTTACTTTGCCTAATTTTTCTGCTATTTGGAGTGAAGATTGCTTCTTATTTATGTAAAGATCATAAAGAATTTCTTTAGGAATATAAACAGCATTTGGAGTTTGTGCTGGCCGTCTTTTAATATTAAATTTCCTCAACCAATACAGCATATTAGTATTGTGACAATTAAATTTCTTACCAATTTGACTTAATGATAATTTTTGTTTTAAATATAAATCTTCTAATTGTTCTTTTGTAAATTTTAATTCTTTCTTCATCATTAATCACCAAACTTTTTTAGATTTAAACTATGTAAATGATTTTTTTATTTAAATACCTTACGCGTGAATGTCCAGTGCAATAGGGGCAATGTCCAGTGGTTATTAAGAAAATTATAATTTGATAGTTTAAATAATCAGAAGGTGATTAATAGTATAGAAGAAAAAGGATTTATCAATATTTACCAATAAGAAACAAGATAGATTAATATAAGCTAAATTATATAAAAAGTGGTATGAATACTAAGGCAACAATACCCATAAGTTTGATGAGGATATTTAAAGCTGGACCCGCGCTGTCTTTCATAGGGTCTCCTACTGTGTCTCCGACTACTGCTGCTTTGTGGGCATCAGAGCCTTTGCCCCCTAAATTTCCTTCTTCAATGTATTTTTTAGCATTGTCCCATGCTCCTCCTGAATTTGCCATGAATACTGCCATTAAAAATCCTACAACAGTTTTTCCTACTAAAAGGCCTCCAAGAGCTTCTGCTCCTAAAAAAATTCCAACAATGATTGGAGAGGCTATTGCCAACAAGCCAGGCAATATCATCTCTTTTAATGAGCTTTCTGTGCTTATTTCAATGCATTTTTGATAGTCAGGTTTGGAAGTGCCCCGCATTAATCCTTTTATTGTCTTGAACTGCCTTCTTACCTCATTAACCATTTTTATTGCAGCTCTGCCAACTGCTTTAAGTAATAAGGATGTAAATATAAATGGAAGTAATCCGCCAATGAAAACTCCAACCAGGACTTTTGGGTCAATGACATTAATTGCATCTAATCCAATAATTTCTGCAAAGGTTACGTAAAGGACTAATGAAGTTAAGGCTGCACTTCCGATTGCAAATCCTTTTCCAATTGCTGCAGTTGTATTTCCAACCTTGTCTAATTCTTCTGCCCGCTGTCTTGTTTTTCTTCCTAACCTGGCCATTTCGGAAATTCCTGCTGCATTATCAGCTACTGGACCATACGAGTCTATTGCCAGAGTAATCCCTAAAGTTGAAAGCATACCAACAGCAGAAATTGCAACTCCGTATAAACCGGCTGTAAAATTAATTGCTCCGTCAGCAAGGAAAAATGCTGCAAGAATTCCTGCTGAAACTGCAAGCACCGGAATTATTGTTGACCACATTCCTACAGAAAGGCCTTCTATAATTGTGGTTGCAGGTCCTGTTTTTGCGGCTTCTGAAATACTCCTTGTTGGATTTCTTTTTGTTGAAGTATAATATTCTGTTGACAGACCAATAACAAGGCCAGCAAGCAATCCTGATATAGTTGCCCAGAATATCCCTAGATTTCCTATTAAGTATTTTATTATAAAAAATGATGATATTGCTAAAATTATTGATGAGATAAATACTCCTTTATTCAGGGCAGCAGTGAGGTTAGTACCATTTGTTTTTACAAAAAAAGTCCCGATAATTGAAGCTAAAATTCCGGCAGCTGAAATTGCCAGTGGCAGCAGGATATAATTTCCATCATTACTGAATGAAAATGCGATGAATCCGATTACCATTGCAGCGACAATGCTTTCAACATAGCTCTCAAACAAATCAGCTCCCACGCCGGCTACATCACCCACATTATCTCCTACATTATCTGCAATTACTGCAGGGTTTCTTGGGTCATCTTCTGGAATATTTTTTTCTATTTTTCCGACTAAATCTGCTCCAACGTCAGCAGCTTTTGTGTATATTCCACCGCCGACTCTTGCGAAAAGGGCAATGTATGATGCTCCAAACCCAAATCCGAAAATTAATTGTGGGTCTTTAAATAAAAGATAAAATGAGCTTATCCCTAATAATGCCAGGCCAACTACAAACATTCCCATTACAATGCCAGAGGAAAATGCAATTTTTAGGCCGCTATTAATGCTGGTTTTGCATGCCCATGCAGTCCTTGAATTTGCCTTTGTTGCTATATGCATTCCAATCCTTCCTGCTATTGCTGAGAAGATGCATCCTGCTAAAAATGCTAAAGTAAGTTTTTCTCCTTCAGGAAGTGTAAAGAATAATATCAATGAGACTATAACCATGAATATTATCATTATCTTGTATTCTTTATTCAGAAAAGTTATCGAGCCCTTATGTATGAGGTTAGAAATGTTCTGCATCTCTTGATTTCCTGCAGGCTCTTTTTTTATCTTCTGTATTAAGAATAATGCAAATAGAATTGCAAGGATGCTTACTAGGAAACTTGCAGTTAAAATTATAGATACCATTGTTGCCCCTTTTAGTGGCTTATATTATGGATATAGTTTAAATGGTTTTTGTTTTTTATCTATTATTCAATAAAATACCCAATAAAAAGTTTCAATATTAAAAAAAATAATAAAAATAAAAGAGTTGATAAAATAAGAATTAATATTCTAAAAAAATCCAACAAAAACTGTAGCAACAAGAATAGTTAATTTAATTACAATATTTAAGCTTGGTCCAGATGTATCTTTTTTTGGGTCTCCTACTGTGTCTCCTATGACAGTTGCAATGTGAGCTGCGCTTCCCTTTCCGCCGTGCATGCCTTTTTCCACAAGCTTTTTTGCATTGTCCCAGGCACCTCCTGAATTTGACTGTTTAATTCCTAAAAGAATTCCAGTAACCAGGGTTCCTGCTAAAGATGCTCCTAATGCTTCTGCACCTAAAACCAGGCCAACTAAAATTGGAGTTGAAATTACAATTAATCCTGGAACTATCATTTCCTTTATGGCTGATTTTGTTGCAATTTCAATGCATCTTTTGTAATCCGGTTGAACTTTACCCTGCATCAATCCTTTTGTTTTTTTAAACTGTCTTCTTACTTCCTCTGCAATCTTAAGGGCAGCATCCCCAACTGCAAGTAGCACATATGATGAAAATAAATATGGAACTAAAGCGCCAATAAACAAGCCAATCATAACCTTAAAATTAAGTAAATTTACTCCTGTTAAGCCAGCTTCTTCTGCGAATAATGTTAATAAGGCTAATGCTGCTAAAGCTGCGCTTCCGATTGCAAAGCCTTTTCCAACAGCAGCTGTTGTATTTCCTGCAGCATCTAATTTGTCTGTTATATTCCTTACTTTTTTATCTAATCCTGCCATCTCTGCAATTCCCCCTGCATTATCTACAACTGGGCCGTAAACATCAATGGCCATAATTATTGCTGCTAATGCAAGCATGCCAACTCCTGCCATTGCAACTCCGTAAAGTCCTCCAAGAAGATGGGAAAAAAAGATAGCAATTAATAATATGCTGACTATGCCGAACGTAGATCTTTTGCCAACGCTTAAGCCATGTATTATGTTTGTTGCAGCTCCAATCTTTGAACTTTCTGCTATGCCCTTAACATGCTTAAAATCATAACTTGTATAATATTCAGTTGCTTTTCCCAGGCCAATTCCTGCCAAAACTCCGATTACAACTGTATAAAATATATTAAGGTTTGTGAAAAAAAAGCTGTTAAGTATGAAAACAATTCCTACCATAACAGCGCAAGTTATTAAGAATGCATTTGATAGGGCTCTTCTTGGATTTTTTGAATTTGTTTTGCAGAAAAAGGTTCCTACAATTGCTGCAAGGATTCCTGCACAAACAACAAAAATCGGGAATATAAATGCTGCGCTGGTGAAAATTTGGGATTCTGCAACTAAATCTGTGGATTTTAATGCAGCTCCTATTGCCATTGCTGCAACAAGATTAACAATTATTGAATCAAATAAATCAGCGCCCATGCCGGCTGTGTCTCCTACATTATCACCAACATTATCTGCTATGACAGCAGCGTTTCTTGGGTCATCTTCTGGGATTTTAGCTTCTAATTTACCCACTAAATCTGCTCCTACATCTGCTGCTTTTGTAAAAATTCCGCCGCCAACTCTGGCAAATAATGCTATTGAGGCAACCCCGAATGAATAGCCAAGCAGTGCATTAATATCATTTGGAAAAACAAATATTATTATCAAAAGGCCTACAATTCCGATTGTTACAAGGCCAAGGCCAACAACTGCTCCTGCTGAGAAGCTTATTTTTAATGCTTCATTTATTCCTCTTTTGGCTGCATTTGCAGTTCTTACATTTGCCCTAACAGACCTATTCATGCCAAAATATCCTGCTAAAGCAGAGCTAAGGCTTCCAATTATGAAGGATATTGTACTTGTCTGGCCAAGCAGATAATATAATGCGATGCTTACAGCTATTATGAAAACTGCAAGATAGCTGTATTCAATCTTTAAGAATTGTATTGCTCCTTTTTGAATGGAGTCTGCAATTTCCTTCATCCTGTCATTTCCAGGAGACTCTTCCATCATCCTTTTATTAAAATAGAACATAAAAGCTATAGAAACCAAAATTGTTATGTAGATGAATGCAATTACCATTTTAAAAAGGGGACATGGCTTATTTATAAATCTTTCTGAGGATGCTTTTGACAATGAATACTGGGACAATAAAAAAAGAGGGAATATATGTTGATATAGTTTCAGGGAGTCAGCAGATTCTTTTGAGTCTGTTATTCCTACACTTATCATAGCCCCAATAAGTTATACTTGGTGGGGATTAAAAAATAGAAAACTTTTAGAAGATACAATTAAAGAACTCACTGATAAGAGTACTAAATAAATTTTAATTGCCAGCAGCGATATAAATTATTTATTTAAAATTAGTATTAGTGATGGTAATTAAAATTTATTAGTGGTTGAATGTATTATTCAATAAACTTAACAACATCTTTGTTTCTTTCTTTTTTTTCGGGCTCTTCATTTCCATAGCCGAATGTCAATGTAAGAACTAATTCATAGTTTTTGTCAAAACCTAGCTCATTCATAAGATCCTGCTCTTCTTTTAGAAATTGAGTCATTCCAATGGGACAGGAGCTTATGCCCAATGAGTAAGATGCAAGCATCATGTTTTGTGCAGCTAAAGAGCAGTCAATTGCATTCCATTTATTATTTTTATCTCCTAAAATAAAAATTACCAATGGTGCTGAGTAAAGTATTGGATCTTCTTTTGTTTTTGCCCTTTCCCTTACAAAAGGGTATCTTGGATTATTGATTATTTTGTCCAGTATTCTTTTTGCAATTTTTTTAATTAAGTTTCTGTTTGTAAGAGCAACAAATTTCCATGACTGATTATTTCTTGCAGAAGGAGCCCATATTCCGCATTCAATTATTTCATTGATTTTTTCCTTCTCTATAGCTTTGTCTTTATAGGCTCTTACTGCCCTTCTTTCTTTTATTGAGTTGATTGTTGGGTTCATAATAGAAATAAGTTTGAGGTTGTTTAAATAATTTATTATTGTAAATAATTATTGATATCAATACCATAACTTCAAAAAAATAATAACCAGAATTACCACAACAATGACGATATTAATCACTAAGAAATACTTTCCGAGCTTTTTTATGAATTTTCTTTTCTTTTCAATATCAGAAGAAGCTTTCATTTTAAGCTTTTGCCTTTATTCTTTTCATTCTGAAGATGTTTTCCCTTTCCATTTCTTCTAATCTCAGCTGGATGAATGATTTTATCTTGTTTTGGCTTGGAATGACCTTAAATTCTAGGGCATTGACACGCCTTTTTGTCTTTTCAATCTCATTTAGAAGTTTTCTCATGGATGTTTCTATTTCTGCTGCAAGGATTATTTTCTCTACAACTTTTTCATATGCTTCTGATGCTTCGTCAATTGCTGCTGAGCTGTAAACTCCATAGCCTCGCTCCATAAATGCCTTTTTTATTTCAGAAGTTTCTATTTTTGGGACTTTGACTCCCATTATGTTTCTTGTTGCAAGGTTTATTTCCGGGATTTTTTTAATGGCAAGCGCAATTGACTTTATTTTTAAGTCTCCTTCCAGGACTCTTGCAACATTAATTTTCTCCAATGCAATCTTATACTGCTCAACTAATTCCTCCCTTAAAGTTTTAGCCTGCTTTAATATCTCAAAGAACTCAAGAATAAGGCCGTCTCTTTTTTTCTTCAATAAGCTGTAGCCTGACTGGGCTAGCTTAATCTGCTTTTTTACTTTTAATAATTCAGATCTTGTTGGTTTGATGTCCTGGGCCATTTTAAGGAATTAATGCCAATAAATTTTATAATGAAAAATTAATTTGCTGTTAATTTTTCTTCTGTTTTTAGATACTTCTTCTTCAATTCAGGGCTTATTCTTGTCAGTTCGCTTTCCGGCAAAATGCTCAATAATTTCCATCCAAGCGCTAAAGTGCCGTCAGCAATGCTCCTGTCATCATCCCTGCTCTGCTTTACAAATTCATTTTCAAAATCATTTGCAAACTGAAGGAGTTTTTTGTCCCTTTCGCTCAATGCTTCCTCTCCAACTATTGCAACTAATCCTCTTAAGTCACGGCCTTCAGCATATGCTGCATATAATTGGTCAGATACTTGTTTATGGTCTTCTCTTGTTTTTTCTGCGCCAATTCCCATGTTCATCAGTCTTGAAAGTGATGGAAGAACATCTATGCTTGGGTAAATTCCCTTTCTATGCAACTCTCTTGATAAAACAATCTGGCCTTCAGTTATATAGCCGGTAAGGTCGGGAATAGGATGTGTTATGTCATCCCCCACCATTGTTAAAATAGGAAGCTGTGTAACAGATCCTTTTTTTCCCTTAATTACTCCTGCTCTTTCATAGATCATTGCGAGGTCAGTATACATGTATCCCGGATAGCCTCTTCTTCCGGGAATTTCTTCACGAGCTGCTCCGATTTCCCTTAAGCTTTCGCAATAGTTGCTCATATCTGTCAAAATAACAAGAACATGGGCATCGTGCTCATATGCAAAATATTCTGCTGCTGTTAATGCCATTCTTGGTGTTACTAAACGCTCTACTGCTGGATCGTCTGCAAGGTTTAGGAATACAATACTTCTTTCCAATGCTCCTGTTTGCTTGAAATCATCAATAAAGTACTGGGCTTCTTCATTTGTAATTCCCATAGCTGCAAATATAACCATGAAATTTTCCTTCTTGCCAATAACTTTAGCCTGCCTTGCAATTTGCAATGCAATCTCATTATGAGGAAGTCCAGAGCCTGAGAAAATAGGCAGTTTTTGGCCCCTGACTAAAGTATTCATTGCGTCTATTGTTGAGATTCCTGATTGTATAAAATCTGAAGGGGAAGACCTTGAGAAAGGATTGATAGCGGCTCCCATGATATCCATTTTCTTTTCAGGAACAATGTCCGGGCCATTATCAATTGGCTTCCCGCTTCCGCTCAAAACTCTGCCAAGCATGTCTTTTGAAACATTAAGCTTTAACGGCTCCCCTAGAAATTTTACCCTGCTGTCAACATCAATTCCTGAAGTCCCTTCAAAAACCTGGACAACAACAATATCATCACTAGTATCTAAAACCTGGCCGTTTTTTATTTCTCCATTTGGAAGAGAAATCTTTACCATATCAGCATAGCTAATCGGCTCTGTTTTTTCCACAAAGATTAAAGGCCCTGCAACTCTTGTAATTGTTTTGTACTCTTTCATTTTTCAACACTCCATTAAATTATTTTTTTTATATTTTTTTGAATTTTCTTTATTAATAAAATATTAATTATAGTGGTATTCTATTATGCTTTTAACTCCTGTTCCATTTTTTTGCCTAATTCGTCTAGCAGCTTTTCATGGTCCTTGATGAACTTAACTTCTCCAAGTCTGTCTTTTGATTTTGTGGCAAGTATTTGATTTACTTTCATGCCGTTATCCAATGCATTGTTTGCCAGCTTTGAGAAATTTAAGATGGACTGCATTATTTTGTATGTTTTCTTAAGCTCGCAAAAAGTGTCTATATCATGGAATGCGTTTTGCTGCAGTAAAACTTCTCTGATTAATCTTGCAACTTGCAAAGTGAGCTGCTGCTTTTCAGGCAGAGCATCTGAACCAACCAGCTGCACAATTTCCATAAGCCTTTCCTCTTCCTGCAAAATTCCCATTATTTCCATAACAAGCTTATGCCAGTCATCTGCAACATTTTTTGAGTACCATTCCTGTAGTGTATCAAGGTACAAAGAATATGAAGTTAGCCAGTTTATAGAAGGGAAGTGCCTTCTCTGCGCTAATTTGGCATCTAAGGCCCAAAAGCATTTTGTAACCCTTAAGGTGCTCTGTGTTACTGGCTCTGAAAAATCTCCTCCTGGAGGGCTTACTGCTCCTATGATGCTAACACTACCTTCTTTTTTTGTTCCCAGCGGAATAGCTCTTCCGGCACGCTCATAAAACTGGGCAAGTCTTGTAGATAAATAAGCAGGATAGCCTTCTTCTCCGGGCATCTCTTCTAATCTTGAGGAAATTTCCCTCATTGCCTCTGCCCATCTGGATGTAGAGTCTGCCATTAAAGCAACTGAATAACCCATATCCCTATAATATTCTGCTATTGTGACTCCGGTATAGATGCTAGCTTCTCTTGCTGCTACAGGCATGTTTGATGTATTTGCAATTAACACGGTTCGGTTCATCAACGGCTTTCCTGTTTTTGGATCTTTTAATTCTGGAAATTCAGTTAGAACTTCTGTCATCTCATTTCCCCTTTCTCCGCAGCCAACATACACAACTATATCTGCATCAGACCATTTTGCAAGCTGCTGCTGAGAAACTGTTTTTCCTGCTCCGAATGGGCCTGGAATTGCAGCAACTCCGCCTTTTGCTAATGGGAATAATGCATCAAAAATTCTCTGGCCGGTTATTAACGGCATGTCTGGCTTTAATTTAGAAGCAACAGGCCTTGGAACCCTAACAGGCCAGTTTTGTTTTAATTTTAGTTCATAACCATTGCCTAATTTTCCAATAACATCATTTACTGTGAACTTTCCTGAACTTATTTCTGTAAGCTTTCCTTTCTGGTTTGGAGGAAGTAAAATTTTATGGATTATTCCAGGCGCTTCCTCAACTTCTCCGATAATGCTGCCTTCATTAACCTCATCTCCTTTTTTAACAGCAGCCTTAAAATCCCATTTCTTTTCCGGGTCAAGGCCAGGCGCATCAACACCCCTCTTAATAAAATTCCCCATTTGTTTAATAAGAACTGGGAGAGGTCTTTGGATGCCGTCATAAATGCTTCCAAGCATTCCAGGGCCTAGCTCAACTTTTAACGGCTCTTTTGTATTAATGACTGGTTCACCTGGCTTTATGCCGGATGTGTCTTCATAAACCTGAATTATTACCTTATCACCTTCAATCTGGATAACTTCCCCCATTAATTTTTCATTTCCAACTCTGCATACATCATACATTCTTGGATTAATCCCGCGAGCTACTACAACAGGACCTGCAATCCTGAATATAACTCCTTGTTCCTTATTGTCCATATCCATCAACTCCATAAATTATTGTTAAATTTGATATTTGATATTTGATATTTGATTTTTCTTTTTTACAATTGTTTTTTATTGTTGTTTTATGTTTTTTTTAATGGAATTTTTTAATAGGTTTTTTTACCATAATTCAATTCCAATTGATTTTTTGATTAGTCTTTTCAGGCTGCCCTGCTCTGCTTTTGTTGAGACTGGGATGAAAACAGGATCTACTGAATCTTCAAGCTCCAGCCTTTTTTCCATATCAAAATTTTCCAAAACTGTTTCATCAACCACTACAACGCTGATGTCTTTTCTGTTTTTTAATTCATTGATATCTTTTTCAGGATTATCGCTTACGTCAATTGTCTCCCTGATTCCTGCCAGCTGAAAGCCAACTGTGAATTCATTTCCACCCAAAACTACAATGTTTACCATTTTAATTTTTGAATATGTTTATTATACAACAATTGTTTTTTCAATAAAATCTTCTGTTAGGCCAAGCTGTTTTGCCTTGATGATTCTTGTCAGATTCTTGACTTCAATATCCTTTAGGAACATATAACCCATGATAATGTCCACGCTTAATGGGTGCTGTCTTGTAAGCTTTTTTGACTGCTGAAGCAAAAATTTATCGAGGTCCATTTCCAGCTCTGTGAAATTAATATTCTCGGTTTTAGAGTATTTTTCTGCAACTTCCTTAAATTGGGTATTACCTAATTCTTTGATAACTGCGGCAGCATCTCCCTTAAGCATCTTATCAATATCTTGTTTAGTTATGTTTCCAAATCCGAAAATCAGCTCTTTTATGCTTTGTTCCGGCATGCCTTCTCTCTTTAAGCGCAAAATCAATTTGATGTTCATTATGTCAATTTCATTGAGCAAAAATTTCTTGTAAAGCTTACCTTCAGAGCTTAAAAAGGCAAGCTGGGATATGACAAACCTAAAATAATACCTGTCAAGGGTATTTTCTATGTACATCAATGATTTATTATTTTTAAAATGCTCTGCGGCAGACCGCAGCTGGTTTTCATCTAAAAACCCCAAGCCGGATATTACTTCCTCAACGGTTTTTTGCGCTATCAGCTTATCGAAAAAATCTTTTTTTTCAACTGATATTGGGCTTAAGTGCTTTTTTGCATCTTCCACGGGCATGTTATTGAACTTTGACCTTAATATTGCCTTTATATTATAGATGTCATACCTTTTTTGGTATATTTTAATTAAAAATTTAAGATCATGGGAAGATATCCTCAATAATTTTCCAAGATTATTTCCAAGGTTTAACTGCAAAGTCCGTTCAACCAGCTCTATTCCCTTGTAATCCATAGCCAGTTCATCAACCTCTTTTTTATATTCAAATTCTTCAAGGTATTTTCCTATTTCATTTGGAGTCATTTTCAGGATTTTATCATAATCCTGCCTTGAAAGAAGGTTTTTCTTCATCATTATAGTGCGCAGATAAGTGTATGGAAACTTTCCCAGCCTAATTGATATTACCATTTTAGCCAAACGATATTTTTGATGTTTTTTGCATTATTTTTTCCTTTAAAGTTTCAAAAATTTCTGAAAATGTATGATTGACCCTTACTCTGCCGTCTTCTGTCTCGCAGATAATTCCACCGTCAATTTCTGCCTTTTTTATTTCAAGGCTGTTACCAATAAGAGCTGCATCAGTGTCATTTGCATAAACAACCTTAACTGCAATTTCCTTTTTTGCTTTCTCAAGCAATGCATGTATTATCTGCTCTCTTTCCTTTTTTGTCATAGTTTTTATTTTCTGGAAAGCCTCTTTGTAAGTATTTTCAATGATGTCTTTTTTTGTTTCAAAAATTATCTTATTTGATTCTATATTTGCCAGTGAATTTTCCTTGTTTTCCAATGATGTTTTTTCTTCATCAAACTTTTTTTCTACATCATTTTCAAGCTGCTTTATTTTTTCTGCTGTTTTTTTCTTTATTTCCCCGGCCTTTATGGCTGCATCTGCTAAAATCTTTTTTTCCCCTGCAGCAGCTTTCTGCAGTATCTCTTCCTTTATTTTTTCTAATCCCATTATCAATACCTTTCTATTTTTGCATAATTATTATTATGCAATAATTATGGCAGGCAATTCAATAAAATAAAAAAATACCTAATTACATCCTGCCCATCAGCATTATTGCAATTACCAATCCAAAGATTACCAATGTTTCAGGCAGCACAATAAAAAACAAGCCTTTACCAAACATCTTTGGGTCTTCTGCGATTGCTCCAACAACTGCTGCAATAGCCTGCTGTTGCGCAACACCAGTTCCGACAGCGCCTAATCCAATTGCAAGGCCAGCGCCAACAGCAATTAATCCGGTTCCTATTTCTATTACCATTTCAATACCTCCATTTATTCATCTAAATTATACTTTTTTGCTTTTCTGCCCCAAAAGGAGCATATTCTATTCCCCCTCCAGTGTAAAACTTTGTGAAAAACTCAACATAATGGAGCCTTATTGAATGAAGAGATGGGCTTAATATTCCAAGGGCAATATTAAATGTATGCCCTACAATTAAGGCAATAACTGCCAGCGGAATAAATAAAATTCCCTTATGAAATAAAAATGTTGTGAAATCATTTACCATTATAGCAATAAAAACAGATGCCAATCCAACTGCCATTAATCTTGCATATGAAACTATCTGGCTTACTATGCTTGGTATTTCAATAACTCCCATAAAACCTTCCCCTTTATAGAGCATGAAAATCGCAAAGGCAAGCAATATATACCCTATATAAACAGGTATATTAACAATATTTACACTAGAGATGTAGATAAGAGCAGCTGAAATCTGAATCAGAATCCAGCTTAATTTTTCATAAGCTGCTTTTAAAAATCCATGGTGCTTAAATTCTAAAATGAATCCAAGAATTAATCCAAAATTTACCTGAACTGTTCCTGCAATTATTGATATTATCATCAATGTGTTTATATCATGAGTCCTTACAATCAGGCCGTGATAGGGCTCAAAACCAAAAAATTCTCCATAGATAAAACCAAAAATCATTGCACCAACTGAAGAAATCATCAATATATTGAAAAAATCTTTTCCATTTGGGAATTTTTTCTTTAGATAATAGAATAAAGCAAATGTAATCAAGCCATAGCCAACATCTCCAAGCATAAAGCCAAAAAACAATGGAAAAGTGAAAGCCATCAGTATTGTCGGGTCAAACTCATCATATTTTGGAAGGCTGTAAAGATTAGTGAAAAATTCAAATGGCTTTACTAATCCCTTATTCTCAATCTTTATTGGAATTTCTTCTGTTTCTGAAATTTCTTCATCTGTAACATGAAGCTTGTTTCCTGCAGCTTTAATTAACTCGTCTTTTGTATTTTGGACTATTTTAGTGGGCAGGAAGCATTTCAAAAAGAAAGTCTCTTTTGTTGAGCCAAAGTTCAAAGGAATCTGGGCTTTTTCGGTTTCAATAGCAAGATATTTTTCTGCAGAAAGAAGAAAAGGGGCATGTTTTCCTGCCAGTTTTTTGATGGTGTCTTTTTTGTTTGATATTGTTATAGAGAGCTTTTCCTGTTTTTTTGAAAGCTCTTCAATAAGATTATTTGGATTTCCTGTTAATTCTTTTATACTATCAACATTGATTCCTGAAAATGATGCTGCATTAAGGGCTTCTTCTATTTTTGCTGCAAATTTTGATTCCACAAATACTGCAACAAGGATCTTTTTATTGTGCTCTTTTGTTAAAATTTCAAAATTTTCAGTGATATTTTTCAGTTGTTCTATGTTTATTGGATTGGCAACATATCCAAAATAAGAATTTATAAATTTTGACTGTTTAAAATCCTGAGGAGATAAATTTAAGAGCGATAAAAGAGCCAAAATATTTTTCTGTTCAGCTATCGATGATTTTGCATCAGATGCGCTGCTTATCTCATCCAAAATACCGGTTGTTTCGTCTTTTATTGATTCCAGCTCTTTTTTTACAATCGAAAGGCTCATTTCCTTTTTTTCTGTCTCTGTAATTTGGATATTTAGGTGGCTCATAATTGAGCGAGTCTGGACAAGAAGGCTGCTGATTTTTTCAAAATAATCCTGAGGAGGACAGATGTCAAACTTATCATCTTTTTTATGCTCTATTATGTGGGCAATTTTAAGGTCATGCAGCTTTGCGACTACTTTATTTAGCTTTGTTTTTGGACCGACTAAAAACAATTTAGACATCCTTTCCGGCTTAATCATTTTACCTCATTTCCTTCAGGAATTCATCATAAATAAAATCAACAGCTTTTTTGGATGCATTTTGCGCTTTCTTTTTTATCTTAACAGCTTCTTTTTTAGCTCCCTCTATTTTTTTGTTTCTTTTTTCTTCGAGGTTTTTTTTGAGCTTGCCAATTTTAACTTTGAGTTTTTCCCCAAGCTCTTCTTTCTTTTTTTCAATTAAATTTCTGGAAGAAATTTCTGTGTTTGTTATCAGCTTTTCTGCCTCAATTTTTGCTTTTTCTATACTTTCATCTATTTTGTCTTCAGATGCCAGTATGTCTCTTAGTGCGTCCATCCCCATTTTAGCTTGATTATAAGAGGTTTTTATGCATTAATAATGTATCCCATATAGTATATGGGAAGTATATGTAAGCTGAATTTTCTATATATACTACAAGTAAAATATAGGTCGTTTTTAAATATTACTATGCATATTTAGTGTATATGAACTTCAGTTTTTTAATTGCAAATATTAGGCTTATTTTAATTTTTGTTTTAGGTATTTTTGTTGGCAGGCTTATCATGGCTATACAATTTGCCATTATGCAGCCAAAATCCAAGTAATTATTTCTCAATTTCCTTTGTAATCGCCCAATCAGTTATAACATCTGCTATTGTTATTAATGATAATCTTATCCTTTCCTTGTCATAGCTTTTGATATTATTTATTTTAAGCGGAGCTATGCTGCTTACTTTTTTAATGAATTGCAAAGCAGTTTTGTGGTTTAAATGAACTATGTTTTCTATTAATGAATTTAGGTTGTCAATAATACCATATACAAGATTTAAGAAAGATATATCCTTATGGTCTACACAAATTAAGTGGTCAACCATCCTTTCCAGGTCCTTGGAAATTAATGAAATGTAATATAAGTCTATTGTTTTTGATTTAATCTGGCTGCCAAAAGTTAAAAAGCTTATAATTGCCTTATCAATGCTCATCTTAATCCTGTCAATCTCATCCTCATACCTTTCTATTAAGTCATGATGATAGTTTTTTTGCATTACTGTTATCATATTCTTGATTTTTTTTGTCATTGTTTTAAGCAATGAGTCAGGATCACTTATTGGAACTGCACTGTGGCATGTTATCTGTTTTTTATCAATCTCAACTGCTTCGATAGTTATGAGCCTTTTTTGGTTTAATAGTTTTGTAAAGTCCATTTCCTTTTCTAAATTTATTTCAAAAGAACTAATTGGGTTTATGTAGCATGCAACAACCAGCTTGTGGATTGCTTCCTGGTCTGTTTCATTAATGCTGAACTTAAGGTCTTTGGGCTTTCTCTCAGGTATCTGAGGAGAAACTGTTATAGTTCCATCGCTATTCTGCTCAATGCTGACTTTTGATTTGGAGCCTATTTTGTGTTTTTTGCACCATGCGGTTGGAAGGTAAAGATAGTGCATATCCCCTGTTTTTTGTACGTTTCTTATTTCCATATATAGTAAGTATATAGTAAGTATATAGTGGGTATATATAATGGTTTTGGTTTATATATAGTTGCTATTTATATTGATTAATTTAGTGATTATCTTATATTTTGTTGATTGTTAAATATTTTGATTTTCATAAATCTAAGAAAAATTTATATATATCCTTAACTTCCATCTTGATATGATAGTAAAAGATATAATGCATACTGTAACAAAAATTTCTTCTAATTTAAGTATTTCTAAAGTTGCAGAAATAATGGATGAAAAGTCAATTGGCTCTGTTTTGATTGAGGAAGATAATGAGGTTATTGGCATTGCGACAGAGAGGGACATTTTAAGGAAAGTTGTGGCAAGGGGGAGTAACCCTGATGAGTTAAAGATAAGAAGGATAATGACTCCAGATATAATAACCATAGATTTGAATGAAGATACTGTGGAAGCAGGCAGGATAATGGAGCAAAACAAAATAAGAAGAATAGTGGTTACTGAAAATGGTAAAATTGTTGGTATAGTGACTGCTAACAGCATTGCTAAAAACCTTAAATATCTGATGGCAAGGGATACTTCTAAATATGTAAGGCCCGAGTATTAAAATTATATTTAATAAAATATCAATATTTTTAAATAAACCCTGTTTCTAATGTCATGTACTCCAATTATTGACTAGTATAATTCATGCGCCAGTAGCTCAGCTTGGACAGAGCACTTCCCTCCTATTCCTAGGGAGTTAGGAAGGGGTCGGGAGTTCGAATCTTCCCTGGCGCGCTTTTAACAAAATGGCTGATAATACAAAAAAATTAATGCTAAAGGCTCAGATAAATGAGATTACAGAATATCATATCTATAGGAAGCTGGCTGAGACATCTAAGGATTCCAATAAGAAGGTTCTTAACAAGATTGCTGAAGACGAGCTGAGGCATTATAATTTTTGGAAAACATATACTAAAAAGGAGGCTAGTCCAAAAAAAATAACTATATGGTTTTATTATATAATTTCAAGATTATTAGGGCTTACGTTTGGATTAAAGCTGATGGAGAGAGGAGAAGAACTTGCGCAGAAAGCCTATAATGAGCTTTCCAAAACAATACTAAAAGTAAGGGAAATAGAAAAAGAAGAGAAAGAGCATGAAAACAATCTCATTAATATGATTAACGAAGAAAAGATAAAATATGTTGGCTCAATTGTTTTGGGATTAAATGATGCGTTAGTTGAGCTAACCGGAGCCATAGCAGGCTTTACTTTTGCATTTCAAAACACTAAAATTGTTGGTGCAGCAGCATTAGTTACTGGAATTGCAGCTTCTTTTTCAATGTCTGCTTCAGAATACCTGTCCACAAAAACAGAAGACAAGGAATCTCCTGTTAAAGCATCTATATATACAGGCATAGCATACATAATTGCAGTTATAGCTCTTGTTATTCCTTATTTTTTGCTGAAAAATTATTACTTTGCTTTGGGATTCACTCTTATTAATGCAATAATCATCATTTTTTTATTTACTTTCTACATATCAGTTGCCAAAGAAGTGTCATTTAAGAAGAGGTTTTTTGAGATGGCAGTGTTAAGCTTTGGAGTAGCTGCACTGACATTTATTATTGGGTTGATCATAAGGGTATTTTTGCAGATAGATATTTAACAAAATGATATTAGGAATTACTGGAAGCTTTGGCTCTGGAAAAAGCACTGTTGCAGATATCTTTAAGAGATACGGCTTTAAGGTTATTAATGCTGATAAACTGTATAGTAAATTATCCAGTCCTAATTCTTCAATATATAATAAGATAAAAAAGGAGTTTGGAGATGTTGTTATTAAAAAAAATAGATTTATTGACAGGGAAAAATTAAAAAAAATTATTTTTAGTGATTCTAAAAGATTGAAAAAATTAAATTCTATAACTCATCCAGTGATTATTAAGGAGATTAAGAAAGAGATAAGCCAAATTAAAAAAAGCAATAAAAAAACATCAATAATTAAAGAAAATAATAATATAAAAATAATTATTGATGCTCCATTATTGATAGAAGCTAATGCTACTGGTTTAGTTGATAAGATTGTTGTTGTTAAATGTGAAAAGAAAGAGCAGATTAAAAGAATTTTGAAGAAGAGAAAATATACAAAAATAGAGATTGATAATATAGTTAAATCCCAGATGCCTTTAAGAGAAAAATTAAAATATGCTGATTTTGTGGTTGATAATAGCAAGAGTATGAAAGAGGCGGAGAAACAGATAGTAAATATATTAAAAACAATAACCTTTAATATATAACTAAGTTTACTTCTAATTATGAAAACCGCAGTCTATCCTGGAAGCTTTGATCCTGTTACTAATGGGCATATTGATGTGATTAAAAGGGCTTTGAAGATATTTGATAAAATTATAATTACTGTAGGGGACAATCCTGGTAAAAAGCCTGCTTTTTCAATAGAAGAAAGGCTGGAGATGCTGAGGGAATGCACTAAAGATATGGGCAATGCTGAGATTGACACTTTTTCAGGGCTATTGATTGATTATGTTAGGAAGAAAGGCAGCAGGATTATCATAAGGGGCTTGAGGGCTGTTTCTGATTTTGATTTTGAGTTCCAGAGAGCATTGATGAATAGAGTGGTGGATGATGAGATAGAAACAATTTTTATCATGACAAAAGAGCATTATGTGTACCTTAATTCGAGCATTGTGAAGGAAATGGCCATGTTTAATGGAGATATAAACGGATTGGTTCCGGAAATAGTTGAGAAAAAATTAAAGGAAAAGTTTTCTAAAAATTGAGGCGGCTGTGCCAGAGCGGACTTCAGTCAAAATGCCGATTAGATTGTTGCTTACGCAACTCGGCATTTTATTAAATGTAATTTGGTGCTTCTTCCCGCCCGCCTCCCCTAATAAGGCACAGCCGCTTCTAATGATAATATTTTTTATGGTTCAGTAAAACCTAGAAATATCTTCTTTGACCATCTTTCTTTTTACTTTGCCTTCTTTAGATTGTTTTACAAGCCTGGTAACATAACCTGCAACGACATTTGTTATTTTTGGAGAGCTTATGCTTGCATGCTTTTTTAAGGCTTCCTTGTTCTTGCTAAAATCATCACTGTACTCATCTGCATGCCTACTAAATAATTGCTTTGTTATCCTCTTTACCAATAGTGTTTTTATTCTTCCCATATTTATTTCTCTTGCTTTTCAGCTGATGATTTTTTTACTGCTATTGGGATTAATCCTTCTTTAAATTCCCGCTTAGCTATTTCCAGAGGGTTGTAGCTTAATTTTTCAAGGTCTTTTTTTCCTAATTTAACCTTGAATGGAGCTCCCATTGATAGCTGTAAGGCTCTTGCGCCTATTATTCTTGCCTGTTCGTATTTTGTGTATTTCATTTTCTTTTTAAATAAAGTATCCTGAGAAGTTTTGATGGGTATTTAAATCTTTTTAAACTATACATCAACAAACAGCATGTGCTTCTCTGTTCCTTCCAGTTCCTCCACTATTCTCTTGATGATTATCTTTTCAGGGTCCGGCATTAACTTAACGCGTTTCTTGATGTCATCAAAACTATCAAAGGGCTTTTCATCTCGTGCATTGATGATTTCCCACATGTGCTTTTTTCCAACGCCAGGAAGCAGCTCTATCTGGTGCATTCTTGTGCTTAAAGGTTTAGCATTGTTAAAAAAATCAATGAATTTCTTTGCACTCTTTTCAACTATGTCCTTAACAGCGAATTCCATCTCGCTTTGAGCAGTCCTTGTTAATTTTGACATTGGAAGTTTTCCTACAATATGGTGTATCTTATCCCTTTTACCTTCACCAATGTAAACTTCTTCATAAGGCTGCAAATGGATTCCTTTTTTTGGAACTAATTCTAATAAAACAAAATGCTCCTTGCCTATTGCTTGCGCTATTGGAGTCTTCATGTACATTGGCCTTTCATCCATCGGATATCCGTTCGGCAAAAAGTCCAATACTATTCCGTTTTCTTCTTTTGTGCTTTCCATCCTGTGCTCTTCCATTGGCTTGCTATAAGCTTGCTGCATATATGTATTCATGGAACCTATACCTCAACTCATCGCTTATTTTTCCAAAATTTTTCATTTCAACCGCCCTTTTTTCCTTGATTTTGAGTATCTTTTCTTTCTCAACAATTATTGAGTTTATCTTGTTTTCAATTTTCTTCCTTAAGACAGTGTTTTTTTTGAATTTTGAAAATATGAACTTCTCTTTTTCGTATTCTGTGTCAAATGCTGCTGTCAATGCAAAGACTAAGGGTAGCCACTTGTTAAATGCTTGCTTTTTGAATAGCTTTGACTTTAAATTTTTAGCTGGGGGGATTTTTGCTTCCAGGGCATCCAAAAGCTCGCTTTCTGTCTTAAGGATGTTTTGTATGTCTTTTACATCCACTTTTTCTTTATCAATGATTTTTATGCTTTTTTGCCTGTAATTTTTTAAGAGCTTTTTATCGAAAAAAATAATTTCCTGCATAAGCTTGTATATGGTGTGTTCTATCCCGCTTATGTGGTTTTTTGTTATAATCCTGGATGTTTTCTCGAGGTATTTTTCCGGATTCTTTGTTTTAATAGCTTTTATCACTGATGATGATTTTATTATATTTAATTCTTTTAAAAGCGCTTCTTCAATGTAATTGTTGATTGATTTTATCTTGTGGATTGTCTTTCTTATTATTGTAATGTTTGCTTTCAGGTTTTTTATGCTGTTTTTTTTAATATCCGGGCTTATGGAAAATGTTGTGATTATTAATTCATGAAGGTTTTTTGTAAGGGCTTTTTTCTTTGCCTCAACACTTATGTCTTTTTTTAATAAATCCTTTTCATATTTTGTGTTTTGGACTTTAAGGGCTTTTTTAACGGCTGCATTGGCTTCTTTTGCCAGCTTTGTACATCTAGCTAAGTGCCTTTTACCTATAACCACCCTCATTTTATATACATTTAACTTTTGTATTTATAAAGATTTTCAATTTTGGATGGGGTTGATGGGAGAATGGATATTATCAATTTAAAAACACTCATCCCGCTGCTTGTGGTGGTGCAATTTTAAAAATAAATTCAAAGGACCAGATGAAAAATCAAAATGTTATATTCCTCCTGTACAAACACCAACTGCAGTTGCAGGAGTAAGGGGTTAGACTATTAAGATAAAATGACCGGCAAAAATTTCTTTATTACAAAAACCCCTTAATTTAATTTTTCAAATAATATTTAGAAATCACTTCTTTCCTATAAAGGCATTTACAGCATCAACAATTTTTTTCATATTTTCATTGTTCAAACTTATGGTATAGCCCTGTAGAATAAGCTTAAGGTCTTTTATTGTTGCTGGCATTACGTCTATGATTTTATGTATATGCTGCGCTCTCAGCCTTGAAATGTTAAGCTTCTCGATTTTAGTGAACAGTTCTTCTGTGTTCTTGTAAGTGTCAAGATGATTAATGTGCTCTTCTGTTTTTGCGGCTCTAAAGTTTAATTCTTTATCTCTTTTCTTTATCTTATCCAGCATCTCTTTTAGCTGATGCACGTTTACCGGAGTTTCAGATAATATTTCTAATGTCATTTTATTTGCTTAATTTTAAGTGAACAGGATGTATTATAAGTATTTTTTCCTTTCCTTTATCAGTTATTGAAACTTCATAGCATTTTCCTCTTGCACTTTTTACAATTCCAGTCTTGCCCATGAATTTTGGATTATAACTGCCTTTGTTTATAGAAGGCTCCATGCTTAAATGGATTCTTTGGCCTGCTTCAAAGCGCTGCATAAACCTGCTTATGCTAACTTTTCCTTTTTGCCTTCTTGGCTTAGTCAGCTTATGCCTGCTTTTCCTTTTTAATCCGCCTATTCTCTTCATATTAAAACGAATTTTATTTCGCTTTAAAAATGTTTCGTTGCTATGGTGTTTGAGTGATACTAATAGAAAGATTTATATATTTGCTATGAATCAAAATGATTAGACTTATTAAAATTGTTAATGGTGGTTAAATGGCAGGTTTTTTTTCAAAATTAAAAGAAAAGATGTCTAATGGTGATTCTGAAATTATTCACGAGGCTGAAGAAGAAGGTTATGTTGAATTAGGTACAGATGTTAATTCACAAAGCTCTAAAATAACTGTAAGGCCTTTTGTGATTGATGATTTTGAGAGCATCAAGCCAATTCTTGATACATTAAGGGAAGGGAATACTGTTGCCTTGATTAATATTAAGCCGTTAAAAGACAAAGATATAGTTGAATTGAAAAGGGCAATCAATAAATTGAAGAAAACATGCGATGCTATTGAGGGAGATATAGCAGGATTTGGAGACAACTGGATTGCTGCAGTACCATCATTTGCTCATATCTTTAGGCACAAGGCAAAAGAAGAGAAAAAAGAAGCTGTTAGTGAAGTTACAGGGTATGATTAATTGGTTTTTTCTTGAATATTAAATTATTTTACCTAATCTCTGAGAATTCTTCAAAAGTTCTGCATTTAAGGTAAGGATTGTTTTGTTTTTCGTGCGATATTGTGGAGTGAGGGATAGAGCCGTAATCATGTCCGGGATATACTTCTATGTTTTCATCCAGATTCTTTAGCTTTTGCAGGCTGTTGAACATCTGTTTTATATCGCTTCCTGGTAGATCAACACGGCCAACGGCCTCTACAAATAAAGTGTCTCCTGTTATTAGCTTATTATTTATCAGATAGCATGAACTTCCGGGAGTGTGCCCCGGTGTATGCAAAAGTTTAATCTTGATTTTGCCAATATTAAGTTCCTCATTATCCTCAAGAGTTTTTATTTTTAAATTGTGTAAGTCTTGAGCATCGTTTTTATGAATGCAGACTATTGCATTTGTCAATTGAACCAGAATTTCTGTTGATTGCATATGGTCGTAATGATTATGGGTAAGTAAAATATATTTTATTTTCAAGCCAAGTTTTTTTGCTTCTTCTACTAAAAGCTCAGGGTCAAAGCCAGCATCAATTATTGCTGCTTCTTTAGATTCTTCATCTGCTGCAATATAGCAGAAGTTCTGCATATTTCCTACTTCTATTTGTTTAAATATCATGGTTAATAGGATTATGTTTTTGTTTATATTAATTATTGTTTTGGTTTTTATTAAGCAAATTTTTTAAACTTTAACAGCTTAGAAGAATAATATGCATGAATCTATACTCTATAAAAAATTAGACAGCAATAAGGTAGTTTGCACAGCATGCAAGCATAAGTGTGTTATTGGCCCGGATAATACTGGGATTTGTGGTGTGAGGCAGAATAAAAATGGAAAATTGTATTTATTGGTTTATGGAAAAGCTGCTTCATTCAACATAGACCCAATTGAAAAAAAGCCATTGTATCATTTTCTTCCGGGGACAAAAGTATTTTCATTGGGGACAGTTGGCTGTAATTTTGCATGTAGTTTTTGCCAGAATTGGGATATTTCGCAAGCTTCTAAGGAATTGAAGCTAAAGCTGCTAAAGGAAAAAAAGCCAGAGATTATGGGTGTTGAGGTAAGCAAGTATGGCTATGATCTAAGCCCTGAAAAAATTGTGGATATATGTGTAAAGGGGAAAATTCCTAGCATTGCATATACTTACAATGAACCTATAATATTTTTTGAATATCTCTATGACACTTCAAAACTTGCGCATAAAAAAAATATCAAGAATGTGTTTGTGAGCAATGGCTATGAGTCGGATGATGCATTGGAGTTGATGAAACCTTACTTAAATGGAATAAACATTGACTTAAAATCGTTTTCTGATGAATTTTACAGGAAAATATGCAGGGCTGAGCTTAAACATGTGCTGGAAACAATAAAAAAAGTGTATGAGTTAGGAATATGGCTGGAGATAACTACATTAGTCATTCCGGGGAAAAATGATTCTGATAGTGAACTTAGAAAGATAGCTGATTTTATTTCAGGTATTGACAAAAATATTCCCTGGCATGTGTCTGCATTTCATCCAGACTATAGAATGACTGATGCAGAAATAACAAGGCATACAACACTTCACAAGGCAGTAAAAATAGGAAGGAAAAGCGGTTTAAAGTATGTTTATGCGGGCAATATTGTTGATGAGGATAATGAAAGCACTCGTTGTCCTGAATGCAAGGCAGTTTTAATAAGAAGGAGAGGTTATTTGGTTGAGATAGAAAATCTTAAGAATGGGAAATGTATTAAATGCAATGAGGAGATAGCAGGGGTTTGGAGATGACAACAAGAAAACCAGCAGTTTCAGGAATGTTTTATCCTAGTGATAAAAGCGAATTGGATATTATGATTGATGAGTTTTTAGATAGTGTTCCAAAGATTAAAATTGAAGGAAAATTAAAAGCAATAATCGTACCTCACGCAGGATATATTTATTCTGGAAAGGTTGCGGCTTTTGCATATTCTTTGTTAAGGGAATATAAAAATAAATTTAAGAAGGTAATTATACTTGGGCCTTCGCATCATGTTTATTTTGATGATGCGGCTAGTGATGTCAATGAAGTTTGGGAGAGTCCTTTAGGACAAGTTAAGGTAATGGAAAATAATCTTAAAAAATTAGAAGAGCCGCATGTAAAAGAACATAGTTTGGAAGTTCAGATTCCTTTTCTGCAGAAAATATTAAAGGATTTTGAAATATTGCCTATGGTTGCAGGGGATGCAGACCCAAAAAAAATAAGCGATTGTATACAGCCTCTGTTGAATGATGATACTCTTTTTGTTGTTAGCTCTGATTTGAGTCATTATAACAGCTATGATGATGCTATTGAGATTGATGAAAATACCAATGTTGGAATTGAGAACCTTGATTATGAAAAGGTTAAAACAGAAGGAGATGCATGTGGAAAAATTCCAATTTTAGTGTTGATAGATATTGCAAAGAGATTTAAATGGAAATGTAGATTACTTGAATATAAAAATTCAGGGGATGAGACAAACACTAAAGATGGTGTTGTTGGTTATTCAAGTTTTGCTTTTTATAAGTAAGTTTTTAGTAATCAATATCAAGAATAAATAAATTCCAATATAACAAAAAACAATATTAAATACAATAAAAAAATAAAACAATAGAATTAATAAAAATTAAAAACAAATATTAAAGTTATTATAAAAAACCAATAAAATTTATTATTATTGGAAAAAAATGCTAACTGAAAAAGAACAGAAGTTTTTGCTTGAACTGGCAAGGAATGCAATAATTAAATATCCTGATAATCCTGATGTTGATGAAAATAAAATTCCAAAGAAACTGAAAGAGAAAAAGGGTATTTTTGTGACATTGAATTTAAATGATGAGCTAAGGGGATGTATAGGTAATTTGCTTCCTTCTGATTCAATTTACAAGTCTGTTATAGAAAATGCTGTCAATGCAGCTTACAATGATTACAGATTTACTGAGGTAACAAAAAAAGAAATTGATAGTTTGAAGATTGAAATTTCCATATTGACTGAACCGGTAAAATTGAATTTTACTGATTCCAATGATCTGCTTAAAAAATTAGATAAAAAGGAAGGTGTTATTCTTAAAAAAGGACAGAAGATGGCTACATTTCTTCCACAGGTATGGGAGCAGATTAATGATAAGGAAGAATTTCTGGAGCATTTGTGCATGAAAGCCGGATTAAACGGGGATTCTTGGAAAAATGGTGATATTGAAATAGATACTTACAGAGTAGAGAAGTTTGGTGAATAAAATTTTTACTTATTGTTTTCCTTTTCTTGTTGTAAGAAAATACATAGATACAGCTGCAACTACTATAGTATACATTATAGAGAACCTCACTAAGTTTGATGTGTCAACTGCCTTGAATGCATAAATCATAATAGAGGTTATACCTATAAAAAACAGCATTGGAGGGATGGAATGCATCCTGTTTTTTTCTGAGATGAAATACATTGAGGATATGAGAAAATAAGAAACAATTGAGATGAACAAAAAAACAATTGTTATGTTCATAAATTCTATGTCTTCAAAATGCAGGGCTGCAAAGATTGATATATAGGATGTGAATAAAAATGCTGCAAAGATAGAGGCGATATAAAACCATGCTGGTATTGAACTTTTGGCTTTAGGGGATTTTTTGTTTCCATTTAACGCATTTACTTCTTCAACCATGTCCTGCAGCTCTTCTTCCTCTTTTGACCTGTACTCTGTTTTTTGTATTTTTGCCTGTTTATCAAAAAAATTTGAGAAATATGCAGGCTTGGCAGAAGATTTAGGCTGAGAATCTGTTTTTGTTGGCTTAGGTTGAACTGTTTTCTCAGTTGCCTTAACTTTTACAGGTGCAACTTTCTTAACTTCCTTTACTTTCCTCTTTTTTGGCATTGTATTATTAATTTTTTAGCATTATTTAAGTTTTTGCATTGCTAATGTATTATTTTTGTTATAATTATTATTTTTTTATTTTATTGAATTTTTTAATTGGGTTTTTTATTGTGATTCCTGCTCCTGGATGTATGTATCTATTATCTCTTCTACTGTTTCCTTAACTGAATTGGATTCTATTGCAAATCCTAATCCTTCAAAGCCGCCTATCTTGAAATTGTTGATGCCTATGATTCTTGAGTTTGCATTTACCAATGGGCCTCCTGAATTTCCAGGGTTGATTGGAACGTCTGTCTGCAGATAAATATCTAAGTTATTAGGGCCTTTCCTGTTTAGAGCGCTGACAATGCCTTCTGTTACTGTAAATGACAATCCTGCAGGATTTCCCAAAGCTATTACTCTTTCACCGACCTTAACGTCATCCGAGTCATCGAACCTTAAGTTTTCCAGGCTGGCTTCTACCTTAATAACTGCAAGGTCCATGACTTCATTATAATCGATTAAATTGGCATCATAAACATCATTTTCATAAGTCAGGATTCTTATTATGCTTGCGTCATCAATAACATGGAAATTAGTTACAATAAAACCGCGATCATCCACTACTACTCCGCTGCCCTGGCCCCTATCTGTACCGATGCTGACAACTGACTGCAAAACATCATCAATTATTGCAGAAAAGTCCTTGCTCTTTACTTGAATAGTTTTTAATTCATCTTTTATCTCTTTGAGCTGTATATCGCTTTGTTTTTCTATCTCATCAATCAATGAGTTTAAAGCTCCTATCTCCTGCTCATTCTTTTCCCGAAAATTCTTCAGGTTTTTGTCAAGGAGCAGCACCTGCATTGTCAAATTATTCCTTAGAGAGAATATCTCCTCTTCTAAAGAACGTTCCATGCGGTTAAGATTTTCAACAATCTCCTTATTCAATATCAAAAGCTTTGTATTAAAATCCTCATTCATCTTTGTCAGCTTATTGTTGTAATAAAAAACAAGGCTTCCGGTTGCAATCAGAACAACTAATATAGAAATAATCAGAACTTTATTGCTGTCAAGATTCAGTTTGGGCATTATAATACCTCTTTTTTTATTTGTTTTTGATATTGGCTTTTTCTATTATTAATGGATTAAAATCAGTTTACATGCTTATAAAGTTTTGCAAAAATAAAAATGCCACTGCTACAGCTACGATGATTCCATATATTTTTTTGTCCCACCTTAATACTTTTGCGCCATCGAGGTTCCATAAAGGCAGCATGTTGAACAAGGCCAGCCATGAATTTATGAAAAAGCCGTAAAATGCTATTATCTTCAGCAAGCCTGCTTCGGATATTAATAAGATCGAGTAGAAAAATAATGCTAAAATTAAGTTTACGACAGGGCCTGCGGCTGAAATCCTGCCGTTTCTTCTAATTCCAACAGGTCCGGATATCATGACTGCTCCCGGAGCTGCAAATATAACTTTGAGGAAGATTGACATTATTATTGCTAAAAGAAGCATCTGGTCAAAAGACCTGAATTCTGCAAAGCAGCCATATCTCTGAGCAACAATTTTATGGCCTAATTCATGCAATAAAAATCCGGTGCCAACAGTAACAGCAGCAATAATAAATACTTTGTAAAAGCTCAGTTGTATTGCTCCCCTAAGGACAACGGCAAAGGCTATTGAGATAGCTATCCATGCCTTTATCAAATCCTTGATTTCTTTTTCTGATGTGTTTATTTTCCCAATTATTATCTGCGTTGGGTCATGCACATATTTCATACTGAGATAGAATAAATTATATTATTAAAAGGTTTTGTTTAAGTCTTAATATCTTATTTTCCATATTGAAAAATAAACGCGAAACATTTATATATAACGGGGTTTCTTCTATTATATGGCACAAATAATTATTATAAATTTTGGGTCGCAGGTAGTTCATTTAATTGCGCGAAGAATAAGAGAATTGGGAGTTTATTCTGAAATAAAGCCATGCGATATTTCTGCTAAAGAAATAAAAAAATTAAATCCTGCAGGAATAATTCTATCCGGAGGGCCTAATTCTGTTTATGAAAAAAATGCTCCAACTCTTGATAAAAAGATTTTAGAATTAGGAATTCCTGTTTTGGGTATATGCTATGGCATGCAGCTGATAGGGAGGTACTTTGGGAAAGTTCTTGCGGGAAAATTGAAAGAGTATGGGAAGAAGCACATTTTTGTTAAAAATAACGGGAAATTGCTGAAAGGGCTTTCTAAAAAAGAGCAGGTATGGATGTCGCATGGCGATTTAGTAACTAAACTAGGAAAAGATTTTGAGGTTCTTGCAAAGACAAAGACTTGCCCGGCAGCTGTTATTCGGAATGAAAATAAAAAATTATATGGGGTGCAGTTCCATCCAGAAGTTGTTCATACAGTAAATGGGAATAAGGTTTTGAAAAATTTTGTGTTTGATATCTGCGGATCTAAAAAAGACTGGGATTTTAAAAGCTTGAGGGATGAATTGATCAGAGAAGTTAAGGATACTATAAAGAATGATTATGTCATCATGGGAGTTTCAGGGGGGGTGGATAGCACGGTTGCTGCTGACTTGATGCATGAAGCTATTTCGGATAAAATCTATTGCGTTTTCATAGACCATGGGCTTATAAGGAAAAATGAAGCTGAAGAAGTTAAAAAGATGTTTAAAAAATTAAAGTTTAAAAATTTCTTTATGGTTGATGCAAGCGATATTTTTCTTGACAAGTTAAAGGGAATAAGTGATCCTGAAAAAAAGAGGAAAATAATCGGGAAGACTTTTATTGAGGTTTTTGAGAAGAAAGTAATTGAATTGGAAAAGAAAAACCCAAAAATAAGGTTTTTAGGGCAGGGAACTATTTATCCTGACAGGATTGAAACTGCGCAGCCAAGCAAAAATGCGGATAAAATAAAAAGCCACCATAATGTTGCTCTGCCAAAAAAAATGAAGCTAAAAGTAATTGAGCCGCTAAAGGAGCTTTACAAGGATGAAGTTCGGAAATTGGGCAAAGAGTTAAAGATCCATGACAAGATTTTATTGAGGCACCCATTTCCAGGGCCTGGTTTGGCTATTAGGATTTTAGGGGAAGTTACAAAAGAAAAAATAAAGATACTGCAGGAAGCAGACCATATTTTTATTGAAGAATTGAAAAGCTCAGGATATTATCAAAAAACATGGCAGGCACTTTCTGCTTTGCTTCCGGTAAAAACAGTTGGCGTTATGGGGGATAAAAGAACTTATGAGAATATTATTTCGTTAAGGGCTGTAACTTCTGTAGATGCAATGACAGCAGACTGGGCAAAGCTGCCTTTCGAGTTATTAGAAAAGATTTCAAGCAGGATAATAAACGAGGTTAAAGGCGTTAATAGGGTTGTTTATGATATCTCGCAAAAGCCGCCTGCTACGATTGAGTATGAGTGATTAGGACATTAGCCTTTTCCATAATATTGTAATTTTATTATCAAAATTCAAATGATAGTCAGATAATTTATGTAAAACTAGTTTTGAATCTTTGAAATTATCAGGATTGGACAATGCCATCATTCCTGATGGAATAGGCATACCTAATTCAAAATATTTATTCAAATTTATTGCTCTTGTAAATGATGAAGATCCCAAAGGCACATAATGTTCTGGCATTAAAACCCTCCTATTCTCCTTTTTAAGGATGTATTCGTAAAATATACCTGATATGAACAATGCTAGTTCTCCTGCATGCTTATAAGAATCAAACGCTGCATACTTATTCCTTTTATCTATAGATTTGTGTCCGAAATTTATTGCATCTAAGACATGTTCAATCTTTTCATTTTGTTTTGGTATTGTTCTTAGCATTTCGTTATCAACAAACTTAGTCAAAATATCACCAACATAAAAAATAATATCCTTATCTTCAATATCAATTTCTTTCATATATTTATTTACTATAATATAGAAATATAAATTTGGAGATATCTTTACTTTTTCATTTAAATTTTCTGTTAGAGTGTCAAATAACCTCTTATCCTCAACAGCTTTCTCTAAACCACTCTTTGTATGAGTGTAGCCAAAAGAACCTAAAAAATTTATATCCTGAAATAAAAAATCACTATACATTTTATTTTTGAAAAATCACCAACCAATATTTAATCTTTTCTACTTTAGAATAGTTATCAATCCTCAAACCCATACTTGCCGTACATCGGGGTGAATAAGAAAGAGCCCAGAAACTCTAATTGCAGTTTTCCTTTTTTGTCTTTGATGCCTCTTACCATTTCCTGCGCATCCCTGCTTCCTATAGGGCCTACAATAATTCCATTTGGCTTTAATTGGTCTAATAAAGGTTTTGGGAATTCTCTGCAGGCAGCAGTTATTATTATCTTGTCAAACATACCTTTGCTTTTTATTCCTTTTGAGCCGTCTTCTTCGAATATTTCAACATTATCTATTTTTGCTTTTTTTAGGTTTTCTTTTGCAAAGCTTATAAGCTCAGGGACAACTTCTGTTGTTATTACCTTGCCTTTTGGTCCTACAATCTTTGCAATAATAGCAGTTTGATAGCCAGAGCCTGTGCCTACTTCAAAAACTTTATCTCCAAGCTCTAATTCCAGTGCGGCTGTCATTATCATGACGGTTGTTGGCTGCGAGATTGTTTTTCCCCTCAGCAAGGGCAAAGGAGCATCATTATACGCATTATGCTTATGATTTTCATGGATAAAGTTTTCCCTGTCAACGGTTTTAAAGGCATTTATTTCTATATCTCCAAAGCTAAATCTTTCTTTCCAATGCTTTATGAGGTCGTTTTTCTGGTCCAATAATGTGTTTGAGTGCATTTTAATACCATTAGTGTTTATGTTGTTTGTGCTTATAATCTTTTTGGTAATAGGGTAAATAAAAAAGTTTCAATGATAAAAAAGCCAATGAAAAACTCCAATAATAAAAATAAACAACAATTAAAAAATTATAAAAATAAATACTTAGAATAATTATAATTAAAAATAATAAGAATAAAAACAATAATTTAATTCATCTGCAGCTATAAGTCCTTTCTTTTATGCCTTTCCTGTGGTTTTTCCATGCTTTTTTGAAAAGCTTTTTTCCGCATGGTGTTGGGTATTCTCCTGTGACGCATGCTGTGCATAATTTATCTTTTGGAAATCCTATTGACTTTACCAGGCCTTCTACTGTTTGATAAATGAGGGAATCTGCTCCTACGTCTTTTGCAATCTTAGCGCATGTTTCTTTTGTAATGTTTGAGGAAACATGCTTTTTTTCGTATTTTGGAACAAGAAGTTCAGAAACAGTTGACATGTCAATGCCGTAAAAACAAGGGCCACGAATCGGAGGGCATGTTATTCTTAGATGAATTTCCTTTGCGCCGCCGACTTCTTTCAGGTATTTTACAAGCTGCTTTGTTGTATTTCCCCTAACCACACTATCATCTACAACCAGAACTTTTTTTCCCTTTAAAACATTTCTCAATGCTGTGTACTTGTTCTGGACCTTATCATAACGTGAACTTCCTTCAATAAATGTCCTTCCGACATACCTGTTCCTTATAATCCCCTCTTTTGATGGCAGTTTTAATTCAAATGCATAAGCGTCTCCTGCTGCTTTTGCTGTATCAGGAACCGGAACAACAATATAATCATCATTGATTTTTTCTGTTTCAAGCTTTGCCAGCTCTTTGCCCAAGTTTGTACGTGAAGTATAAACCGATTTGTTGTCTAAAACCGAGCTTACATTTGAAAAATATACCCATTCGAACATGCAATGAGCTTTTCTTTTGGATTCTGCATATTTTCTTATCTTAACATTGCCGTTGCTTATGTGGATCATGTATCCCGGCTCAAGAGAAGTTATATTGGTCATTCCGCAGTTTATGAGAGCAACTGATTCAGATGCAGCCATGAATATTTTTTTATCTTTGCTAAAGCCGTAAACTAAGGGTCTGAAGCCATATGGATCACGAGATATTACCATCTCGCCAAATGCATTCATATAAGCTATGTTGTAGCAGCCATCAAACTTTTTTGCCAGGTTTGCAAATACTTTAAGCAGATCCGGGCTTTTGCTTCCTTTTAGTTCCCTGGAGATATAGTGCATTAGAATTTCAGTGTCTGTATCATAAACAATATGGTAATCTGCTTTTTCAAGAAGGTCTTTTTTCAGCTCTGCATAGTTTGCAAGATTTCCATTCAAGCCAAATGAAAACCATTTCCATTTTCTGCCATGATGCCTTTCAAATGGCTGAGCTAAATCCCTGCCTTCGGTTCCGGAAGTTGCATACCTTACATGGCCTATTCCTTTGTTGCCTGCATATCTCTTGAATATCCTGAAGCTTTTTTCCCTGCTGTTAGTCTTAAAAACTTCATTTACATGGCCTAACTGCTTATATGTATCAAGTATTTGTGACCTGCCTGGATTAAAAGTGGTTATGCCGGCGCTTAACTGGCCCCTGTTTTGCAGGTTCAGCAATAATTTGTATAGGTAGAACAAGGCTTTATTGGCAGTATGAGTGCTCCCCTTTATGTAAACGGCGCAAATGCCGCATTCTTCTTTTACGTCATCCAGCATTTTAACTACTACCCCCGATTCATATTATGGTGTAATGCTTTATAAACATTTGCTTTTAGTTGAGTTTATATAAATTATATAATTATGGGGAAGGGTGGATTAAAGGAATTGAAACAAAAATAATATAAAGAAAATTAATAATCTATATTTAGGGGGATATTATGAATATTTTGCTTTTAGGTCATGGTGCTCGCGAGAATGTTATAGCAGAGACTATTAGAAAAAGCAGCTATGCAAAGCTTTTTTCTTATATGAAATCGAATAATCCGGGGATTGCTGCTTTGTCTGAAAAGATTGAAATAGGCAGTTATTCTGATATGGATAAAGTAAAGGACTTTGCCAAGAAAAATAATGTTGATTTTGCTTTTATCGGGCCGGAAGATCCTTTAAGCTTTGGAGTTGTTGATGTGTTGCAAAGCGAAGGTATAGATGCAATAGGCCCTGTAAAGATGCTTGCCAAACTGGAAACTTCAAAATCTTTTACAAGGAATCTGCTGCAGAAACATGAGATTGAGGGAAATCCGAAATTTATGGTTTTTGGCAAAGAGAATATTGATGAGATTGATGATTTTCTTAATATAATTGAGGGTATTGTTGTTAAACCAGACGGCTTGACTGGGGGGAAAGGTGTTAAGGTACAAGGTGATCATTTTAACACAAAAAAAGAAGCTGTTGCTTACTGCAAAGAAGTTTTAGAAAAACATGAGTCTGTTGTTGTTGAGGAAAAGCTGGATGGAGAAGAATTTTCTTTGCAATGCCTGACTGATGGAAAAACTGTTCTTAGTTTTCCAGCTGTGCAGGACCATAAGAGGGCTTATGAAGATGACAAAGGTCCAAATACAGGAGGCATGGGATCTTATTCATGTGAAAATCTTTTGCTGCCGTTTTTGAAAAAAGAGCATGTTAATGAGGCATTGAAAATTACAAAAAAGGTTGTTGATGCAATCTATTCTGAGACAGGAACTTATTACAAAGGAATTATGTATGGCGGATTTATTTTAACAAAAGATGGGGTTAAATTAATCGAGTATAATGCAAGGTTTGGAGACCCTGAGGCTATGAATGTTTTGCCGCTGCTTAAGACAGAGCTTGCTGGAATATGCCAGGCAATAATTGCGCAGGATCTTGGAAAATTAAAAATTGAGTTTAAGAAAAAGGCAACTGTCTGCAAGTATGCTGTTCCTGAAGGCTATCCTGACAATCCTGTTAAAAACGAGAAAATTGAGATTCAAAGTTCTAATGCTAAAATCTACTATGCTTCTGTTGATAAAAAACAAGATGGATTGTACATGACAGGCTCAAGAGCAGTGGCATTTTTAGGCATAGGAGATAATTTAGAGGAAGCGGAGAAGATTGCAGAAGAGGCTGTTTCTAAGGTTAAAGGAAAAGTATTCCACAGGAAAGATATCGGGACAAAAGAGCTAATTGGGAAAAAGGTTGAACATATAAAGAGAATTGTAGACTAAATGAAACATGCCATTAAATCAGAAATATTTGAAAAAAGAAAATCTCTTAGTGAAGAATATGTTATAGAAAAAAGTACAGAAATAAAGGAAATGCTTTACTCTTTGCCGGAATTCAAAGAAGCAAAAAATATCATGTTCTATGTTTCTTTTGATAATGAAGCTGATACTCATGAGATGATTAAAGAATTATTATTGGAAAAGGAAAAGGCTGTTGTTGTGCCTTATATTGAAAAAGATAATTATCTTCTGCAGATTTCTAAATTGGAAGATTTTAATGAGTTGGAGAAGAAAAATTTTGGGATTTTAGAGCATAAGGAGCATCATATAAAAAAGTTTGATATAGCGGATATTGATCTAGTGATTGTTCCAGGTGTTGTGTTTGACAAAAGCGGGCATAGGATTGGCTATGGGCATGGATATTATGACAGGTTTTTAGATAATTTAGAAAAAATAAATAAAAATGCAGTAAAGGTAGGTCTTGCTTATGATTTTCAAATAGCAGATAAAGTACCTATTGAGAAGCATGATGTTCCGGTTGATAAGATAGTTACTGAGAAAAGGATTATAAGATGCAATACAGCCAAATAAAACCTCAAAGAAGGCATCCGGACTGGTTTAAGATAAAGTTGCCTTCTGGAGAGAAATTCAATAAAGTTCAAAGCCTTGTAAAGACAAATAGATTGAATACTATTTGCGAAGAAGCTAAATGTCCAAACCTTTCTGATTGTTGGAGCAATGGCACGGCAACTTTTCTTATTTTAGGGGATGTTTGCACTAGGTATTGTGCATACTGCAATGTTAAGACTGGAAAGCCAATTCATTTTGATAAAAATGAGCCAAAGAAGATTGCTGATGCTGTTAAAAAACTAAAATTAAAGTATGCTGTTATTACTTCTGTTACCAGGGATGATTTAGAAGATGGAGGATCTTTAATTTATGCTGAAACTGTCAATGAAATCAAAAAAATAAATCCTGATTGCAAAGTTGAGGTTCTAATACCTGACTTTAATTTTTCTGCATTGAAAAAAGTAATTGATGCAAAGCCTGATGTTCTGGGGCATAATATTGAGGTCGTTGAACGTGTTTTTAATAAAGTGAGGCCAAAAGGGAATTACAAGAAGTCATTAGAATTGCTTGAAAATTCAAAAAAAATAGATGGTAAAATAAAGACAAAATCCGGCTTGATGGTTGGTTTTGGTGAAACATTGGAAGAGATTAAAAAAACAATGAAAGAATTAAAAAATAATAATGTGGATTATTTAACAATAGGGCAATATTTAAGACCATCAATTAAGCATGTGAAAATTGAAAAATATTATACTCCTGATGAATTTTTAGAGCTTAAAAGAATAGGATATGAAATTGGATTTGAGAATGTTGAAACCGGCCCTTTAGTAAGGAGCTCATATAGGGCGGATAGATTGTGTAATCTATTAAATAAAAAAAGTAGAATCTAAAATGCAGCTAAAAAACAAAATTGCACTGGTAACAGGGGCAAGTTCCGGAATTGGGAAGGCAATTGCAGAGAAATTTGCTTCTGAAGGAGCTTTGGTAATTTTGACATCCAGAAATCTGGATAGGTTAAAGGAAGTTGAAAATTCAATTAAAAAAAATAATGGAAAGGCAGATTCAATTGTGATGGATGTGACTGACAGAGAGCAGGTAAAAAATGCTGTTTTGGGAATTATTGAAAAATATAAAAAAATTGATGTTCTTGTGAATAATGCCGGGATTGCGAGATGGGGCCCTATTGAAGATGTTTCTTATGAGGATTTTGATGAGCAGATTAAATTCAATTTAACCGGGAGCTTTAACACAATAAAAGAAATTGCTCCAATCATGATTGAGCAAAAATCAGGAAGTATTGTAAATATAATAACAAGCACTGTAAAGAAAACTAAATCCGGAAGAGTTGCGTATGCTGCATCCAAGTATGGACAGGCAGGATTGTCAAATGCAGTGCATGAGGACTTAAAAGAAAAAGGAATTAGTGTTGTAGCTGTTTATCCGGGCAAAACAAATACACCAATACACGACCCCGGCATGAGCAAAGATGACCCTCAAAGGGAAAAAATGCTTAAGCCAGAGCAGGTTGCAGAAGTTGTTTTAGAGGCTGCTTTGATACCTGCAAAAGAAGATGTTAAGGAGCTAGTTGTTAGTAGCTGATTTCAATTTCTCAACGCAATATTCTGCTATTTTTTTAAGGTTAATTATGTCTTCTTCGTTATACTCAATTAATAATTTAATTAATAATCACTTATTCTAAAGGTTTAATAACTACTTAGTTTTTCTCATTCAAGGTAGAGGCTGTAGTGTAGCTTGGTTGGAGCAATTTAATAATAGTTGTTTTGGAGCAATATCACTTGTGGTTCGGGGCCACACAACCTCGGTTCGAATCCGGGCAGCCCCATTTATTCAGGAGGTTTAACATGAATGAAGTGAATTTAGGAAAAATCCAACAATATTTATTGAATCAAGCAGAAATATATGTAGTAAAAATAGGTTCTAATATATTGACAAGAGAAGATAAAAAGCTCGATAGTACAAAAATTTATGAAATCTCGGACCAGGTTGCTGAGTTAATAAAAAAATATGATAAAAAAGTTATCATAGTTTCTTCAGGAGCAATTGCTACTGGAAGAGGCATAATTGATTTGAAAAACGATGGCGAGCATAGTGAAACTGTTGTAAAGCAGTCTTATTCTGCTATTGGCCAAAGCAGTATGTATCATGAATATGAAATGCACTTGCGGTCTTATGGAATAACAGCTGGACAATTACTTTTAACACATGAAGATTTTGATAAAAAAAGTGGTAGGTTGGATAGTTTCAAAAATACTTTAGAATTATTATTGTATAATGATGTTGTACCAATTATAAATGAGAATGATACTGTATCAAATGAAGAGATTACTTTTGGTGACAATGACTCATTGGCTGCTAAAGTTGCTGTAAATAGCAATGCAAATCTCCTTATTATGCTAACAAGTGTTGATGGTGTATATGACAATCAAAGAAAGAAGGTACCTTTAGCAAGAGATGTGGATGAAGTGAAAGGGTACGCTAATCCTAATATTGGAACAGAAAATGGTGCAGGAGGCATGGAATCCAAGTTAGAGGCAACGCAAATTGCTATGAATGCTGGAATTCCAGTAGTGATAGCAAATGGTGTGGAGCATATGATTATAAATGAACTATTAAGAAGTAAATCAAAAGGCACCTTATTTTTACCCAAAAAATTTAAATATACATGAAAAGGCAGATAACCTAATGCCAAAAAAAGAAGAAAAGCTTGGAATCTCAGTAAAAAAATCAGAGGATTTTTCTGAATGGTACACACAGGTAATCCAGAAAGCTGAGCTTGCGGATTACACTTCTGTTTCAGGGTGCATGGTCTTTAAACCCTATTCTTTTTTTATGTGGGAGATTGTGCAGAGCGAGGTTGATAAAAAGTTTAAGGAAATTGGAATTAAAAATTGCTATTTTCCATTATTTATTCCTGAAAGCTTATTAAAAAAAGAAGAAAGCCATGTAAAAGGTTTTAATCCAGAGGTTGCGTGGGTTACTCATGCTGGAAATACAAAATTAAATGAAAGGCTTGCAGTAAGACCAACATCAGAAACAATAATGTATGAAAGCTTTGCAAAGTGGATAAGGAGCTGGAGAGATCTACCTTTAAGGCTGAACCAATGGAACAATATAGTAAGATGGGAGTTTAAGCATCCCATTGCCTTATTAAGAACAAGGGAATTTTTATGGAATGAAGGGCATACAGTTTTTGCTTCAAAAGAAGAAGCTGAGAAAGAAAAAGAGCAGATTCTGAACATTTATTCTGATTTTCTTAATGATTATATGGCATTATACGGAGTCATAGGTAAAAAAACAGAAAAGGAAAAGTTTCCAGGAGCAGAAGCAACTTACTCAATAGAGCTTTTTTTGCCAAGCGGAAAGGCAATACAAGGGCCTGATTTTCATTCAGACGGGCAGAACTTTGCTAAAGCTTTTAACATAAAATTTTTGGATAAAGATGAAAAAGAGGATTATGTGTGGCAGAATACGTTCGCTATCACGACAAGGATGCTCGGGGTTATGATTGGGGTGCATGGAGATGACAACGGCCTTGTAATGCCTCCTAAAATGGCTCCGGTGCAAGTGGTTGTGGTTCCGATAATTTTTGATAAGACTAAGGATAAAGTGCTGAAAAAAGCAGATGAAATCAAAAGCAAATTGAAAGGCTTAAGGGTTGAGGTTGATGATAGAGAAGGATACAGCTCGGGATGGAAATTCAATGAGTGGGAGCTTAAAGGTGTTCCTGTAAGATTAGAAATAGGGCCTAGAGATATTGAGAAAAGTCAGGTTATTTTAGTCAGGCGGGATAACGGAAAAAAAGAGCCTGTTAAGATAAGCGAACTCAATAAAAAAACAGATAAGGTGCTGGAAGACATACATGAAAATCTTTACAGAAAATCAAAGAAATTTTTTAATGATAATACAATAAAAGTTAAGAACTTTAATGAATTCAAAAAAGGTATTAATGATAAAAAATTAGTTTTGGCAAATTTCTGCAATAAAGTGAAGTGCGAGGAGGAAATTAAAGACAAGACAGGTGGAGCAACTTCAAGGGTAATAATAAAGGAAGAAAAAGGCAAATGCGTCCATTGCGGAAAAGAAGGGAATTTTCTGGTTTATTTTGCCAGGGCTTATTAGTTGGTTTATATATAATGTTTAATTTCTATTTAATATCTGTATACTATATGGGTTAGGTCTATAAAGTATTACATCTTACTAATGAAAATGAGAATAAATCAATTGAATTTTATGTGAGGAAAAAACTATGAAAGAGATTGAACATCCTGTAATTGGAAGGACAAATGTAAATACACTGTATCGGGTTAAAATAGATCAAGCTGCAATGACTGCCGCTAAAAATATATTAAGAAATAATTTAGGGGAAGCTATCAAAGCTATGGATCCAACTTCTGATGTGGATATCTCTCAAATTTGTTGGGGAAATTACCATAAATATGTTACTCCTACTGATAGAAATGGTGATATTTCGGGGAAAAAATATAATGAATTTAAATGCATTATCTGTCCTGGATCTTTCCTAAGTGAACTTTTTCATCCGGTATATCTTGGCAAGGATGATAAGGAAAAAGAAATTTATATGATATCATCAATGAGATAGTAATTTCTAAAGTATCATTCTAACTCTTTTCCAATCAACTCAGAAATATCTATCTTAGCTTTTTTATTTGGAATAGTATTTGTTGTTATGACATTTATGTTTGCTTTTTTTAGCTTTTCTAATGCGTTTTCCACAAAGATTCCATGGACTCCTATGCAGATGAATTTCTTTGCGCCTAGTTTTCTCAGGTTTTTTGCGGCCTCTAAGATTGTGTGGCCTGTGCTTATAATGTCATCAACAAATATGATGTTTTTTCCGCTGATATTGATTTTTTTGTTTAGTGTTATTTTTACTTTTCTTCCTGAAATTCTTTTTTTTTCTAAAATTACATGGTCACATCCTATTTCTTCTGCAACCTTTCTTGCCCATTTATAGCTTTCCCAGTCAGGGCCGACTATTAACGGGTTTTTGATGTTTTTTTTGATATACTGTGCTGTGTAATGGTTTGAGGTCAATTTTTTAGAGCTTATTGAAAACAGATGGTGCAGGTCTGTTTCCCGATGCAGATGGGGATCAATAATGAAAACCTTATCAAAGCAATCGCTTATCATTTCTGAGAGCACTTTTATGCTCAGGCATTCTCCAGGATTGAACCTGGAATCCTGCCTTAAATAGGGAAAATAGGGTGCTATAAGGAATACTTTTTTTGCGCCTAAATCACGGGCTGTTTTTGCAGCGAATAATACTTCTATAATACAATCGCTAATCTGCCCATAGAATGACTGCACTAAAACTACTATTTTACCTTTGACATCCTTCATATATCTTAGGTAAAGCTCGCTATCGGGAAATTTCCTGACATTTAGCTCAGAATAAGGCTTTTTCAGCCTTTTAGCTATATTTTTGGCTAATTTACCATGCGAGCAGCCTATGATTATCATTAAATAACCTAAAATTTGATAGTATTTATATATTGCTATATATGAATCCAGGGAATTATTGATATGGTATAATAATTAATTAATTATCTGGGTCATTTAAACAAATATCCAAATTTTCGTCATTATCCGATATAGAAAATCTCTTACTATTGTATAATAACAAAAACTTTAAATAGTAGTTGTATTTTTCACTATATTGGGTGATTAAAATAAGGAATATAAGCATATTATTCGGGATTTTGATTCTATTAATGGCACCTTTTGCATTAGGTGCAAATGAAGATGGCAAAGTAACAAGCACTAACGGAAAGCTTCTTATTACAGATGTTGACGTAAAGGTAGGAAGCAAATCAGACAAGAATCTTGATTATGGCGATAAAATAAAGAATGAGGCAAAGCCAGGTGACAAGGTTGAATTTTCTATAGAAGTGAAGAATAATTTTACTGATGCTCAGGATCTAGAAATTGAGGATATCGAGCTTACTGTAACAATTGAAGGCATTGATGATGATGATGATTTAGATGAAGATGCTAAAGAATTTGACGTTAAGGCAGATGATGATGATAAAGTAAAGATTGAATTTGAAATCCCTCTCGAAGTGGATGAAGACACTTTTGACGTATTAATCGAGGTTGAAGGTGATGATGAAAACGGAACAACCCATAAAGTTGAGTATGCTCTTGATCTTGAAGTAGAGAAAGAAGACAATGAAGTTCAATTCACAAGAAATACAATAACACCATCAGAAATCAAGTGCAGCAGGACAGTCCAGCTTTCAACTGCGGTTCTTAATACAGGAGCTGATGATGAAGATGGAGTTGTGTTTGAAGTGCTTAATTCCGCTTTAGGCGTCAGTTTTAAGGAAACATTTGACTTAAGCAATGATGCTTTTGACGATGACAGCAAATTTCGAAAAACATTCACATTTTCAGTGCCAACTGATGTTTCACCAGGAATATACTCTATTATATCCGAGGTAATATTTAATGACGGATCTGATACAGAGGAAGAAACAGCAGATATTGTAGTTACTGATTGTGAAGCTTTGAAAGAAGCTGAGGAGGAGGAAGATGTAGTAGTTGTAGCACCTCCTGTTGTAACAGTTCCAACAACTCCAACAGATGTAGTTGCTGAGTCAGTAACAACTCCAACCCTGCCAACAACTGAAGAAAAATCAGTGTTCCGGTCAACAGGATTTTTGGCAACATTGATAGTAGGAGAAATATTGCTGGTAATTATAGCAGTAGTAATCATTGTTATGGTTGTCAGAAGGAAAAGGGAAGAATAATTCCTTTATTTTTTCTTTTATTTTTGAGTTTTTATAGATGTTTTCCGATATGTTTTAATACTAGCTATTTTTAAAAATCCGGCTTTGCACATTTATTCAGAATAAGAACCTTTTATTTGTGCAGAACTGATTTGTTGTGCAAAGCCTAAAAATCCGAAAAATTTATATAATACTTATAAAATATAATGATTAGTTGGAATAAAGGGGCTATTCAAATTACAATTCCTAAAAGACATAAGCGTAGGGGAAATAAAGGAATTTTTTATAGTAGGAGATTCTTTAACAATACCAATACATGTGTAGTTGGAATTATTACAGAAGTAAACAATGAATTGGATGAGGATAAACTTCATAAAATAGTTGATGATGAAACTCAAAAATCAGATCTTTCTCTAGGGTATGATACAGATATAATTTCAACAACAAAAAAATTGATTTATGAACATCTAAAAGAAAAACCAATAGAAGATATTAAAACAAATTATATTCATAAGTTATTAAGTCATTTGCCCGAGATGGTGTCTAAGGTGGGCGAGAAACCTACAAGAGCTGTATTAGAAAAAGTTAAAAGTATAGAAGACTATTTGGAAATATATGAAGCAACAAAAAGAGGTAATGGAGTTTTATTATTAGCACCCAGTTATTTAGACACTCTAAAAGGAATTAGAAATTCTATTTTAAATAATGATGTATCAAGAGTATATTCGGATTCAAAAGTCCAGGTATATGCTTCAACAAAATAATAATTTTTCTTCTTTTTTAATCTCTTTTTAAAATTACTATTTAGTCGGTTACTTTATCAAATCAGCTGTTCCTGCGCCTATATTTGCGAATAATCCTACCATTACTATAAGCTTCATGGCCCAGAATGGGTCTTGTATCTGGCCTCCAATTACGCCGAATATTGATAATACAACTGCACTTGTCACGTAAGTTACGGTAATCAATGAAATTATTCTTAGTGGAAATATTAGTGTTTTTTTGCTCTCTGTTCCCTGGTATTTTGTGTAGTAAAACAAAAGAACGTCAAATAGTACAGTTATTGAAATTAAAGCTATTATATGCAATTGATCAAGGTTTCTTGCGAGATTCCAGACTTCTTCGGTTACTGCAAAAGGAGCTGAAAGTATTGTTGCACCTACAATCTGCTGGGCTATGTCCTTAAATGCGAATTTATTAGGCAAAACAGAGGTTGCGACTTTTGAGAATATTTTTTTCCCTCTGGACATTGTTTTGGTTAATGTTCCTATGTCCTCTTTGATTTCCTCAATATCTTCCTTGATTTCCTCAACATCTTCTCCTGTCTCTCCGACCTCTTTTTTAATGTCATCCACATTTTCCTTGATTTTATCTACATCTTCTCCTGTCTCTTCAATTTCTTCTCCTGTTTCATCTACGTCCTTGCTTAACTCCTTTATATCCTTTAGAATCCTCTCTATGTCTTCCTTTATCTTTTTTCCTTTTGAATTGCTTTCTGATGTCATTTTGTTTAATGTTTAGATTATATTATAATAGAGTATATAGAATAAACATGGATGTTATATAAAATTAACTGAAAATTAAAAGTTAAAATATCTTACTTATATTAAAAATTATCTTGAAAAAACCAAGACTAAGTTATATTTTTTTGACTCTTGGTCCTTCATCTGAATCTTCAAGAATATAGCCTTTATCCCTTATTTTATCCCTTATTTTATCTGCTTTTTCATAGTCTTTTTCTTTTCTTGCTTTTTCTCTTTCTTCTATCAATTTTTTGATTTCCTGGCTTAACTTAAGGTCTTCTATTGTCAAAACACTGAAGATTTTATCAAACTCTATTATTAAGTTGTAGCTTTTTTTCCCTCCTCCAGTCTTGTTTACCTCTTTTACAAAATCAAAAATAACTGCAAGTGCTTTTGGAGTGTCAAAATCATCATCCATATTCTTAAAAAATTCCTTTTTTGTTTTTTCTATTAATTTGCTGTTGTCTTTTTCTTTGCTGTCTTTTACTTTTTTTAGAAAATCATTTAATCTTTCCAATGAATTTTTTGCCTGCTTCAATAATTCTTCTGAGAAATCTATCGGGCTTTTGTAGTGGGCTGAGAGGTAAAAAAACCTTAATACTTTAGGGTCATATTTCTTTAAAGCCTCCCTTATTGTGATGAAATTTCCCAGCGATTTGGCCATTTTCTGGCCTTTTACGTTAAGAAAGCCAGTATGCAGCCAATATTTAACAAAGGGCTTTTTTCCTGAGGCAGATTCCATCTGGGCTATTTCTGCCTCATGATGGGGGAATATCAAGTCTCGGGCGCCACCATGGATATCATATTGCTGGCCAAGATATTTCTCGCTTATTGCTGTATCTTCAATATGCCAGCCGGGCCTTCCATTATGAAACCATGGGTCGTCCCATGAAGGCTCGTCTTTTTTTGATTTTTTCCACAGGCAAAAATCGCCTTTGTTGATCTTCTTTTTGCTGTCATCTATTCTTGTTACAGCGTCTTCTGCCTGCATTGATTTTCTGCCTGATAATTTGCCATATTCCTTAAATTTGCTAAGATTGAAGTAAATCCCGTCATTTTCTATGTTATATGCATATCCGTGCTTGATTAAAGCACTTACCTGGTTTATTATCTCCTTGATGTGCTTTGTTGCACGCGCATATTTAGTTATAGAATCAACGCCCAATGCCTGCATATCTTTATGGTATTCTTTTTCAAAATTCCTTGCCAAATCAAGCGGCTTGATATTTTTTTCTTTTGCCCTGTTGATTATTTTGTCATCGATATCAGTCACGTTTTGCAGGTAATAAACAGAATATCCTTTGCATCTTAGGTATTTTACTATGACATCGAACTGCACATAAGTTTTTGCATGGCCGATATGGGCATAATCATAAGGTGTTATGCCGCAGACGAATAATTTTATATTTTTGCCTTTAATTGGCTTTAATGCTTCTTTTTTCCTGGTTAATGTGTTGAATAATTTTATTGGCATTTTACTGCTTATCTGATTGTATTTAATAAAAGTTTGTATTTTATATTCTAAATTTTAACGACATATGCAATACCCATTCCCAATATAATTGCCAATTTCAGTTCTATGGGGCATATATTTTGAACCATCTTTGATTGTATGCTCTTTTCCATTGGATTTTCTTTCAATGATTTTTGCAGAGTATTTTTTTTTATTTTTGGACATTTGATTTATATATAAAGTACAATTATTGCATGATTCCATATTCTCTAAAATAGCTTCATCAACTCCCAAAGGCTGATTACCATACCTATCATACAATTCTCCTATTTGATTTTCAAGCTTAATTTTATTGTCTTTATTGAAATAAATAGCCATTTATTACCTCCTAAACACTTTATAGAAATTTAAAAAATATGAACTAAGGCATTATATTTTGAACAATGAAACAGAACTAACAACAGCACATAGTATTATCTAACAGAAATAAATTATTTTGAAAATTAATTGTGATATTTCTCATTTTTATTAGTAATGTTATTGTTTTTAAAAGCTTTTTGTTATGAAAATAAAAGCGAGGGCTGGGACTCGAACCCAGGAATAAGCGGGTTGCAGCTTCGAGCTCATTTTGAGACGCTCGCCTTGGCCGCTTGGCTACCCTCGCATATAAACAAGTAATTTTTGAGTATATAAAAAAGTAACTATTAGGGATTAAATTGTAAGACAATATATAGAAAAATCAGCAACACTTCCCAGTATATGAAATGAGCTTATGCCAAGAAACAATATTCCTCAAACTAACTGTAAAAAACCTATAATTCCAATGCATTTTGTTTTTAATTGTTTTAGTTTCCATTCTACTTGTTACTTAATTCCTCGTTTATGTCGTTAACGTCAAACAACATCAACGTTTCCATAAAATCTTCTTTTTTTGGTTTTATTTCTTGTCTCATTTTTATCACCTCACAGATTTAGAACATAAAAAGCGCGTTAAGCAAAAAGAGAAAATGTGAGAAGACTTAACACACCAGTGTAAGGGGATATGTAATAAAGAACATCTTCCTTAGTCCCCATTTACTAGTATGCATAGTCATAATAAAGCATTATTTACTAACTTATATTTAAATTTTTCTTTATTTTTTATATAAAATTGGGTTTTTGGTTATTTCTTTTGTATTTTTAATAAACTTTTATGATTAATTCCTAATACGGTAAATGGAATTCCGGCTTATAGCCCTGCTGTTTCAGCCATTTTATGCCTTTATCCAGGGATTTTGAGTAGACGGGGAATTGGGGAAAATCTTTTTTTATTGTATAGCCGCCTACTGCTGTGCTGCAGTCTAATGTAAATAAAGCTCCTCCTCCTTGGGCTGCTTTTTTGTTTAGATTAAAGCTTGCCCTTGTGCTGAACCACGGCAATGATCTTGGGAAAGCAAGCTTTAGGATGGAAACAGCAAAGAGCCATTCGTCATCTGAAAAATTACTGGGATTGTTAATTTTAATTTTATCTGTGTTGATCAATCTTGGAGTGCCGATAATAAATGGGTCAATTTTGTATTTTTGCTTAAGGTATGTTCCATGGGCAATTAATGAAAGAAGCTCAAATTTCCAGTCATAAAGCCTGCCAAGAAAGGCAATTCCAACTTTTTTTAATCCTGATCTAAAAGCACGGTCGAATGCATCAAGCCTGTAATCAAAATTGCTTTTCCTGGATTTTGGGTGCATTTTTTTGAATGCTTTAGGGTGATAGGTTTCCTGCCAAAGGCTTGCAAAATCAAGGCCTGAATTGATGAATAATTTGTAATCTTTTTCATCTGTAGATTCAAAATTTATGCCTATGTGGCCTTTTTTATCTTTTAGCTTTTCTTTTGCTATTTTTATGTATTCAGCTATTTTATCTGCAGAAAAAGACGGGTCAGAGGCTCCTACAAGCTGAATGGTATTATAGCCTGTATCTATTAAAAAATTCAGCTCTTTTTTTAGTTCTTGTGTTGTTAAAGACCTTCTCTGTGTTTTGTTGCTTTTTCTCCAGGGGCAGTAAAGGCAGTCATTTGCGCATTTGTCTGTTACATACAACGGAGGAACAAGAAATAACCGGTTTTTCCATAATTTTTCTCTTTTTTGTGCTGCGGTTTTGATAATTAAGTTTCTTGATTCTTGATTTGGGTAGGATTGGATTAGATTGTTAATATCATTTAGATTGAGATAATCTTTTTTTAAGATTTTTTTTATTGAACTTGAATCTACTCTTGTTTTCTGTTCTAATAAGCTCTGGATTTGCGGATAATATTCTTCTTTGAAGGTTTTGCTGAACATGGTTATGAGAAATGTTATTTGTTTTATAAAATTATTCTATTAACTAATTCCAATGCAGCTTCTTTAACATCATCTGCAGAAACAACTGCGCTTATTACTGCAATGCTTTTAATACCCTGAGCTAAAACATCGTTGATGTTGTTTTTTTTTATGCCGCCTATGGCAATTACGGGCTTTTTTACTTTTTCCAGGACTTTTTTGATAATGTTGATTCCAACAGTATGGTCTTTTGCCCTTGTATTAAATATTGGGCCTATTGTTATATAATCAACATCTTCTTTGTCTGCTTTTGTTGCTTGTTCTATAGAATGGGTTGATAATCCGATTATTAGCTTGTTATGGCAAAGTTTTCTTGCTTCTTTGATTGGTATGTCTGACTGGCCCAGATGAACACCATGAGCTCCTATTTCCAGGGCAATGTCGATGTAATCGTTTACAATGAATAAAACGTTGTTTTTTTTGCAGATTTTTAATAGTTTTATTGCTTCTTCTTTTACTTTTTCTTTGCTCCAGCTTTTCTCCCTTAACTGGATTATGCCTGCGCCTCCTTTTATTGCTTCATTGACTATAAATTCATTGGTTCTATTTTTTGATATTGCGCTTTCGGTTATTACATACAGTCTATTTTCAAAATTAAAATTTTCCATAGTAAAAAGTATTATTTTATTATTTGTTTCTTGACATTGATAGAATATATTTATTCATTGAGTATATTATTGTTACTTTGAAATCCCTTCAGTCGGGCTGGAAGCCGAAGCATAGAGCTTTTTTGGGATTCTTCCTGCTAGATAAGCATCTCGGCCTGCTTCAATTGCGAGTTTCATGGCTCTTGCCATCTTTATAGAGTCTTTTGCCAAGGCAACTCCTGTGTTTAGTAAAACACCATCTGCGCCTATTTCCATGGCTATTGCTGCGTCTGATGCTGTTCCAACTCCTGCATCCACAATTATCGGAACTTTAGCCTGTTCCAGGATGATTTTTATGTTGTTTTGGTTTAGAATTCCCTGGCCTGAGCCGATTGGAGCGCCTAGAGGCATGACAGATGATGCTCCGGCTTCTTCTAGCTTTTTGCAGGAAACAATATCATCATTAGTGTATGCGAGAACTGTAAATCCTTCTTTTACCAAGATTTTGGTTGCTTTTAGGGTTTCTTCATTATCTGGCATTAAAGTTTTTTTATCTCCTATAACTTCTAATTTTACCCAATCGGGAAGTTTTAGTTCTCTAGCAAGCCTTGCTGTCCTTATGGCTTCTTCTGCAGTATAGCAGCCAGCAGTGTTTGGTAGAATTTTGTATTTATTTTGGTCGATGTAATTGAATATATTTTCTTTTTCATTTTCTAAATTCACTCTTCTTAATGCGATTGTAACTACTTCTGTTCCTGAAGCATCATGAGCTTTTTTCATTATATCAAAATTTTCGTACTTACCTGTTCCGATGAATAATCTTGAATTGAATTCAAAATTTCCTATTTTTAGTTTTTCCATTAACCCCCACCCACAACTGTAACAATTTCTATCTTATCATTATTTTTTAATTTGGTTTTTTCAAAATTTTCCCTGTGCACAATGTTTTTGTTTAATTCAACTGCAACTATGTCATTGTTTAAATTAAGCTCTTTTAATAAATCTGAGACTGTGTTGCAATTTATGTCTTTTTCTTTGCTGTTGATTACTAGTTTCATTTTAGCTCTTTGATTGCTTAAAAGAATGATATAAAAATAAGACAATAAATTTATTTTAACTTATTTTCTGTTATCTGTATTAAATATGAGTTTGGCAGCTTTTTTGATGCTCTTGTAAGCGCTGTTTTTGCAGTATCTATGTTTTCTTTGTTGACAGAAACCTGGAATACTGTAGTGCCTTTCCTTACCTGGGCAGCATTACCATGCGGCTTTCCAAAAGACTTCTGCATTCCTGTGGAAAATCTATCTGCGCCTGCGCCTGCTGCAATTGGGTTTTCCCTTAAAATATGATGGGGATATGGCTTTAATTTCATATGATAGTTTGTAGTTCCTAATGTAGTTTCAAGAAGCTTGTTGGATGTCTGCTTTGCGCTTTCTAAAGCGTTATCCCTTATCTGCAGGTCAGTTTTACTTACCAACTTTAGAGTGTATTTATAGGTTTTTTGCGGAGTTCCGGTCTCGAATCCTACTATCCTAGAGTTGGGATTGGCTCGCACAAAAGACTGCTCTTTGTATTTAGAGATTCTTGTGTAAGGCCTTTCTATTCTCCTATATGATACAGATTTTCTTAATCTTGCCATATTGTGATGGGATTTTATGCTGTTTTTAAATGTTTCTGAATGGAGGCTTTGGCTATAAACCCCTACGTTGGCCATAAACCCCCTGTTTTGGCTATAAACTATATGAAGGATTAAAAAACCCGGTTACTGTGGCTGAATGTTGTGTTTAAAATTGTATCAATCATGTGCTTGGGCGGGGCCTTAGATGGCCTCTCAATTTGACAAATTACGCCAAGCACCCGATTATTCTTAGTGCTTAAACAATCTTATGCCTGAAAAGACCATTGCAATTCCGTGTTCGTTGGCAGCGTCAATTACTTCCTGATCTCTTATAGAGCCTCCAGGCTGGATTATTGCGGTTACTCCTATTTTAACTGCCTGGTCTACTCCATCCCTGAATGGGAAAAATGCATCTGAGCTCATAACAGAATCTTTTGTATTGCTTTCAGGCTTTATAGAGATGAGGCTTATTGCGTCAACTCTTGACATCTGGCCTGCACCTATTCCAACAGTAACTTCTTCTTTTGCAAAAACAACGGAATTTGACTTTACGTGCTTGTTTATTTTCCAAGCAAACAATAAATCATTTATCTCTTCCTTGGTTGGCTTTCTTTTAGTAACTATTTTAAGGTCTTTTTCTGATATTGAAGGGAACTGCCTTGTCTGGACTAAAAGACCTGATGAAACTCTTCTCATTTCAGGCTGTGAATAATTAACGTTAATTTTTCCTGTTTCCATAAGCCTGAGGTTTTTTTTATTCTGCAATATTTCTAAGGCATCTTTTTCGAATTTAGGGCAGATAACAATTTCCAGGAATAATGGCTTTAATAGCTCTGCAGTTTTTTTATCGCATGTCTTGTTTAGCGCAACTATGCCGCCAAAGGCTGATTTTGGGTCAGCTGCATGGGCTTTTTGAAATGCCTCATGTATGTTTTCTGCAGATGCCACACCACTTGGGTTTGTGTGCTTAATGACTGCTGCGGTTGGCTTTTCAAAATCCTTTATGATGCTTAAGGCTTCATCTCCATCTAAAATGTTATTATAGGATAATTGCTTTCCATGGATCTGTTTGGAATTTGTGATTCCTGTTTCATTTATCAGATATGGCTTGTATAAAGCTGCTTTTTGATGCGGGTTTTCTCCATATCTTAAGTCCTGCACTTTTTCAAAAGTGAAATTATAAACATCAGGAAAGGTATTTTTTTCAAATCGCTCAAAGAAAAATCTGTTTATTATGACATCATACTTTGCTGTGTGGGAAAATGCTTTTGAAGCAAGGTATTCTTTTAGCTTAATGTCAAGCTTGTTGCTTTTTATTGCATCAATAACCTTATTATAATCTGAATGGTCTGTTACAACAGCTACTGAACTATAGTTTTTAGCAGCTGCCCTTATCAAGGAAGGGCCTCCAATGTCTATGTTTTCGAGTATTTCCTTTAATGAGGATTTTTCCAACATTGTCTCGAGGAAAGGATATAGATTGACACAAACTAAGGAGATTGATTCCATACTGTGTTTTTTTATCTGCTGCAAATGATCTTTATTGGATTTATCAGCAAGAATTCCGCCAAAGATTTTAGGATGTAAAGACTTAACTCTTCCATCTAAAATCTCTTCCTGGCCTGTGAATTCTGATATTTCTGTTACATCAATATTGTTTTTCTTCAATAAAGAGGATGTTCCTCCTGTTGAAAGGATTCTATATCCTAATTTAGAAAGCTGTTTGGCAAAATCAACAATGCCTTCCTTGTTATATACTGATATTACTGCTGTTTTCATTTTTTACTCCAAAATCCTTACTTTTCCACCATCAACCTTAATTTTTCCTTCATCAAACAGTTTAATACCCCTTAATATTATCTCCTGCTCTGCTTTCTGGACTTTTTCTTTTAATGTTTCTATTGTTTCGTTATCGTCAATATTGACTTCTTTTTGGAGTATAATAGGGCCGTTGTCCTTGCTTTCATCAACAAAATGAAGTGTGCATCCTGTTTTTTTAACATTGCTGTTTAAGACTTCTTCATGCACATCTTTGTCCATGCCTCCGGCAAAATTAGGAAGCAAAGAAGGATGGATATTAATAATTTTATTTTTCCATTCTTTTACAAACCATTCGCTAAGCCAGCGCATGTAGCCAATTAAAATGATTAAATCAACATTATTCTTTTTTAGGACAGAATTAATTTCTTTGTCAAATTCTTCCCTTTCCTTGTTTTTAGAATCAATGAATACTGCATCAATATTATGATTTTTAGCTCTTACTAAAGCATAAGAATCTTCCTTATTGCTTATTAAAACAGAAATCCTGGCGTTTAATTTTTTGGCTTCTATAGCATCGATTATAGCCTGCATATCAGTTGCTTTTGTAGATGCTAAAATGCCGATGTTAATCATAAAACCACCGGTAAAAAACAGAAATGAATTTTGTTTATAAATCTTTGTTTTTTAAGAAATTTAGTTTATAGAACTCGAACCCTCTTATGCAATTCCATAGCCTTCAAAGTATTATCCAGTAACATAGCAATAGTCATAGGCCCTACACCACCTGGCACCGGAGTTATGAAGCCAGCTACTTCTTTTACATTTTCATAATCTACATCGCCAACAACTTTTCCATTTACTTTATTGATTCCTACATCAATTACAACCGCTCCTTTTTTTACCATATCTTTTGTGATTAGATTTGCTTTTCCGCATGCTACAACTAAGATATCTGCATTTTTAGTATGTTCTTTTAGGTTTTTTGTCTTTGAGTGGCATATTGTGGATGTTGCGTTTTCCTGCAATAGCATCAATGCTGTGGGCTTTCCAACAATATTGCTTCTTCCGACAATGACTGCATTCTTTCCCTTGATTTTCATGCCTGTTGATTTTATTAATTCCAGGCAAGCACGGGCAGTTGCAGGCAATAGCATGTTATTGTCATTTACCAGATTCCCTAAATTAACAGGGGTAAAACCATCAGCATCCTTGTGCGGCAGGATAGAATCTATGATTAAATTTTCATCTATATGTTCTGGCAATGGGAGCTGCACAATCATTCCATGAATCTTATTATTTTGATTTAATTCGTTAACAAGCTTTAATACATCATCCTGGCTTGTATTTTTATCCAAATTATATCTTTCACAATAGAAGCCGATTGCCTTTGACCTTTTTTCCTTAAAGCCCACATAAATTTGAGATGCAGGATTATCTCCTACTAAAACTATTGCAAGTCCAGGCGTTTCTTTTATGGTTTTTACTCTTTTTTCCACATCTTCCAGTATTTTAGATGCTACTTGTTTTCCGTCAATTATTTTGGCTGTCATTTTCCGAGTATATCAAAATCGTATAATGGGAAATTTTTACATAAATTTTCAACTTCTTTTTTTATTCTTTGCAGGTTTTTGTTTTTTTCTAATGATTTCCTGAAATTATTTAAATATTCTTTTCTTTCTTCTTTTTCTTTTGGAAGTTCAAAATCTTTTACTTCTTTTATGACTTCTGTAATCCAATTACCTATTTTTTCCATCTCTTTCTCTTTCATCCCTAAAGTTGTTATGGCAGGAGTTCCTAATCTCATTCCGCTTGGATAAAAGGGAGAGGATGGGTCAAAAGGAATTGTGTTTTTGTTTGCAGTTAAGTTTGATTCTTCCATTGCATCCTGGACAAATACTCCTATTCCTATTCCGAATGGAGTCAGGTCAATCAAGAGCATGTGGTTGTCTGTGCCATCAGTTACAAGCTTGATATCATTTTTTTTCAGGCTTTCTGCCAATGCTTTTGAGTTTTTGATGATTTGATTTGCATATACCTTAAATTCCGGTTTTGAGGCTTCTCCTAAAGCTACTGCAATGGCTGCTGTCTGGTTATCATGGGGACCACCTTGCAGGCCTGGAAAAATAGCTTTGTCGATTTTTTTTGCCAAGTCCGGGTCTTTATCAAGGCCTTTTTTTGTGACCATTATCATGCCGCCTCTTGGGCCCCTTAAAGTCTTGTGAGTTGTTGTAGTTATGATATGAACATGAGGCTCTGGGTCAGCATGCAATCCAGTACATACAAGGCCTGCAACATGCGCAATGTCTGCTATTAAATATGCTCCAACAGAGTCTGCAATCTTTGCTATTTGCTCAAAGGGATATTCCCTTGCATAAGCTGAACCTCCAACCCAAATCAATTTTGGCTTGTGTTTTTCTGCCAGCTCTTTTATGCCTTCGATATCCAAATAACCATCTTTTTTTACATGATATTGTATGCTCTTAAAATACTGGCCGCTAAAGCTTGCCTTCCAACCATGAGTCAAGTGGCCGCCATCCAATAGGTTATGGCCCATGATTGTATCTCCGGGCTTGCATATTGCAAAATAAACTGCCAAGTTAGCCGGGCTTCCTGAATATGGCTGAACATTTGCATGGGGAACTTTAAAGAGTTTTTTTGCCCTTTCTATTGCCAATATCTCGGCTCCATCAATAAATTCATTTCCCCCGTAGTATCTTTTTTTTGCATAGCCTTCAGAGTATTTGCAGTTGAAAAAAGTTCCTAATGTTTGCAAGACAGCTTTGCTTGCATAATTTTCAGAAGGGATTAGCTCAAGGCCGCTTCTTATCCTAACGCCTTCCTGCTTTATTAATTTGAATATTTGAGGGTCGGATTTTTCAATAGAAGCCATCATATTGTTCATGAAACCACCTAATAATTGGATAAGAATGTTTGTTTATATAGTTTTTGTTAACAGCCCATAGTTCCATTCCTCTGTTGAGTATTTTTCTTTTTTTAATATTTCTGCTGATGCTTTTTCTTCTTCTGTTAAGGAATCTTTAACTATATTGAAATTGAAGTTTTCTTTGAAGCCTTGTTTTACTGCTTCTGTGAGCTCATTGTAACTTATGTTTTTATTTAATTCGTGTTTTATTGATGTGATTCTTTTTTTTAGATTATCTGGATTATTTATTTCGTTATCTGATTTGAATAATAAGGCATTTTTCTCGTGGTCAAAATCCATTAAGATGGGGCCGTGCTGGAGAATTTTTCCATTAAATCTTCTTTGGGCAGAGCCTGATATTTTTTTGTTGTTTACAGCAAGCTCGTACCAATTAGAGCTATTGAAGCAGATGGGTGTTAAAAATTTCTCTACCTGGTTTTTTATTTCTGCTTTAATTCCAATTTTTTTTATAGCTAAAACTAATGCATTTGCTATGAGCCTATATGATTCTGTGATATCTTTTGGCAGTAAATTTGCGTTTTCCGGAAGAATAAAGCTGTATGTTAATTCCTTGTCATGATAAACTGCTTTTCCTCCGGTGATTCTTCTGACTATACCAATATTCAATCTTTTGCATTCCTCCAAATTAATTTCTTTTTGAATATTTTGGCTGTATCCAATAGAGATAGCTGGTTTCCATCCATAAATCCTTAAAGTTGGAATCTCACAACAGTTCAATAAAGCCTCATCTACTGCCATATTTGTATATGCATCGTTAAATCCAGTATCAATAAAACGGCATTGCATTTTAGATATTATTTTTAATTGGGTTTTTTACCAAGCTTCTTTATGTATGTGCTCTTTTTTTGCACCTAGTTGATCGAGGATTTTTAGCTTGTTGTTCACAAATTCAATCGGACCGCAGATATAATAGTAGCTGTTTTCTATATCGCGGATGTTCATATCTACTAAGTCCCTGTCAATCCTTCCTGTACTGCCATCCCATTTGTGATGAGGTTCTGGTCTTGTTATAGTAATATGATAATGGAAGTGTGGGTTTTCTTTTTTTATTTTGTCTAATTCTTCTTTGTATATAATATCATCGGGTGTCCTTGCGCTATAGATAAGGTTTATCTTGTTATCTAATTTTTTATCATGGCAGTACCTTACTATGCTCATTAAAGGAGTTATACCTAGGCCTCCGCCCATCAGCACAATATGATTTTTCATGTCATCTGTAAATAAAAACCTTCCATAAGGGCCCTTGAAGATTAGGTAATCTCCGGGTTTGCACTTGAACAGCTTGCTTGTGAATTCTTTTACCAGAATAACTGTTATTTCCATTTCCCCTTTTCTTGTGGGGCTGGAAGAGACTGAGTACGCCCTGTGCAGTTTAGGATTGTCTTCAAACCACACCATGAAGAACTGGCCGGCATAATAAGTTAAATCTTCTGGAATTTCTAATCTGAAAGTTTTTACGTTTGGAGCTTCGTCTATAATTTCTTTTATTTTGAGCTTATTTTCTTTTATTGGCAATGGCTTTTGGTTCATTATAAATAGAAGAAAATTAAATTGTTTTTAAATATTTTTGTTATTATTTTTTCATTCCATTAATTTTTGAATAGAGCCTCATAGAGCAGAAATCAGGGCCGCACATAGAGCAAAAATTATCATCAAGGCTTAAATCGCTTCTCATTTTTTTTGCTGTTTCCGGGTCTAATGATAACGCAAATTGTTTTTCCCAATCAAAGTTACATCTTGCTTTGCTTAATTCATCATCCCTTTTTCTTGCGTTTGGAATGTGTTTTGCAATATCTGCTGCATGCGCAGCTATCTTATAGGTTATTATGCCTTGCTTAACCATTTCTGGAGTGGGAAGACCTAAATGCTCTGCAGGAGTCACATAACACAAAAAATCTGCTCCATGCATGCCTGCTGTTGCTGCTCCAATAGCGCTTGTAATATGGTCGTAACCTGGTGCAATATCTGTTACCAATGGGCCTAGAACATAAAATGGGGCATTATGGCAGTATTTTTTGGCTAATTCAACATTAAGCTTAATTTCATTTAAGGGGATATGGCCAGGGCCTTCTATCATAACCTGGCAGTTTTTTTCCCATGCCCTTTTTGTCAATTGTCCTAATATTTTTAGTTCAGCTATTTGGGCTTTGTCTGTTGCATCATGCAAACTTCCCGGCCTTAAGGAATCCCCTAATGAGAACGCGACATCATACTTTTCAAAAATTTCACAAATTTGGTCAAATTGCGTATAGAGGGGATTTTCTTTGTTGTTTGCCTTCATCCATTTGGCTAGGATTGCACCACCTCGGCTTACAACTCCGGTAAGCCTTGTTTTTAGGAGTGGAAGTGTTTTTTGCAGGACTCCTGCATGTATTGTCATAAAATCAATGCCCTGCTTTGCCTGCAGCTCAATTATATCTAAAAAATCTTCTTCTTTTAAATCGTCAATTGTATTGTTTTCTTTTACAACTTGATAAGTTGGAACTGTTCCGATTGGTATTGTTGATTCCCTTATTATTGCTTCCCTTATTTCATTTAAATTTCCTGATGTGCTTAAATCCATTACTGTATCTGCGCCATGTTTCATGCAGAGCCTTGTTTTTTCCAGCTCTTCATCCATGCATGCCCTGACTTTTGATGAGCCAATGTTTGCATTTATCTTTGTTGTAATGCCTTTGCCTATTGCTATTGGCTTAAGGTTTTCATGCTTGATGTTTGCAGGAATGATAATTGTTCCTTCTTCTATTCCTTTTCTTAATATTTCCGGATTAATATTTTCAACAGAAGCAGCATATTCCATCTCTTTTGTTATTATTCCATTTCTTGCATAACTTAACTGGGTTGCCATACTGGTTTGGACATTTTAGAGATTTATAAAGTTGTTGATTTGATTCAAAAGATTGAAAATTGTTCTAAAGGCTTGGAAAAGATGAGGTTGGTGCATTAAACAGCGGGTGATGTTATATTCAATTTTTAAGAACTAATCACTAACTCGTCTGCTTGTATTACCTCCCCTACAACAATTTCCCGTTTCACAAATTTTATAAGATAAGCTATCTTCTCTTAGTTATCAATTAACTTATTGTGATATATTTGCTATATAGAAAATAATTAAATAGACTTGATTAAAATGGTAGAATTTATTGAAAAGCCGAACAATGAGAAAGATATTTTTAATATTTTGAATCCTATTGTTAAGAAATGGTTTGAAGGGAAATTTAAGACTTTTTGTGTGCCGCAGCAGTATGGGGTAATGCCAATACATAGCAGGGAAAATGTTTTGATTTCTTCTCCTACAGGAAGCGGCAAGACTTTAACTGCATTTTTATCTATATTAAATGAGCTGATTGATAATGCTGAAAAGGATATTTTAGAAAACAAAATTTATTGTGTTTATATTTCTCCATTAAGGGCTTTGAGTTCTGACATTAAGATTAATTTACTGGAACCGTTAAAAGAGATGGAAGAGATTGCAGGAAAGAAATTTGGAATAAGGGTTGGAGTAAGGACAGGAGATACACCTGCATCGGAAAAATCAAAGATGCTGAAAAAACCACCCCATATTTTAATTACAACACCGGAATCTTTGGCAATTGTATTGTCATCATTTAAATTTATTGACCATTTGAAGGATGTGCAGTGGTGCATTGTTGATGAGATACACGCGCTTGCTGAAAATAAGAGAGGAACGCATCTGTCATTAAGCGTGGAAAGGCTGCAAAATCTAAGCACAGCTTTAACAAGAGTTGGATTAAGCGCTACTATTGCGCCTTTGGATGAGATAGCTCGTTATTTAGTTGGCTATGATGGGAATAATGAAAGAGCATGCAAGATTGTTGATGTGCAATTCATAAAAAAGCTTGACTTAAAGGTATTAAGCCCTGTTCCTGATCTAATCAATATGGAGCATGGAACCATGCATAATTCAATGTATTCTTTAATAGATTCTTTAGTGCAGAGCCACAAGACAACTTTAATATTTACAAATACAAGGTCTGCAACTGAAAGGGTTGTGCATCATCTAAAGGATAAATTTCCCAGGAATTACATAGAAGATGGTGATGAAACAGAAAATGATGGTTCAAAAAGTGCTATAGGGGGTTTAAAGTCAAAACAGGTCAAAGGTATTGGGGCGCATCATGGCAGCTTGAGCAAAGAGCACAGGCTTAATTTAGAAAACAGGCTAAGGGCAGGTAAGGTTAAGGTTGTTGTGTGCAGCACAAGCCTGGAGTTAGGGCTGGATATTGGGTTTATTGATTTGGTAATATGCTTAAGCAGCCCAAAATCAGTTGCAAGGGCTCTGCAGAGGATTGGAAGGTCTGGCCACAGATTGCATGACATCACTAAAGGAAGAATTATTGTTCTGGACAGGGATGATTTGGTTGAATGCACTGTTCTGTTGAAAAGCGCAATTGAGAAGAAGATGGATAATATTCATATCCCTACTAATGCTCTTGATGTTTTAGCGCAGCAAATTTACGGGATTGCAATCCAGGAAAGGACCCATATCAATGATATGTTTAAATTAATAAAAAATTCTTACTGCTACCATAAGCTGGAAAAAAAGGATTTTATGGAAGTGATGGAATATTTAAGTGGAAAATATATTTCCCTGGAAGACAGGCATATCTATGCAAAGATATGGCATGATGAAGATACTGGGATGATTGGGAAGAGAGGAAAACTGGCAAGGGTTTTGTACATGACAAATATTGGCACAATTCCTGATGAAACTTCTGTTATTGTTAAGGTAAAGGAGCAAGTGGTTGGAACTATTGATGAGTCTTTTTTGGAAAAGCTAAGGCCAGGAGATGTTTTTGTGCTTGGAGGAAATACTTACAGCTTTAAATTCAGCAGGGGAATGACTGCGCAGGTTGAGGCATCTGTCAACAGGCCTCCTACTGTGCCGTCATGGTTTTCAGAAATGCTTCCTTTAAGCTTTGAACTGGCTTTGGAGATTGGAAGATTTAGAAAGCTATTAAATGAAAAGTTTTGCGCAGGGAAAAGCAAAGAGGAAATTGTTGATTTTATCAATGATTATGTTTATGTTGACAAGAATGCAGCTCTTTCAATCTATAATTATTTTTACGAGCAGTTCAATTATGCAGAGATTCCAAGCAACAGCAGAATAATAGTTGAGCATTACACAAATGACAGGAATGTCAAGCATGTTATATTTCATTCTTTGTATGGAAGACGAGTAAATGACTGCTTAAGCAGAGCATTGGCATTTGCAATTTCAAGGTCGCAGCACAAGGATGTTGAGATTGGGATAAATGACAATGGCTTTTACATTGCTTCTGGCAAGGTAATCAATGTAATGCATGCTTTTAAGCTGATAAAATCCAAGGATTTTGAGAAAGTATGCGCATTGGCAATAGAAAAATCTGAAATATTGAAAAGAAGATTTAGACATTGTGCAATGAGGGCTTTGATGATTTTAAGAACTTACAAAGGCCGCACAAAGAGAGTAGGAAGGCAGCAGGTTTCGTCGCAAATTTTGATAAATGCAGTAAAAAGAATAAGCCCTGATTTTTCTATATTGAAAGAGGCAAGAAGAGAAGTCTTAAAGGACTTAATGGACATGGAGAATGCACAGAAAGTGATAAAAGGCATAGAAGAAAAGAAAATAAAGATTAAGGAAATAAATACTACAATTCCAAGCCCTTTTGCATTTAACCTGATTGCACAGGGCATGGTTGATATCCTGAAGATAGAGGACAGGATTGAGTTCTTGAAGAGGATGCATAAGAATGTGATGGCTAAGATTGGGGTTAAAAAAAGTTAGAATAATGAATGGATGGAATTCTAAAATTAATTAAATAAAATGATACTTAGAAATATTTTTTAGCCTATATTATTGACTAATCATCAAAGAAACAGACAGGATTGTTTTCCATTACATAAGTATATGCGGAATGTGCTGCGACTACTCCTTCTCCGACTCCTGTTATTGCCTGCTTGAAGCCTGAATCTATTACATCTCCTGCAGCAAAGATTCCTTTTACATTTGTCTTGCTTTGCCTGTCAACCATTATTTCGTTTTTTTTGTTGATTTTAACATCCAGTTTAACGGCTAAATCAGACAAGGGGGTGTGGCCTATTGCGCCGAAAACAGCATCAACCTTCAGCTCTTTGCTCCCATTAAACTCATTATCAAGGATGACCTTGTTTACAAACTTATCTCCAAGAATTTCAAGGACATTTGTGTTGTTTATGATCTCTATTTTTTTGTTTTTTTCTATCAGCTTTAAGTTTATAGGCTCTGCCCTGACTTTATCCTTTCTGTAGATTATATAGACTTTTTTTCCATGTTGAGCTAATAATATTGCTTCCTTGGCAGCTGTATCACTTCCCCCAATAATAGTAATTATCTTGTCTTTGTATAATGCTCCATCGCATAAACTGCAATAATGGACGCCTTTACTCTTGAATTCTTCAGCGCCTTTCATCGGTAACTCTCTCCATTTAGCGCCTGTTGCAAAAATTATGGTTTTTGAATGATAAGAAGATTTTTCTGTTTTAATTATGAAACAATCCGATTCTTTGTGTTTGCTTAAATCTGTCACTTTCTCTTCCTTGATCTCTATATTGTAATCTTTAGCGTGCTCTTCCAGTTTAGCAGCAAGCTCTGCTCCTGTTAATTTTTTAAAACCTGGATAGTTTTCCACAGTATCTGTCAAGGTTATAACTCCCCCTATAGGAAGCTCGGTTCCGGATGTTGTCCCGAATACAACTGTCTTTAAGTTTAACCTTCCTGCATACATGCCTGCTGCAAGGCCTACAACACCTGCGCCTATTATTACTGTATCATACATTTCCATTTTAATTAGATTAGTTTATTTCTTAATAAAGTTTTTCTTTTAGGGTTAAATAAAGATACTAAAATCATAATAAATAATTTGAAAAAATAAATGAACTGTTTTTCCGACATATTTAAATACAATAATCCAATATTCTTTTTTATGGTCAACAATTCATTATTGAGTTCGGTTAATGGAAAGCATGTCAATGACTTTGAGAAAGACTTAAGGCAGATGCTCAGGGTTGGGAAGTGGATGGACAGGTATTATTCGGAATCTAATTCTGATGTTGATGTTTACCTGAAAAAGTTCAAGTGCCTGATTGATAAGTTCAATAGGAAATACAAGAACATCAAGATAGCTATTGTGAAAAAGATTACAGGCATAGAGACTAAATTATTGCTTAATGAAAAAAATGTGAAAGAAGCTTTTGAAAACTCGGCATCTAAAATTATCGGGGTGCAGTCAATCGGCAGGAATAAGTTCGGGGCAGCTTTGGTATCAAACCAGGAGAAATTTGCAGGTGAACTGGAAAATGCAAAAGACAAATTGTATATTACATATTACAATGCCCAGACAGGGAACAGCAATGTCTTTTTTAATTATGATAAAAAAGAAAAAAAAGTGGCACTTGTTTATGACCTGAATGAAATTGAAAATAAACAAAGCGCGGAATTCCAGATAGCTGCTTTTTATGCATTAAAAAATGGGAACAATAAAAAGATAGATCTGCATGATGAAGCTGCTACTTTGGGCTTTTCATCTATATTGACGCATGTCGAGAAAAGAGAATGGTTTGAGAAGTTTGACCCGCATTGCTGGGAGTGATTTATCCATTAAAGTATTCTATTGTGTTAAAACTCTTTTAAAAACTTAATTAATTGATTTGCTTTCTCGAACTCTAAGAATTCTTCTTTTGTTACAGCAGGAATGTTTTTTGGCTTTTTGTTTTTGAAAATAACTAAATTGTCTGCGTCCAATAATTTAGATAATGATGAAAAGTCGGGCCTTGTTTTATCACCCACTTCTGTAAGTATAAGCTCATTGTCTTTCCTTGCTATTATATCGAAAGGGCTTTTATTTGTATCTGCAGCCTCAAAGCCAAGGTCTATGTACTTTTTTGAGAAATCTGAATGATATTTGCTTTCTATCTTGTTGTTCCTGGAAAAGATGTTCATCTCATAAAAGACTTCATTTCCAAAAATTTCATGAATTTTCATGGCCTTGTTTATTGTGATTTCAGAATTTTCATTCTCATATTTTACTATCATCCTATTTGTTACTCCAACTTTTTTTGAGAGAGAATTTAATGAATAGCCAAGCTCTTCTCTTTTCTTCCTGAGCTTATTGCCAACTATTGATGCTGTCAGGCCTGCCTGTGTTCTCTTTATGAACGGAAATTTGTTTTTAATGGAATTAACAAATGTTGGGAAATTTAAAGTGTATAAGTTAAATCTTGTATAAAGGACATTATCCTCTAAATTCTGGCCTGCCTTATCTGCAATTATCAAAGGTACTGCGCCTATATAGGCTGAAACCATATTCATCTCATCAACATACTGCTTGCTTATTGAATTAACGTCTTCAAGAACTTTTATCAGAAGTATTTTTTCCTGTTTTCTTGCCAATAAATCAAAGCAGCTTCTTGTCAGCCTTTTTGCAGTAAAGCTTTCCTTAAGAAGGAATGTTCCTATCTTTTCAATAAGAATGTTTTTCATTCTAGAAGTTGTTTTTAATTTTTTTAAAAAGGTTTCTATTTGAGATTTGGGAAATTTTACTTTAGAAATTATTTTTTAATATAAATTATAATTATTCTGGGTTTTTTTAAATAATAATATTAAAATTTTTGTTGGGTCTGTTTTTCCATTATTTCTTTATATTAATTGCAACGATTATTTTAATTGCAAATTTCAACAACTTATTTATACTACTTGATTACCCTAATAAACATGATAATAACAATTTCAGGCAAAGCGGGCTCTGGGAAGAGCACTATAGCAAAGATACTTGCTGAAAAGCTCAAGCTTAGGCATTATTCTATTGGGGATCTGATGAGAGAAATTGCCAAGGAAAGAAATATTTCCTTAAGCGAGCTGAGTAAACTAGCTGAGAAAGATGAGTCAATAGACAAAGAGCTGGATAAAAAGCAGATTGCGTTAAAGGATAGGGATGATTTTGTGATAGATGGAAGATTGACGGCTTTTTTTATTAATAATGCAAATGTGAAGGTTTTTTTAGACTGTGATGACAAGGTAAGGGCAGAAAGAATCCTTAAAGATGAGAGAAAGGATGAAAAAAGCGGAGATATTAAGGAAATAATAAAAAAAATTAGCGAGAGGGAAGAAAGCGAAAGAGTCAGATATAAAAAATACTATAATGCTGATTATTATGATAAAAAATTATATAATCTGGTGATTGACACTACTAAATTAGATATAGAAGAGGTTGTTGGGAGAATAGTAAAAGAATGTTGAGATGTTTTTTTTAATTTCTTAGAAATCTTTATAAATTGACGGTTTATCTCAATTATTAAAATGGATGTAATAAAAAAGCACGACTTCATAGAAATCGAATATACAGGAAAACTGAAAGAGGAAGATGTAATATTTGACACTACTGATGCAGATGTTGCTAAAAAGAATAACCTGCACAGCCATTCTGATTACGGGCCTGTTGTTGTTTGTGTTGGGGAAAATCAAGTATTAAGGGGCATTGATAAGGGGTTAGATGGAAAAGAGATTGGAAAAGAGTATGATGTCGAGATAAAGCCAGAGGACGCATTTGGAAGCAAAGATGCAAAATTGATACAGTTAATACCTACAAGCAAATTCAAGCAGCAAAAAATCCAGCCAATGCCCGGGATGCAGATAAATATCGACAATACAATAGGAATAGTAAAGACAGTAAGCGGAGGAAGGACTTTAGTGGATTTTAACCATCCTCTTGCAGGCAAGGATCTTTTTTACAAAGTCAAAATCAATAAAAAAATAACAGATGACAAGGAAAAGCTTTCTTCTTATATCAAATTAAGCCTTGGCATAAAGGATTTTAATCTGGAAATTAATGAAAACAATGCAAAAATAGGCCTAAAGATAGAGATACCAAAAGAGGCTGAGGAAAAGCTTAGGGAAAAAATAACAGGGCTTATACCATCAATAAAGAAGGTTGAGCTTTCTTTTGTAAAAGAAGAAGCTAAAAAAAGTTAGATGTTTAATTGCAAATTCTTAGCGGAAAAACAAATAGTTTATATATAAGTAATATTTTTATAGTATTTGATTTTTTAATATTATTAATTTTAAAGGGGTAATTAAATGGAACCTGAAATAACAAATGCCGGAGAAGCTTCTCAACCTAGTGCTGATACAAATATTGATGCTGAGCTTGAGCAGCTGCTTGCAAAGCAAAAGGCAACAATAAAGGTTGTTGGGGCAGGCGGAGGCGGCAATAATACTATACAGAGGATATCTGAAGTGGGTATTATTGGAGCTGAGACAATTGCTGTCAATACTGATGCGCAGGATTTACTGTATACTACTGCTGCAAAAAAGATACTGATAGGAAGGGAACTTACAAGGGGCCATGGAGCTGGTTCTGATCCCAGATTAGGAGAAGAGGCTGCAAGAGAATCAGAGCCCGAGATTAAAAAAACACTGCAGGGCGCTGATATGGTCTTTGTTACGTGCGGATTAGGAGGGGGCACTGGCACTGGTTCTGCACCGGTAGTTGCTGAGATTGCAAAAAAAGTAGGGGCATTGTCTGTTGGAGTTGTTACTTTGCCTTTTTCAATGGAAGGCCACAGAAGGTATGAAAATGCTGTTATGGGCCTTGAAAAAATGGAGCAGATAGTTGATACTTTGATAGTTATTCCAAATGAGAAATTACTGGAGCTTGCTCCTGACTTGCCATTACATACTGCATTTAAGGTAGCGGATGAGATATTGACAAGCGCTGTTAAGGGAATTGCAGAATTAGTGACTAAAGCAGGCTTGGTTAATCTTGATTTTGCCGATATACAGGCTGTTATGAAGGGCGGAGGAGTGGCTTTGATAGGTGTTGGTGAAAGTGATAGTGAAAACCGGGCAGTTGAGGCAGTAGAGAAAGCCATTAACAATCCATTACTGGATGTTGATATTTCAGGGGCAAACGGGACTTTAATAAATGTTGTTGGCGGCCAAGACATGACGCTTGATGAAGCAAGAAAAGTAGTTGAAACTATTTCAGAGAAGCTTGATGATGATGCAAGGATAATATGGGGTGCCCAGATAAGTAAGGATATGGAAAAAACAATAAGGACCATGCTGATTGTAACCGGAGTTAAAAGTTCGCAAATTCTCGGCTCAGGCATTAAGACAACAGACAAGAGGAAAAAGGAGATAGAAACAGAGTTAGGCATCGAATTCCTGGATTAAAATGAATTTCAATTCTTATTGGATAAGGTTTAAGAGCTTTATAGGAGAATGCTCAAGAGTCCTGAAAGTGACAAGAAAGCCGGATAGTTTAGAGTTCAAAACAATAGTTAAGGTATCCGGCCTGGGAATGGCAATAATAGGGATTATAGGTTTTGTAGTAACGATGTTTAAACAGATTTTTTTTCCCTAAAGCTTTTAAATGGCGGTTTATTCCCAATATAAGAGAATAATCAATAAGTATACAAAACAAGAACAATTACAATAAAAATACATTAAAATGGAACAGGAAACAAAATCAGTGATATATGGGTTGAGGACAACTGCTAACCGGGAAGATCAGGTTATGGATTTTGTCTCATCCAATGCGAAGAGGAAGAAACTTGAGGTTTATTCAGTCATAAGGCCGCATGGCATGCGCAGCTATATCTTTGTTGAGGCAGGAAACAGGGCAGATGCTGAGCAGGCTGCTTTTAATGTTCCTTATGCACGAGGGATACTTCCTAAAACAGTAGAGTATAAGGAAATAGAGCACATGCTTAAGCAGGTAAAATATGAGATGAACATACAGAAGTTTGATGTTGTTGAAATTATTTCAGGGCCATTCAAGAGGGAGCAGGCAAAAGTTACAAGAATAGACAAAACCAAGGAAGAAGTTGTTGTTGAGCTGCTGGAAGCAGCTGTGCCGATTCCAATCACAGTAAAAATGGATTCTGTAAAAGTCATAAGAAGAGAAACTGAGGAGAAAGAAGAATAAGATGAAGAGAAGCTCAAGAAGATGGAAAAAGAAAGGCCAGATGAGATGGAAGTGGCAGAGAAAAAGGATGAAGAAGGAGAAAAGGAGAAGAAAACAGCAAAGATAAAGGCAATAAAAAAAGAAAAACAATAAAAAAGTTCCAATAAAAACAAAGATACAATTAAAATTAACAAAAATTTCAAATTAGATTAAAAATAGAAAAATTAATAAAAAATAGATTAAAAATAAAACAACTATAAAATAAAAAATAAAGCGAGGTAAAAAAATGACAATTGTTGGATTTAATTTTACAAAAATAGAGGCTGAGAAGAAGGAGTTAACAAAGGGGAAAATAAAGATTAACAATAATGTTTCAATAACTGATGTTGGGGAGAAAAATATATCTGTGGGAACTGACAAGCAGAAGATTTTGAGATATTCTTTTGAATTTGTATCAAAATATGACCCTAATGTTGGAATGATAAAGCTTATTGGCAATGTCCTGTATATGAATGACTCAAAGAAGGTAAAAGAGATTATTGGTGGGTGGAAAAAGGACAAGAAGCTGCCAAAGGAGCTTATGGCAAGCATATTAAACACTGTATTGAACAAATGCAATGTGCAGGCTTTGATTTTAAGCGAGCGGATAAGCTTGCCTTCGCCGATAGAATTGCCAAAAATCCAGCAGCAAAAGGAATAGTTCTTTTTTAATTATTTTATTCAAATCTTTTATATACAATTAATTATTTCTGTAATTTATGCTTAACCAATTAAAAAGAGACTTGTTGAAGCTAAAAAATCCTGAAAAGGCAAAAATACTTTCCGGGTTTTTTAAGACTGGAAAAGGGCAGTACGGCTATGGAGATATTTTTCTTGGAATTACAAACAATTTTAATTGAAATTGACGATAGTTATTTCACTCATACCTCAATGCATCCACAGGATTCAACTTAGAGGCTTTTATTGAGGGCATTATCCCTGATGCTGCGCCTACTAAAAAGGCAAAGAGGATAGAGCCGATTATTAAGTAGAGGGGAAAGACAGGCTGTAGCATTGCAAATCCTGATGCTGCTGCAATTTGCCCTCCTGCGCTGGATATTAGGTAGCCTAAAATCACTCCGATAATTCCCCCTACCATTCCCAACAATCCTGATTCAAAGATAAAAATAAATAAAATATCTGAGTTTTTTGCGCCTATGGCTTTCATTATGCCTATCTCTTTTGTTCTTTCAAGAACTGCAGTATACATTGTGTTCATGATGTTTACAGAAGCAACTATTATCGATATTAAAGCAATAAGAATAAGAATCCCGTTCAGGACATTTATTATTGTGCCGAATGTTGCTAAGACATCTGCAAATGTCTGGACAAAAAAATCTTCTTTGCCTTCTTCCTGGTCCTTGAATTTTCTTAATTTTTCCTCAATCTTTTCTGCAAGCACTTCAGGATCGGTATTTTTATCTGCCCCTATCATGGCCCAGCCAAACTCATCTTTGATATCCTCGAACAATAATTCCATTGACCTGTAATTCAGATAGGCATTTGAATCATCCTGTGGATTTCCTATAAGCCCGTAAAATCCAACTACTTCATAGCTATTGCCGTTAATCTCAATTTTGTTGCCTAATTTTATTGCTTTGCTAAATATTTTATCTTCAAACTGGTAATTGTAGCCTAAAACTACTTTGCCAAGCTCGTTTTTCTTAAGCTGTCTTCCTTTTTCCACGCCTACTGTAAATGCTTTTTCAACAAATTCCTTTTTATCAATATCTGTGCCTGCAATAAAGACAAATTTTTTTTCTTTCTTGAATTTTACTTCTCCGGCTCTAATGTACATTCCACTTATTTCATCAACTCCGTTTATCTTGCTTACAAAATTGATATCATCTGCAGAAACAAAAAAATTCGCGTCTGTGCCCGGAACCCCAACACTCCTTGCCTGGATAAATAATTTATCTGCTCCGGCTTCTTCTGCTATTGTATCCATATAATTTCTTATTCCAAGCCCAAAGCTTATCAAAGCAAATATTGCCATGACTCCTATAAGGATGGAAAGCATAGTAAGCAGGCTCCTTGTTTTTCTATGCACAAGGTTCTGCAATGAATATTTTATCTCATCTGTTTTCATTTTATAAAACTCAAAGCCTCTACTGGCTGCATTTTAGAAGCTTGATATGCAGGCACTATTCCGGAAATGATTCCCAGGATAAAGGAAAATAGCAATGCTCCTATAATTAGACCAAATGTAATGTGCGCCTGAATTAAATCAGAGCCAAGGGTAATTTGCCCGATGAAAGCCAGGCCATATGCCAAGAGCAATCCAAAAATTATTCCGATAATTCCCCCTACCATTCCTAAAAATCCGGATTCTACTGAAAAAAGGAAAAATATTACTGAGTTTTTCGCGCCAATGGCTTTCATGATTCCAATTTCTTTTGTCCTTTCCAGGACTGCAGTGTACATTGTGTTCATGATTCCTATGCCGCCTACAACTATAGAGATTGAGGCTATAATGTAAATAAAAAGCTGGACTGCAAACAATGTTGAATTTAATGTTGCTAATAAATTCTGGGGGCTTTCCACTACAAAATCCTCTTCTCCTTTTTTTACGTTCCTTTCTTTTCTCATTAGCTTTTCGATGTTTTCCTTGACATTATCAATATTATCAACATTTTTTACTTTTACTCCGATTACATTTACGTCTGTATCATCTGCTTCCCTTATCAAGTTCAGCATTGTCTGCTCATTTACAGCAATAGCACTATCAAAGAGAAAGCTGCCTTTTTTTTCTAAAATTCCTATAACTTCAAAAGAAATATCATTTATCAAGACTCTATCGTTAGGCTTTATGCCTTTTCCAAAAATATCATCTTCCTTGAAACTATTACCTAAAAGAACCTTTTTATTATCTCCGTCTTTTAATAATCTGCCCTGCTCTGCTTTTAAGTTCAGCATATCTTCTAAAATCTTTCTTTCGCTGCCTTCTGGAATGGACATTGCCATGCCTATTGTCTGCCTATCATTAAATTCCAAGGTGCCTGATTCTATGTACCTATTAATTGCAGCATCAACGCCGTTTATTTTTAATATCTTGTCTTTAAGGTCATCAGTTAATGGAGTTGCAACAGCTGTGCCTGGAGGTCCGGCAAGATTCAATCCAGAAGCTTGAACACTAAGCACATCGCTTCCGAGAAAGTTAAATTGAGATGTGACTGCAATCCTAAGCCCTTCTCCCAACCCTATAAGGGATACAACAGCTGCAATACCGATGAAAATCCCGATCATGGTCAGCCATGACCTTAGCTTTCTCTTTGCTAGATTCTTGATAGAAAACATGAAATAGTCTTTGAGCATTTTTCAAAAATTATTTTTTCTTTTGACTAAAAAATAGATGAAGATTAGATTCTTCCTGGTAAATGTAAAGTCTTTTTATCTGCTCTTTTTGCGAAAACCAAAACTTATCAGCTTTTTGCCTTTTTTCCATCTTCTGTATATGTAAAGGCCGACAACTACGATTATTATTACAAGAAATATTCCGACTTTGCCGTTTCCTTCAACAATACCGAGCTTTTTTGCCTCTGCTGTGCTGTACAATGGAAGCTTAAGACTTATCTGCTTTTTGTATTCAATATTGTTTGCGTCCCTGTACTCATAGGTTATTGGCAATATTATATTCTCTTCTTTTGTTTTTTTCACAAACAGCTTGAATTCCGCTGTTTCATAATCGTCAGAATCAATATTGCCGATGTAGACTTCATCTGCTGAGATTATTTTGTATTTATCGCTGCTTTTTAAATTAACATTAAGAAATTTAATATCTGTAAGTCCCATATTTACAAACTTTACAGTAATATCTCCTGTTTTTTCCGAATTATAGATTTCAGTGCTGTCAATGATAGGATAGAGTTCCGGATCAGAGCCGACAACAATGCCGAAAGAGCCGGTGATATTGTAGGCTTTGCCCAGCTCATCGCTGTATTCAATTCCTATTGGAATTGTGTATAGGTCAGATTCTGCGTCCGGCTCTGAAATTATATCAAACTTCACTTCTATTTCTTTCCCGGAGCTGATATCTTTTATTGTTTTCCTGTTGCTTGAGCCAAAGGCTGCTAAAGGTGAATTATCCAGATTTAATTTTATCCTTATGTCTTTTAACAATGAATCTGCCAGGTTGCTTATGGAAACACTTAATGATGCCTTGTCTCCTGGCTTTACTCTTTCAGGGGATATTTTAATTGAATCAATGCTTAAAATTGCATCATGAGTTTGTATCTGGATTTCGTATTCATCCGGCTCAATCCATACATTATTTCCAATCCTGTACCTTAATTTTAGGTCATTTATGCCTTCCACTGCATCTTTGTCCACAATAAGCTTGTATTTTACAATTACTCCGTCTTCTCCAAGCTGCCTTGCATGCAAAGTGCCTAATTTAGTTACAGCGCTTTTTCCCGGCAATAAAGAGAAAGGAAATTCTGGAAGAAGCTCAACAGTTATTTCATCGGATGTTTCTAAGCCTATGTTCTCGAATTTAAACCTTACATCGACAAAAGTCCCTGGCTCTGCAGGATCAGGTTCCTGGTTGACAAAGCTGACCTTTATATTTTCTGTAAGTAAGATCTTATCGCTACTCTGGGCAAATATGCTATAGCTTGAAAGTATTAGAATAAAAACTGCAATTAGTGAAATTAGATATGTTTTTTTCATGATTCAACTCTTTTTTTACAATTTTATGCTTATTACTTAATAATACTTAATCAAAGTTTTTAAAGCTTTTTATTTTCTTCCTCTAATAAGTTTTCCGTCCTTTAATTGCACTATCCTTTGGGCGAACTTTGCAAGATGCGCATCATGGGTTACCATCACGATTGTTGTCTTTTTTTCCTTGTGCATCTTCTGCAGGAAATGCATCACGTTCTCTCCTGTTTTTGAGTCCAGATTTCCGGTTGGCTCATCTGCCAGGATTACGTCAGGATCGTTTGATAATGACCTTGCTATTGCAACTCTCTGCTGCTGGCCTCCTGAAAGCTCTGTTGGCTTATGGTCCATCCTATCTCCTAATTCAACTATATTCAGGAGCTCTTTTGCCTTGTTTTCCCTTTCTTCCCTGCTGATATTCTGGAATATCATAGGCAGCAAAATATTTTCCATTGCAGACAATGTATTTACAAGATTAAACTGCTGGAAGATAAATCCGATTTTTTTGCCCCGTATCTGGGCTAGGTTAGATTCTGAAAGCCTTGAAATGTCCTGGCTTTCAAGGTATACTCTTCCCTTTGTGGGAATGTCAAGGCAGCCAATCATGTTCATGGCTGTGCTTTTTCCAGAGCCGCTTGCTCCCTGTATTGCTAAAAACTCGCCTGCTTTAACTTCGAGGCTAAGCCCTTGTAAAGCGTGAACTTCAATATCTCCCATCTTATAGGTTTTCCATACATTGTCCAGCTTTATAATGGTTGATTTCATATTATGTTTTATTTCTCAGATTGTTTTAATTTAAATGTTTGGTTTTTATAAGGGTGTGATTAAAAATATATTCATGAACGCCAATAAAAAGTTTTAATAATAAAAAATCAATAAAATTTAAATAATAAGAACTAAAAAATAATAACTATCATAAAAACCTTTAAAAATAAACAGAATTTACTTTTCTTTATGAGAAAACAGGTTGAGAGAGTGGAAAGAAAAAAGAAGCTTATGGTATATTTCATGGGCATAGTGATGATAAGCAGCGTTTTTGGGGTGATTTTTTTTGGCTTTACGAGTGGCTCTGGAAAACTGAAATATAACGACTTTAAGTTTTTGAATAAGGGAAGCTACTGGTCAGCGAATGTTGATGGGAGAGAAGCTAGGTTTACGTACTTTCCTGCCGATGTTGAGCAGATAAAAGTTGATGATATCATTATCTCCAGGTTGAAAAATACAATTGAGATTGATGTAACATCTGATTTTAATGAAACAAATGTCGAGGAAATTGCACTTGCCCAATACCAGATGGGAATTGTGCTGAATAATTTTGATGTTTTTGTAAGGCAGGGCCTTTCATCTGAAAATGAGAATAATATTCCAATAATAACGTGCAATGACTCAACAAACTTTATTCCTGTTGTTTATTTTAAAAGTGGAAATGAAACAAATGTTTATATGGAAGATAACTGTATTGTAGCAGAATCCTCCAGAAACGAGGATTTTGTGGCAATTAAGGACAGGTTATTGTATGGTATTTTGGGGATAATACAATGAAAGGAAAAAAACTAAAAGACCTGGAAGAAAGCTTTGAATCCGGAGCAATAAATAAGAAGGAGTATGAAAAAAAGAAGAAAGAGATAAAAAATATGCCGGAAAAAGCCAGAAAGGCTGAGGAGGAAGAAGTAAAAGAGAGCAAATTAAAGTCTGACAGGATATTGATAATTGGGGTAATTTTGCTTATATCGGCTTTTGCTGCTGCATTCAGCTGGATAATACTTACAAAAGAGCAGCCAAAAACACTGGATCAATTGCATGAACTGAACCTGAAAGGCGAGTTGGAAGAAGAGCAGGGATACATGCATAATAACGCATATTCTTTTGTCAAATTCGATGATTTGTGGTATACGCAGCTTGTCAGCCCTAAAGGCTCTCGTTTTTACAATATCCAGTTCAGGTTCGGCCCTAGGGAAGTTGAGCCAATAGAGATAGAAGGCTTTCTAGATAGAGAGCTTTTTAACGATGCAACCAATTATTATGTGACATTTGACCCTACAGGAAATGATTTTTCACATGTGACTTTGGCTGTTGCAGACTTTAATCAGCACATGACTAATGTTTTCTTTAAGGCTCCAATAGCTGCATGCGATAAAAATGAGACTTTTGCATGTGAAGGCAGACCAGTAATAAACTGTGACAACACTGATGATATTGTCCTGTATATAAAGGAAGCAAATAAAACAAGGGTTTATTATGATGATAATTGCATGGTTGTTGAAGGGAATGGATTTGAATTAGTAAAAGGCGTTGACAGGATCCTTTATAATCTGTATGGGATGATGGAGCAATAATTTGAAAATAAGCAGAAAATACTATAATGTTGTATTGGGCATATTAATGTCTCTAGCCATGTCCTTTTTTATATCTTTGATTCTCACCTGGATGAATGTAGGCTTTGTCCCTGGTTTCTTTAATGCATGGCTAAAAAGTTTTATTGTTGGCTTTATTGTTGCTTTGCCTATTGCTTTAGTTATATTTCCTCCAATAAAGAGAATTTCTGATAGGCTGACTGAGTGATAATAAAAAAGTTTATTTTGGATTTTCTTTGATTTATAATCTACTAACAACCACAACACCTTTTCAATAAATATTTAAATCCATAAAATTAACACAAAGTTATGGCTTTATTGACTATTACTGAATTGATAGATATAGTGATAATGACTGTTATAGTTGGCTACATATTTTCAGGGGTGTTTAAGAGGCCTGTTGCTGAGAATTATGACCCTTTGACGCATTTTAGTTCTAGGTTTAATTTCGATGACCTTAAGTTTGCAGCAATGATTACTGCGCCTGCCATAATACTGCATGAACTATCGCATAAGTTTGTGGCTTTGGGTTTTGGATTAAATGCGCAATTCCAGGCAGCTTGGTTTTTTCTTTTTTTGGGGTTAATACTGAAAATAATGAATTTTGGGTTTATATTCTTTGTTCCTGCTTATGTTTCAATACTGGGAAATGCAACTCCGTTGGAATCAGGATTGATAGCGTTTGCAGGCCCGGGGATGAATCTTATCTTATGGCTTTTAGCGGCTTTTGCAGTAAAAAAGAATTTGTTTGAGGGTAAATATAATTCTGCATTGACCCTTACAAGCAAAATAAACATGTTTTTGTTCATATTCAATATGGTTCCAATTCCTGGATTTGACGGGAGCAAGGTGTTTTCAGGGCTGATACAGGCGATTCTTTAATAGCTAAAACAGAATTTTATTTTTTTATATTGCTTTTGGGCAAAATAGCAAAGTATAAAAGCGGTTGAATTATACTATATTAAAATGAGAAAAGTTTTATTAATAATAGCTGTTTTGGCTTTAGTTTCATTGATGGTTCTTGGATGTACTAAAAGCGATTATCCAACCGGATATGCAACAGCTGGCGGCCAGCAAAACCCAAACCAAGGCTATGTAGGCGGTGGCTGCGGAGTTGCGGGTACGGATGCTGGAGATACAGGTTTGCAAATTCCTGATTCAAGTTCTGCTGCTTAATTAAAATGGCCTTAAGCAAAGAAGAAATTGGAAACATTAGGAATGAAACTCAAAAAACAGAGCATAATACACATAAACCTATAAATGAGCCTAAAAAAAATAAGAAAGTTCTTTTTTTTTCTGTGGGATTGATTGCTGTTCTTTTGATTGGAGCAGGAATTGGCTATAGCTTTGTAAGTTCAAATAAATCAGGATATTTGGATGGGTTTGCACAATGCTTGTCTGATAAAGGGGCTGTGATGTATGGGGCGTCTTTTTGTAAGTTCTCTGCTGCCCAAAAAGGCATGTTTGGAAAATCCTTTAAATTTATTGATTACAGAGATTTTACCGAAAATAATGAAGTTAAAATTACTCCAACATGGTTCATTGATGGCAAAAAGTATGAGAATGTGCAGTCTTTGGATAAATTATCAGTTATAACTGGCTGTGTTATTGGGAGTTAAAAAGTAAAGTTTAAATACCCTTTCTTTTTGGATTAATTATTATTATCTGTGCAAATGAAATTGAAAAATAAATTTAAAGAAAGTATTTTTTTTGATACCTTTAACTCAATAAAGAAGGATAAAAAGATACTGTCATATGTTATTCTTATTGATGTGCTGTTTTTTGTGGGGCTCTGGATATTTGGGCTTATTTTTAATTCCTTTATTTTAACGCCTGCATCTGTGGGTCAGGTTTATTATCTGCTGGCTCTTGTTATAATTTACTATCTTGGCCTGCTTTTTATTTATTCATTCTTTAAGTATATTATTTTATCCTTTATTAAATCTGTTTTTAGCAAAAATAAATTGGATTTTGGCAGGCTTGGGAAGTTTTTTCTTTTGAATTTGGTTAATTTCCTGATATTGTTTTTTTCATTTTTTATTTTGAGCTTATTGGCTGCAAGCGTTAAAGAGGGAATTGCGCCGTTCATAGCAATAGTTATATTGCTGGCTTTCTTTGTATTTGCTTATGCCTGTGTAAATATAAGCCAGGTGCTGTTTTACGAGGGGAAAAGTTTAGGAAATAGTTTGCAGATGGCTGCAAAAAACCTGGGGAAAGTAAACAAGTATTATGGGGTTTTTTTGATTATTTTGTCTGCTTTAGCTGTAATTGCACTATTTTTTGGCACTTTCGGGGCAGTTCTGAAAAATACATTGTTCCAAGACTATAATTCTTTGCTGAGGTATGGGGATATTTATACAATTATCTTTGTGCATTCTGTTGGAATAATATTTTATATTGCAATCCTCTTCAATAGGTTTTATTTTTATAATATTGTTAAAAAGAAGTTTTTGAAATGAAATGTTCATCCATAATATAGATCCTGTTTTGTTAAGTGTAGGGCCTTTTGAGATTCACTATTATGGACTTTTTTTTGTCCTGGGCTTTGTTCTTGCTTATTTTATAATCAATTATCTCGCAAAGAGAAAAGAGCTGCCTTTAAGCAAGGATGATATTGCGGATCTTATCCTGTATGTGATTGTCGGGGTTGTTTTAGGTGCAAGAATTTTTTATGTTTTTGTTTATAACCTGCCATTTTACCTAAATAATCCTTCTCAGATAATAGCAATTTGGAATGGCGGTTTGTCCTTCCATGGTGGATTGATAGGTGCTGTTATTGTTGCTTTAATATTCTGCAAAAAAAAGAAGATTCATTTTTACGAGCTTGCGGATATTGCGGTTGTTCCTCTTGCTTTAGGCCTTGCTTTAGGCAGGTTAGGAAACTTTACGAATGGGGAGTTGTATGGCAGGATTACAAATGTGCCATGGGCAATGAAATTTCAGGATGCAGAGGGCTTCAGGCATCCGAGCCAGTTATATGCATCATTCAAGGACTTAGTGATATTCTTTACTTTATGGGTAATTAAAGATAAAAAAATGCCCAAGGGCTTTATATTCTGGCTCTTTGTTGTCATGTATTCTGCTTTTAGGTTTACGGTTGAGTTTTTCAGGCAGCCGGATGAGCAATTGGGCTTTATTATTGGTTTTTTAAGTATGGGGCAGATCTTGAGCATAATTATGTTTTTGGTTGGAGTTGTTTTTATTTACAGGGTTTCTCGGAAAAACACTTAAAATAAGGATTTAAACATTAAAAAATATATATTTAAGCCAATACTGATTTAAAAACAATAGTAATATAAACAAAATAATAAATATAAAGCAGTAAAAAAGATAACCGGGAAAGGCTTGGGAAGCAATAATTTTCATGGACTGCTGCATTATTGATTGAATTATTGATGGAAAAATGAAATGCCAATACTGTGATTTTAAGGAAACCCAGGTAATTGATACAAGGGAAACTGAGAATTTAGAGGCTACAAGAAGAAGGAGAGAGTGCTTAAAGTGCCATAAAAGGTTTACAACTTATGAAAGGATAGAGGAAGCTGATATTGTTGTTGTTAAAAAAGACGGGAAGAGGGAGAGGTTTGAAAGGCAGAAGCTGATAAATGGAATACTGAAGGCGTGCGAAAAAAGGCCTATCAGTATTGATAAAATCGAGAAGCTTGCGGATGAGGTCGAATCTGACTTAAGGAAAAGGGACTCTGTTGAGGTTGACAGCAAGATTATCGGAAAAATAACAGTAAAGAAGCTCAGGAAGCTGGATAAGGTTGCTTACATAAGGTTCGCTTCTGTTTATATGGAATTTGAGGATTTGGATAGGTTTGAGGAAGAGCTTGATAAATTGCAGAAGAAGTGATATTTAAGGGATAAAATTTATTAAATCAAGGTTATTTCTACTTTTATATGATAATTGGCTTAACAGGTAAAAATGCAGCTGGAAAAGGAGAATTAGCAGAACATCTTAAATCCAAAGGATTTGTTTATTTTTCTTTGAGTGATGCTCTTAGGGAGGAGGCTGCAAAACAAGGCCTTGGCCATTCAAGAGATGTTTTGATCAAACTTGGAACAGAAATGAGGAAAAAGTTCGGCAATGGTGTTCTTGCTACAAGGATTAATGAGAAGATTAGCAAATTACAAGGCAAAGATGTTGTTGTGGACAGTATCAGGAATCCCGGAGAAATTGAAGAGCTAAGGAAAAATGACGGCTTTATATTTATTGGAGTAGATACAGATGAGAAAATAAGGTACAAAAGGATTTTGAAGAGAGCAAGAACAGGAGATGCGCAGACATTTGAAGAATTTGCAGAGCATGAAAAAAAAGAGAACAATAATGAAAGTGCCGGACAGCAGCTTGATAGGTGTATGGAGATGGCAGATAAAATAATAAAAAGCAATGGTACAATTGAAGAAGCGAATAAGGACCTTGATTTGTATTTGCTTCTGTTTCATTTTTCCATATAATCGCTTCAAAAAAAATCTTGGTTATGCTCTAACTTATTATATCAATAATAGTAAACTATAATAATGGCTCCTAATTCTCCAATAATATGGCAAGAGTTAACTGGGAAGATTATTTCATGAATATTGCAAAACAAGTGGCTACCAGAAGTACTTGTGACAGGAAGCATGTAGGCTCTGTTATTGTCAGGGACAAGACAATACTTTCTACAGGATATAATGGAAGCATAAGAGGGATGCCGCATTGCGATGAATCTGGACATTTAATGGAAAATGACCATTGTGTTGCTACGATACATGCAGAAGCTAATGCTATTCTGCAGGCTGCTAAAAACGGTGTTATGATAGACAATTCTGAGGTTTACATTACTGCAAGCCCCTGCTGGAACTGCTTTAAGATGGCTGTTAATTCAGGAATAAAGAAGATATATTACGGAGAATTCTACAAGGATGAAAGGATTTTTGATGTTGCCAAGAAATTAGGCATAGAATTAACCCATATCAAGGTTGATCAGAGTGAGTTGTAAAAATATTGGAATTCTCTTGCAAAAAATTTAAAAAGAGTTAATGTTATAAAAAATAAATGCCTAAAAAACAAAAAATTGCTTTCTTTGAAATTGAAAACTGGGAAATACCTTACTTGAAGAAGGAATTGAAGCAGCATAAATTATATTTTTTTGAGGATGCTCTGGATGAGAAAAATTTGGGTAAAATAAAGGATGTTGATATTATTTCTGTGTTTATATATTCAAATGTTAACAAGAAAATACTGAGTAAATTAAAAAACCTAAAGCTAATAACAACAAGAAGCACCGGTTTTGATCATATTGACTTAAAGGAATGCAGAAAAAAGAAGATAAATGTATGTAATGTTCCGTATTATGGAGAAAATACAGTTGCAGAGCACACTTTTGCTTTGATTCTTAACTTGACAAGAAAAATACATAAAGCTTGGGAACGAACTAGAAGATTAGATTTTTCTATTGAGGGCTTAAGGGGTATAGATTTAAGGACTAGAACTCTAGGAGTTATTGGAGTTGGGAGTATTGGAAAGCATGTTGTCAGAATAGCAAATGGTTTTGAAATGAATGTAATTGCGTATGATGTTTTTAAAGACAAAAAATTGCAGAAAGAATTGAATTTCAAGTATGTAAATTTTGATTATTTATTAAAAAATTCAGATATAATAACTTTACATTGCCCTTATAATAAGAATACTCATCATTTGATTAATAAAAATAATATTAAAAAAATAAAAAAAGGAGCTTTATTGATAAATACATCCAGAGGAGGTATAATAGAGACAGATGCACTGGTTCATGCCCTGGATGAAGGTGTTTTAATGGGATCTGGACTGGATGTTCTTGAAGAAGAATGCCATGTAAGAGAAGACAAGGAAATAATGTCAAAACACTTTCCTAAGAAATGCGATATGAGGATAATATTAGAAAATCATATACTGGCTAAAATGGAAAATGTAATTATAACTCCGCATAATGCCTTTAATTCTGTGGAGGCTTTACAAAGAATTCTGGATACAACTGTTGAGAATATTAAGAAGTTCCTGAAAGGCAAAGCTGGGAATTTGGTTAAGTGAATTATAATCAATGAATTTTTAAATAGTGAGTTATATCTTGACTTTGATATATATGGCAGTAGAGTTTATAAAATTCCTGGATAAGTATGTAGGTAAGGCTGTATGCGGCTTTTTGAGTATTTTCAGTTCTAAAAAAAGCTTGAACCTGAAGGCAAAAAAAATTTTAGTTATACAGCTATGGGGCATTGGAGAGACAATTCTTATGCTGCCTTCCCTAAAAGCCTTAAGAAGCGGATTTAAAAAATCTGAAATTGATGTCTTGGCAACTAAAAGAAACAGCAGTGTTTTCTATGGGAATAAAAATGCTGATAAGATTATTGAATTAAAATTAAATCCATTATCTATCCTGTCTTTTATATTAAAAAACTACAAAAAATATGATCTTGTGATGGATATGGAAGAGTATCTTAACATATCTTCAATAATATCATTTTTTACAGGAAAATCAAGATTAGGGTATTCTCATGGGATAAGGGCAGGGTTGTATGATGGGAAAGTAATTTATAATGACAGGCAGCATACATCTGAAACGTTTCTTGATTTAGTGAGAAAATTGAATATCAATTATAAATTAAAAAAGCTTGAGAAATTGAGCTATTCAAAAAAAGATAAGGAGAAGGTTGATAAATTCTTTAAAGCAAAAAAATTATCCAAAAAAGACTTTATTATTGGTATTGCTCCGGGGGTTGCTGAATCCTCCAAATGCAGGATGTGGCCGTTGAAAAATTATTCTTTGCTATCTGAGAATTTATTGAAAAATAAAAAAAACAAGATAATATCGATCGGCAATGAAAAAGAGAATGAGATTACAGAGAAAATTAAAGATAATGTAAAAGATGTCAAGGGTATTAATAATAGGATAATTAATACTGCCGGGCTATTTAACCTGAATGAGCTTTTTTACTTAATTGAGAAATGCAATTTGTTTGTTGGGAATGATTCAGGGCCGATGCATATTGCTGCTGCGCAAAAGATTAAAACAGTTGGATTATTCGGACCTAACCTGCCTGAAAGATTCTGGCCTTATGGGAAAGGAAATATTGCTGTTTACAAGGGCGATAATTGCGATTTTTCCCCGTGCATTAATGTGCATAAAGGGCAGGTTCCTGACTGCTTGTTTTCGAAAAACTCTACAGATTATCAAAAGTGCATGAAGAATATCAAGGTTGAGGATGTTTTAGGAAAAATAAGATTCCTTAGCAAAGGCTAATTAACTAAATATTTATAAAATAAATGAATTTTTATTAAAAAATGCCGAAAATAAAAATAGTGCCATCAATACTATCCGCTAAAATGGATAAATTGCAGGAAGAAATAGATGAGATTGAGGATTATTCTGACTTGCTGCAGGTTGATGTTATGGACAATGTTTTTGTCCCAAATATAACCCCTCAGGCTGAGCTATTGAAGAAATTCAATACAAAAGTTCCTTTAGATATTCATTTGATGGTTAAGGAGCCGAGTGAAGAATACCTTATGAGCTTTATTGATGCTAATCCAAACTTAAAGATAAATAACATTACTGTGCATCAGGAAGCGTGCGAGTATTTGGGAAAGACACTGGATTTTATCAAAAGTAAAAATGTCAAGGCTGCTGTTGCAATAAATCCAAAAACTCCCTTGGATGCAATTACTAGTGTGCTTGACAAGGTGGAGATGGTTTTGATCATGACTGTTGAGCCTGGCTTTTCAGGGCAGGGATTTATGGAAGAAGTATTGCCGAAAATTGAAAAACTGAGGGAATTAAATCCAGAACTGGATATACAGGTTGATGGAGGAATAAATCTTAAGACTGCTCACCTGGCTGTCAGTGCCGGAGCAAATGTATTGGTTGCAAGCTCGTATATATTCAAAAGCGAAGATAAGGTTAAAGCGATAAAAGATTTATTAGAAAGTGTAAAATAAAATGCTTTGGGCTCTATATGCGCTGTTGAGCGGATTTTTCTGGGCTACTGCTGATGTTTTTACAAAGAAGATTCATGATGCAGATAACCACATTTTGATATTGTCGAGGTTTTTATTTGCTGCGCCAATGGTTTTATTGCTGCTGTTTTTCATTCCTATACCAGATCTTGATATTAATTTTTGGATTGTATTAATCATTGCGATACCATTTGAAGTAGCAGCATGGATATTTTACATAAAGGCGATAAGAAATTCTCATTTATCTTTAGTTGCGCCTTTTTTGGCCTTAACGCCAGTATTTTTAATTTTTACAAGCTTTGTTATTTTGAATGAGTTGCCAACAATTATCGGGTTTTTTGGAATCCTGCTTGTTGTTATTGGAACCTATACTTTAAATTTAAGGGAAAAAAGCAAAGGTGTATTAGGGCCATTTAGGTTTATATTCAATGAAAAAGGATGTTTGCATATGATAACTGCCGCTTTTTTGTTCAGCATAACTTCTGCTATTGGCAAAATTCTTGTTTTGAAATCCTCTCCTTTGTTTATTAGTGCAATTTATCTGCCTTCAGTAGTTGTACCTTTGCTGATAATAGTAATTTTTACATCCAGGAAAAGTTTTGGGCAGCTTAAATCTAACTTTAATAATTTCTTTTTTACCGGGCTGTTTTTTGGCCTGATGGTGATGACCACTGCCTTGGCATTACCTCTTGCCATAGTCCCTTATATTATATCCATTAAAAGAACAAGCTCTATTTTTGGTGTTTTGTACGGCTATTTTATATTTAAGGAAGAATATATCAAGGAAAGGCTGGTTGGGGCTGTGATAATGCTGGTTGGGGCTGGTTTGATAATACTGTTTTAAAAACAGAATATTTAATAAGCACTTAATTCATTATTTAAAAAAATGAAAAAAATAGACCCATATGGAAGCGAACTTGTAAAGGATTATGGTAAATTCAACACTGATTTTCATCTTGAGAAATTTGATGCTTCTTTGTTTCCAAAGCCCAACAGGATAATGAAAAGAGGTGTTGTCTTTTCCGGGATTGGGCAGAAGGTTATTTCTGATGCCATTAAACTGAAAAAAAGGTTTTATGTTCTTAGCGGGATAATGCCTACAGCCGATAAAATCCATTTCGGAAATAAGATGGTTGTTGAGAATATTGCTTATTTTCAGAAATTGGGCGCAGAGACTTATATTTTAATTGCTGATCTGGAGGCAGAAGCTACAAGAGGGGTTTCTTTAGAACAGGCAAGAAAAAGAGCCTTTGACTTCCACATTCCTGCTTATATTGCCCTTGGACTGGACCCAAAAAAAACTAAATTTTATTTTCAATCTGAAAATTCTGATGTGATGAAAGCAACTTCTCTTTTTTCCAGAAAAGTTACATTGAACCAATTTTTAGCCCTTTATGGAAATGCTGAGCCAAGCAGAATACTTGGCGCATTAACCCAAGTTGCTGATATTCTTTACCCTCAGTTCAAAGAAAGAATGCCGGGAATAATTCCTGTTGGCCCTGACCAATTGCCGCACATATTGCTTGCAAGGGATATTGTTTCCAAGATGAAAACTGAAAAGTTTTTTGCTCCAAGCGCTGTTTTCCATAAATATACTCCGTCATTAGACGGCTCTATCAAGATGTCAAAATCAAAGCCAGAATCCTGTATTGAGCTGCCTGAAGACCCAAAATCTGTCTGCAAAAAAATAAAAAGGGCTTTGAGCGGCGGCAGGGATACATTGGAAGAGCACAGAAAATTAGGAGCTGTAATAGAAAAAGACATGGTTTTTGAATTAATGAAACAACATTTAATTGCAGATGATAAGGAGCTTAATAAGATTTACAAGAAGTATAAATCCGGCAAAATGACAAGTGGGGCGTTAAAAGAAATTGCATGTGTAAAAATGGAAGATTTCATGAATAACTTTGTCAAGGGCATTGAAAAAGCAAAGAAGCAAATTGGCAGCTTAAAATTCGTTAAGTTTAAATAATTACAAGATTAAGATAATCAAAAAGAGGTGTGTATAATGAAACAAACAGGTATTGCTCCTTTGACAGGAGGATTTATGGTTACAAGCATGGTCGGCTTTCTTATCTCTGCAATATATGTTTTTCCAAGAAGCAGGACATGGGGATTTACATTCTCTATCTTTTTTATGCTGATGTTTGTTGCTTCAATGATATCTATGACTTACGGGCCTGATGATGCTGTGTACCATGCAGGGCATAAGAAAAAATAGTTATTTATCTTTTATGTAAATTCTTATTAATTTGAGAAATAATATAAAAATAATAATTCAATAAATCACTTGTTGAACATCTTGTCGAATTTTTCCTTTGCCTTGCTTTCTTTCCAGTAGATTACATGAGATGCCCTTTTTTCAAATAATGCGACAGCAATGTTGATTAAATCTGTCTGGTAGTCTTTAAGGCCTTTTTCCTGCATAAGGGCTTTGGCATCATCAATGCACTCTTTCATTAATTTTATGTTTTCTGTCCTTGACTTGTTTTCTTCCAGCTTTTCCTCTGCATCTGTCAAGGTTACCTCTTCCCATTGAGGGTAAGTACTAGTTTTACTTTGCCTTGGAAATGATTTTGAAAATGGCATAATGAATAGAAAGTGAATATTATTTATAAATTTTCTTATAGGATTTTAATTTTTAATCCCGATGTCAACAATTACTGTTTTGTCTTTATAGCTCTCAAGGCCTTTTTTTATGTCGTGCATTGTTATTATTAAATCAGGATCAAAAAACACATTCGCCTTTTCCCCTGTATCAGGGTTTATTCCGGAAGGTACATCTATTGAAACTTTAATTGCTTTTGATTTTCCAAGATTTTTTATTAACGTTGCCAAGGGGTCTTTTATTTCTCCGTTGATTCCAATGCCAAAAATAGCATCCAAGATTATGTCATAATCAGAAAAATCCACTGCTTCAAGCGTTAAAATCTGAACTTTGTCGTTGTTTTCTATTTTTTTGAAATTAGTCAATGCCTCTTCCTTGAGCTTTGAATCATCCCCAACAAACAGAACATCTACTTCTGCATCATCGCATAAATTCCCTGCAGCGACAAAGCCATCGCCGCCGTTATTTCCGTGATAAGAAACAATAAGGATTTTTTTGTTTTTGATGTCAAATTTATCCTGCAGGACTTTTGTAATTCCCCTGCCGGCATTTTCCATAAGAACGCCTTTTGAAATGCCGCAATTGTCCTCTAATTGTTTCATTTCCTGAGTTGATATCATTTTATTCTTTATTTATTGATTTGTTTATAAATTTTAATGTTTTGTTTAAGAACTAGCAATCTCAAAATTTCCTGCAGGCAATGACCTGATGATATCATCTAAATCGGCATCTAATTTGTGTTTTATTTTCTTTGCAATGCTGCTTGCTTTTTCATCTCCCTGTTTTAGAGCAATAAATTTTTTACAGTTCTTTTTTACTGCTTCTTTGGGGCCTGACATTACTGCATTTTCTTTTGTAATGCCAACTGCTAAATTTACTTTATTTTCAATATAATTGGTTTTTCCATAGATCATAAAAGCCCCTTTTACAAGAAATTCTCCTGATTTTGCCTTTTTGCTTACTTGCTCTGGAGAAACATAGAAAACATCTGTTGTCTGCATGCCGAGCTTGAATGCCCTTGAAAATGTGCAGGTTGCATCTGCAGTTTCTTTTATAGTTGATTGTGAAATTTTTTTATTTTTTGATATGATAACAAAGAAAGGGCTTCCTGCCATATCTGTATGGAATACCAGGTCATTTTTTTCTGTGTGCTTCTTGATAACAATCTCGTTTGAGGTTGCATCTCGTCCACCTATAACTAAAAATCCATCTGAGCTTAAAAACCATCTAAACTTTTCGTACCACTCTTTTTTCCTTTCCTTTAGCTTTTTTCCTTTTTCTTCTTCTTTATCGTATTTTTCTTTTTTTGCCTCTAATTCCTTCAGTTTTTTAAGGCTTTTTTTCAAGGCATCCTGGGCGCCTTTCATCTTCTTTTTTATTTTCTTTGCCTTTTCAAAATAATCAGATGCATTTTCCTCTATTGATTTTTTTAAGTTGAGAATCAACCTTGCCATGACAACAGAATTATAAAAAGTTTTTATAAACCTTTTCCTTTATGATTTCATCTATAAGCATTATGAAGCCTGCCACATAGAACAATATGTTGATGGCAAAAAATACCAAGAAATGGAAGGAAAGGAAAAGCCTCGATGCGGCAAATAAAGCAGGAATAATGTCAATGTAATAAAAAATAAGGCTGGTAAAGAAGAGGTAAATGTAATAGGTAAAAAATAAAAGTGTTGTTATAACTGCAAAATAAATTATGGGCATCTTGAAATACTTCATCAGGAGGTATAATAGTAAAAAAACAACAGCTGCAAAAAATAACACCTGAAAAAAACTGCTGAAAAATATATTATTTGCAAATCCGGTCTGGATGTCCACTCCTAAAATAGCCTTGTCTTTTAATCTGCTGATGCTAAAAACGGGGGCTATCAGCAAAACAGATACTGAGCTGAAAAACAATGCCAGCCTTAATTTGCTGGCATGATAAATCCTGCCTGTAAAAGCACTGTACCAAAAAAAAGACGGCAATATCAGCAAAAATAAAATCCCTATTGCGTTTAACAGATAGACAAAAAATAATGAAAACTGCTCAAGAAAAGGCTGATTTTCAATTTGGCCTAAAAATAAGGGTATTAATGAGTCGTGGCCCGCTCCCAATTGACTGAAATAAAGCGAATCCCTAAATGTTAAGATATATGGCAATATGAAGCTTAATGCATCTGTAAGCAAGTGCAACACTAACATTCCTGAAATTCCCAAAAGAATTGTTTTTTTATAATGGAATAATGAGATAAATTTTTCATAAAATATCTCGCCAAATTTCCCTATTCTGTAAATGAGGCTTTCCACACTGTATTTCCTGTAATGCCTCATGATTATAAAAAGGTAAAATAGCAGCCCAAGCATGATTAAAGGAGCGTCTATTGCTATAGCCAGCCATTCCATAATAAGGTTAAATACGGCAACAAAAAAAGCAGTATAAACAAGGTAAACAGTTACTATTCTTGTTAAAAATTTATAAATGCTGTCTGGCCTTCCTTCCTCATGAATAATATTCATTAAGCTTGGCTCTCTGACATCTATAAAAAAAGAAGAATAAACTGCAAGCAATATTATTATTATTCCTCCGGTAATAAAAAAATAAAGCTCAAGCATGAGGGCATTATCCAAAATAAAATTCTGGAAATCATAAAATATAACAAACTCCTCTATAACTCCTGAAGAGAATAAAATAATGTTTTTGAATATCAGCATGAAATAGGATATTATCAATAATATGTCCACATGCCTGTGCCGGTTGTTGAAGAATATTGTTGTGAGGCTTGTCTTATACAATAAATATCCTAATGCCGTCCATGAGATTACCTTTTTCGCATAATCCATATCTGCAGGAAGAATCTCAAAAAAATCAAGAGCATTAAGCAGGATAAGCAGGATAAGTATAACTTCCTCTATCCTGTGTATCATCCTCTTTTTTTCCATTACAGGCATTAATCTAACACAGCTATTTTAAGTTTTCTATAAAATTGTAGGTTGGTGTGAATTTATAATTTGTGCTTATGCGGGGCCTTAGAGGGCTTCTCAACTTCGTATACTGCGTATGCTCAGGTCGTATTGTCCAACCTTTTGGGAATATCTGAATTGGCAATTTACGCATAAGCACTAATTCCCGCACCAACCCTAGATTAACAAAAAGATATATAAATAATATAAAAAAAGAAGTAATCTAATGAAAAAAAAAGGGCAGCTAGGAGATGTTATAAGACATGTTATAATCGCATTTATAATAGTATCTGTAACTTTTTTTGGCTACTCTACATTTGCAAAATTTAAGAATAAAGCGTGCAAAACAGAAATTGCAAAATTTGAGATTGATTTAAGGGATATTGACAAGACGGTAAAATATGGAAGTGTTAGGGAAATTATAGAGCAGGTGCCATGCAATGCTGATGAGATATACTTTTTTGATTTAAATAAAGATATTAAGCTTGATTTTCTTGATCATCTTCCATTATTAAAAGATAGCGTGCAAAGCAAGGCTGAAAAAAACGTTTTTATAGTGAAAGATGACAAGATCATAGACTCGTTTTATGCAGGAAACCTCGATATGGATTTTCCAAATTACCGTTGCTTTATTCCGAAATTCGATAAGATAAACTTTTTTCTTGAAGGGAGGGGAACAAAGGCTACAGTATTCCCTGGCTGCTTTCAGCCGGAATGTACATACATACCCATAAAGCCGGAGGATGATGAAGCTGCTGAAATTCTTGATGAAGCTGAGGAATATGGCAAGACCGATAAATGCATAAATTGCCCAGAAGATAAGGACGAAGAATTTTTTGATTTTGTTGAAACCAGGGATAATGTGCAGATTTTCAGAAAATATGAGTACTGCATCGAAGAAGGAAAGACAAATGTGGAAATTGTTATTAAACCTAAAGGTGGAGTCACATTAAAAGAATTCCGATTTTACGAGTCTATTCCAAAAGGATGTGTCGATGACCTGAAAATCTACCTGTTAAATTGGTCAAAAGAGCATGAAGTATCTATAAAAGATGACCCATTGATAATATGGACCTTGGATGAAATAAAAGAAGAGGAAAGGCTTACGTACACTTTAGACAAGACACTTACTGAAAATTGCAAGGAAATCATTGAAGGGCTGGGTATTGCAAATACAATAGAGGAAGAAGTTAAAGTTGATATTCCTGGTCCTGAAAAAATAGAAGTTATAGAAATGAAAGATATCCCGGCAATAAGCCTTAATGGATTATCAGATAAAGAACAGATAGCAATACCCAACCTATGGACTTATACTGAATATTCAGGCAGGAAACAGAACATTAAATACAGGATAACAAAGCAGACAAATGAGGGCAAGATTGACTGCTCCATAGAGAATAAGAAAGAGATAAAATGCAAAGTTAAGGAGAATATAAAATCTTTTTCTTTTATTACAGTGCAGGCAGAGGATGGAAATATTGTTGGAGAAGCTACATTTGAAGTGAATGTAAATCCCTCTTCAGTATCTTCGAGCTATACTCGATTAAGATGTAAAGAAGAGAATGATGAATGGGAAACTTCCTGCGAGCAAAATCCAAGCTGCGGCGCTGGAAGTGTTATAAATACCTTGTCCTGCACAAATCCCTAGAAAAAAATTAAGAATAATCTATCGGCTTATTTCTTTTTGCTCAATTCTAATTTACCAATTCTTTTTAGAAACTATTAAAAACAATTAATCGAATAAATAAGCTAAGATAAATAATTTCCAGTAAAATGGCAGAACAGCAGCAGATGAGCGAGGAGCAGGTAGCGGAACTGCAGGAGAAGATCAAGAATATGTCTCCTGAAGAATTAAAGGAGTTCCAGAAGAAGCAGTGCATATTCTGCCAGATTGTATCGGGAAAAGTCCAGTCCAGGAAAGTTTACGAGGATGAGAATGTGCTTGCAATTCTGGATATTAATCCTGCTAATCCGGGGCATATACTAATCATGCCAAAGGAACATTATTCTATCATGCCTCAGATTCCTGAAGATGATATCAAGCATATTTTTGCAATTACAAAATCACTTTCTAATGCTTCTTTGAGGGCTTTAGAAGTCCAGGGCTCAAATATTATTGTTGCGAATGGAGTTGCAGCAGGGCAGAGAGCCCAGCATTTCATGGCCCATCTAATACCCAGGAAGGAGAATGATGGAGTTGATTTTCAAGTTCCCCAAAAAACTATTCCGGATAAAGACCTTCTGGAAATTAAAAAAATATTATCTGAAAGCCTTGGAGCAAAAACTGAAGAAGTTACAGAACCTGTTCCCAGAATCCTTCCTGCACCTAAAAAAGAGGTTGTTGAGGCGGAATTTAGCGAAAATAATGAAATTGATGAAGTGGAAAAGCCAACTAAAAAAAGGATTAAAAAAGACACAAAGAAGAAAATAGTGAAACCGAAAACTGAAAATAAAGTTACAGAGAGCAAAGGGGAAAAATCCAAAGAGGAAATTGACCTTGATGATATAGCGAAAGTTTTGGGTGCAAAATGACTGAATCAAAAGATAGCTGCCTTATCTGCCAAATCGTAAGCAATAAGATACCTTCCTATAAGATTTATGAGGATGATATGGCTTTAGCAGTTCTTGATGTAAATGGAGCAAATCCCGGGCACTGCTTTGTGATTCCTAAAAACCATTATCCTATAATAGAGCATGTCCCTGATTTAGAGCTGGGAAATCTTTTTTCAATAGCCAATAAAATTTCAAGCTCAATATTCGAGAATTTAAAGGCTGAAGGAACTAATATATTTGTAGCGAATGGTATTCCTGCAGGGCAGACTGCTGCGCATTTTATGATTAATGTGATACCAAGGAAGGAAAATGACAATATAAACCTGCAATGGAAGCCAAAGCAGCTTAGCGAGGAGGAAATATCCACTGTGGAACTTAAATTAAAAGAGCAGATAAAAAATGTGGAGATGGGCAGTGTTGAACCTACAAATAAACCAGGACCATTGCATGAAAAAACAGAAACAAGCTCATTTGCAGATGATGAAGATGATTATATTGCAAATCAGTTGAGAAGAATACCTTAAAGTAGTTTTCAATATTTTTATAATTCTTATTCAATTTAGAAATGTAAATTTTTTAAGATAAATAAATTTATTAATTTGGGTTTTAGTTTAGAGGATCACAAATATCAAATTTCCGTAAGCTAAAGTTACGATAAAAGCAATAAAAAAGCTCGGGACAAACGGTATTCCTTCTTTAATGAGTATTTTATTGACTTTTCTTTTTTTGTATAGAGCAATAAGCTTTTTGATCTGCTTTTTTTCAATTCCCAGGTCTTTTGGCCCGGTAACGTACTTTCCATCAACCTTAATTTCTTTTGCAATCCAGTCCCCTTCAGTCAGCTCTGTTGGCCTGACATGCTTAAGCATGCATGATTTTTCTACAGCCTTGATTGAAATCCAGAGGTAAAATGTCAGGATGGATATTATAGATAAGTAAAAGAATGTCAGCCTTAAAAACTTGTCAGGTGCAAGAATTGCAATTAAGACCAATATTGCGAATATGGCCAGGATTATTTTTTTAATCTTGACTGTTTTTTTATTTATCAGATTTTTTTTAAGGGCTTTAAGGAATTTTTTCCTGTTTTTAAAAATTAGATAAAAGCTCCACAAAATGCCGTATAAAGCTCCAATAAGCATCGCATTAATTAAGAAACTTGCTAAAAAGGGAAAGTTTTTGGAAAAAATATCTATTCCTATTAATGCTCCTAAACCCATCAAAATCTTGCTGTCTCCGCCACCCCACTGGCCTGTATAAAACATCACCCATGCTATTGCAAAAAGAGCAGCAAATCCAATAATGCTGTTTATTATGAAATTCAGTTTCCAGTAAATAGCAGAAAAAAGAAGATTTATCCCAAAACCAAAGCCTATCAAGCCGAGATTAATCCAGTCCGGAACTTCCCTTGTCTTAAAATCCGTATAAGAGCCTATCAAAAGGGCAATAAACCCTACAGCAAATGGGATGGAAATGGTTAATGGAACACTATTTTGAATAAGAGCGTCTAACATTTTTTGATTAAAAACAACAACATTTATAAATATTTTTAGTATAGTATGCACTGAGTGGTTATTAGGATTTGAATTGTTGTTTTCTTTTTTGATACATAGCTAAATCTGCATCTTTGAATAGGCGTAGCCTCCTCCTCTGTTCTTTTTTCTTTTTTGGTTTTTTTTGTTTTCCGGGAGGCTTGTCTTGAGGCTTAATAAAATCATCAGTATATTGTTTTAGATCACCATTAAAAATTTCATCAGCTAAAATATCATAATGTCCAGAAAAATCCTCAATAATCGTATCAGGGCCATTTTGTCTGGAACAAAAATTGTATATGATCGTGGGAAGGTTAATTGATTTAATTCCCGGAATTATAATCCCAGTTGGTGTTTTATATGTTTCTTCAGTATTTTCAATCCTTTCATAAACTTCAACAATCCCATATTTTGATTGTTTATTACCTTCTATTTTTGTGAAATACCAATCTTCAATAATTGTGATGATATCATTATTTGGTTGATTATTCGTTTCCCTATTCTCAAATCGATGAGCTATGTTTTTCTGGACTGTAGAAACCTTAACAGTATTATCTAAATGTTTATGTAAAAGGGCATTATATGCATTATAAAGAGGATCCCCTTTAGAAAATTCTTTTGTTATTTGGTCCTGAACAATCAAAGACTCTAACGGATTATTTCCAATAGTCTTTTCTACAGTTCTTATGATTGGCGGAGGATTAGCTTGCTTATTATACAAATACAATGTTATATCACAATCAACCATGGATAACCACCCAAATTCTTGACCTATAACAAAATTATTGTCGTTAATATATAAAATTTATTAAAATATAATGCATTAAGATTCTAATTAAACATCTATTTTACTTTTTTTAATTTTATCCAAAAGCCTGCATGCATTGCATTTGCCTTTTGAAGCCGGTTCCTGGCATATATTGCAGTAATTTAATCCTTGCTCTTTGAATCCTGACTTTAATTCCGGCAGTATCTGCAAAAATGAGTTTATTATTGAATGCTTTGTTCCGGGGAACTTTTGCTCAAAGTCGTTGAGCATATTCCTTATTTCTGCCCTGTAGCTTTCTGTAATGTTCGGGCATTCAGTAAAATTATCGAGCAGATTGTTGGAATAGGCGTAAATTGCTGTTTCCTTTTCTGTGCATAAATACAATGGCTTTATTCTAGGAACAAATTTTTTGTTTTTATTTACTCCGGATATTGGACCTAATCGTGCAGAAGCCTGCATATTGTTCTTGAACTGGTTCATCATGATGCTCTGGCACTCATCATCCAAATTGTGCCCTGTGGCAAGTTTTGTAAAACCAAGCTCTTTTGATTTTTTATTCAACAAGTATCTTCTTAAGATTCCGCAGACTGTGCATGGCTTTTCATTCAAAACATCAATCATGTTGTCCAGCTTAAGCCCAAATTCTTTTTTGAATGAAAATAAATTTAATTTTATCTTATTTTTTTTGCAGAATTTCTTTGCTGTTTTGAGCGTCTTTTCCCTATAACCTTTAATGCCTTCATCTATTGTTATTGCCTCTACTTTTATCCTTGGGTTTTGCTTTGATAATTTATTTAAGATGTGCAGTAATGTTAAAGAATCTTTTCCTCCGGATAAAGCTGCTACTATGCGCTCTTTTTTTCCGATTAAATTGAACTGCCTTATAGTCCTGAATACCTTGCCCTCAAAATATTTTGTAAAATGGCTCTTGCATAATCTTTCTCCGGCAGGTAATTTTATCACTGGGTTTTTGCTGCAGCAGTTGTTTTTTTTCATTTTAGTTTAAATTATATAAATATTATAATCAGCCGCCAGAAATAACAGATATTATCTTAATATTGCCTTTGTCTTTGAGCTTTTCATCCTCAAGGACAATTTGGTCTTTAATTCCCACTATTACAGTGACCGGGTTTATTTTCATCTTTTTAAGAAGGTCCTTTACTGATGAATTATCGGCTAGTTCTATTGTTTTTTCAGTATTTTCTCTGTCATAAAAAACATTTAGTTTCATGAAAAGAAGGAGATTTGAGGTGTTTATAAAGGTTTACTGCGCAAAGTTTAAATAATGCCTACTGTTCATTGAGTGAATTTATTGATAAAATGATTAATGAATCTAATTGGAATTATCAGCCATATGAGGGTAGGTCATCATTACCTAAATATGTTCAAAACCTAGGCAGGTTTAGTAGTTTTTGGGGTGGACTATCATTTTCTGAAGTAATTAATCCTGTAAATGATTTTGGTATTCCAATAAAAGATGCAGAACCAAGCCAAAAATATACCTATCGTAAGATTAACCAGTTTAAAGAAACTCTTGAAAATGCAATAAAGGATGAAGAGAACTCTATTTCTGAGATAGGGAATAAAATGATTGAAATAGAATTTGGCTATTATGCCTTAAAATTCTTTTCGAGGAAAAAAGTCAAAGTAAAAGTGCCTTTGAAGCATATAGAAGTTAAAGTTCCTGACAATGGTCCTCCATACATTTTAGAAAAAAATAATGGGGAATTTGGTTATAAGGTTAAAAATGCAAATCTTACCCCCATCGTATCTGAAAAGCAATGCTATGATATTTATAGGGAAAGAAAAAATATGGAAGATGAAATTGAAAAAATGGAAATAATTAATAATATTCTAGAGGTCTTTTCAGATGAATTTTATCCTGATGAGGATTATTTGAGTGTTATCAATGAAAATTCTGAAATTTTAAAGAGTATTGGGATTAAAGATGAATGGCTTGGCCTTTAATTCTTTGCTGATACTCTGGCTTTTCTGATAAATTATTTCGTGATGTTAATTGAATAACAGTTATTCCATTATAAAAAATTTCAAAACAAAACATTTAAATAGTATTTTGTATTACTTAGTAAATTGTCCTAATTAAACTTAGAATGGAAACAATAACAGGATTAAAGCTGACAAACCAGCGCCATGAAATTTTAGATTACCTTGACAATAATAAAGTGCATCCTACTGCTGACAGGATATATTTTGAAGTGAGGAAAAAATTGCCCAGGATAAGCAGGGGCACAGTATACAGGAACCTTGAGGTTTTATCGCAAAAGGGCTTTGTGAAGGAAGTGAATGCTGCAGGGACAAAAAAATTTGAGCTTGGGGTTAAAAGCGGAATGCAAAGCCATGACCATTTTATCTGCAGGAAATGCAATAAGATGGTTGATGTGTTTTTTTCTGATATGGATAATAGAGTTCTAAAGCAAATCAAAAATAAAGATCATAGCCTGAAAGTGGAAAGCATGACAATAAATTTCTCAGGATTATGCAATAAATGCAAATAACTGGAGGTAATGAAAATGGTAAATATAAATGAAAAAGCGCCGGAATTTAAGGAAAATGCGTATGTTAATGGAAAAGTGAAAAAGATAAGCCTGGAAGACTATAAAGGCAAATGGCTGGTGTTATTCTTTTATCCCGCTGACTTTACTTTTATCTGCCCTACAGAATTAGGGGAGTTAGCAGATAATTATGAAAAGATTAAAAAGCTGAATGCAGAGGTGATTAGCGTAAGCATAGACACTGAATTTGTGCATAAGGCATGGCACGATACATCTGAAACAATAAAAAAAATAAAGTTTCCTATGCTTGCGGACCCTGCACGAAGGGTTTGTAAAAGCTATTGGACGTTAATCGGAGAGGAAGGATTATCATTAAGGGCAACTTTCATTATTGACCCAAATGGAATTATAAAGGCGTTTGAATACCATGATAACAGCATTGGAAGAAATGTGCATGAGCTTATAAGAAAGCTGCAGGCAGCTCAATTCGTGGAAAAGCATGGTGACCAAGTATGTCCTGTCAACTGGGAGCCTGGGGATAAAACTCTAAAACCGGGTTTGGATTTAGTTGGAAAAATATGAGGAGGTAAAAAATGCCAAAAGAGAAATTAAAAGAACAAATAATAAATGAATTAAACAAGGCTTTGGAAGTGGAGTATAGCGCAATCATAATGTACCTGCACCATGCAGAATTTGTTACAGGATTGAATGCAGAGCCAATAATAGAAAGACTTAAGGAGATAGCTAGTGATGAAGAAAAGCACAGGGATATGATAAGGGAAAGAATTGTTGTTTTAGGTGGCATTCCTTCAACAAATCTGAGTGATTTAAAAATTTCCCAATCTGATGATATCAAGGAGATGCTGGAGGAAGAGTTGAAAGAAGAATTAATAGCGGTGAAATTGTACCAAAACATACTGGAATTGGTAAAGCAGCTTAAGGATAATGAAACGTTGTATCATGCAATCTACCATTTGATTCAGGACGAGCAAGAGCATGTTGAAGAATTGAAAAGATTATTGGCAATGAAATGAGGAGGCAATGGAAATGGCAGAAGATAATGGAATTTACAAATGTGAAGTATGCGGGAATGTAGTTAATATAATACATAATGGCAGAGGAGTATTAGTCTGTTGCGAGAAGGAAATGCAGCTACAAGTAGCAAACACAGTGGATGCTGCAGAAGAAAAGCATGTTCCAGTTGTAAGTGTTGACGGCAATAAGGTTACTGTAAAAGTCGGATCTGTTGAACACCCAATGGAAGAAAAACATTATATTATGTTTATACATCTTGTCCAGGATGGAAGTGTAATTGCAGGGAAAAGATTAAAGCCAGGAGATGCTCCGGAAGCTACATTTACAGTAGAAAGTGCAGATAATATAAAAGCAAGAGCTTACTGCAACCTGCATGGATTGTGGACAAGCTGATTTTTTATTATTATTTATTTTTTATATTGAACAATAATTAAGTTTATTGGAATCCTTTTTTCTCAACTTCCAATGCAAGCTCTTTTCCCCCACTTTTGACTATTTTGCCTTCTTTGATAATGTGGACTTCATCTGGAGTCATATAATCAAGAATTCTTTGATAATGGGTTATCAATAAAATTCCCATGTCTTTCTTTAACTTATTGATGCCTTCGGAAACAATTTTTAGTGAGTCAACATCAAGCCCAGAATCAGTCTCATCAAGAATCCCTATTTTTGGCTCAAGTATGGACATCTGCAGTATTTCCATTCTTTTTTTCTCGCCTCCGGAAAAGCCCTCATTCAAATAGCGGGTTGTGAAGCTCTTATCAATCTTCAGAAGATTCATCTTTTCCTGCAGCAGCTTATGGAAATCCAGGACAGAAATCTGTTTTTTGTTTCTTGTGTTTAATGCTGTCCTTAAAAAATTAGAGGCAGTAACGCCTGAAATTTCTTTTGGGTATTGAAATGACAAGAAAAGGCCTGCTCTTGATTTTTCATCAGGCTTTGCGTTTGTTATGTCCTTTCCATCCAGTAAAATTTTCCCGGAAGTTATCTTATACCTTGGATGGCCCATCAAGGCAAATGATAAAGTGGATTTTCCAGAGCCATTTGGCCCCATCAAAGCCACTACTTTTCCCTTGCCTACTTTGAGGTCTATTCCTTTGACTATCTGCTTTCCTTCCACTTCCACCTTAAGGTTTTTTATTTCTAAAGACATTTTTAGATGTTTTTTTGTTTTTTATTTGTATTTTTTAAATTTTATTTATAATTTTGAAAATTTTTAATTGGGACTGTTTTTTATATTATTCTTTTCATGGATTGCAATAAATTTACGCTGTCCCACATTGGCAGCTATTTATTCCGCTGTTGTTACTTGATATTATTTTATTTTTATTGGAATTTTTTTGTTGGGTATTTTATTGCTTTTTGCTTTCAAACTCTTTGATGCCTTGTTTTACTGCAACCAGGCTTAAAACAGCGCATTTTGTCCTTACAGGGCCTATTTCAATTCCCAGCATATTGACAATGTCTTCTGTTTTTAAATTTTTAATCTCTTCAAGGGTTTTTCCTTTTATTTCTTCAGTAAGCATTGAAGCTGCTGCCTGCGATATTGCGCAGCCTGTGCCGGTAAATTTTATGTCTTTTACCTTGCTGCCATTGACTTTTAGATTAACTGAAATAATATCCCCGCATAATGGGTTGTTTTCAGTGTGTTTAATATTTGCATCTTCTATTGTTCCCTTATTATGGGGATGTTTATAGTGGTCTAAAATATTTTCCTTGTAGATTCCATCTCCAATATAGCTTGGATCTATATTTTCCATCAGCCAAACACCTTTATCACTTTTTTAATCCCTTCAGCTAATTTGTCTATCTCTTGTTTTGTATTATATAAGTAAAAGCTTGCCCTTGCGCTTGATGTTATTCCCAAAATATTTGATAATGGCATGGCGCAATGGTGCCCTGCCCTTACTGCAACTCCTTCTGTATCTAAAATTGATGCAGTATCGTGGGCATGCGCTCCTTTTACATTAAATGCAATTACTGATGTTCTTTTTTCTGCCTTTGGGCCGTAAATTTCCACTTCTTTTATTTTAGACAGTGTTTCTATTGCATATTCTGTTAATATTTTATCATGAGCCATGATATTTTTCATTCCAACCTTGTTTATATAATCAATTGCAGCCCCTAATCCAATACCCCCTGCAATATTTGGGGTGCCTGCCTCGAATTTCCACGGTAGGTCATTCCATTTTGAATTTTCAAATGTAACTTCCTTTATCATTTCCCCGCCGTAATTGAACGGATTGAGGTTTTGAAGCAATTCTTTTTTTCCATATAAAACTCCAATTCCTGTAGGGCCTAACATCTTATGCCCTGAAAAGGCAAGGAAATCGCAGTTTATTTTTTTAACATCAACTGGAATATGCTGGATAGATTGGGCTGCATCAACTATAAACAATGCATCATTTTCGTGCGCAATCCTGCAAATTTCATCAACATCGTTTACTGTTCCCAGGACATTGGAAATATGAGTTACAGAAACTATTTTTGTTTTTTTTGTTATATTCTTTTTTATGCTTTCTTTTTTTAGCAAGCCATTTTTATCTATTTCAATAAACTTTAGTTTTGCCTTGTTTTTTATAGCAATCTGCTGCCATGGAACTAAATTGGAATGGTGCTCCATCTGTGTTAAAACAATTTCATCCCCTGGCTTTATCTTATCTGAAAGAGAATATGCCAGCAGGTTTAATGATTCTGTAGTTCCTTTTGTAAAAATAATTTCCTCGAAATCCGCATTGATAAAGTCAGCTACTTTTTTATGGGCTTCTTCATAAGCTGCTGTTGATTTTTCTCCGAGCTCGTGTATGCTTCTATGTATATTTGCATTATATTTTTCATAAAAATCCTTAACAGTACCTATAACCTGCTTTGGCTTTTGCGTTGTTGCAGCATTATCTAGATAAACCAGATTTTTTCCATGAACTTTTACATTCAAGATAGGAAAATCTTTTCTTATTTTTTTTGTGTGCAGCATTTTAGCTCAACCTTGATTTTTTTATTAATAATTTCACGAATATTATCCTTCAGCTTTTGATATTGAATCTTATTGAGTATTGGGTTGAAAAAGCCTTTTGCATACTCCCTTATTGCAAGCTCTTTGCATAATCCCCTGCTCTCCATATAAAAGAGCTTTTCTTTGTCTATCCTTCCGATTGATGCTCCATGGGCGCATTTAACATCATGATTGTCGATTTCCAGATTTGGAATGGCATCAGCAACTGCATTTTTTCCAAGCACTAATACATCATGTTTTTGTTTTGCATCTGAATTTTTTGCATTATCCTTGATTACAATTGAGCCGTGGCTTACGGTTTTTGATGAATCCTCTGTAATCCCTTTAGTGTTCATTTTTGAGATTGTATTAGGAGCAGTATGGATTGAATGTGCACCTATATCAAATTTCTGAACCCTATCGCTAAAAAATAATCCATTGTAGTCTGAATTTGAATTTTCCCCATCAAGAGCTGTTATTGTGCCAGATAATGTGGTTTTGCTTCCAAAACACAAATCAAGCCAGTTTATGCTGGAATTTTCTTTTGCAATTGCCCTTTTGATTGTGAAGTTGGATGTTTCCTGGCTTAGAAGCTGTATGTCATTGTAATTTACTGTAGTGTTATCTGCTGCAAAAATTTCCACTATTTTGCTTCTGTAAGATGCTTTATCGCTTGATCCTGATTTGCTTATTACAGAAAGGCTTGCGTTATTTTCCGCGATAATTATGATATGCTCAAAATCAACACCTGAATTTACAGCTGTTATTTCTATCGGCTCCTTTACGTTTATATTTTTTGGAGCGTATATGAAAATTATGTCTTTCAAAAAAGCATTATGGAAGGAAGTGAATTTATTTGCATCAATGCTGCTCATGAATTTTTCTTTTACAATGTTTTCGTGATTTTTTAACATATCTTGAAGGTTAAAAATCTTAATATCTTTGCTGCTGTTTTTTATTTCTATTTTTGATTTTTGTTTTGCAGTATTTTCTATGTTAATTTTATCTAAGTCCAGGTCAATGTTTAAGTCCATATTTATGCCATAAACAAATCTAGGCATAATTGAATTTAAGAAAATTTTTAAGGCTTTGAGTCTTTTATCTAATAACCAAGATGGCTCATTGTTTTGCTTAGACAAATCTTTTACAATTTTTTCATAATTTAGTGTTTTTGTTTTCAGCATTTTAACTTAATGAACTTTCCATCTCTATCTCAATCAATCTATTTAGTTCGACTGCATACTCTAAGGGCAGTTTTTTGACAACCGGCTCGATGAAGCCTGAGACTATCATTCTTGTGGCATCTTCCTGGCTTAGGCCGCGGCTCATTAAATAAAAGATCTGCTCGGCATTTATTTTTCCTACACTTGCTTCATGGCCCAGGTCAGATTCTTTTTCCTGGACATCCATGTAAGGGAAAGTATTGCTTTCAGAAATACTGTCCATCATCAGGGCATCGCACCTTACATGGGATTTTGAGTCTACTGCCCCTTTTTTTATGTGCAGCAAGCCACGATAGCTTGTTATGCCGCCGTCCTTGCTTATGCTCTTTGATTTTACTGTTGAGGTTGTGTTTTTAGCTAGATGATAGACTTTTGTTCCGGTGTCCTGGTTTTGGCCTTTTCCAGCAAAAGCAATCCCTATGAAATCTGATTTGGCATTTTCACCCTTTAAGATTGAGGTTGGGTAGAGCATGGTATTTCTGCTTCCCATGTTTCCATTTACCCATTCTATGGTTCCGTTTTTTTCAACTATTGCCCTTTTTGTGTTTAAATTGTATGTGTTTTTGCTCCAGTTTTCTATACTAGAGTAACGGGCCTTGGCATTTTCCATAACATGGATTTCTACGCAGCCTGCATGCAAGGAATTTGCATTGTACTGGGGGGCTGAGCATCCTTCAATATAATGGACTTCTGCGCCTTTGTCGATGATAATTAAAGTATGCTCGAACTGGCCGGCAGCTTTAGCATTCATCCTAAAATATGCCTGAAGGGGCATTGTTAATTTTACGTTTTTTGGGACATAAATAAAAGTGCCTCCTGACCAGACAGCAGCATGCAGGGCTGAGAATTTATGTAGGCTTGGAGAAATGCAGGAAGTCATGAAATATTTTTTGAACAAAGCTTCGTGTTTTTTTAAAGCGACATCGCAGTCAAGGAATATTACTCCTTTGTCTTCCCATTGCTTCTTGAGGCTATGGTAAACAATTTCTGATTCGTACTGGGCTCCGGTTCCTGCCAGAACATTTCTTTCTGCTTCTGGAATCCCTAGCTTTTCAAAAGTGTTTTTTATTTCTTTAGGAAGATCGTCCCATGAGCTTGCTTTTTTTGCATCAGCCTTTTGATAGTAAATAATTTTGCTTAAATCCAGATCTTTTAAGTCCGGGCCCCATTTCGGCATTGGCAGTTTTTTAAATATTTCAAAAGCTTCAAGCCTTTTTTTCAGCATCCATTCCGGCTCGTTTTTTTGCCTTGAAATTTCCATTACTATTTCTTTTGTCAAACCGGGCTTTGTCTTGTAGGCGTATTTAACTTTATCATGATGAGTGTATATCCCTTTGTTGATTTTTAGAATCTGTTCTGCCATCTTATTCAAATTTAACATATATTATTTATTAATACAATTTAGATTTTATTTAAACAGATGCCGCATTTTTTTGGCAATGCCTGGTCTTGCTTTTTGTGGATATCACACATGACTTTTTTTACAGCCATAAGGTTGCACAGCCTCATCATCTCAGAAATGATTACATTTTTGTCGTTTTTGATTCTTTTTGCAGATTTCTTTATTTCTGAAGATACGGCATCGCTAAAAACAACATCCTTACCTCTTTTAGAGCTTAGATACTGGGAAACAGCTGCTTCTGTAAGGCCCATATATTCTGCAACCTGCTTCTGTGTGAAGTTAAAATCCTTAATCAGACTTTTAGCTATTTCTCTCCTTAAAGCTGGCATTATATACCAAACTTCAATCTCCTGGGGCATCTGTCCTTGCATATACTTAACGATTGTTAATTGATATTTAAATGTTGTGGTTTATGCTATACTTTCTAATAATCTAATCCAACTAAGAAAAAAATTACTTTACTCTTAATTCACTTCTTCTTTAAAGCCATCTTCCTTACTACATCTTCCAGCTTTTTCTGGTTTTTTCTGACTATTATGTATGTGTAGACAACTACAAATATCATAAAAAGAAATCCAGTGACTATGAAAAAATCCAGTGTCCTGGAAATATTTAACTTGATCAGTACTGGATTAAGGATTCTTGGAAATAATGTTATGATGATAAAAGCAGCCCAGAATAGGAACCAGAAGCTGTATTCTTTTATTGTGAATTCTTTTCTTTTGTAATGCAGAAAAGAGTAATACATCATAAAGAAGCCAAATAATAATCCTAAAATCTGAATTCCGAGTAAATCTGCCATTTTATTATCTCCTAAACTAGTTTTTGTTTAATTTCCAAAACAACAGGTTAAATACAATTTTAAAACCGTCAATGATTGTTGTTCCCTTGTACTTGTCTGAATATATTGTTGCTATGGGGATTTCTTTGTATTTTAATTTGTGCTTGCCTATCTTTGCTATCATCTCTGATTCCATACTGTAATCGGATGCTTTCCACCTTAATTTCTTATAGGCTTTTGCAGTAAAAGCCCGGTAGCCGCACTGGCTATCCCTGATTGAGACGCCATATAAAAACTTTATTGTTTTATTAATAAACCTGTTTCCAAATTTTAATATAAATGGCATGTGCTTGCTTGGCTTTCTGTATCCAAGCACAATATCAGAGTTTTTTATGCTTTCCAGAAATTTTGGAATTTCTTTTGTATCATGCTGCGCATCAGCATCAATTGCAATTATTACATCTGCTTTGTTTTTTACAGCGTAATCGCAGCCTGTTTTTAATGTAGCGCCTTTGCCAAGATTTATTATGTGTTTTAAGACAACAGCTTTGGATTTTTCCGCTACTTCTTTTGTTTTATCTTTGCTGCCATCATCAACAACAACTATTTCATCAATATATTTTCTTGTTTCTTTGATTACTTTATTGATGTGCTTCTCTTCATTGTATGCCGGTATTATGGCAAAGGTTTTGGATTTCATAGTGATATTTATTTTTTAAGTCAATCTTACTTTAACGATTTTAAAAAATATTATTCGGGACTGATTTTGCATTATTATTTTACATTGATGGCAACAAATATACCCTGGCCCACATTGGCCAGCTATTTGTTCCGTTGTGGTTGTGTTATTATGATATATAAATATTGTTTTTTTAATTAGGTATGTTTAGAACTATTGTCAAATTTTATTCAGTTGTATTGGTTTCCTCACTTTCTGCTGTTGTATTTTCTTCTGTGCTTTCTGTTGGTGATTCTTCTGTTGTTTCTTCTTCGACAATTTCTTCTTCAACTTCCGGCTCAGGAACTTCAATAATGTTTTTTTCTTTCCCTTCCCAGTCGACTTTCCAGACTATAATTCGGCCTCCGAATACGCTGCTTTCATCACTGAACTTTTTGAAATATCTTAAGCCGATTCCATCCTGGTAAAACAGCCTAGTGAACATTGAGCCTGTAAGGTCTGAGTCCATCTGAAGCATCCTGTAGCTGTCGCCGTTCTTAATCAATGCTATTCCCAGGCTTCTTCCATTCTGTAAATTTATAATAGACTCATTATATTCTTTGAATATTATGCCTTCATTTGTTGGGATTGATAATGACTTTGAATGCATGTTACCCTGGTTTGATGGGGCATATGCATCGTTTGTTGTCAGATTAATAATGAAACTGCTGCACTGCAATATATTCTCTTCTTTGTTGCAGCCGACTGTTCCGGCATATCCTGGCCATGGAGCAATCCAGCTGTTTGCCTGGTCGCTTGTTGTTATTGACTGGACTTCATAAAACAGGTTTTCTGCATCAGTTTCTGAATAACCAAACCTATCCTGTAAAAATCCAACACCTTTTTCCATGTCTTCAGAGTATTCTTTCTTTTTCAGGGTGTTGTATATTAAACCGCGGTTAAAATCCCAGCTTCCGAAATGCGCCCATACGCCGCTTTTTCCAATCATATCCTCGGAAGTTATAAAATAATTTTCAGGCGGCTGGCAGTGCGTGGATTCAAGTATGTCTTCAGCACTTTCCTCATTGAAAAGGCCGGTTAATATTTTTTTTGCACCTTCTCTATTAAGGGGCATTATCTCATACATAATGTCTATGGCCTTTGCCTCGTCCCCAATCTGGTTGGCTATAGCATCAAATCCATCTGTGCTGCCGCAGTCAAGCATTCTTAAAAGTCCTATTGCCAGCTCTTCATTGTCTGTTAATAGCGCTTTTCCTACCCAATGTGCCATAGGCGTATTTTGTGTAGTGCCGTCAAATGTAACTGCGCGGTCTGCCCAGAACTTAAACCAGTGTCCAAAGTCCCACCATGAGTTTATTATAGCATCGGGCTTTGAATCTGCTTTTATTTTATCCAATGAAATTTTCCAGGCATCATTGAAGCTTGGTATCTCCTGCTCTGCTGTCCTTTTTGCTGAGGAATATGTTGGAACGAGCAATAAGCCTATGACTACAATGACTGTTACCTTGGATATCAATTTGTTTACATGCAGGCCTTTTGAGAGCCATACACTTGCATGCCTGTAAAGCTCTCCAAGAGCAATTCCAAAGCCTATTGCAAATGCCGGGACCAAAAGCAAAGTGAATCTTATGCCCTTAGTGCTTGCGTAAACTGTTGCTATAAACCACAGGATGAGGAAGATAGAGTATTTTATGTCTATCTCAGTGTCAGATTCCCATAATGCGATTATGATCCTTATTATTATGGGGATGCTTATCAACACCAGAAATGTGTTCAGGTTCTGGACCTTTAATAAAAATATGATTATGTACCATGCCAATGTGCCGGCAACAAACCATAATTTTTTATGCGCCTTTTTTGTTAATGTTAAAGTTATTCCCATTAAAGCAATTAGGAAAAAGTAGAATTTTCCAAGGCCTACCTGGTTTATCACATTGTTAAGGGAGGCAGGATTCTGTTCTGCAACTGTTGTAAAGACATTTGGCCAGATTGTAGTTATGCCCACTTCTTTTAATTTTGCAAATCCCGCGGGATTATTATAGAACTGCTGAAATACATCCAAATTTGAAAATAGGCTTACAAACAACGCAGACATGATAAAAAAGGTTAAGATAAATATCAGGCTGTTTTTCACTGCAGTCTGCTTTAAGAAATTTATGCCTCTCAACAATTCTTTTTTATGCACAAAGGAATAATATGCCAGGTATAAAAAAGTAGACATTAATATGAAGTCAAAAATATACCACCAGCCCCCCCAGGTGAAGCTGTAAAATCCTATTAATAATCCGCCTATCGAGCTCAAGATTATGGTGTTTTTTGTGTTTTTTGAGTCCAATGCTTCCAGGAAGAGCCATGCTATGAAAAGAGGAAACATCACATTGTAGGCATCTGTGTCGGCAAAGCCGCCTACAGTCCTGGTCAGGAAAGAAGGGTGTATCGCAACAACTATTGCCGCTATAATCCCCCCTATATTTCCAACAAGCTTCCTTGTTATGAAAAAAGTCGGTATTACGGCTAAAGCAGAGATTAGAACAGGAACATAGAATACGACTGCCATCAAGTTAATGTTTTTATTAAAAAAGCTGAAGAATTTGAAAAGAAATGCCTCAAAATTGGCATGGAACATGTCATAAATAACAGCCCTTCCCCTTGGCGCAACCATGTGGTTATTCCATGGAACTCCATTCTTTATTTCATCGCCTGCATGCCCATTCTCAAGAATATTTTTGGCATGCCTCATCCAGAAATAAGGGTCTATTGCAAGCAAATAGGTCTGGCCGGTATCGTCCTGCAGCTTTGATTTGAAGAAATTCGATGTAGCTGTGATTTGTTGGGATATCTGTGATTTTTGCTCCCTTAATACTTTTTGCAGCTCGGTTTCCACTAAAGTATTCCTGTTTTGTTCCGGAAGGTTCGGGTATTGCTGGTTTATCTGGCCTCTTATCTGCGACCTTAAATTGTCAATCACTGAGTTTGTTGCCCATTCATCTGTTATAGGCAAATAGGCCGGCTGTACCCTCAAAAAAATAGAGAGGAATATCGGGATTATGAGGAATAAAAGAACTCTGTGCTTTACAAAGAAATTTGAAAACTTTTTGAAATCTATGGACAGGTCTTCATCTGCACTTTCGTTTGTATCTTTTTTGAAAATGTTTTTTATTTTTTTTAATTTTGACAAGTCGAAATTAATTTCATCGTCTTTGTCTTCTTCTTTTTGTCCTTTGTTGATATCTTCTTTTAGAGCAATTTTATCCTTAGCATCGCTTTCTTTTTTCTTAAATATATTTTTTATTTTGGAAAAGTCAATTGAGATTTCCTCGTCATCTTTTTTTTCTTCCTTTATTTCATGAGTTTCAGCGGGTTTTTCTGAAGTTGTATCTGGGCTTTTGCTTTCCATTCCTGCATTTTCCTTTTTTCTTTTGAAAAATCCTGTTATCTTGCTTAAGTCAATAGAAATATCATCATCAGATTCTTTTATTTCCTTGTTTGAATCCTGATTTTGCTTTTCCAAAGAATTCTTTTTCTCTTCCATAAAACTCTTCAATATGGAAAGGCATTTTTTTTAAAAAGGTTTTGATTTGATTGATGCTGGTGCAAAAGTTCAGTTTGTGCTTGTGCGGGGCCTTAGATAGCTTCTCAACTTCGCAAAACAAAGTTTTGCTCAGGTCGCTTAGCACAATCTCATGGATATCTCTGAATTGGCAATTTACGCACAAGCACAAACTTTTGCAACAACCCCGTTTCAAAAAAATCCCTTGAATTTTTTAGCAAATAATAAAAATCTCGGCTCTTTCATCAATAAATTAAGAATCAACTGGATTGGAGTGTCTCTATCATATTTTTCCAGGGTTTTTTTTACCTTTTTTTGGTTCATCAGCTTGAGCAGATGATCATAATTTTTGTCTGAGAAATTATTCAGGATGCTTCTGATTCTCAGATGCAATAATAATTCTTTTCCGGATTGTTTTTGAAATTCTTTATTGTAGTTTTTTTTATTGATGATAGAATCGCATAAAGTATTTGCAGCTTTAAATGACGGTATTATGCCCCCTCCCGTAGTGGCTTTTACTTGGGCTGCGGCATCGCCAATCAGGTAGATGTTGTTTCTCTGGATTATTTTTTTTGGGTTGTAAATCGGAATGATTCCGGATTCCCATTTTAGGATTTTAGTTTTTCCTGTTCTTTTTTTTAGGAAATCATAAAAATAGTGCTTAGTATTTGTTAAAGATGCCAGGCCGAGTCTTACAGTATCTTGGGATTCTGGAACAGCCCATCCGAAAAAGTTTGGAAAGGAATTTCCAAAATAAGTTTCAAATTCATTTTGATTGGATTTTAATTTTACTTTTGCCTGCATTCCTATATAGAACCTTGATTTTTGATTTTGAGAAATATATCTTGTAACTGAGGATGATGGGCCGTCTGCACCTATGATTGAATCAGATTTTATTGTTTTTATTTTATTGTTTTTTTTGTCTTTAACCCTTATTGTGTTTTTATTTTTAATGCCCATAAATTTATGTGCTGTTAAGATTTTAACTCCCTGATTTTTTGCCAAATCTGATATGTATTGGTCAAACTTATCCCGGAATAATACGATTTCATCAACTTTTGCATCTGTTTTATTGTTTTTGCTTGTTATGATGACTTTATTTAATTTATTTGCAACTACACTGTTTTTTAGCTTAACAAATTTTTCAATTGAGCCTGTTACAATGCCGGTGCACTGGACGGGATTTCCGATTTTAGAATGTTCTTCAATTAATGCAACATCTTTTCCTTTTTTTGCCAAAAGATATGCAAGATAGCTTCCGGCAGGTCCTGCTCCGATAATTGTTATCATATAATATAGAGAATATTTGTTCTAATTTATATTTATTGGGTGTTTTTATTATTGGGCTTTTTTTATTGTTTTTTTACATTATTGACCACTTCTTAATAAAAAATATAATTCTTTATCATTTGGTAGTAAAATATAAAAAGGTTTATAAATCGATAATACATCCTTTGCTTTTTGGGGACAGAATGAAAAAGGTATTTAGCGCAATCATATTTTCATTGATATTTCTTGCTGGTCTTTCAGCAGCTGCATTAGCTGGAAATATAGAAATAGACAATTTTTATGCAGGATCATTGAGCACTCCTTTAACTGATGTGAGAACTTTAGTTTATACCTGCGCAGATGATTCATGTAGTGCTCCAAGCGGAGGTGCGTGGTTTAATCAAAGTTCTGGCTCTTCAAATACAGAAACAATAGAGTATCCCGGAACTGCTAATGAACAGCATTATGCTGAATTTATGCTTGCATCCTGCTATATTCCAAAAGCGTTTAATGTAAGGGATAAAGGGACTGGCTTAACAACAACCTATGATAATGTTTTCAATAAAGTTAATAATTGCAAGTCATTGATAGACACGTTTTCTGTCACTAATTCGGTTAAGCCCAATATGCCTGTTATGGTGGATATAAATGCAAATTTGGATGCAAACACCTACAGCGCTTTTAATCAAATAAACAATGTAGTTGGTTTTTTTCCGGGCAGTGTTGACTATTACTCTGCAGAAACAGAGGTTACATTAAGAATTTATGATTCAAATGGGCAAGTGGTGCATCAGAATTCAAAAATTGTAGATATTTACATGGATTCTCTTGAGCATGTTCATTTCGAGTGGATTCCCACTATAGTCGGAGAGTATACTGCAGAGGTTTCCACTAAAGTTATTGACTGCCAGTGCAGCAGCACATCAAAGCAAAGCGCATCAAAAATATTTACAGTTGTGCTGGAAAGTGATACTGATTATTGCTATACTTTGCTTAATAACCTGACAATAAACAATGCAAATCCAAAGGCAGGGAATTTTTTAAGTGTAAGCGCGGTAAAGATCAGCAATGAAGTGGATAATAATGGCAATTTGAATGCGTTGGCTACAGATACAATATTAAAGATATACAAACAAACTACATTGGTGTTTGATTCAAGCAAGACAATCAATGCCAATTCAGACACTATTAATTTCCAGGAATTTTCATACAATACATTAACCCTTCAGGCAGGAAACTATACTGTTGATATGGGTGCTGTTGCATTAAACTGCCCATTTGCAACAAATAATGCAGAGAATGAAACACTATTTTTTACTGTAACACCGTCAGGAGCTGCAAATAATGCCCCTGTTGTCAGCATAACCAATCCAACAGTGGGAGCAACATTAAAAGGAATTGAAACTGTTACATGGGATGCGTCAGATGCTGACCAGGCTGATTTAAATCTTGATATAAAAATAGAGTATAAATTTAATGGAAATACGTGGACAGTTCTGGAAGATGGGGTAAATAACAATGACGGAACTTTTACATGGGATACAAGGACTGTGCCAAATGCCAATGACTATATGCTGAGAATTACAGTCAAGGATAATGAGGGTGTTGAAGCTACAGATACTGTTAATCAATTTACTATTGGGCCTAACAGTCCTGTTGTTAATATTACAAGCCCGCAAGTCGGGAATATATGGGATGGAACAAGGAGCATTTTGTGGAGTGCGAGCGATTCAGTTCAGGCTGACAGCACTTTAGATATGCTGATTGAGTATAGGTTTAACAGCGCATCCAGCTGGGTGGTTTTGGAGAACGGAACTGATAATAATGACGGAACTTTTACATGGGATACTACTTCAGTTACTGACGGGAATAATTATGAGCTTAGGGTTACTGCAACAAATGATGTTAACGGGACTGGTGTGGATTTTGTAAGCCAGTTTGAAATCAAAAATATCCAAACAGCAGGGAATCCAAAAACTTCCGCTAAAAAAATTCCAGACAAGTCAAGGAAAAAAAACATTCACATCAACTCAATAGGCTTTGACCAGGAAGATGTGAAGCCGGATGATAAACTATATATTTTCCTCAACTTTGAAAATCATGGAGACATTGATCTGAATAATATCAGGGTAAAGGCTATCATAAGGGAGCTTGGGATACGGAGCAGGACGATAAAAGCTATGGTTGATGATGATGAACAATCTTCAAAATTTTTAAGCCTGTATATTCCTTATTATGCCATGCCGGGAACTTATTATGTGGAGATTGTTATAGACCTCGACGGTGAAAGAAGGATAAAGTACAGGCCGATTAATATCATTTAATCAAAACCAAAATGCTTATATATAAGTTGTTATAACTTTATAATAGTGTTTTAATGTATCTACTCAAGTATGCTAAAATAACGAAAAGTTTAAATATAAGTTGGATGTTATGCGTATAATAAATTCAATTAAAATAAAAACAATGGGGGTATTTCAAAAATGATGAAAAAGATATTTAGCCTTTTAACAGTGTTTCTGATAGGTGTTTTAATGAGCAGCATGGCATTTGCAGCCATAACAATTGACCAGGTCAAGGTTGATGGAGACATTGTGACCGAGAGTTCTACTAATTTTGTGCTTGATGTTGAAAGAGGAGATGAAATAAACATTAAAGTAAAGATTACAGGAGATTCTTCTGCAGACAAAGACGATGTTGAGATAGAAGCTGTATTAAGGGGCTTTGATTCAAGCGATAAGATTGAAGACATCACAGATACTTTTGATGTAAAAACAAATGTTACTTATATTAAAAAATTAACACTGCCTTTAAGGGGGAAATTAGATCAGGACAGATATAAATTAAGAGTAAGGGTATCTGACCGTGATTCAGCAACAGTTGAAAAAACTTATGAGCTGGAAATTGACACAAAAAGACATGATGTTGAGATAAGGGATATTGTATTGTCACCAAGCACTGAAGTTAAGGCTGGAAGAGCATTGCTTGGAACCGTATTTGTAAGGAACAGGGGAGAAAAAGACGAAGACGGTGTTAAGGTTGTGATGAGCATACCAGAACTTGGAGTTTCAGCTACTGACTTTATTGATGAGCTTGAAAAAGAAGATGATGATGACGATACAGCAACAACCGAGGAAATGTTCCTAAGGATTCCTGACAACGCAGAAACAGGCGAATATACCGTAAGAATCGAGGTATTTTTTGATGATAACGACAAGAGAACCACACAGGAAGCAACAATACATGTTTTAGGGCAGGAAAAAGCTGCAGTAAAGCCAAAAGTTGAGGAAAAGACAATCATTGCAGTTGCTGCTGACAAGCAGAATGCTGCTAAGGGTGGAAGCGAGGTTTCATATCCGATAACAATTACAAATGCAGGCTCAAGCTCAAAGACTTACACAGTAAGCGCTGAGGGAGCTGTATGGGCAAACTTTAGAGTAAGTCCATCAAATGTTATGGTAATCGGAGCTGGAGACAGCAAGGCATTTACTGTTTTTGTATCAGCAAGAGAAACCGCTCCAACAGGAGAGGGAACATTCACAGTAACTGTTAACAGCGGAGACAAAGTACTGAAGCAATTGCCTTTAGGAATTAATGTCCAGGAAGGCAAGGCAACAGGAACTGCCAAGCTAAAGAAAGGACTTGAAGTGGGAGCTGTTGTCTTAGTGATACTGCTTGTTATTATAGGCCTGATAATCGGCTTCAGCAAGCTTAGAGACGAAAGCGAAGACGAAAAGGAAGGAGACAAAAAAACTTATTATTAGTTTTTTCTTTTTTATTATTTCTATTTTTTTGTATTTTATTTTGGTTTTTTACTAGGATAGGTATTTAATAATATACAAAATATATTTTGAAAATGAAGGTCAATAAAATTTTTTTGAATTTATTTTTGATTCTATTATTTTTTATATCGATAAATATAGTGTATGCGCAGGAAGATTTTACAGCTAGTTCAAGGCCTTCTGTTGAGATGTGCCCGTGCTCAAACCAGGCATATCAAGTCACTGTAAAGAATACCGGAGATATAGGCAGCTCCTATACTGTCCTTGCGGATGGAGATGCGGCTGGGTGGATTACATTTAATCCTGGAAAATTTGTCTTAAATGCAGGCCAGAAAGGAAGCTTTTTTGTTTTTGTAAATTCTTTATGCAATATTGAAGGGGAGTATGGCCTGAATATTTTTATTACAACTAGTAATGGTTTGACAAAGGTTGTGAGGCAGAAGCTTAAATTTTCTGAGTGCTATGATTATTCTTTTGATACTGGAGATGTTGTTGATCCTGAAAATGTAAAGTTTGAACAGCATTCTGGCTCTTATTCTTTATGCAAAGATGAGAAAAAAGCTATACCGATTCTGCTAGCAAACAAGGAAAAATTTGAGAATAGGTATGATATATTTCTAGATGCTCCTGAATGGGCTGAATTAAGCGTCAATAATGCGCAGCTTGGAGCAGAAAAAACAGGTATTTTTCTCATTAGTTTAGATGCAAAAGAAGAGGGAAAATTTAACCTTAACTTAAATGCAGTAAGCGAGCTTGGAAAGGTTCAAAGAGAGAGCAAAATTGAAGCTAAAGTTGAAGAATGTTATGAGCTGGATGTTGAAATTGAAAAAGAAAAGGATATTGTTTGCACTGAAAAAGATAATACCTATGATGTTACCATTAAGAACTCAGGGGCTTTAGGGCATGATGTTAAATTAAATGTTATTGGTGTAAAGTGGGCAAGTTTTGGAAATGATACTATGTATATATCAACCGGAGAAGAAAAAACTGCAGAATTAAAAATAAATCCTGGAAATAGTGTTTCTGGAAATTTTGAAGTCAATGCAATAGCTGAAATTGAGAACAAAACAGGACTTAAATTTTCTGATGTGATAATTGTTGAAGTAGTGCCTAAAAATTCATGCTATAAAGCTGTCATAGGTGCAAAAAACACAATTACTAATTTTTACGCAAGGGATTTCTTTTTTGCTAATGTTAAAAATGATGGAATTAAAAAAGCTGAATATGATGTTAGTTTGGAAGGGCAATCATGGGTTAGTGTTAGTCCTGAGAGCTTGGCTTTAAATCCAGGACAGAGCGGAAATTTGAATTTAGAAATTAATCCTAATTCGGATATTGAAGCAGGAACTTACGGCATTAAGATAAATCTGGAAAGCAATGATGAAGTATATTCAAAAAATATTGATATTCAGCTGAGAAAGGAAAATGAATTTGTAAAGCAATTGAAAGAAGGCATAAGAGCTTATCAATATTATATTTATTTGCTTTTAGCGATTGTAATAATTATCCTGATTTTTTTAAAGCCGATTCTTAAAACAAAAAACAGGATTAAAAAAAATTATGAGAAATATAAGGTCAAAAGGCAGAGGCTGCTGGCATTAAAGTCTGTGAGGAAGGCCAAAAGGGAAGAAAAAGCAGGAAAAGATGAAGAGAATAGAGAGGAAGAAAAAAGGGGAAGTAAAAAAGAGCAGAGAAGAGAGAGGAAGAAAAAGCAGAAGAAAGGGAAAGGATTTTTGGAAAAATACAAATCAAGAGTTTATTCGTTCATTGCTTTAATAGTTGTTTTGGTATTTCTAGGGCAGTATTTTAAACTATACAATTTGAAATATACTGACATTTACCTAAGGAATATATTTTACGGTTATTTGTTCTATATATTAATAGGTGTAGGAGCAGTTATAGTTTTGTTTTTGCTGACCTTGTTGTATAATTTTATCAGTAAAAAAGGTAAGAAAAGCACTGTAGACAAGATAATATCCAAAAAAACAGTGAAGAAATGGCATAAAGCTGTTTATTTTAAGATTTTTATTTTGGCTTTGATTGTAATTTTAATTTATGCTTTGCCGTATTTTTTAGATAGTGTGAGGGATTTTTTTGTTTTGTATTCATATTATTTTGGTGTTGGGATAGTAATTCTTATTATTGTAATTTTAGCGCTAAGGTTCTATAAGAAGATTTTTAAGTTTTTGAAAGAATAAAATGGAGCAAAAGCACTGGACATCCTGCCGTGAGATTTATATATAACTAATTCTGCTACAATTGGAAAAGAGAATACGCAAAACTGCTAAATTAAGCCTTTCGCTTATCAGCAAAAGCCTTTTAAGCAGTTTTTGCTTAACATTCTCTTTTTTCCTTGTTTCCAAAGTTTTAGGGAAAATAAAAAACTTTGGAGGCGATTTAGAATGGAATTTGATTTTTCAGAAATTAGGTATGATGGAGTAAATATTAGAAAACATATTAATTTATCTGATTACCCTACTCCTGAATTAGCGGAGATTGCAGGCATAATGCTAGGTGATGGCAATCTTTATCTGGATAAGAAATTGAAATTTCATACAATAGTTTGCTTTCATAAAAAAGAAACTTCTTATTTAAATTATGTAAGAAATCTTTTCCAAAACTATTTTTATCCTTATAAATTTAGGATTCAAGAATTAGAACATGAGTTTTTTTTGATGAATGTGTCAAAATGTGTTGGGAAAATTTTAACCTTGATCGGTATAAAGGCAGGCAATAAAATAAAAAATAAAGTTAGCCTTCCAAAATGGGTGTTTAGCAAAAGAAAATTTCTTCAGAGTGCTTTAAGAGGTTTATTTGATACTGATGGGAGCGTTTATCGAAAATATGACAATTATGCACAAATCTGCTTTAAATTTGCGAGCTATACCTTGATACAATCATTAAGGGAAGTATTAATTAAACTTAATTTCAATCCTACAAAAATCCAAATTAATCATTCTTCTAAGGGAGGTCCCCAATGGAAGTTTTATTTATCGAGGCAAGGAGAAATATATAGATTTTTTTCCGAAATAAAACCTGCCAATGATAAGCACGTAAAACGATTTGAAAGAATAAAAATGGGGACGGAGGGACTTTCATAAAATTACTTTTAATTTGAACCCCCGCCCGAGGCTGTCTTCAAGGGTAAATTTTAGTCATTGCCCTAAGGCTCGTTTTTCCAATTACTGGAGGCCCCTATTCTGCCAGGTTAAACTACGTCCCCATCAATATAAAGAATTGATTGTAGTTATTTAAAGATTTTTGTTTTATTTTACAAAAATTCAACCTTATCCCCTATTCCTGTTTTGCTTATTTTAACAGTATTTTTTTCAAGCTCTATAATATACATTGCCTTGCTTTTTGGAGTGTAGAAAGTGAATGGCCTAAAGTTTTCTTTTATTTCCACGACGATATTTTTTTTATTTAGGAATAAAACATCTATTGGATAGAAAACAAAAAACATATGCAGTGGAATTATTTTTTCTTTTTTGAAAATGAAAATCAATGGCCTGGTTTTTGAAAACATCAAGCCAATAGTCTGGGAGATAATGTTTTTGCATGCTTTTGCATTTTTTGCTATAACTGTTTTTTTTGTCTTGTTTTTTATTTGCATTTTCAATAAAAAAGTTTTAAACAATAAAAATTGATTGTTTTTAAGCAATATATATGCTGGAAAATATAATTTAAGCGAAAGCTTTAAATATGATTTCGTATATTCTAAATTTTAGTGAAAATTTGGGGGTGTAAGACAATATAATTCTAATAACAATGGCTTTATTTATGATAATATTTTTTATAATAAAATCATTAACAACTTAAATATAATAAACAAAACATTTAAATATATGCGGTAAACATTAAATTGTTTAATTATTCAAAAGAGGAGTGCACTAAATGCAAAAAGAGGGTAAGATTGAGTTATTATCTGTTTTAATTGCTTCTATGGTTATATTTATCGTCTATGCTGTGTTTGTTCTTGGTTCAGATGGAATAGATGCAACATTCCCTGAGAATGGAACAAATGCAAGCGCGACTTTTGGACACAGCCCAAGCGGCTTAAATGCCTCTTTTAATGGAACTGCTGCTCAGTTTCATTGTACTGTACAAGCAAATGCAAGCAATTCTATGAATATAACTAATGTTTCTTTGTTTATAAGTGGGGAGCCATTGGCAAGTGATTCAGCGATTAGAAATCAAACACAAAATACAACTGTGGTTGGTCAAAATCCGGCAGCTATAATCTTTAATGTAACACCTGCTTTAGCAGAAGGAATTTATTATTGGTTCTGTGAAGCTACAGACAACAATAGTGCTGGTGCATCCTATAACACAACTCTTAATCGAACATTTACTATTGATACAACTCCTCCAAAAATTACCAATGATAATATTACAAATACTTCAAACAGCCTCATTGGTACTGGCGATAGAGTTTCCTTAACAATAAATGTTTCAGATACATATACTAACGTTGACACAGTAAGGCTGTTTGTAAATCACAGTGGTTCTTCAGATACTGAGGTTAACGTCACTGGCGGTACAAGCGGAGTTGTAACTGGAAATAATACTCAAGTAAACTTATCTTTTGTAATACCTAGCTATTCACTTGGTTCTGTTTTGAACTTTACTTTCCAAGTTAATGATTCTGTAAATAATATTAACATTACTCAAGCTTTAATATTTGCAGTTACAGAAGACAATACTGTTCCAGGACCTATAAACCTAAACACACCTATAGACTTGTTTAACCAGTCAAGTGCGACTGTAGAATTTAACTTTACAGCGTATGATAATAATGATACAAGCCTTATATGCAACGTTAGCATTTATGATTCAGGAGGAGCGATAATCAAAAATATTTCAAATATTGAAGCAGCAAATAATACTCCTCAAACTAATAGCACATCATTATCAAACGGCTTATATAGTTGGAATGTAACTTGTGTAGATAGCCCACTTAACGAAAATGTTTCTGCGACAAGGCAATTTACAGTTGACCAGTTACCGCCTGTTGTCAGCTATTTTAATATTACTAACTCATCAACATTTAATGTAACCGGAGGGGGCAATAGCGCCATAGAATTAGGTACAGGAGAAGGTGTGTCAAGGGCACAAGGTGTAACATTATATGCATTCGCTAACTTTACTGATAATTTGACGCAGGTATTGCAGGGAGCATTGCAGGCTTATAATGAGAGCAATTCAAGTTGGGTAACTGTAAGTCAATCTCCTTCAAATTATAGAGCATCTCGCAATTCAAGCTGGATTAACCTATCTTTTACTCCACCAACTGGGCATAATATATATGAAGGTGATAATGTGTCGTTTAGGGTTGTGGCTAATGATACAGTAGGCAATATAAATACTACTTTAACAATTCAAAACATTACAATCCAGATTAATGATACTACAAAGCCGACTTTAAGCGTTACTCTTGGACAGAGGGATGTAAATGGCACAAATACAACAGATACAACACCTACAATAGTGTGGAATGTTACTGAGGGAAATAATATTAATTATCTTGCGATGCAAGTTGATGGTAGTGCTAATGATAATTGTAATTTAAGGAAAAATTTCACAACAATTGCAACGGCTAATGCTAATAAGAATGGTGGCTTAACTGTATTAGATACTGGTGGTTGTTCAGCTTTAACTAATGGAACCCATACTGTTAGATTAACAACAGAAGATTCATGGGGTAATTCTGAATTATACATACATAGTTTTGTTGTTCAAACAGGAGAAGGAATGAGTCTTACTGTAGGCGCGATAACTACAAGAAGCGGAGGAGTAACCGGGGGGGCTGCAATTAATCAGTCTAATATAACTCCTTATCATAGACTATCATTTAACGTAACTTTGGATGGAGGAGTAAGCACATTAAAGAACATGACATGGACATCATCCTGTGATACATCCACAAACATTTATACAAATGCTACTGAAACTTCTCCATTTAATTTCAGTGGCTGCAAAGGTACAGAAGCAAACCAAACAGTAACTGTTACTGCGTATGATCATGTAGACAATTCAATTACTAAACAATTCCAGTTTGCAGTTGATGATTATGCGCCAACCTTAACTGTTCATAGCCCTGTTGATGGAGCAAGGTATTCAGACCTTACACAGATAAATATTTCTGCATTTGATAGTATGAGCAGAATTGATAGTGCTGGGTTTTACTTGGATGGCAGCAATACTCTAAACAGTAGTCTAAATGGAACTGCAATTGGTGCATTTTTAGCAACATACCAAGGAGAAAATGTCTCTTTTATAAGTGTGAATGCCAACTTTACTCCTGGAACCCATACAATTAAAATATGGGCTAATGATACATTAGGAAATGAAAGAAACAGCAGTGTAATAACATTTGTTCAGACTGGGCCAATAAAAGCTGGCGAAATAAATAATAGCATTGCTAGTTATTTAAGGACACTGAATAGTGTTCCAGTAAATGTTACTATTAGAAAAAAGGATGTTGGAGGAGGTTACGGACTAGCAAATACAACAGATATTGACAATACTTTTGAAATATTTATAAATCTAAATTCATCTACTGATTTAGACAGCATTAATGTAACAATAACAGAACTGAATGGCTCTGCTGCTAATTGGGATAAGATAAACTTCTCTATTTTAATAGATGATGCTGGGATTATTGCAGGAATTGAGAATAACATTACAGCTGACCTCTTTGATTTTGTATACTTTAATTCAAGCTTAGATGAATTTATTAATGATACAAATAGTTATTTCGGCAAGGTTCTATTGCCATTTAACATATCTGGAGCTAATCGCCTAGCACAAGAAATATGGTGGTTCTCAAATTCAGATGACTTAACTGACAGGACTAATGTAAGTAAATGTACTGCTGACTTTAGTCGAACAACAACAACTCCATGCTGGAATAATACTGGTGGTGGCAAAACATTAGTATTCGTGCCTCACTTCTCTGCTGTTGGTGGTGGTAATGATTCAAGAGCGCCAACTGTAGCAATAAATGCCCCAGTAACACCACAAGGAGTAAGTGGGTTTGTTCCGAATGTGACTGTAAGCTCTGATGCTACAAGTTGTAAATACATACTGAACTTGACAGATACAACTAAAAGCTCAGCTACAAGCAATGTATCAAGTGCAGCAACTCCTATTACATTAGGAAATGATAAGGTTTGTACTTGGGACGAGGTTAGGTTTAAGGATGGTGCTTATAATATAACTTATAATGTAACAGATGCATCAGGCAATATTAATGAAACAAACATGACTTTTGAAATGTCAGATGGCACAGCATCAAACACTCCTGGACCAACTGCAAGCAGTGTAAGCTCAAGCGGAGCAACTATTACTGTAAGCAATGTTAATGAATCAGTGAATGCAACTGTAATTCCAACTAATGGAAGTTCATTTACAAATGGGATGCAAACAGACTTCAGCCAATCGCAGTCTGTGACTTTAACTGGTTTAAGTTCCGGCACAACATATTATTACAATATTAGTTTATATGACTTTAATGGTATTCTTGCTAAGAATGGTACATTCCAATTCACAACAAGCCCTGCAGCTGATGAAGATGAAGAAGAAGAAGAATCAGCAGCAGGAACTGGTACGGGTGGCGGAGGAGCTGCAGCAGTAAGCACGGTTTCAGATTCAAAAGCACAGGTCTGGAATTCAGTACCTGCTGGCTCATCTTTCAGCTTAGATGTTGATAAGTCAACAGTAGGAATAACCAAAGTTACTGTTGATAATATTAAATCCGAGTTGAGCGATGTAGAAATCGAGGTTCAAGCCTTAACTAAAAAGCCGGTTTCAGCAGCTGCAGCTGCAAAAGTATTCCAGTATTTAAGAATCAATAAGAAGAATATTGTGGATAGTGATGCAGAAACCTTAAAAATAAGCTTCAGAGTTACAAAATCATGGCTTGATGACAGTAATCTTGCATCCAATGATATCTCTTTATACAGGTATAATGATAACAAGTGGAACAGGCTTGCTGTAAAGGTCACTGGAACTGACGATACATATGTCAATTACGAAGCAGAGACACCTGGATTCAGCTACTTTGCAATTGGAAGTAAGACTGCTGCAAGTGCAGAATTACAGGCCATACTTGATATGATTGACAGCTTCTATGCAACAGGAAGCCCGTCATTGATTGAAATACTCGATGCAATAGACGCTTATTATTCAGCAGGTGGTGCATAAAAATGAAAAAATTAATTGTATTGTTAGTTATGTCATTATTGGCTTTAAGCGCAGTTTTTGCAGCAAGTGTTGGTAGAGATATGCCTGCAAGAGTTGATCCAGGTGCAGAGGTCAGCATAACATTGACCCTTAATGGCGCACCAGCAGGAGAAGGTGTAGCTATTGAAGATACCATTCCAAATACAATCAGCCTAAAATCATGGGAAATCTCTGGCTCTGAAGAAGCAAAAGATGATGTAAGCTATGCAACTAAGGCAAGCCAAAAAGAGGGCTTTGACAGGCATAGCTGGGCATTTACTGCAAGTTCAGGATCACCAAGCATAACCTATAAGATTGATGCGCCTAGTGCTGAAGGAAGCCATGAATTTGAAACAAGGTGGATTACTAGCGAAGGCTTTAGTAAAAGTTCTGCAACTTTAAATGTCAGGACAGTAACCTGCGGAGATGGCATCTGTGAAGAAAATGAGAATAGCGATAATTGTGAAGCTGATTGTCCAAGAGCAGAAGCTCCTGCACCAACACCAGTAGAAGAGCCAAAACCAGTAGAAGCGCCAGGAAAATCTCCAACAGCATGGATTATAGCAGCAATAGTTGTGATAATAGGAATTGCGCTGATAGTGATGTATCAGAAGAAGAAACAGCAGGTTTAAATTTTTCTTTTCTTTAGGTTTATTTTTTTATTTATCTTAAATAGGGATTGAACTAGTAAAATAAAAATTTAGAATAATTATGGAACTTGATGTTTAAATTGCTTTATTATTCACTGTTTCTGGCCCAATAAAAGCCGAATAAGCCATGATTATCGTATATAATTGATAGTTTATGATAATTTCCAAAATAAGAACTATAGAAAAAATAAAAGAGTTTTATTCAACTCTTCCTGTTATTGAACCTTGCACTTTATGCGATAATCCTGAGTCTGCATTTGTGTAGGATACATTAACGTCGGCGCTGAATTTTGAGCCTGCTGTATTGGTGCAAGATCCAGATGTGAATGTTGATTGCGCGCCGTTTGATAAGCCTGCGCTTGCAGATGTTCCACAACCGGCTACTGCAACAGTAACTGAAGTTGCATCAAATCCAAGGCCATTCCTCAACACTACATCTACTGTGGCTGTTCCTACTTTAAAATCCATACACACAATTCCTGCAGGTAATGTACATTTGCTTGGCAGAAACTTATCCGGGCTTAAAACACCGAAATATGCTAATGCACCAATAGCAACTAAAACTACTAAAATTGCCCAACCATAGGTCATTAAGAATTCCATGGCTGCTTGAGATTTTTTAAACATTTTACTCATATTGCTTTTTTAATAATTTTAATTTTTATTCTATCTTTGTATTTATTACACCATATGCGGTTTTAGTAAGATTAGTACGCTTTTCTGTGTATTTTATAGTAACATCACCCTTAAATGTTTCTTTTACATCTCCATTAGTGCATCCGGTTACAACAAAAGTGTTTTCGTCTTCACTTGTCATGGATGTACTGAAAGCAGTAGTACAGCCACCTATCTGGATGGTGTCTATAACTACACTCCTCCCATATCCATTTGAAAATACTATTGTTGATTGAGTAGATTCAACTTTACTGCTTATGCATGTGAAGCCTGTCTCAATTAGACATTTCTCAGGCAGAAATTTTTCAGGGCTTAAAACACCGAAATATGCTAATGCTGCGATAGCAGCAAGAACGACTAAAATTGCCCAACCATAGGTCATTAAGAATTCCATGGCTGCTTGAGATTTTTTATGCCTGATTGGATTAAGTTCCATTATTCACACCTCTTATTTTTATTATAATCTAGTATTTTAGTTCTAATTCTATTAATCAATGAAAATTAATACAATAGCTAGTATTTAAATGTTATGTTTTTGTATACTGATATACAGTTATAGTGTAATATATATATTATAGTCCATACTTAGTAGTGATTTTTGGGCAATTAAATGATAGTGTAACTCTTGATAATTAAAAAAAGTTTCCTAATAATTTTCCCAAAACCACATCTGCAATCAAAAATAGTGTTACTGATGTTATTATGAATATTGGTATGTACTTTAATCCAGATTTTGCATTGCCTTTTTTTATTGTGGCAATGATTACTGCTGAGAAAAATGAGGTAACTATTAAAGATACCATTGCAAATATTTTGAAATCACTATATTCTATACCGCTGCCTGAAAAAGACAATCCAAATCCAGCGCCTGAAGCACCATCACCCAACACTGATCCAAAACTGCCTATAACCTGTATCAAAGTGCCTGAAAGCGCAAAGAGAACAGGGGCTGCAGCTATTGCGGCAAAGGTTATGAATATAACATAAGTTGTTACATTTGCTGCCATTTCGCGCTTCATTATCTTGGTTTCCTGTATGTTTAGCGCAATTTTATTCAACAAGTCTCCAATTTCACCTCCTGCTTCTATTCCTTCTATTAGCAAGCTAATGGACCTTTTCAACAAAACAGAACCGTATTTGTCAGCAAACTTTTGCAATGCAGCCTTTAAGTCTTCTCCTCCCATTGTTTCCTTTGCCACTATCTCTATTTCTTTTGCTAAAACTCCAAATCTAGGTCTAACAGCATACCATAATGCACGATCTATTGTCATGCCTGCCTTGATATTGGATGCTGTTAACTGCAGGTAATCTGGAAGAACATCTTCAATGCCAATTTTTCTTTTGAAAATCTTTAAATCAATAACAAGATAAAACAGAACCCATAATACAAAAAGCAGCATAATGAAAACAAAAATCCATAAGGCGGCTATAGATAGTAATATTGTCGGCCATGTAATCCCAAAGGTAGTAGAAAAATGATATATCAGGAAAGCTGAGATAATTAAATTTATGAAAACACATATGTTGAAAAGTTTTTTTGACACTAATTCCGGAGCAATGCTTAAACCTGCCTTTTCAACATAAAGTATTAAGTTATGCCTTCTTTTCTGCACACTTGCTCTTTTTTTTTCCTGTTTTTTTATTTCCTTCTTGAAGTGCTCAATTTTTCCTTCTTTTTTATGCTTCTTTTTGAAAAAAGGAAAAATATTAAATTTAGGCTTGGGTTTATCTGCCTGATTTGCAGTTTCTTCCTGTTTTTTCTTCAGAAATTCCTTAAGGCTAGGCATATGTAGTTTAGGCATTTTCAAAATTCAATTGCTGGTCGTGAGAATTTTATTACGGAAAGAAACATAAACTGAACAAAACCCAGTAAGAATGCTATAAATATAAGTGCGGTCAGGCCAATCTCAAATTTTACAAATGAGGAGAAGACAACTATCATCGTTACACCTAAAGACGGCAGGATAACAGCTATTATCATGTAAAACATTGCCAATGGGTTTAATTTTTTGCTGTACTTGTCTACTTCTATTGTCTGTTCCCTTGCAATCTGCTCAAGAACTGATATAAGAGATTGAGCAACATCGGAGCCTGTTCTTATGGAGTTAAGGATCTGCCATAATATCCTCCTGAAATTATCTGAAGGAATATACTCTACTGCTTCTGTCAATGCATCATGCATGCTTGTGCCTAAATCCACTTTGTTGTTTATTTCCTTGAAATACTGGCCAATGACCTCATAATTTTTGGATATGTTGGCAAAGGCATTGTATAATGGGACTCCTGATTCAAGCTCTATTACCAGATATCTGCCTGCAAATACAATTTCCTTGCTTATCTCTTTCTCTTTTTTTGATATTTTAACGTCGGGAAATCTCAGCAGATAGCTAAAAAGCATAAAAAAGATGATTGGAATGAATATGACCATTATGCCCCTAAGCACATCAAATTTTGCAAGTATCAATACAAAAAAAAATGCAATCCCTGTTGTCATATAAAAAGCAGACAAAAAAGTTCTCTTGACAAACTCTTCAGGCTTGTAATTCATGCCTGCTTTCTTGAGCTTAAACCTCAGCTTTGGAAAGCTTTTTGCTATTATTTGGAATAAGATATTTCTCATTTTCTAATTAAAGGCTTATTTTTTTTGACAAAACGCATTAGGTAATCGGGCTGCGTGTAGTATTCTGCCATTACTTTTCCTACAGTATCCACTGTGTTTATGTTTTGCTTGACCAGCCACTTAAGAACCGATTCTTTTTCTTTTAATGACTTTACCATTTCCTTTTTTGAAAATCCTGTAAAGGTCTCAATTGTATTAAACAAAGATTTTGACCTGTTTATCTTATTTAATTTTCCTGACTTTATGTCTAATTGTATCAAAGTGTTTGTTTCGGAATTAGGCAAAATTTCAGATATCTGGAATGTCTTTCTAATTCCACTTCGCCTGTTACGGTACTGGACGATGATCATAGAGATGGCTGGCAGCATTGTTTTTGGTATCTCGATCGGGGGGTTTGTAAGCCTGGTTATTGTTTCATTAGTGTCATTAGCGTGCAGAGTGGCATATACGGAATGGCCTGTATGAATTGCTTCAAAAAGAACTTCTGCCTCTCTTTTTCTTCTTATCTCACCAAATATTATGCGGTCAGGCCTCATTCTTAATGAGTTTACAAGCAAATCAAGCATTGAAATTTCTCCCTTGCCTTCGGGGTTTGGAAGCCTTGTTATCATAGGGATCCAGTGCAGAAATTTAGGAAGTTGAATCTCTCGGGTATCTTCTATGCTTATTATTCTTTGGTTCGGGGGAAAGAAATTTGCGACAACATTCAGCATAGAGGTTTTCCCGGTAGCTGTTCCTCCTGCTATCAATGCAGCCAATTCATACTGGACGCCTAGCCATATCAAGGCTGCTGATCCTGTGGATATTGTCTCTGATTTTATGAAATCTGTTATTGTCCATGGCTTTGCGGCAAACTTTCTTAGGGTGATTGTATTGCCTCTTACAGATATCGGCTCTAAAGTAGCATTCACCCTATCTCCCCTTGCAAGGTGAGCATCCATTAAAGGCTCAAGCACTGTTATCTGCCTTCCGACCCTTCTTCCTATCATGGCAGCGTAATGCCTGATCTGCTCTTCATTGGGCAGAGTTATGGATGTTTTCAGCCATCCATGCTTTATATGATAAACCCAGACCGGGTCCTGGGCACAGTTTATTGCAACCTCCTCAAGGTCATTATCATCCATAAGAATCTCAATTGAGCCCATGCCCAGGCTTTTCTGTATTAAATATGACTTTAGGAAATTAATCACCTTTTCATTTGCGTCGGGAAAATGCTTATTGAGCAGGGTCCCTATAGCCTGGCTGAATTTTTTTTCTATGATTCCTGTATCTTTCATGCTTAATATGTCTACCATTCCCAAACTTACCTGTGCAGTGAGTTCTTCCCTTATTTTCTCCAGAACAATCTCTGTGTTTTTGCTTATGCCTGCTATAGAAACATCATATATCGGGACAAATTCCCCTTTTTTTGCGTATATCTTTATTGTTATTGGTATATTTCCGGAATCAAAACTATAAGTAGAAATGATTTTGATGCCATGAGGAGTTTTCTTATTAGTTGATTGGGATTTATGTGAATGTGAGGTATGATGCTTTTTACTACTTATTTTATGCCTTGATTTTCTTTTCAAGATACCACCTCTTTTTTTTATTTATGTGATAATAATTTAAATATAATTGGTTTGATTTTGAAATTAATATTTTTTATTGTTATTTTTTTATTTTCCTTGTTAGCAACAATTTTACCCGCCCACATCGGCGACTATCTATTTCGCTGTAGTTGCTTAATATTATTTTATTTTTTATTTAAAAAATGTATTTAATTTCTTTACTTCTTTTTCAAAAAATTTCTTTTTGGTGTCAACTTCCTTGAATTTTTTTTCTATATTGACTATCTGGTCCCCTATGTTTGCGCTTTTTGAGCTTAGCTCAAATGATTTTGCTTTTCTTATCAAAGCGATTAATTCCTTTTGCAGCACATTCCTGTCCTTGTTCATCCTTTCAATAAGGTTCATGATACCCATCCTTTTTTTGAAAAGCTCCTTTATTTTCTTAGATGCTTTTTTTACGCCTTTCAGCTTTTTTTCTTTCCCTGCTATCTTCTCTATCACTCTATTCTGCAATTCCTTTATCTTTTTTGTCTGCTCTTTGCTCTCTGCTATCAAATGCTCTATTACTCCTTTTTCAGTCTCAACCCTTATTTTCATGGTTTTTGCCATAATATCGAGCTTTTGGATATGGCTTTCAGAGATTTGGACATTTTCCTCTTCTTGCTTGACTCTGGATTCCACTTGCTCTATAATGGCCTTAAGCTTATTAATCCTGCTTTTGATAATTTTCTCGCTTTCTTCAAGTGAATGCACTTCATTCTTTTCGCTATCCAAATCATGCTCTTCTTTTTTGATTTCTGACAGTATATACTGGTATTTTTTTCTCTCCCTTAAAACCCGTCTTGTCATCTCTTCAATTTTATACATTGCACTGGTTCTTTGATTCTCAATCTGCTTATCCATGCCTATTTTCAATTGCTCATACTTATCGAGCTCTTCAAGTTCATTCTTAACGCTTCCCATATCAAATCCAAGCTCTTTTTTGATTTTGTCAAACTCATCCTTTATTTGTTTCAGCTTTTCAGCTTCCTTATCAAGAAAGATTAGTGAAATCTCTGCTTTTCTTACAAAAATGTCTTTTTTGCCGGAAAATTCCTTTGCCTTTTCCTGCACATCTTTTTTTACGAGCTTTCTTGCGATTAAAAACGGCTTTGTAAACTTGTATTCAATATTTATGATGCCCTCTTCTTCAAGAAAATCCGCCCATTCCATGACGACTGTCGAGCTTACACCAAGCTCCTTCGCAGCATCGTAAGAAGCAATTTTTCCTTTTGCGTTGATTAAACTAACCAGCTTATCAACACCAGTTTCTATAACGGAGTTCGTTAATCCCATTTTAATAATTTATTAGATAATTGATTTAAAAATGTTTCTATCAAAATGTGTGTATCTATCAAAGTTCATTCTGCAATTTTTTACTCCCAAACTCTAACCTCTACAATAGCAGGGCCCCATAAGCTGGGAACCTTTGATATTGTTAAAGTCTCTATATTGAAGTTTCCCTCGCTTATTTTTAAATCTAAAAGCCCATCTTTATCAACATCAAGATTCTCAAATAAATTATAAATTACTATATCCATCGCATCGTCTTGCTCATAAGTTGCATTTTCATAATAACAAATATCATTTTTACTGTAAGTAGTTGGTATTGTTATTGAATCGGTAGTGCTATCTTCATATCTTACATTCCAGTTGCATCCTTCTGACTTTGCAACAACTGCAGAAAAGTCTGAAAATGCATTTATCAGTAAAGTGTAAATTGCCCTGTCGTCTAAAGAGCCTCCAGTATTGTTAGTTGGAGAAATTCCAGTACTTATTATTAAGTTATTAGTCCCAGTATTTAAATTTTCAACTGGAATATTAACAATATAAGGATCTCCCAAAACACTATAATCATCATTATAGTCAGTCAACTTATAAACTTGAATAGTATTAACAACAAAGTTATCTGTCCATTTATCTCCAGAATAAGAAGTTACTTTTGCATCAAATATAGTGGTTTCTTCTGGAATAGTTAATATTCCTGTAGTAATATTATTTCCAAATCTATCTGTCTCAAAACTTAATGGTATTTTGCCGAATACTAAACTAGAGACTTCAGAATAATTGAGTTGTATATATGAAGTAGGGTTAAGATGCGATGTAAGAGTTACAGAAGGTTGTTGTGTTTCATAAGTTAATTCAATAATCTCCCCAGCAATTTCTTTGTAAACTTCTTCAAGTTCAGATGTGTCTGTAGCATCATTATAAGTTCCACCTCCGCATGCCATATCTTGCAATGCTGATGCATCAATATCGGCTCCAAAACCTATAGTAAAAACACTTATTCCCTGGCCACATGCATCTTGTGCTGCCTGAATTGCATCTTGTTTTGCATTTCCAGTTCCTTGCTCTGCGCATATGACATTCGCTTCTCCATCACTCATTACAACTAAACTTTTGTTTCTTGCAACACTACTCTGCTCGTTTAATATCTCTACTGCCTTATTTATGCCACAACAAGTACAAGTACCCCACCATGTTTCTGTAGTGTCTATCACATTTTTCATTGTAATTAAATCTGTTGTTAAATCATTAGTTCTGGCAATGCTATCAGGAAAAGGAACAATGCAATTTGGAGGTTGCCAATTCCAACCACAATCACTAGGATGTTCACAAACATAACAAAAGTTCCCAAACCAGAAATGACAACCCCCATCATCCTTTGTATACTCTACTAAACCAATTTTATTTCCACTTATATTCAATATTATGTCTGCAAAAATATTGCTAGCATCTTTATACACATCAACTTTTCTCTCACATGTTATTGTATCAACCCATCTTTCACCTCTAAGATGTAATGTGTCATCCCACCAATCTGTACAAGCAAGAACAGTGCCGCCGCCACTAGTACAGTATTGCATACTTCCGCTAACATCAGTAACAAGCATTACATCAGCATTCCCCTTTGAACTTACATTTACAATTCCAAGTCTTACTGGAAGTGCTTTTTTACTTAAATCAGAATAAGAAATACCGTCTGCTGCAAATATATCAGCTAAAGTTGAGTTGTCAAGAAAAGCAGTAGTTGAGCCATTAGTATTATTATTGTAAACAGTTGTATTTCCAATTTTCATAAATGTGGTATAGTTGCTAAAGAAATCCAAATAGATTTCCATATTTTCCAGATTTCCTGCAGAATATACCGAACCATAATAATTGATAAAACCATTTATACCAGGTAACCAATATCTTTTATTATCATTCTCTAGCGTATCATTAATTTCAGAAGTTGTGTATCTCACCTTTAAAAAACCTCCTGCAATAAACGGATTCAGTCCAGTAAAATTTATTGTAAAAAAGTTTATCCCATTTTCGAAATTTTCATAATAATTTTCATCAATTGAAAACTTATCTGCGAGCATAGCGCCGCCACCAGCAGAGCCCTTTGCATAGCTTCCAGAATCTAAACCATTAATATATAAATCAAAATCCCCTCCCGGTTCAGCCTCTAAAGTGGCGTTGATTATATCAATTACATCATTTGGAAGGACAATCCTTTTTATTAAATTGCCTTCTCCCTCAAATCCTCCAAAATAAGTATATGCATTTGTCGTTTTGCTTTTTATTCCAGTCAATCCAGCCTTGGATGCAAACCCTTCAATTGGTTTGTCCTTTTCTATTCCGCTTATTATCTTTCTGGAGGATATAAGATTCCTTGTTATACTTTTATTTCTTGAATATATCTCATCTCCATCTACATACACTCCAAGCCCAAAGCGTCCAGGTATTAAAGAATCGGTTATGCTCTTAGTAAAGTTTTTTGCCAAATCAATTTGATCTTCTGCCCAAAATTCTCCAATTTGCTCCAAGATTGTGCTGTTTAGCCTAGTTATTTTTCCTTCTTGAATTAAGGTTTTTACATAATCGTTATCCAGCTCACTTACTTTGATGTTTGTAAAAACTCTTACTATATCTTGAGACATAAAGCTTACATGGACTTTAGGAGACTGAGATATATAAGATGTTGATACTAGAATTAAAATAATAAAGAATATACCAGCAGCTAAAATTGAATCTATTGTGAAAAATATTCCTCTTTTTTTATGCATTTTTTTATATAGTTATATTCTGAACTTTGTAAATTTCTAAATGGCCATTATCAAGCTTAAACCATTCTGGTGTGTTATTAATCCTGTAGTTTGATGTGCTTTGAGTGCCAAAATAAATATAATCAACTGCACTTCTGTCCTTTATTGCAAGGCCTTGTTCTTGGAATTCTTCAAGATTAACAAGGCTTTCTATTCCGGTGGATGAATTTGATAATATTCCCTGCAGCCTCATCAAAAAATTAGGAGAGGTGTTTGATTCTATGTAATATGAGTTGTTGATAAATTCCAACAGATTGCTTACATCCCCTTCATCAGTAAAATCTGTTATCGGGCTTTTAGTTATTGCGCTTATCACCCTTCCCTGGCTGTTTAATGTATAAAGAGGATCTTCAAAACTTTCTGTGCTTATTTCTGCTACCATGCTCTTATTTCTTTTCCATGAGGATGTGTTTTTTTCGTCTCTCACTTCAAGGCTTAAGTTAGCATTTACTAGAACAGACCATGCATCTTCCTGGGTTATACTGACGCTGAGTATTGTAAAATTTACAGTGATGCCTACCTTATTGGCCTGTGCTTCTATTTTCTCAGACCAGTCAGTAAAAGTGCTGTCTTTCATAAGACTCAATTCCTCATTATTTAATGTTCCCTGCAATACTAATTCTTCAAAGCTTCCCTCTAAATTTGTGATAAAAGTGCCCTTGTTTGCAATACTCTCTCCCATGCTTAAAAAAGCCCTGAAACCTGCTATAAACAACCCTTTTTCCAAATCCTGCTCAATATCTTTTATGAAATTGTTCACAGTGTTTATTCTCACTCCAACAACATCTGTTTTTTCTTTCATATCATATGACTTGTATGTATTGAATGACATTATTATTATAACGGACAGGGCAATTGCAGCAAATGTAAAAAAAACTCCTTTTTTGTTCATTTTGTTTTATGTTAAAAGTTTAGTTTTTAGGGTTGTGTGAGTCTAAGTGAATCGTGCGAGTTCGCAACAAAGCTCATTCAAAACCCAGTGCTTGTGCTGGACCTTAGATGGCTTCTCGACTTGGCAATTTACGCGCAAGCACTGAGTTTTATACCGACCTTAGTTATTTACTAAGTTATAAGCTAAATATTGCTCCATAAGTAAAACACCATTTTTATTGGCTTTGAATTGTATATCAAAAAACGCTCAAGCTTTATGAAATTTTTATATTGGGTGTTGCCTAAATCTATAGGGTTGCACTTAAAATTGCCCCATTTTTTTATTGCTTCTGTTATCTCTTCCACAAAATTTCCGCTGAAGAAGCTAACATCAAAGTCGCTGAAGTAAAAAACGCTGCCATTGCCATAAGACCATCTTGAAACTGCTATTTTATTGTCATCGTTGAATTTTACAATCTCGGTAAAGTTTTGTGATTCTGATTGATTTTCAACGTAATAAGCCTGGCTGAATATGATGTTTTCCCCTACTGTGAATGATAAAAATTCATCCTCAGAAACTATTGTAGAGTTCCTGTTGCTTATTGACTGCCCGGATTTTTTATAGTATTTTACTCCAGCCATCTCTTTTTCCTGGCTGCTGGTAATTTGTCCAGACATCATCAAAAATCCTCTGTTTGAAGTGTAATCCTCAATTGCTTCCTTATTGTTATCAAAAATTTCGGTTGAGAGGTCAGGATGCTCTATCGCAACAAAGTCGTAATCGTTGATATTATCTATAAAAGTATCGAAATCATTTATAGGGTCATCTTCATTATAAATATCCGCAACTAATGTTTCAATCATAAAATCTTTTAGGAATGAATCAGTGTCATCACTATTATAATATGCGGATCTTGTGTTGAAAGTCAGATTTATTTCCGGCTTGCCTATGCCGCAAACTCCCTCTACATTGAGCACATTGTCGTTTTCATCTGTAAAAAATATAAGATAATCATTTGCTGTGCCAAAAAGCTTTTTAGTCGTATCATAGGAAATTCTGTTAAAATCCACTATTTTTGTGTTATTTATTTTTTGATTGTTGTTTGTGATGCCAATGCTTTGCACTGTGGCATTATTCCAATTGTCCGGAAATCCAGAAAGCAAAACCGAAGAAGAAATTGATTTTCCGTCAGAAATCAAATCATCCATTATAAAAGAATTCTGCTTAGATATGTTTGTTGTATAAGTATAATATGCAATGAGCATAAATGAAAATATAAGCGTGCCAATAACAAAATCTGTAAACCATATCTGCGCTTTTAGCTTATTTTTTTTCATCTTCTATTGCCTGTTTATGTATATTTTACCGGCTTTTCTTTCTATCTTATTGCTGCCTTTTGTGAAGTTTCCTGTGATGTCCGGTATTCTAACAGAAAAAACTGTTTTTGATGAGTTTACTGTTATGACGCTGTTCTGTGTTATTATTGAATAGTCTACTGTATTTTCAAGCTTGTCCGGAAGGGTAAATGTTCTTTCATAGCCGTCTTCGACAGATGCCGCTATGCTTGCTTCTTTCTGCAGTTTTAATGCAAGGTCTTTTAACAAAAAAAATTCTTTTTGGTCCCTAAATTCTTTTACTTCATTGGCTGAGAGCGCTATAAACACCATCACAATCAGAAAACCCAAGCCTGTTAGGATAAGAAATTCCGTAGATGACTGGGATTTAATATAGTTCATTTTACTTGTAAGAAACTTCAACATGGTTAGATATGGCCTTAATTGTTACTGTGTAAGCGCCTTCATTTATCGGCAAAGATCCTGTTATGTTTACAGAAGAGCTTTGGACTATATCTGCTCTTCCAGACCTTGTCTTCATCTTAAAGACGACTTCATTGCCGGATAGGTTTGCCAAGATAATATTGCCGGGTATATTTACTGCTAGTATTGTCTGGGAAGGCTCGCCAAGATAATATACTGATTCTGATGCGTCAACTACCTTCTTCGCGATCTGAAGTATCTGCGCAGAGTTTATTTCCTCGCTGGATTGCTGGGTGAAAGAATGATAAATCACTACCAGGGGTATGGTTATTACTGTAACAAATCCTATGATCACCATGTATTCTACACTTAGCTGGGCCTCTTTTTTTCTTTTTCCCATATTAGGCTATTTCCTCTTTTTAACAAGCTTTTGTATCGCTTTTCCGTCTTCCTTAAAGCCGAATTCCTCGCTTATTTTTGAAACCCTGTATGATGTGATGATAAATCCGAAGTAGGCCTATTGCAGATAAATTCTTGGGGGAATTTAATATTGTCTGGAATCTGGAATAAAAATTCACTTCTTTTTGCTGATAGTCTCAAGCTCTTCTGATTTTTCCAGCTCCAAAAATGCGTTTGCAAGCTGTTTCCCACCAACAACCTGCGGCAATACAACTATTTTTGCCCCTACCTTATGCAGCCTTTCAACTGCATGCTCCTCCTCTGCCTTTGCTGCTAAATCAAGGTTTGGATTAAGCTCAGTTGCTGTCATTATAAGATATATATTTTCAGAATCTTCTCCTAAAGTCCCTATAAGGCCTCTGGCCTTTTCTACTCCTGCCTTTTTTAAGACACAAGGATCTAAAGCATCACCTTGCAAAACAGATTCTCCGCTAGAAACCAAGTTTGTGCATTTATCACTGTCTTTATCTATAACAATATACTTTTGCTTTTTCTCCTTTAATATGCTGCAAACATATTTCCCCAATTTTCCATAACCGCATACAATAGTATGATTTTTTTCTTTTTTCATTCTGACCAGACCTCCTTTAATTCCGCCTAATAATAATGTTGTGTTTCCCTCTATAACGGCGCTTGCTATAGATATTGCAATATAAAACATCAGCCCCATGCCAAAAGCCAATACCACCATTATCAGGACTCTTCCATTAAATGTGAGGGGATTTTCAGGGCTTTCTACAGTTGTCACAACCAAAAAAATAGAATATAATGAATCAAATAAGTTTACCCCCTCTATGAAGCTGAACAAGTATGCCCCTCCAAAGATAAGGATTACAAGAAGAAGCATCCCGAATACAAGATTCTTTATATTAGCATCTGCCATTAACTACCTCTTTTTTAAATGATTTATTATATAGTTATTATTAAAGTTTTTTGTTTATTACTAAGGTTTTGTTGAATCTGAGATTATTGCCAAAGTTAGTGCTTATGCGTAATTTACCAATGTTCCAAAATCATAAACTAAAACTTTTTAAACAATCATTTTTTCCAAAATATTATGCCGGAACCAATTATAATCGGAACAGTTGCCCTAGATTTCATAGAGACGCCTTTTGGCAAAGTCGAAAATGCATTGGGCGGAAGCGCCTGTTATGCATCAATTGCAGCATCATTCTTTTCAAAACCAGGAATAATGTCAATAATAGGAAAGGATTTTCCCAATGAGCATATTGAATTCCTGAAAAGCAGGCAAATAAATATTGATGGAATAACCACCGGAGAAAAAACATTCAAGTGGCAGGGCTTTTATGAGTTTGACATGAATGAAGCCAAAACACTGAAGACAGAGCTTAATTCACTTGAATCCTATTCTGTTGCAGTTCCGGAAAGCTATAAAGATGCAAAATACGTTTTCCTTGCAAACATTGATCCTGAACAGCAGCTTAAAGTAATCAACACATTAAACAACCCGGAACTTATTGTAATGGACACAATGAATTTCTGGATTGACATAAAAAAAGAGCAATTATTGGAAACAATAAAAAAAGCCCACATCCTTATTTTAAATGACGGAGAAGCAAGGCAGCTATTCGGCACTCCTAATCTTGTTAAAGCAGCAAGAATGGCATTAAAACTGGTCTCAAAAGCAGTCATTATAAAAAAAGGCGAGCATGGCGCATTATTGTTTACAGACAGCAAACACTTCAATGCTCCAGGCTACCCATTAGAAAACATAAAAGACCCAACCGGCTGCGGCGACTGCTTTGGAGGCGCATTTACAGGATTCCTGACAAAAACTAATGATGTTAGTGAAGAAAACATGAGAAAAGCCGTAATCTACGGCAGCGTTGTCGCATCATTAAACGCAGAAGGATTTTCAATAGAAAACCTAAAGAAAATCAATATCAAAGACATAGAAAAAAGATACAATGAGTTTAAGGAATTGAGGGATTTCTAGTATTTTTTTTATCTAATTTTTATTCCTAATTTAATTAATTTTATTTTATTATTGACATTTTTTATTGTGTCATCAAACCTCTTCCTTGATATTGGCAGTAACAATCATAGTTAATGTAGACTGAATCTGCCTGTCTTTCCTGAACTTTATGATATAATCATTAAACTCCTCAACATTTTTGAATTTTAATTTGAGCATCAGGTCATATTCTCCTGTAATTCCAAATACCTCTCTGACATGCTTATTGTTGATTATATTATCTCCAAGAATTGTAGCAGGCTTTGTCTTGATCCACATAATAACAATAAAATTCTCCCCAATGGCTTTATTGTCTAATTTCAGAGTAAACTTTTCAATGACCCCTTGTTTCCTTAACGCTTTAATTCTTTGATGCACTGTGCTTGGCCTAATCCCGGTTTTTTTTGCAATATCCCTTATAGGAAGCCTTGCGTCCTCTTTCAGGACTGAAACAATTCGCAGGTCTTTTTTATCTAATCTAAACTCCATACAATTATAATGTCCAAATTATATATAAATATTTCGTTATTTGTCCAGCTTTTATTAATTTTTACGGACAAAATTTAGGTTTTAATTGGAAATCTATATAAATTTGAACTCATTACCTTGACTTAAGTAATTCAAAAAAATAAAACTAAATAGGTGATTCTAATGGAAAAAACAGAAAATTACTGGATTAAAGATATAAAATTGGCAGAATTTGGAAGAAAAGAAATTGAGATAGCGGAAAAAGAGATGCCCGGATTGATGGCAACAAGGGAAAAGTATGCCAGCAAAAGTCCATTAAAAGGAGCAAGGATTATGGGCAGCTTGCACATGACAGTCCAGACAGCAGTTTTAATAGAAACTTTAACAGCATTGGGAGCAGAAGTAAGATGGGCTTCCTGCAATATTTTCTCAACTCAGGATCATGCTGCAGCAGCAATTGCAAAAGCAGGAATTCCTGTTTTTGCGTGGAAAGGAGAAAAACTAAAAGAATATTGGGAGTGCACAGAAAAAGCCCTTGATTTTGGAGACTGGAAAGGCCCTAATTTGATTGTGGATGACGGAGGAGACGCAACCTTAATGATTCACAAAGGAGTAGAAATAGAAAAAAATCCAGAAATTTTAGAAAAAGATTACAGCAGTGAAGGTGAAGATTTTAAAGAACTAATCAACGTTTTAAAAAAACTTTATGAAAAAAAGAAAGATGTATGGACAAATGTATCAAAGGAAATAAAAGGAGTTTCGGAAGAGACAACAACCGGAGTGCATAGGCTTTATGAAATGATGAAAAACAAAAAGCTTTTGTTCCCTGCAATTAATGTAAACGATTCAGTTACAAAATCAAAATTTGACAATATCTATGGCTGCAGGCATTCTTTAGTCGATGGAATAAAAAGGGCAATGGATGTCTTGATATCTGGAAAGACAGCAATGATTTGCGGCTATGGTGATGTTGGAAAAGGTTCAGCAGAATCATTGAGCAATGAAAAAGCACGGGTGATGGTTTCCGAAATTGACCCAATTTGCGCCTTGCAGGCAAGCATGACCGGCTATAAAGTCACAACTGTAGAAGATGCCCTGCCTCACGCTGATATCTATGTCACAACAACAGGCAACAAGGATATAATAACAGTAGAGCACATGAAAAAAATGAAAGACCAGGCAATAGTCTGCAATATAGGCCATTTTGATAATGAAATACAGGTAGCAGAACTTGATAAACTGCCAGGAATTAAAAAAGAGCAGATTAAAGGCAATGAATGCCCTGTAGACAGGTATACTTTTGAAGATGGGCACAGCATTTATGTTCTTGCAGCAGGACGTTTGATAAACTTATCATGTGCAACCGGGCATCCAAGCTTTGTTATGTCAAACTCTTTCACAAACCAGGCACTAGCTCAGATTAAATTATGGGCAGAAAGCCTTGAAATTGGTGTTTATATCCTGCCAAAAGAATTGGATGAGGAAGTTGCAAGATTACATCTTGATAAGCTGGGAGTTAAATTAACTAAGCTGACTAAAGAACAGGCTGATTATATCAATGTAAAGGTTGAGGGCCCCTACAAGTCGGAGCATTATCGTTATTAGTTTATATATTTCTTTTTTATATTTCTTTTTTATAATTATTTAATCAGAAATAAGCATTTAAGTTTATATTTGGCTCATAAATATCCTTAGAATTAACACTGTTTTTATTTAAAATATTGCCCAAGTTGTGGGAGGAAAGCAGCTTGCAAATGCATTCCTGGAGTTAGAGAAATCAGAAGAGCTTGAGACTATCAGCAAAAAGAAGTGAATTTTTATTCCAGATTCCAGACAATATTAAATTCCCCCAAGAATTTATCTGCAATAGCTTTATTGTGGATTATTATTATATTTTCATCATTCCTGAAGTTTCCGCTTCCTGTTGGGTTAAAGCTTCCTGTTAATACAATTTTCCTGTCTATTATGAATGCCTTGTGGTGCATGTTTCTTTTGTTTTTGTCTTTTTTTACATCCAGGCCAAAATCTTTTAATCTTTGATATTGGGAGTACTTGCTTCCGGCCTGCGTTGTTTCAAAAATTCCTTTTATATCTACATTTTTGAATAAGATTGCATCTGCAATGTCCTCATCTGTAAAGGAGAATGTCATGAAGTAAATGCTTTCTTGTGCATCGCTTAAAGCATCTATTGTATGCTGTTTGCAGCCATCTTCTGGGCATAATAGCCATTTTACTATTATCTTTGTTTAACATAGATATATATAAAAAAATGTTTTGAGGTAATGAAAATGAAAGTTGGATATAAAAGATATAAGGATATGGATCATAGGTATAAGGCATTTATTGACGACAGTATGCTATCAGAAGTTTCAAAAGAGATATTACGGGAATGGGCTAATGAAAGAAGGGCTAATAATTTTAGGGATAATAATAATCTGGGTTTGATAGGACAGGGGTTTGATGTTTCTAAAATGAAGAAGAAGAACGCAATTATTGATTTATATATAGATAATGAAATTGCATTAGAGTTAAAAATTGCTGAAAGTATTGGAGTTCTTGATAGATGTTCAGGTCAAATCGAAAGGTATGTAGATTGTTTTGATAAACTAGCAGTATTAATTCTTGATGTCGGGAAGATAAAAGACCTTAAAATTTTTATTGATAGATTTAAGAAAAAAGGGGCAAAAGTATTTGTGATTAAAGGAACAATTAACAGAAGAAGTAGAACAATTCAAGTATTAAGGGGGTAAAGTTTTTAAATACTAATTCTAAAGATATGTTAAAAAGATGAAATGATAATTTAGTTTGTAGAAATTAGTATTATTTGAAATAATTAGTCTTTTTTAAATCTCTCAATACTTTTTTCCACAAATTTTTTCAATTTTTGTCTTTTTTCTAAAACCTCTTCAGAATTATCAATATCTGAACGAAAAGGATAAAAACTTTTTTTAAAATTTATATTTGGGTCATCGAACCATTCTGGATTATTAACATATGTTTTAAAAAGTTCACCATAAAGCTCAAATATATTTTTTTTAGAATAGTCGCTAGGAACCAAATTATCACTAATAATTAATGGATTATCCTCACCTTTTTCTCTTTCAACAACATTTATCCTGCCACCGATTGAATTAACTAAATCACCATATTCATTCATAAATTGATGATTTTCTTGAAAATCATTTATTTTTTCACTATAATAAAAAGAATCACCATAATCTTCTAAAGTGATAATATTATGAATGACATGTCCCACCTCATGCGAGGGTACTTCTAAAGTATCAATGCTATTTTCTAGTAATTTTTGATCATATTGAATCAAAGCAACATTATTTTCTGGAGGATTGTTAATATCTGTAATATCTGGAGCAAATCGTATTAAAAAAGGCGTACTCACCCATACATCTGCTAGAGTACTACTTTTGATATATTTTAAATCTCCTTCCAAATAAGTTAATGGATATCCATTAAAATTAATTTTTTTTGGATCTAAATTAATTTCATTACTCATTTTATTAAAACTTTCCCCTATGGAATTTAGCGAATTAATTGAATAATAGCCTAAAAGTTGTATGTTATATTCATCATGAAGGCTTTTTCTTAAATTGTTCATATCTTCATATTCATTTATTTCCAATTGTCTAAAGGCATGGTTTTCATCAAAAGCATAAACATTATTGGGAGATTCTTCTGTAATCAGAAACATTGAAACTGAATCGGTTTTTGGTAAAAGGGCGGGGTCGTCCGGCATTATTTTATCAATATAACCTCTTACATTGTATTTTGCAATTTCGGAATCTTCATATTCTAAAACTGGTTTTTCATTTTCAGAAAAAGTAATTTCTTCAGATTTTAAATATCTTTTAATTGTTTCATCTAAAATTAGTTTTTTCCTAATTACTTTATTATCAACAGATATTATATTATCATTATTCTCTATCTCAATATATCCGGTCGATTTAACTACTGCAGGTAGAAATTCATTTTTTGGATTGACCTCAATATACCCATTTTTTTCACTACTCCCAATATCAATTTTTAAAAAATCATTCTGGGGTTGAAACATAACAAATTTCTCTCCATTTCTTAAGCTCAAAAAATTATTACTGTTAAAAGTATCAAAAAAATGATTAGCTGCACGAGAAAATTTAGATGTTCTTATCTGAACTCCTTTTCCACCAGCTTTAAGCTTATCTTTAATATAGACATAATTTCCAGAACAAGGCTCAGTTGCACATATCTCAACATCATTTTTTTCAGCAACTACATCCAACCCTTTTAAAGTATATGATAAACCCCAAGGGATTATGACTTTATCATTTTCAATTTTTAAACGTTGATTATCTGAAATTAAATATAAAGTATCCATACTTTTTACGGGGACTCTTTCCTCATATGGCAAATCACTTAAAAGTTTTTCTTCATCAATTCCGTCTTTGGGATAAAATTTAATTTTTCCATACGTATCAATATCAATAGTTCCCTCTTTATATGCCGGATAATTTAAAGTGATTACTTGAGTTTTAGAATTAGATATAACCGTTGTTTTTAAAATTCCATTTTCTACATTTAATTTCCAATTATTATCCGGATCATAATCAAAATATTTAGAATTGTACCTATAGCTCAAATCGATGCCATATTCCCTTTGCAAAGCATATTTAACCTGTATGCTATTGTCAATTTTATTTAAATCTGGAATTTTTTCAATATTCCTCCCTATATCTTTTGAATTTAATTGTTTTCCACCATCATTATCAATTATTTCATTGATAAGTGCATCTGTCTGTCGGTTATTTAAATCCTTAATTCTTTTATTTTTTATCGCTTCTCCAACATCAATTTTATCAACTGGAACATTAGTAATATCTGCATTTTTATTACCATATTCAAAATGTTCCCAATTATCAGTACAGGGATTTTCGGCAGTACCGCACTGAGCATATACAAAATTGATTACCAATAAGAAAACAATGATTAAGCTTGATGATATTATTTTCATTTTTATTCAATTTAAGTATTTTCTTTTAATTTTTCCTTCTCGATATTTAAGCATGCATCGAGTATAGATTCATCCAATACCCCGGATAGGTCTGAGCATGAATAACCAGTATATTTTACTGCAAATGTAAAGTTATACGGCTTGACGAATGTGTTATTATATTCCATTAAATTAAAAACTATAGTTGCGTTAGGTGCGTCAAAAATTGAGATATATAGGCCAGAATCTTCAGAAATTTGAGTTATACAGCTTATACACAAGTTTTTTGAGTCTTGAACAAACAAATCTGTTATTTTCTGGCTTGTTTGAATAATCTTTTTTAATTCAAATTTTCCAATTTTTATGTTAAATTCTTCAATAATTTGTTTATTATTATTTTTAACTAATTCAACAGGATAAATCATTTTTATGGAAATATCTTTTTCATTAATATTAGTATTAATTGCAATTTCTTTAAAATCTATTTGATATCCATAATTTTCCATTATACTTAGATTTTTCAGGCAAGAATTAATGTTATCTTTGATATACAAACTTATTTGTTGTTCAATATAATCTTCATTTGGGTAATTATCTGCATATAAATAAAAATAGTAAGGTATTTCATTGTTGAAAAAATTAAATGTATATTTATTTAGTTTATAATAACCCCCTCGGTTTCCAATTAAAATTAATCCGCTTTCTGCTGTATTTTTTAAGCATGAATCAGTATATGTCCTAATAAAACTATTATCAAATGATTGTGCTATTGATGTTTCAACTTCATTTTCTTCTTCAGAATTATTAACAAATAAAAGAAACCCAACAGCCACGATTAATATAACTCCCAATAGAATAAATATACTTATTTGCCCTTTTTTTAACATAATCCATTATTTTAAATTATTATTTAAATAAATATCGGAATAATAATGTGTTTGGTTTGAAGTATTGAATTGAGTGTAATCACTAAGTCATCGGCTTGTGTTACAGCATTTTACAATAACCCTAGTTGTCCCCTATGGTTACGCCGCTACAGCTACTACTTTAGCCGCCTTCCATATTGTTGTTCCAATGCCAATTGCTTTTGAAACAGCATTCTTCAGGCTCAGATTGAATGCAAGTCTCTTGTAAAGGTAATTATTCAGGTACAAAGTGCTGGCAAAAACAAGAAATATAACAATATATGAGGAGGTTAGTAAAACAGATATAATATTAGTTCCATATAATGTATCAATTAGAACATCATTGTTTCAAGAATTAATAGAGAAGCCCATTATTATTACAGATTGAGGTTTAGGAAGAAGTAAAGTTTTTATACTTCTATATATTCATAGTGTAAAAGATAGTTGTGAAATGCTATTTACTGGGCAGAAATAATTTTCTATAACCAGGTTATCAGAACTTATCTTTTCATATTTTACCTTATCTCCTGCTACATAGATGCCGTTCCATAATTCATTGAATTCGTCTTCATAATTAACAGCAATATATTCTGAATCTATTGTTATGACATTGTTGTTGTTATAAATAGCGCCGTTTGTTGTCGGGTTAAAACTTCCTGTTAATACTTTTTTATTATCGACTATGCAGAACTTATTGTGCATGTACTGCTTTGATTTTGCTACTTTTATTCCCGGCCCTTTAATCTGCTCATCATAGTTATTGTGGTCAATCACTATTTTTACATCGGCCTTTTTGCTTTTTTTTGCAATTGCAGTGATTAGTTCTTTCAGATCGAGATCGTAAAGGGCGCAGTGAACAGAACTTTCTGCATTATCCACTAAATTTTTTATTATAGCAGCACAATTATCCCTGGGGCAGAAATAAGCATTTAAGTTTATATTTGGCTCATAAATATCCTTAGAATTAACACTGTTTTTATTTAAAATATTGCTGCAGCTTATTAAAAATAAGAAGAGAAATAAAATTAAGATATTGCACCTTTTAATTTTTGTTTCCATACTGATTATTTATGTTATTTTTCAGTTATAGGCCAAAAAAAATGCGAAACATTTAAATAGTAGTACTATGATACAGTAACAATACGATAAGACTATTGTTAAGTAATTAACAATAATCTATCACCTCTTTTTCCCTGGCAAGGTTTCGGCTTTGCCGGGGTTTAATAATCATTTATTGATTCTTTTTGGTTTTCTTTTAGTTGTTTTTTTGCTTATCCTTGCAATATTCGCAATTATTATTCCAAGTATAATTCCGGATATTAAAACGACAAAAAGCTTTTTGTCAATTTCTGGAAAATTAATATTCCCATTATAGCTCTTAAAGTATATGTCAAGATTGCTTAATTCCAATGCGTAACCGGAATAAAGCAATGCAGAGAAAGGATCTGAGTTTTTCAGGGAATTTGCATACTCAAAGTAGCTATAACCCAGGATAGGAAAAATGCCTTTTTCAGTTTCTTCTACAAGATTCCTTTCAACAATATTGAGCTTTTGGTCAATTATGCTGTTGATATTATCAGTGCTTACTCCGAAAACGCTTAAGATAGTATCAACATTTGCCTTTGCCTTGCTTGCCTTGAAAAGGCACAGCTCATAGTTATTTTCCTCTAAATCTAGGTAAGCGTATTCAAGCTCTTTTCTTGTATTTGCGAGGTTTTGTGGAAAATAAAGCTGGACATATTGAAGTCGTTCTTCCACTTCTGAAAGCTTAGTCTTGCATGTATTTTTTATTACCTCACTGTTGAGGTCAAATTTTTTCCCTGTATTTGATAAAAATTTAGACCAAGATTCTGCTGAGTTTATTCTTTCGATTGAATATGCTAGGTTATGCAGGCTTGTATTTTTATTTGTAATAGTTTCCAGTGCAAGGTTCAGGAAATCATTTGCTTCTATCAATCGTTCCTTTACAACCATGTATGATTCCAGGTCTGTAATAGTTTTTATTCCCCTGTTTCCTATTTCCGTGTCAAAATTTTTTATTTCTTCTTTTAGCTCTTGAACTTTTTCTGTTATCTCTTTTTCTGTCAAATTTTGAGCTAATAAATCCAGATAATTAAACTCGACATTAGCTCCAAAGCAATAGGATGCTGCGGAATAGTAAGTTCCATCATTAAACGAGTCCTTGCCTTTTTCAGACAGATTGAATGCGTTTTTTTGTATTTGTTCTGTCCTGTTTCCTGCAGCCGGAAAATCTGAGATTTTGTTTTTTAGTTTTGTGCTTCTTGAACATAATTGTATTGCAAGCATCTTCATCGTATCTTTATAATCTGGGCTTATGGTCAAATCCGCTTTTTTTTGCCTGAATCTTTTGCCTGTAAATTCAAATATTGCCTCATCTAAAGTCGAAACTTCAATGATATCCATGTCAAGCTCTTTTCTTATCTCTTCCAGGTCAAAACTTTCGTTTATACTTGGGTTTGTGCTTTTATTTGCAGCATCATTTCCTGTTATGGTTTCCGCTGCAATTAGTTCTCCAAGAGGTATGAGAACTTTTTTTAATCCAATCCTGTCTGCAGCTTCTATCTTTGCTTTTATTCCTCCTACAGGTCCGATTAAGCCGCCAGAATTTATAGTTCCGGTTATTGCTATGTTTTTATCGTAATCAATATCTTTTATCAAAGAGAATGTCAGGACAGAGATTGCTGCTCCTGCAGATGGGCCTGCAATGATTGATGAGCCTGCTGTTATTGTATAAAAGAAATCAAATTTTTCACAATCAGCTTCTGCAAAATCGCATGCTATTTCCTTTGCAAACCTTGTTGAGATTTGAGTGTCTACTTTTGTCAAAGGAAAAGTTTCTAAAAAAACACGGCCGGAGCCCGGCTTGATTTCAAGGAACAAGTCTGCAACTCCACCTTTATAGCCGTTATTTGTTTCAGAAACTGCAAGCAGCTTCATATTACCCCTTTGGGCATTAACTGTAGGAATCAGTAACAGCAATATCAGGAAGATTATTATTTTTTTCATGGACTATGGTAATGGCATCTATTTTTTAATGTTTGTTGTTTTTTGCATAAATATTGATTATAAGAATTCCAAAAATTTATATCCTATTTAACCAGTAAGTTATAAGTTTAATTATTTAAATTTATGTGAATAGAATTATTCAGCTTTCTTTTTATCAAAATCTTCTTTTAACGGGCCTTCACCGAGCTTTTCAGTGTATTTGCATTTTGGATAATTTGAGCAGCCGTAAAACTTGCCATAAATTGATCCTCTTAAAACAATTTTTCCTTTTTTGCATTTTGGGCATTCCTTTTCTACTATGCCTTTTGCAATTTCCTTTGCTTCCTTTCCAATATTTCCTTCAACATGTTTTGAGGTGCATTGTTTGTTTATGCAGAAATCCATTGGCTTTTTTCCTTTTTTAATTGCCAGAACTTTTGGATAGCCGCATGTTTCGCATATTTTTCCTGCGGGCTTGATCAATGCATTTGAGGGCAAAGAAAAAGTTGTTTTGCATTTGGGGTATTGGTTGCAGGCACAAAACCTCCCATACTTGCCGCTTCTTATCTGCAAGTCTCCTGATTTGCAAACAGGGCATTTTCCCAAAGTGCTTAAAGCGTCCCTTGTCTCAATGGTTGCATCTAAAAGCGATTTTCCAATTTCTTTTTCATGTTTCTTAAAGTCTTCCATTATGTTTTTTATTTCTCCCTTGGCTTCATCCAAAACATTCTTGCTTTTTATCTTGCCTTCTCTTATTTCTTCCATCCCCTCTTCAAAATGCTTGGTTAATTCTTCATCGATAATCTTAGGGCAGTGCTTTTCTAAAGTTTCTATAGTCCTTATTCCCAGATTTGTGGCTTCAATTGCTTTTCCATCTACATAGCCCCTTTGAAATAAAGTATCTATTATGGATGCTCTTGTGCTTTTTGTCCCTAAATTTTTTGATTCAAGCATCTTGATAATAGAGGCAGGAGTGTAGCGCTTTGGCGGCTGTGTTTCCTTGCTGTGCATTATTATTTTTTTGACATCAACAATATCCTTTTCCTTTACCTGAGGCAGCTCTTCCTCCTCAAGCTTAACATATGGCTCATAAAAAATATGCCATCCTTTTTCAACAGTCCTTGTACCTTTTGCAATAAATATCTCTTGTTTGCAGTCTATGTCTATTGTCATAGTCTCTCTTACTGCAGGCTCTGCAAATGTTGCCATGAACCTTTTTACTATCATATCATAGATTTTTTGCTCTCTTTCGTTTATGCCTTCAGCATTAATTCCGGTTGGGTAAATAGCAGGATGTGCAGGATCTGTTTTTTTCCCGTTATTTGGCTTTAAACTCGTTTTAAGAATTTTTTTTATCAATTCAGAATATTTTTTTTGCTTAGAAAGCTGGGTAAATATTTTTTTGAATCCAAGCTTATCAGAAAGCTGCTGGGAAGAAGTTCTTGGATAAGAGATGAATCCGGATGTGTAAAGCTCCTGGGCAATGCTCAATGTATCTTTAGGGCTTATCTTATGGCACCTATAAGCCTCTACCTGCATTGTTGTTAGATCGAAAGGCACTGGGGGTGATTGCTGAAACTGCCTTTTTTGAGTTTTTTTTACTGAAGCTTTTTTTTCTTTTTTAACTAAATCCATAACTTTGTCTGCTTTTTCTTTTTTCCAGAATTTGTCTTCTTTGTGCCATGCAATTATGTTTCCTTTGTTAACAGCACCTTGCAATTCTATCTGCCAGAAAGGAACTGGCTTGAATTTTTTTATTTCCTTTTCTCTGTCAACAATTATCTTTAATGCAGGGCCTTGGACACGGCCTGTAGACATTAATTTAAAGCTGCCAGCTGTTTTAATTGAAGAAGTTAAAGCGCGAGAATATGAAATTCCATTGTAGAAGTCCAGAAAGTGCCTTGTTTCCCCAGCATTTGCCTGTCCCCAGTCAAGGGTTTTTTTCTTGTTTTCGTATGCTTCTATTAAGTCCGGCTTTGTCAAAGTGGAGAATTTCATCCTATTTGCGTCTTTTTGGTTGCAGGCATATTTTATTACATTTAACCCAATAACTTCTCCTTCAACATCATAATCTGTTGCTATAGTAAAAGAATCAGCTTCCTTAGATAATTTTTTAATTGTATTCAGGTATTTTTTTGAAAAATCTGATTTTTTGTTTAATTCTGATGCAGGCTTCCATTCTATGTCAAAAACAGGAAAGTTCCATGTTTTTTTCCCTTTTTCAGCAAGGCCGTAGAGATGGCCAACTGCGCATGCCACAACAATGTCTTTTTTTCCATGAGTGACTTTGTAGATTGGGGCTCCGTTGATGTTTTCCTTTATTGCCTTTCCATCAGCAAGGGCATCAGATATTTTTTTTGCTGCTGATGGCTTCTCGCAAATTATCAGTTCATACATAATAATTAAAGTAAAATCTTATAAATTTAAAAAACTTTGTGAAAAAAACAAATTATGACCCAATTTTTACCTTATTGTTTATATTCTTCAATACCTGAATTGCGCTCAATATCGCTAGATAGCTTGTTTTTGGGTTTTTGCTTGGCAGGTTTTCAGCAATTAAAGTTAAGTTTCCAAAATTCCCTTTGCATACTATCTCGTGGGTGTTTGTTTTTGTTTTTGGGTCGGCAATTATTTTGATTTTTATATTATTGAATTTCGATGCCAGGAATAATGTTGCTGCGACATTGATGTTTTTTGGAAATCCAACAACTGCTTCTTTTAGTTTGCCTTGAAAAATTATTTTTTTGTTTTTTATTTTTTTAAGATTAATGTTATTTTTTAATATAAATGGAGCGTTTGCAATCCCTTTTGGATTTTTTGTTGTTGTTAAAGTCAATGAGCTTATTTTTCCAGAGACTGACTTTATTGCATCCAAGCCCGCAATTGCACCGGAAGGAAGGTAAATATCGCAGTTTTTTGTTTTTTTTAGTGAAGAAATATTTTCAAACAATCCGGAAGTGCTCATTACAAGCAGTTTTTTGTTTCCTTTATCTAGATTCTTGTTTTTCAGTATTTTTTTAACTGCTTCTTTGTTTGCTGACTCAATTGTCAATTCAGAATTTTTTATCAGTGAATCAAATGATGCAAATTTTGGATTGCTGTTTTTTAATTTTTTAGTTAAATTATCTGAATTATCTTTATCAATATCAAACAAATATTTCAATTCAAAATCCTTTCTTTTATCCATGAATAATGCGAGCTCTGTTCCAATATTTCCGCAGCCAATAATACCTGTTATCATTTTATTTCTAATGCTATATCCAAAGCTTTTGCAGAGTGGGTTATAAATCCCAATGAGATTATATCAATCCCTGTTTTTGAATATTTTGCTATGTTTTTTTCATTAATGTTCCCGGATGCTTCAAACAATACATTATTCTGCAGTTTTTTGCTCTTTATCTCATCAATTGTTTTTTTTATTTCTTTTGGGCTCATATTATCGAGCATTATTGCAAATATTTTTTTTGATTTTTTATTCTTTAATGAGCTTATCGTTAATGCTGCTTTCAATGCCTGTCTTTTATTAGCTACTTCTATTTCAACAAACTTTGTTTTTTTATTATTATCTGCAAGAATTAAAGCTGTTTTAATATCATTATTCAATGCTTTTATATGATTATCTTTGATTAATATTCCGTCTGAAAGGTTCAACCGGTGAGTAAGGCCTTTTCCTGTAGAAACTGCTTTTTTATCCAATAAACCCCATAAAGTTTTTCTTGTTGCTGCTATTTTACAGTTATTTTTTATTTTTTTATTCAGATTATAGATTATTGTTGCGATGCCGCTCATTCTCTGCAAAACATTAAGAATTGTTCTTTCAACTCCAAGGAACTTGTTTATATTTCCGCTTAATTCTGTTATTACCTGGCCTTTCTTTATTTTTTCTCCATCCTTTTTTTTATTTTTAACCTTAAGGCCTTTGAATAAAATAGAACATTCTTCCATGCCGGAGAGAATTCCATCTTCTTTTGCTACAATACTTGCTCTTGCACTATTATTTTTTATAAGAATTTTTGTTGTAATGTCTTTATTGATCATATCATCTTTTAATTTATCCTCAAAAAAATTTTTGACATAATCAGAATATCGCTTATTTCCCAAGTTTAAAAGTTTGCTTCTACCCCAGAATTCATAAATAATACCATTTTTCATCTTAGCTATATTCAAGCATCTTATCTAAAGCCTTCCTTGCCTTTTTTATTGTTTCTTCAGGAAGAGTTATTTCATGCTGCTTTTGGGTCAATGAGCTTACGACTAAAGGCAGGGTTGTGTATTTCATGTAAGGGCAGATGTTGCAGAACGAGTAAAAATTTTTATCCGGAACATCTTCCTTTAATTTTTCTGTCATGCCGCATTCTGTGACAACAATGAAATCCTTTGCATTGCTTGAATTTGCGAATTTTGCCATGCCGCCTGTGCCGCTAATATGATCTGCTTCCTGTAGGATATCAGTTTTGCATTCTGGATGCGCAATTATCTTTGCTCCGGGCATATCTTTTTTCAGGTCATCAAGCATTTCAGCATTAAGCTTGTCATGCACAAAACAATAGCCATCCCACAAAATTATTTTTTTGTCTGTTTTTGAAGCGACATGCCTGCCAAGATTTTTGTCAGGCAAAAAAATTATTTCCTTATTTGGAAGGGAATTGACAATTTTAACAGCGTTCATGGAAGTGCAGCAGACATCAGATTCAGCCTTTATGTCTGCATTTGCGTTCACATAGCTTACAACTGCAGCATCCGGATGTTTTTCTTTTACTTTTTTTAGCTGCTCAAGGGTTGCCATATCAGCAAGAGCGCATCCTGCATCTAAACTGGGCAATAAAACTGTTTTTTTCGGGCTTAGAATTTTTGCTGTTTCTGCCATGAATTTCACGCCGCAGAATAAGATGATATCAGCATCTGTTTTAGCTGCTTCCTCGGAGAGGCCTAAAGAATCGCCTATAAAGTCGGCAATTTTGTACATCTCCGGCCGTTGGTAGTTATGCACCAGAATAACTGCGTTTAATTGTTTTTTCAGCTCTAGAATTAGCTGTATTAGCTTTTCATCCGGATTTTTCTCCTCTAGTATGGTTTGTTGAAGCTGCATTCCTACCAATGACAAGGTATTTTTAAAATAGTTATGCAATCAGGCAATTTTAACTGGTTTTGTAAAAAAAGAGGCAATATTTGCCTATAAATAGCAAATTATTTAAATAAGGTTTTTTTACTTTTTTGTATGTATTTTGTAACAAGCAAATTAGATAAAAATTCCCTGGAGCTTGCAAAACGTGCAGTATCTTACCTCAGGAAGATAAATGCCGATTATGCTGTTGATAAAAATTTAAAAATTATAGGGAATAAAAAGAATATTGATGAAATAACTCCAGATGCGATTTTGGCTTTTGGGGATGATAATTTAATATTGAAAACTTTCAGGGATCTTGGAAAAAGGCAGATTCCCTTATTGGGAGTAGGCTCAATGCAGAGCTTTCTTGCACAGTCAGATGCTGCAAATCTTTTGGGATATATAGATTTGATAGAAAAAGATAAATTTAAGATTTTTAAAAGGTCAAGGATAGTTGCAAAGTTTAATGACAACAGCAAGTATGCTGCATTAAATGACATAGGTATTTTTTCTTCAAAAAGCGCTTCTTTGATAAGATATTCATTAAATCTCAATAATGAAAAATTATGGAAAGACAATGCAGATGGCCTTATAGTTGCAACGCCTACAGGCAGCACAGGCTACAGCTTTTCTGCCTATGGTCCGATAATCTTGGATGAGCCAGAGATATTATCCATAACCCCCATATCTTCAATTGAAAAAAAGACTACTGCCATTGTTTCAAATAAATCAAAAATTAACATTACTGATATAGATGCTATTTCTCCAATTGTAATCATGGATGGTGATGTAAGGATAAATTTGAAGAGTGATAGCGTGAAGATAGAAAAATCAAAATATGATGCCCAGTTTATAGAGTTTTCAAGGGATTATGCAATTGAGAACAAGCTCAAGAAAAGAACGGTTTCCTTAAGCGAGGAAAAGACAATGAATCTGCCTCCGAGCGCAAAATTAGTCTACAAGATTCTTTCTTATGAGGGAAATCTGACGCAGAAAGAAATAATTAACATGACTTATTTGCCTGAGAGAACTGTAAGGCATGCATTAGAGCTCTTATTGGGAAAAAGGCTGATAACAAGGCAGGCTTATCTTAATGACGCAAGGCAGAGTGTTTATGGGGTTTGATTTTTTTTACCCAATACTATCTAAAATCTCATGCGCATCAACACTGCTTAACGAATCTTTTATTTTTTCCCACTCTTTTCCGAATTTTATGCTAAAAAATGTCAGCATCATTTCCTTCTCATTGTTTGATATTCTTGCGCTCCTGTCCGCTTCTATAAGGCCATAAGGATACCCAATAAAAACAGGGTCTTTGCAATTTCCGGAAATTAAATTTATGGCATCTTTAATGCGCTCTTTTTGCTTTCTAAATATCTCAAACCTAAACATATACTTTGATTTTTCATGAAACTTTACAAAAGCAATATCTGCCTGATGATTTTCATTTTTTATATCTGCAACAGGATGATAAGCCCATTTCCCATCAAAATTGAATTTGTTTAACGCACTAGTTATTGAATTTCCTTTATCTGTCATCAATGCTGTTGTCTTGCTTAAGCCGCACACAATAACTTTATTTCTTAATGCATTTTCATATAATTCTTCCAGGTACTTTTTCTCATTTGTAAAAGTGCACTGTAGTGAGCCGTCTAAAACAATAATGTCATTCTCATCCAGGCTTTCTACAACTTTAGCAGCGGTTTTAATCTCTGAGAATCTCCTTACTAAATTTGCCATATTTGAGATATTTGCTCTTGTTATGCCTTGTTTAATAGTTTCATCTAAAGAACTTAATAACAAACCTTCCTTGCTGATAATATTATTTTTTATTCCTATTATCTCAGTATCAAAATATATCTCATTATTGACATTTTTTGCGCAGGTAAACGAATAGAAGTCATTCTTTCCGGATTTTATTCTCTTGTTTTTGAAGTAAACTGCATAATAAATCCTTATCAGATTTAATGAGAAATTTGATGACTTTAATATTTCCGAGCTTCCCCCATCAATAAAGGCTATTTTATTGTCAGATTTTATGTTTTCAATATTACTAAAATTATTTTTATCGAATTTAACTGTATCATAGCCCGAATCAGAAAACTTGACAAAATTATCATCAACATCCAGGATATTATTTTTTACCAGCTCTGTTATTTTGTTGTAAATATCATCCATTTTAGATAATGAATGTTTTAATGTATAAAAATGTTAGGGGTTTAACTTAGAATAATCAGCTCTAATTACACAATGAAAGCAAGAAAGAAGTGTTTTCCTCGGCTTTTAGCGAATGGACATCGTTTTTTTCCATGAAAATGAATGTTCCGGGGAGCATTGGAATATTTTCTCCTTTTAGGTTGAAGATGCCTTTTCCTTCTATGACAAAAATAAATCCTTCTTTTGTGGATGTGTGATCGGATATTTCTGTTCCGCCTGCCATACTGAATAAGGTTATATTATTCTTTTCGGTTTTAGCCAATACCTTGCTTAATACACCATCCTTAGAATATTCAATAATCTTGCTTAAATTTTTCCAGCTTTCGGTCATTTTTTAATTTATTTTTTCAAATTCATCAGCAAGGGCAATGTATTTTTCTTTTGTCCCTTCGGTGAATCTTTTGTGTTCTGCCTGCTTAAATTTTTCAAGAATTGTTTTTTGGATTTCTGGATTTAGGGCTTCATCAGCCATAGGATATAAGATATTATCTTCCTTGTCAATATGCTCCTGAAGCAATTGTATATAACCTCGTGCATTTTCTATCACTTTGGCTTTATTGTTTTCATTTAATCCCTGTTCCATGCCTTTCACGAAATTCCTTCCCAGGTCATGTTCATGCAGCATCTGCGGTATAGGGTTGCAATGCATCTGTACTTCATCTTTGCATAACTCTATGAATAAGATATCTTCTTCCTTTGCATGGTGGAATTTATCGGCAAAGTTTCGTATAAAATCTATAGCTTTTTCAAAAAAATCTTTATCCAGCTCTTTTTTCTGTTCAAGAGCATCGCATTCTTTTATTAGTGCATTTATTACCTTGAGTATGCTTTGGTGCTCCTCAGAAAGCATTGCTGTGGGTTTTTCTGTAGAATTCATGTAAACAGGCATTAGGGCATTTTATTTAAATTTTATGGATTATTATATAGGATTCAACATCAACGAAACATTTAAATACACTAATAATTTGCCAGTACTATATCGCCTCCGTCTATGTTTTAGATATCCAAATTCTAAAATTTGACATTGAACTTAACTTGTGCTTGATATTACTATCAAGTATGTGTAATTTTTGTGATACTTGCGACCAATAAATAAAATCCCGTTGATCCTGCGGGAGGTTGCTGCTATTTGGATTCGACTAAGCCATGCAAGTCAAGGGTTCTTCGGAATACCGGCAAACTGCTCAGTAACACGTCGATAATCTGCCCTTAGGTCAGGAATAACCTCTGGAAACTGAGGCTAAAACCTGATATGGGAATTCTACTGGAAGGTGTTTTCTCTTAAAAGCAATGCCTAAGGATGAGTTGGCGGTCGATTAGGTTGTTGGTGAGGCAACGGCTCACCAAGCCTATGATCGATAGGGGCCTTGAGAGAGGTAACCCCGAGAAGGGCACTGAGATACTGGCCCTAGCCCTACGGGGTGCAGCAGGCGCGGAACCTTTACAATGCACGAAAGTGTGATAAGGGAATCCAAAGTGCTTTGCTTTTAGCAAGGCTTTTGCCAAGAGTAAATATTTTGGCGAATAAGTGGTGGGTAAGACTTGTGCCAGCCGCCGCGGTAACACCAGCGCCACAAGTGGCAATCACTTTTATTGGGCCTAAAGCGTCCGTAGCCGGTCTAGTAAATTTCCTGTGAAATCGTTAGGCTTAACTTAACGGTATGCAGGAGAGACTACTAGACTTGGGACCGGGAGGCGTCAGAGGTATTTCTGAGGGAGCGGTAAAATGCTATAATCTCAGAAGGACCCCCTGTGGCGAAGGCGTCTGACGAGAACGGATCCAACGGTGAGGGACGAAAGCTAGGGGAGCGAACCGGATTAGATACCCGAGTAGTCCTAGCTGTAAACACTGCGAACTAGGTGTTGCATATTCTTCGGGAATGTGCAGTATCGAAGCGAAGGTGCTAAGTTCGCCGCCTGGGAAGTATGGTTGCAAGACTGAAACTTAAAGGAATTGGCGGGGGAGCACTACAAGGGGTGCAGCGTGCGGTTTAATCTAATTCAACACAGAGAATCTCACCAGAAGCGATGGCAGGATGAAGGTCAGGTTAAAGGCCTTACCTAACAGGCCAAGAGGTAGTGCATGGCCGTCGTCAGCTCGTGCCGTAAGGTGTCCTGTTAAGTCAGGCAACGAGCGAGACCTATACTTACAATTGCCATCAAGCTTAGCGATTGGGCACATTGTGAGAACTGCCCTTGAAAAGGGGAGGAAGGTGTAGGCTACGGTAGGTCTGTATGCTCCGAATCTTCTGGGCTACACGCGCGCAACAATGGCAGAAACAATGGGATGCGACTCCGAAAGGAGAAGCCAATCTTCTAAATTCTGTCTTAGTCCAGATCGAGGATTGTAACTCATCCTCGTGACGTTGGAATCCCTAGTAATCAGATTTTATCAAAGTCTGGTGAACATGTCCCTGCTCCTTGCACACACCGCCCGTCAAACCACCCGAGTAGGGTTTAAATGAGGCTTAATTTTAAATTAAGTCGAATCTAAGCTCAGCGAGGAGGGTTAAGTCGTCACAAGGTAGCCGTAGGGGAACCTGCGGCTGGATCACCTCCTTTTTTTATTATTTTTTTCCCACTAATACATTCAAAAATAGAATGATATATTCGGTACCTAATGCCCGAATAATTCTTTAAAGTATTACTTATGGGCCCGTAGTTCAATGGTAGAATGTCGCCCTTGCATTGACTTTGTCAAGAGAGAGGCGGAGGTTTCGGGTTCGAATACGGGTTCAAATAATATTGCCCGTTAGAAAGTCCCGACGGGTCCATTTCAAATCATTATTTAGAAGTTATTATTTATTAAGAAATTCATTGTCATTTATTCAAATGATAGCCCCTCATGAGATAATATCTATTGATGGGTTGGTTGATATTGATGAGACCGCACATAGGCTAAATCCTAAAGCTATTAGGTGGATGACTTGGCTCAAATGCTGATAAAGGATGTGGCAATCTACAGAATGCTCCGGCGAGATGCATGCAATCTTTGAACCGGAGATTTCTGAATGAGACTTCTCATCTACTCCGTAAGGAGGGGGAACGCAGGGAATTGAAACGTCTTAGTACCTGCAGGAAAAGAAATCAATCGAGATGCTGCGAGTAACAGCGAGTGAAAACAGCAAAAGGCAAACTGAATCCTTTATTGAAAGATAAAGGAGATGTGGTGTTAAAAGACTGCCTACATAAATCTTATCTCAGGAACCTAAAGTTATCTGGAAAGATATGCCCTAGAGTGTGATAGCCACGTAGGGGTAACTGAGAAGGTTTTGGCGGTATCTTGAATACTATCCATTGGATATTGGATGGGAATTAAGGAGGCATCAACTTCTAACCTTAAATACAATTTGAGTCCGATAGCGCATAGTACAGTGATGGAACGTTGAAAAGTACCCATGACAGGAAGTGAAAAGAACCTGAAACCTAATAGCTATTGTTGGGTACTGCTCTAAGGAGTTGTACCATACGTTTCGAATAACGTGCCAGGGAGTTCATCTGAGTGGCAAGGGTAATTCGCAAGAAGTACCCGAAGCGAAAGCAATAAGCCTGCAATTTATGAGAGGCAAGGTATGAAAATGCCTGCAGTCACTTGGATGTAACCCGAAGCCGGACGATCTAGCCCTTGATAAGGTGAAGTTCCAGTAAAATGGAATGGAGGCCTGTCGAGGTTCTACGAGCAAGTGTTCTTCTAATCTTGGGCTAGGGGTGAAAAGCCAATCGAGTCCGGCAATAGCTGGTTCCTATCGAAGTTGGCCGTAGTCAAGCCTCAGGGGAGATGGCTGGAGTAGTAGAGCGACGGGTTGAAGATTTAGGTCCCGAAAGGGATCGGTTTTCTGTCCAACTCCGAACATTTCAGCATCAAAGAACCTGGGAGACGGGAAGCCGAGGTAAGCTTGGTTTCCGAGAGGGAAACAACCCAGACTGCAGTTAAGGTCCCAAAATGCTATCTAAGTGTGAAAGGGTGAAAAGTGTTTATTGTCGAAGACAGCGAGGAGGTTGGCTCAGAAGCAGCCATCCTTTAAAAAGTGCGTAACAGCTTACTCGTCAAGATGATAAGCCTTTAAAATGGACGGGGCTAAGTTAGCTACCGATACTGCAGAATGCTTAAAAAGCAAATAGTAGGTAGGCGTTCTATTAGGGTAGAAATATCTTTGCGAAAAGGTGTGGACCTTGTAGAAATGAGAATCCTGGCGGTAGTAGGATCTTAGTACTGTAAGAATCAGTACCACTGAAAGGGCAAGGGTTCCTTGGCAATGCAAATCAGCCAAGGGTTAGTCGAACCTAACTTAATCCATAAATTGGATTATGGGAAAGGGAGAAAGGTTAATATTCCTTTACTATTCAAGTATGCGTGGCGACACAAGCTTCATTCCCGACATTTCCGATTAAGCTAACACAAATCTTCGTTTGTGTCAACCGGAATGAATCAGAGGAGTATTATAATAATGAGAATCTGATTAAATCTGGGATGAGTATCCTCATGGGATATTTAGCTGATATCCGGAATCCGTGAAAAGGGAATAGAGAAAGAACTTGAATATTCGTACCAAGAACCAGCACAGGTGCCCCAAGGTGAGAAGCCTAAAGTGTGAAGGATTAATCTAATTGAGGGAATTCGGCAAATTAGCCCCGTACCTTCGGTATAAGGGGTCCCTGCAATTGTTGCTAAGCAATTGATTGCAGGGTGCAATGACTAAGGGGGTCCGACTGTTTAACAAAAACTTAACTGACTGCCAGCCTGTAAAGGTGTGTATAGTCAGTGACACCTGCCCAGTGTCTGTACTTTAAACTTCCGTCCAAGGAAGCTAAGAGCAGGTAAACGGCGGGGGTAACTATAACTCTCTTAAGGTAACGTAATACCTTGTCGTTTGATTGACGACTTGCATGAATGGTGTAACGAGATCCCCACTGTCCCCAATTAGAATCCTCCGAACACTCCATACTGGTGCAAAGGCCAGTGATTTCCAGTGGGAAGCGAAGACCCCGTGAAACTTTACTGTAGCCTATCGTTGCGATGTGGGTTCTGATGTGTAGTGTAGGTGGTAGTTGCTAAAGCTTGGCCGTCAGGTTAAGTGTAGACGACAATGAAACACCACTCTTCAAAACCTATATTGCTTAATCCGGAAGGATAACATCGGTAGGTGGACAGTTTGGCTGGGGTGGCACCCTGTTGAAACAATATCAACAGGACCCAAAGGTTGGCTCAAGCGGGTCAGAAATCCGCAGTAGAGTGTAAGGATAAAAGCCAGCCTGACTGTATTCATAATAAGATTGAATGCAGGCATGAAAATGTGGTCTAGCGAACCTCTATACCCTCCTTGATGGGGGTTAGAGATGATCAAAAAGTTACTCCGGGGATAACAGAGTTGTCGCGCCTGAGAGTTCATATCGACGGCGCGGCTTGCTACATCGATGTCGGCTCTACCTATCCTGGACGTGCAGAAGCGTCCAAGGGTGCGGGTGTTCACCGATTAAAAGGTATCGTGAGCTGGGTTCAGAACGCTGTGAGGCAGTTTGTTTGATATCTACTGGAAATGTCTGATGTCTGAAAGAAATGATCCTCTAGTACGAGAGGAACGAGGGTTAGAGGCCTCTGGTCTACCTGTTATCTGTAAAGGTATGCAGGGCAGCTACGCCTTAGAGGATAAGTGCTGAAAGCATCTAAGCACGAAGCCTTTCTTGAAAAGAGACATCATAGAACTCTCGTAAAACACGAGTTTAATGGGACAGGTGTGTAAGTATCAAGGCAACGAGATATTCAGCACGCTGTTTCCAACAGTTCATACTTTAACCTATGTGCGGTCTATCATTTTTTTTCTTTTTTATTTTATTTATTCAAAAAATTGTTTTTATTAGTTGGAACTCTAGAATTCTGTTATTAATTTAGTTCTGAACTCAGCTCAAATATATTATGAAAATAGTTTAATTTTCAATAATTTTATATAAAAAATTAAAGCACCCAAGTAGTATGGCACGATTATACAAAAACATGATATGTCTTGGAATAGAATCAACTGCACATACTTTTGGATGCGGAATCATTGATGATAAAGGCAAGGTTTATGCTAATGTTAAGGATAGTTATGTGACTGAAAAAGGAGGGATACATCCAACCGAGGCAAGATTGCATCATGAGAATGTGAAAGATAAGGTTGTTGAAGATGCGTTGAATTGTGCTGGCCTTAAATTAAAAGATATTGATTTGGTTTCTTTTTCACAGGGACCGGGCATGGCGCCATGCCTTTTAGTCGGATTAAGGAAAGCTGTTGAAATTTCAAAAAAAATAAATGTTCCGTTAGTTGGTGTTAATCACTGCATTGCCCATCTTGAAATCGGAAAATTAATGACAAAAGCAAGGAAACCTGTTTTATTGTATGCAAGCGGGGCTAATACTCAGGTTATTGCTTTTGAGTCCGGGAAGTACAGAATTTTTGGAGAAACATTAGACCAGGGAGCAGGAAATTTTATAGATGCTTTTGCAAGGCATATTGGGTTGGGCTTTCCCGGAGGAAGTAAAATTGAGAAGATTGCTTTGAAAGGCAGCGATTATGTTGAGCTGCCATATGTGGTTAAGGGCATGGATGTAAGCTTTTCAGGAATATTGACAAATTTAAAGAGAAAATATGATTCAGGGAAATATAATTTGGAGGATTTGTGCTTTTCATTGCAGGAAACTGTGTTTGCCATGCTGGTTGAGGTTGCTGAAAGGGCGATGGCGCATTGCGGCAAAAATGAGCTGGTTTTGGGTGGGGGTGTGACCTGCAATAAAAGACTGCAAAAGATGTGCAGCGTAATGTGCAAAGAGAGAAATGCGAAGTTTTTTGTTCCTGAAAAAGAATTTTTAATGGATAATGGTGTTAATATCGCATGGTTGGGCATATTGCAGAAAGGCAGTGCTACTAAACAATATGATGGGTTAGATATAAAACCTTATGAAAGAACTGATGATGTCAGGGTTAGCTGGAAATAGAGAATAAATAAGAATATGACTACTAAGAAATATATCTAAAATAGCTAAAGAAACCCAGGATATTATTTCTGATTGTGCGCCCTTTCAAACTTTTTTTCCTCTTCAGGCGCAAGTTCTTCAAAAATAGCGCCGCAGTCTTTGCATATTATCTGCTGTTCCTTTTCCTTGTAATTTACATTCTTGCTTCCGCATTCCGCGCATTCGTCTTTCTTTAATGTCATTTTTTGTTTAATTTTATTTTTTGTTTTGAATTTTTATTTTAATATGTTTTATTTTCTATTTTTTGGCAATCATATTTAATATTTTCTCTTTTCCCTTCCAGTCCAGAGCTTCTTTAAGGACTTCTTCAATTGTTTCAACCGGAACTATTTTAATTTTATTCATCTTCTCTTTTTTTATTACTATCTCTTTTGAGTTTGATTTTGGAACTATAACTGTTTTCATTCCTGCCTCGATTGCAGCCTCTACTTTTGAGGTTACTCCCCCTACCGGAAGGACTTCTCCCCTTACAGACAACGATCCTGTCATTGCAGTATCCTGCTTTACCGGGATTTCCTTAAATGATGAGACTATGGCTGTTGCGACTGCAATGCTTGCGGAATCACCTTCAACGCCTTCATAAGTCTGCAAAAACTGCACAAATATATCATAAGTTTCCTTGATGTCCTGGCCAAAATATTTTTTAATGATAGCAGATACGTTTTTTATTGCTTCTTTTGCTATATCTCCCAGCTTGCCTGTTGCAATAATTTCGCTGACTTTGCCTCCGGGTGTTACTGCTGCTTCTATTGGCAATATAATTCCGGAGAATGGCGGTGTTACTCCTATCACTGCCAGTCCGTTTACTCGCCCTATTCTTTTTCCGGATGTTACAATAATCTCATACTCTTTTTTCTGCTCTATGTACTTGTCAGCTATCTGCTGTTCCAATGTTCTTGCAACATTTTTGGCTTCAAGCACATGTTTTTTCATGACTAAACTTGATTTCTGCTCCTTTGCAATGTCTCCGGATGCTCTTATCAATCCCCCTAATTCACGCAAGCGCAAAGTAAGATGGCCTTTTCTGTTTGCTCTTTTTCTTGCTTCTTCTATCATCTCATCAACAGCTTCTTTGCTGAAATGGGGTATTTTTCCGTCTTTAATGATTTCCTGGGCTATAAAAACTGCAATCTTATTCCTGTTTTCTTCTGTATCGAGGAAAGTTTCTTTCATATATACCTCATAGCCATAACCCTTGATCCTGCTTCTTAATGCAGGATGCATGTGCTTAACTGTTTCCATGTTGCCTGCAGCCACCAGAATAAAATCGCAAGGTACCGGTTCTGTCCTTACCATTGCTCCTGCACTCCTTTCAGACTGTCCTGTAATTGAGAATTTCTTTTCCTGCATTGCTGATAATAATTCCTGTTGTGTAGCTGGGTGGAGAGTTGCAATTTCATCAATGAAAATAACTCCCATGTGGGATTTGTGTATCATGCCTGCAACTACACGCTCATGCGCCGGAGTTCCTAAGCCGCCTGACTGGAAAGGATCGTGCAGTACATCACCTAAAAGTGCTCCGGCATGCGCTCCGGTAGCGTCATAGAAAGGCACTTGTTTTTTCTTAAAATTATCAACTATAACTTTTGGAAGCTGCACTTTACCAGTCGTTCTTTTTCCTAAATTAAGGAAAATTACAAAAGCTGCCAGGAAAATCATTCCTCCAAGAAAAAAAGCTGCAAACATTATGTCAGATTTATAGTAAGAGCGAACCCACCACGGGGCAAACATTGCCAACAATACAAGGATAAAGAGAATTACATTCTGGTTTTTAAACATATTCATGCCCTGAATTCTTGCTTTTGCAACCAAGTCACGGCCTTGTCCTGCCGGAACAGTCCTTATCATTGGAGTATTTTCATCGTTAGGATTTGGAAATGAGACAGTATCAACAAGCTTTTCCTTTGGCAGCATCTCTGCAAGAGCAATGCCCAGCATGCTTTTTCCTGTGCCTGGCTCTCCAATCAATAAAACGTTTCTTCTTTGGAGGGATGCTTTTTTTATTACTTCTACTGCATTCTCCTGTCCGATTATCTGGTCAACAAGCTTATCTGAAACCTTGATTTCTGCAGTTGATTTAAAGTTTAAGGGCTTTGCCATATTTTTTTGTAACGGATGTATATTTAAAAAGGTTTTGTTTAAGTGGAGGTTGGTGCGAAAGTCGGTGCTTATGCGTAAATTGCCAATGAAGCAAGCTCCGCAGGATATGTTATACGACCTGAGCAACGCATAGCGTTGCGAAGTTGAGAGGCCCTCTAAGGCCCCGCATAAGCATGAATTATACTTCGCACCAACCTCTTAATACTCAGAAAAAAGTATTTATTTAGAACATGCCCTAACAAAGCCATAAAACAAAGGAGCTGCATTTCCTAGCCTTGACTTGAATTCCGGATGTGATTGAGTTGCAATAAAATATGAATGTTTTGGCAGCTCAACAAATTCCATTAATTTTGTATGATCCTTCCTTAAGTGATAGCCTGAAAAAACAAGTCCTTTTTGCTCAAGCTTGTCAATAAATTTCGGATTTACCTCATATCTATGCCTGTGCCTTTCCAAAACAATATTTTTGCTTTTATCCAAAATTCCTAACCTGAATGCCTGGCTTTTGTCCTTTTTTAATTTTCTGATTTTTTCTGCATCTTCCTTTAGCCTAGCTGTTTCTTGGTACAGCTTCAAAACTTTACTGTTCTTTTTTAAAACAGCTGCATACGCTCCTAGTCGCATAGTGCCGCCATAAGCGCTTTTTTCCATTAGTTTCTTTTGCGCTGGCAATATATCAATAACAGGAAATTTAGTTTTTTCATTTATTTCTGCTGTGTTTGCATTTTTCATATTGCACACATTTCTTGCATATTCAACTACTGCTAATTGCAAGCCATAGCATAAGCCAAGGTAAGGAATATTGTTTAATCTTGCAAAATTAATTGCTTTTATCTTGCCCTCTACTCCGGAGGAACCAAAGCCCCCAGGAATAATAATACCATTGTAATTTTTTAAATTATTTATTTCATTATTATTGTTTTCAAACTTCTTTGCATCAAGCCAATGGATATTTACACCAACATTCAAGGCAGATCCTGCATGCATCAAAGACTGGTTAATGCTCACATAGCTGTCTGCTAAGTTGTAATCCCCTATGTCTATGTACTTGCCAACTATGGCAATTTTTACAGAATTTTTTGGTTTTTCTATTCTAGTAACCAGTTTTTTCCACTTATTCCAATTAGGAGCTTTTTTTGGCTTTAGGTTCAGCTCTTTTAAAATTTTTAATCCAAATTGCTCTTTCTCCAGATCCAGTGGAATTGAGTAAACTGTTTCAATGTCAGGCTCTGAGATTACATGAGTAGAAGGTATATTTGCATAAGTCTCTATCTTTTTTTTCCTTACACTGTCCAAGACTTTTTTGGCCCTGCAGATAATAAAATCAGGAAATATCCCATTCTCTCCTAAAAGCCTTATGGCCTGTTGTGTAGGTTTAGTTTTCATCTCTTCAATATGAGAAGGAATCGGAAGATAGGTGATTAGAACATAAGCGACATTATCCTTGCCTAATTCCCTTTCCATGCTCTTCATTGCGAATAGGTAAGGTATATTTTCATAATCCCCAATAGTGCCACCAATCTCTACAATTGCAATGTCATGATTTTTTCCTGCCTCGTTTAATCTTCTTTTTATCTCATTTGGGACATGAGGTATAAATTGCACGGTTTCTCCAAGATATTTTCCTTTTCTTTCTTTGTCAATTATTGTCTTGTAGACCTGGCCTGTTGTTATATTGTTTTTCTTCGGAATGTCAACATTAAGAAATCTTTCATAATTTCCCAGATCCTGGTCAATTTCACCCCCATCATCCGTGACCCATACTTCACCATGCTCTGTCGGCCTTAAGGTGCCGGCATCATAATTAATATAGGGGTCTATTTTGATGGCAGTTACTGTATAACCATATTCTCTCAGTATTCTTGCAATAGAAGCTGTTGTGACGCCTTTTCCAACACCGCTCATTACACCGCCAGCTACTACAATAAATTTAGTCATGGATACCATCTCCTAAAGCACTTAGAATTAAAGTTGTTTTTTAGTTGCATTAATAGGGAATGTAAGTATTCATATAAATAGTTTGCTATTATTAGTATAGTAAATTGGTATTTAAGTGGTGATTTTGGGTTTTTAGCTATTCTCAACTTACTGCAAAGCAACAACATTAACCAAATTATCGCTTTGGTAATCGTAGATTACTAGCTTTGTATCATATCTTAGCAAAAAGTCGCCTACTTTTGCATCTGCGTATACTGTTGGCAGCTGCTGTTTTAAAGAATTCAATGATTCTGCATCTAATACTCCTCCTCCTATAGGGGTCTGGCCGTTTAAATCGCTGACTTCAGGATGAGTGTAAAGCTTCTGGAAAAAGTCTTGGGGCATCTCCTGGCTTTGCTGGACTTGCACATTTCCGGTTATTTGGTCATTATCATAATCGTACAAAACAATCCTGTCCTGATATTGTACTATAAAATTCCCAATGAAATCCGCGCTTAATCCTGTCATTTGATTCTGGAAGTTTGCAAGGTTATCCTGGGTGATCTGGACTATGTTTACCGGAGTAATTCCAATATAAGCTGTCATTTCTTCATGCGCTGTTAATGTCTGGAGAAATTGATCTAAAGTAACTTGTGGCTGAGCTGTCTTATTGATTGTGTGATAATTATAAATTGAAAGGCCTAATGCTATTACTGCAATTATGACAGTAAGAATTGGTAGCCAATTAATGGAAGATATATCGCTTCTGTAAGACATTTTTTGAGGTATTATGAAAAAAACATGTTCTTATTTATAATTGTTTTGATTTGAAAAGCTCGGGCGTTAAAAGAACAAGAATAAAGGGGAGTTTAAACAAAGAAAAAATAATTAATTTCAATTATCTTTTTCATAATTATAATAATTTGTATTTGGTTCACAAGATACATCTTTTGGAACAATTATTGCGTCAATTATATGAATATATCCATTTGAACATTCGATGTCTTTCTTAATAATAAGAGAAGCATTTATTTGAACTCTTTCTGCTTCTAAACATACATTTTTTCCATTAAGGGTTTTTCTCAATTTAAATGGGATTAGATTAATTGCTTTTAATTTATCATTAATCATGTGATATTTAATAACATTAGATAGATTACATTCTAAAAATGATTCATCTTCTAAACATGCACAACCTTTGTTTTCTGGTACAAATATGGTTAAATTCTTTGCAGTTGATAATTGTCCCTGCATACTGCTTTTTTCAATCAAAGAAAGAAAGACTGAACATTCTTTAATTTCTTTAAGTGTTTCATAAATATTTTTCATATAAACAGTTTTAAACGTAACTAATAATATATATATTTTTCTAAAATCTACACTAAACAAATTATTAAATTTAGAACTCCCTTTCTTTTACGGAACGAAGTGGAGCGGAGAAGTTCAGGAGTCCGAGCCCGTTGTTTCTTTGTTCTGATTTCTTAGTATTTTAAATATTTTTTTAACTGTTAACGAAATCGGAATTAAAAATAATTCAGTTATTAAAAAAATAAAAAAACAAGCCAATGGATACCATTTTAAACATTGCCAATCGCCAGAACATGCAAAATATCCATATATACAAAATGGAATTGGAGCGACAACTGCAGAAACGATATAAGCCCATAAATATTTTTTGATAAACAAATAACTAATAATACTAATTAATGTGAGAATTATTGTGGCTGCTCCGATTGCTAACAAATAAGTTTTTATCCCATATCGTTGAATTTCAGCTTGGTACATGCTAGCAACAAATAGAACAATTCCCAATATAATTAGAGTACCTTTTAGTATTTCAAGAAATATCTGTTTTTTTATTTTTTTGTCCATAAGATTAAAATTATAAATGAATTATATAAATTTTACTTAAGGCTCGGGCTCCTGAATTACGCCTAACATCGCAATCGCTGTTAAACTCTCCGAAGGACAAAAATTTAGTGCAACGTTCCGAAGGAAAATTTTAGAGTTTTACATTTAAGAACACATAACAAACATCTACCGCAGGCAGTCAATAATCAAAAGAAAGCCCCAAATTAAAATGATTCATTTTCTAACTTTTTTTCAGTGAAATACTATAATAAAGAACAGCAAAAGATGATTCTATCCATACAATAATAGGGAATATTCCAATAATCAAACAGATTAAACCTGCAATTATTAAAGGTATTGCAATCAAGCCCATTGCAAAAATTGTCCAAGAATAGACTCTTGTCATATTCCAACTAGTAGCTATTGCATCCCAAGCTTTCATTTTTTTATCAATAATCAGATATTTCACAAATGCCAGACGGATTAAGACAATAATTCCTGGAATTATAAAAAATATGAATCCCAATATAATGAAAACAGCTGATAAAAAGCCAGCAAGAACTGCATTCCAATAATTCCTATTAAAAACTGCAAACATATTTTTTATTTTATATTCTTCTTTTCTTGCAGCTTTTAGAAAAACCCAACTAGAACTCATTTTTATTGGGCCAGCAATCAAAAATCCAAATATAATTGAAGCTATAGCTAACTGCCAATGAATACTCCATAAGAATTTTGTAAATTCTTCTTCACTAGAAAATCCAATGAGTGAACTAATAACTACCACTGCAAGTAATAACCAAAATCCTGAAGCAGCAAGATTCCATCCCTTCGAATAGTTATTAAAAGCGGTTGTATTAGAAATGAATTCATTTTGGGAATTTTTTTTAATATTTTTTGCCTTTGCCATGTATTATTTATTATTGATTAAAGATATATATAAATCTTCCTAAGGGCTTTCTTTTTGTTCTTAAATGTAAAAAAATGGAATATAAAGGGCGGGATTACATAATAATGTTGTTCCTATACAGTGATTAATAACCGAAAGCTTTAAATACTAGTTATATCCAATATTCTTGTATGGAAACCACAAGAAGAGAATTTTTGAGGGCATTAGGAACTAGTGCTGTAGTAATTGCTCTGAATCCACTAGAACTAATAGCTAGTGAAAGTAGAGATAAGATTTCAGTGGATGGGTATGTTCATAGAATTCCTGGTGACAGATTAAGCGATTCCTTTCATAAAGATGAACAACGTAATCTATGGGTTCCAGTGTATAACAAGGTAAGGGATTTTTATTCAAATGATTTTGATATAAAAATTGATCTTCGAGAAGAACAAGAAGTGAATGAAAGAAAGCTTGATAGGAACCATGTTGCTGTAGAATATACAACTATGGATGAAATGTTAAATAATCCTAGAGATGTTTTATATGCTTTCGGTGGTCAGGAATTCATGGATGGTTTAGAAGCTGAAATTAAAAGAGCCCAAAAAGCAGAAGGTTGGGATTATAAAACTGCTGAAGCTGAGATATTTTCAACATTAAAAGAGGGAATGAATAAAACATTTTCAGGAGAAGGTGGTTTTGGAAGCAAAATTTCTCATAGAGCATGGATCTTACCTTCGAAAACTTATGATAGAGCAAGAAATGATGAAGAATTAGTGAATGCTTATGCATTTTCAGTTGCTCATGAGATTGGTCATGTTCTTAGTCTGGAACATCCAATAGGTAGTGGCTTTTTTTCTGAATATGGGCAACACAATTTTATGAATCCGACAGGTGAATTGAAAGATATTTTTAGTTTTAATTTTGATATACATCCAGATCAAGTAAGACAAATTAAGCAGTATTTAAGAACTGATTAAAGTAATCCCGCCCTCTTCTACAATAAAAAACTTTTTCTCGAGTAATATTGCGTATAATGGTGGAATTATGCGAAGTTTTGCGAAGCAAAAAAAAATTAATAACTACTCTTAAATCTTGACATAATTATTAATAAAAAGGTTAAATAAAACAAAACATATTTATAAACAGATTACACTATTGATTTAAAATGGCAGAACTAGGAATTCCTCCGCCTGCTCCTGCAGGGCATAAGGGGCTTTTTCACAGCAAGAAAGCTCCTGTACAGCCTGACATTAGTTCTTTTTCAAATGATATCAGTAATTTGGACAGAAGGCTAAGGCTTCTTGAGGAAGGATTCACTAATATCCGGAGGGCATTGCAAGTTACAGAGCAGAATATGGTAAGCAAGAACAAGATGTTTTCAACAGAAATAAGAACCATAATGTCTGATATCGGAGATATAAAAAAAGAAATTGCTGAGATTAAGGAAAAAATAATGGGACTGATAAAAGAGCTGCAGACCAATGCAAAGAGGGATGAGGTAAAGGTCCTGGAGAAATACATAAACTTATGGAATCCTGTTAAGTTTGTTACGCAAAATGAAGTGCAGCAGATTGTTAAGGAAATGCTTGATAAGAAAAAATAAAAGGTAATAAAAAGGAAAACCTTTATATATTCTTTTTTAAACAAAAAGTAAAAAAGAGGTGAAGATGAAACTATTCAGTTTTGGGGGAAAAAAGAAAAAAGGGCCGGCTGCTCCCGGACTGCCAGTTGATCAGATCATGGCGATGAAGCAGCAAGGCATGGATAACAACCAGATAGTTTCTGAAATGGAAAAGCAAGGCTATAATTCTTCCCAGATTTTTGATGCTCTTAATCAGGTAAATATAAGCGGAGGCAATGTCGGGCTTGAGCAGCCTCCTGATCTTGGAAATGTAGGGCAGCAGCAAAGCCCGCAGGATTTTTCTTATGGTATGCCTCAGCAGCAGCCTGAACATGTTCCAAGGGAAGAGCCTACAATGGACAAAGAGCAAATTGAGGAAATTGCTGAAGTTATAATTGATGAGAAGTGGAAGGAATTTGAAGAGGATGTAAAGGTAATAATTGACTGGAAGGAAAAAACAGAAGCTAGGGTGAACAAGCTTGAGCAGCAGATAAAAGATGTCGAAGGCACCTTAAACAGCCTGCACAAGAGCATAATTAACAAGATCTCTGATTATGACAAAAACCTCACAGATGTAGGTACAGAAATCAAGGTCATGGAAAAGGTCTTTCAAAAGGTTCTACCAAGCTTAACTGAAAATGTGAATAAGCTGGACAGGATGACCAAGAGTTCTAAATTAGGGAAGAAGTAAAGCCTATATAGTGGAAATTGCAAATTTCCTTACATGATGGGAAAATTAGAAATTTTCCGTCACCCATCAAAATGGGTTTTAGTTTGCCATTTCGATTTTAGGAACTGCGAATATATATTCGATTATTTAGCGCAGTTGCTAAACTTGCTTAGTGGCAAGCAAACCAATAGTAAAGATTGCTACAAGAAAAACAAGAATCATGCCTAAAAAGTTAGGATGAAATATAACTGTAGATACCTTTCCAAAGTCTTCTCCTGTTTCCGGGACATCGATGTTTTCTCTCAGTACAGATGCAGCACCTACAATAATTGCAATTATAAAGATGACAAGCACAACCCACTTTAAGCTGCTGAACGTGTCTACAGTGCTTGATGTCTTGAGCATTCTGCCTCCAATGGACAGAATTGCAACAAAAACCAAGGCTACAGCAAAAAACGGCGCTACTTCCCTGATGATAAGAGTTGCTGTTTCTGATATTATTACAAAAAATGCTATCATTAATCCTACAAGGACGTTAATAACCTGGTTATTTCCCAGAGCGCGAGTGTATAAGAGCACGGCATAAACTACAAGCCACACAAATACAAATACAAAAATTACAGAGAAATTTTCTAAAGCAGTAACATCAAGAAAAGTTGCCATTTTTATTTGTTGAATAATTTACCAAAATCCATGCCCATTCTTTTGAAGCTGCCGATCTTGTCACGTTCGCCTTCTCCTCCTGTGACAAAGGCTATAATAGTTCCAAACACAACAAGCATTATGAAAATAGCCAAAGCGTCAGAGCCGAATGTCCTGTCTAAAAAAGTGTCAAACCCATCATACCACCATCCTGAAGCGCTTCCAAATATGATTATTAAAATAAGCACTGAAAAAAATGCAATCCATCCCGGCATTGTAGCTCCTAAGTAAAGCCTTTCATGCGCAAAAACCCCTATCATAATCATTAAGGAGATAATAGCTACTACAACCAATGAAACTGCAGGCAAAGCGCTGTTTATTATCAGTACCGGGTCAAAGTTGGCCGGAAGATTACCAGTTACATGGGGTATGACAACTATTAAGGAAAATATCAAGGCTAAAGCACTATTAAGATTTCTTTTTTCTTCTCCAAGAATCTTGGTTTTCTCAAGAACTGCGAATATAAGTGTAAATATTAATAGGAAGGGCAGCATTACATCAACCATGCCCCATCTTTCCAGTACTCTTGCAAATTCTTCAAGCTCGAAACTTCTGGCAGCCAATTATTTCACCTTTTTTTATTTATTAAATCAGGACTTTTTAAACTTTACGTTGATTTTTTTGTATGGGGGTTCCTTTCCTGAGTTACATAAACAATAAACAGGACAATCAGCGCTATCAGGATTACCGAGCCTACGAACTCTCCCTGATTGTTGCCGCTTAAAAAGCCGAATGTGTCATCTGCAAAACCTAAAGCATCAAGGAAAATGAAAATCAAGACTACAAAGACCAGAACCATGAATGTTGTTTTCCAGCCGCCTTCAAGATAAACTCCATGCGGCTTTTCCATAAAAAATGAGCCTACTAAAAGCAGGAATAAAACCACTAAAAATAACAGCACTACAAAGTTTGAAGATACCAATGTTATTACTTCAACAAGCTCTGATGAGGCTACAACAAGAAACGCTATGACAAAGGCTGCAACTGAGTTAAGGTTTTTCTTTGTGTATGTTTTTCCTTCAATCTCTTCTACGCCAAAAACCTTTGTTCTTTCTAACAAGGCGAAGACAATTGTAAATACTAATAGAAAAGGCAGAACTACATCAAAAATGCCAATATCGTTGAAAAAGTTTAATATTCCTCTGAATTGTGTTACCATCTTTTTTTAAATGAATTATGAGCTATTTTATATATAAACTTTTCGAAAAACATATAGGTTGCTGTAAAAGTTGGTGCTTGTGCGTAAATTGCCAATGAAGCAAGTCCAAAAAGGTTGTGCTAAACGACCTGAGCAAAACTTTGTTTTGCGAAGTTGAGAAGCTATCTAAGGCCCCGCACAAGCACCAACTGTAGCAATTTAAAAACCTTTATAAAATAATATAATTTACATATTAAAATGCTGAACAAAAAGGAATTTGAAAGGATAAGGAAAGATATGGATGGTTTTGAGAAGATAAGGGAAGAGGTTATTCAAAAGTCAAGAGGAATAATAAGTATTTCGAAGAGGATTATTTATGCCCTGCACAGGAATGATATCAAATCCGCTTCTTCTTATGTTGCGGAAATTGAGAAGGAGAAAAAAGCCCTGGAGAAAATAAACATTGTTTCTGATGTTAATATAAATTTAGTGGCAATTCAGGAGTATGTTGAGGCAATTTGCTATTATCATTTTGTTAAAAACAAGAAAATACCCGTTGCTAAAGAGCTGAAGGTAGATAATGAGAGCTATTTGATGGGGTTGTGTGATTTAACTGGAGAATTAGGGAGAAAGGCTGTAAATGAGGTTATCAATAAAAATTTTAAGGGTGCTTATGATATTAAAAATCTTGTTGAGGAAATTTACGGCGAGTTTTTGAAGTTTAATTTGAGAAATTCTGAGTTAAGGAAGAAGTCTGACTCGATTAAATGGAACCTGAAAAAGCTTGAGGATATTGTTTTTGAATTGAAATTGAAAGGAAAATTATGATGAAAAGGACAAATAGCTGTGGAGAATTAGTAAAGAAAGATATTAAGCAAAAGGTTTGTTTAATGGGTTGGGTAAACAGCAGAAGAGATCATGGGGGCATAATATTTACTGATCTTAGAGATAGGTATGGATTGACACAGGTTGTTTTTGACCCAAAGCATATCAAGAAAGTTCATGCTGATGCTGAGAAATTAAGAAGGGAAGATGTTATTGCTGTTTCCGGGAAAGTAAGGAGTCGCGGAGAGGGGCTTGAAAATCCAAAATTAAAGACAGGGGAAATTGAGGTATTGGTTGATTCGCTTGAGATTTTGAATAAGTCTGAAACTCCGCCTATTGAGATTGATGAGCGGATAGAACTTAATGAGGATATTAGGTTGAAATATCGTTATTTAGATTTACGAAGAGAGAGCATGCAGAAGAACATTGCTTTAAGGCATAGGACAGTTAAGGCTGCAAGGGATTATTTTGACAGTATGGGGTTTTTGGAGATTGAAACACCAATGCTCGGAAAATCAACTCCAGAAGGCGCTCGTGATTATTTAGTTCCTTCCAGGGTAAATGCAGGAAAGTTTTATGCTTTGCCTCAAAGCCCGCAGATATTAAAGCAGTTGTGCATGATTTCAGGCTTTGATAAATACTTCCAGGTTGTTAGGTGCTTTAGAGATGAAGATTTGAGAGCAGATAGGCAGCCTGAATTTACACAGATTGATGTTGAGATGTCTTTTATTGAGCAGGATGATATTTTTTCTCTTATTGAAGGTTTAGTGAAAAATATATGGAAGAAAGTTCTAGGTAAGAATGTTAAGGTTCCGTTCAAAAGGATGAGTTATCATGATGCTATGGGTAAGTATGGAAGTGATAAGCCTGATTTAAGGTTTGGCTTGGAGCTTGTTGATGTTTCTGATATTGTTTCTAAAAGCGGCTTTGATGTCTTTAAGAAAGTCATTGCGGATAAAGGAAAAGTTAAGTGTGTTAATGCTAAAAATTGCGGTGGTTTTTCAAGGAAGGAGCTTGATGAGCTTATTGCATTTGTGCAGATATATGATGCAAAAGGAATGGCATGGATGAAAGTCACTGATAAAGGTTTAGAAAGTAATATTGTAAAGTATTTTGACTCTAATGTCCAGAAAGGATTGGTTAAGGCTATGAATGCTGCTAAAGGTGATTTATTGCTTTTTGTTGCTGACCACAAGCATCATATTGTTGATGTTGCATTAGGGCAGCTGAGGAATGAGCTTGCCAGAAGGTTGAAATTAACTAAAGGGAAAGAAGATAATTTTTTATGGGTTGTTGATTTTCCTTTGTTTGAGTTTGATGAAGATGAGCAGAGGCATGTTGCTGTGCATCATCCGTTTACAATCCCAAGGGATGAAGATATAAAGTATCTGGATACTGATGTTAAGAAAGTAAAGGCCAAAGCATATGATATTACATTGAACGGCGTTGAGATTGGCGGCGGTTCTATAAGGATACATAAGCCTGAAATGCAGAAAAAGATGTTCAAAGTGCTTGGAATTTCAGATAAAGATGCTAATAAGAAGTTCGGGTTTTTGTTGGAGGCTTTTAAGTATGGAGCTCCCCCTCACGGTGGCATTGCACTTGGTTTAGATAGGATAATTGCGCTTCTAACAGGAAATGAATCCATAAGAGAAGTTATAGCTTTTCCAAAGACTAAGAATGCTGAGGATTTGATGATGGAAGCTCCAAATAATGTTGATGAGAAGCAGTTGAAGGAATTGAATGTTAAGTTGGATGTTGTTAAGAAGTGAGGTTGTTTCTTTTTATTCTAAATCTAATGGGTGTTGTAATTTTTAGAAATATATTCCACTGCAAACAATTATTTATGGAATCCGCAGCCTTTATCTTTTTTCCATGAATTGTGATTATTGCCTTCTTTGTTATTTGGCCATATTACTGCTACATTTTCTTCAGAAGCGTCTTTTTTGAACCTGTGTTTTTTCCCTATTTTATTTGCATGGCCTGTTTTTGATTTTCCATAATGCGCTTTTAATGCTTCCATAATCTGGGCTTTAGTGGCATCTTGAGGAAGGTCTAGTTTCTCTGACCATGCGCTTTTGTCTCCAAAATTCTTATGAGAAAACTTGCTCTTTTTCCAATGGCTATATCCTGATTTATCGTGAGTTCCCATTGCTAAAACATAAACAATTCCAACTATAAACAAAGCAATTAATCCGGCTATCAGAAATTTCTTGTTTTTCATTTATCTTCTTTTTCTATTAATAAATACAGATTTATATATTTTTCGTATAAAAATAAATTTGATTAAAAGCCAGATTAAATTGATAAATAATTGTTTTGTTTTAAACCAATTCACAACCCGAAACTATCAGAAAACTCTTTGATTCTTTCAAACTCTAATAGGAATTTATAACCTAGCTCTTTCATTAAAAACATCTTTTTTCCTTTTTCCTGCTTTTCTTCAATCATGCCTTTTTTCATGAGCACATCTATATACTCTTTTAGCTTTGCATGAGATAAGTTTGATTTGTAAAGAAGATGGGTTGGCTTGATCCTGCCGTTTTTGCTTTGGATTGACCTGAGGATATCAGCTATTATCTCTAATTTTCCGCGTCTTTTTTCACTCATTTTACCAGCTTATGTTTTTTTGGCTTTTTCTTAAATATTAATACGAATGGTATTAACAAGTATATAAATCCTAGCAATTGAATTAGTTCAGCCAACACATAGACGGTTCTTGAATAGATTATAAAGATAAAAAAAGCCTGGCTAATCAAAATTATGCTAAAAGCGAATAATACAAACCTTGCGTTCACGCTTTTGATTTCCTGATAATTACGGTAGTATGAATATGTTATGAGCGAGAGAAGAACGAATGTTGTAACATAAAATAATTGGTAATGTATAGTGCTGATCCAGGTTGCCAGGAATACAAAATAAACCAAAAGCGCAAGTATCCTTTGGTTCTTCCAGGTAAGCCTTGAGATTATCAAAAACAATATCATGAATCCAAGCAGCATGAAGAAGATAAATACAACAAATGCAACTGCATTGATGTAAGATGGGGTTAAGGTATTAAATGTCTCATGAATTGAGCTTCCAACCGCAGACCTTGTGATTTTTGGTTTATAAATAGCTAAAGTGCCTATAATTTTTGCTAGGAATGCAAATGTTAGGGATAAAAAGGCAGTGCTGAAGTACAAATACCTGTTTTCATGCGTTAATTTAAAGCATTTATAGCTGTAATATACCAATAATATGCTAACTATGACAGCTACTGACTCTATAATAGAATCAAAGCCATAGAACCATTTTGGGCTGAATATATAAGAAGGAAGTCCATAAGGTACATTGTCAAATAACATGGCTTTAAAAAGCGTTTTTCTCTTTATAAAGTTTATGAATCATAGTTCTTTACCAGCTGTTCATAATGGTTAATAAATAGCTGTACTATTCTATGCTGTATCGTAACCAACTAACACCTCCAAGAGTTATTTTGGTTATAAATTCAGGGGCAGGCGTTTCGCACCTCTTTTCGCTTGCCCTTGATTATTTTCATGATGATTAACAGGCCAAAAGTGCACTTCTCGTTTACTTCTGACTTGTTTTTCTTTTTTCTTATAATGTTTGAGTTTAATCATATTTAAATACTAAACTATAACTCCAATTCTTATGGAAATTAACCTAATAACTTCAAATAAAGGCAAATTAAAGGAATTTAAGAAATATTTAGAGCCCCAGATAAAGATAAATCATATTGAAACAGAGTATAAGGAGTTGAGGAGTGATGATTCTGGAGAGATTGCTAAAGATGCAGTTAAGATGCTTGCAGATAAATTAAACAAAGCTGTTGTTGTAGAGGATTCAGGCTTGTTTATAGAAGCTTTAAATGATTTCCCGGGAACCTGTTCTGCTTACATACACAAAAGGATAGGGTTAAAGGGAATTTTAAAATTAATGGAAAAAATTGATAATAGGATTTGTTATTATAAGTCAGCTGTAGGTTATTGCGAGCCCGGTAAAGAGGCAATATGCTTTTTAGGCGAGGAAAAAGGGACAATCGCTTTGGAAGAAAAAGGAAATTCTGGTTTTGGGCATGACCCTATCTTTATCCCTGAAGGAAGCGAAAAAACTCTTGGAGAAATGGAAAATTGCGAAACTATTAAAAAATTCAGGAGAATTGCTGCTGAAAAGCTGAAAAAGCATTTATTAGAAGGAGGATAGTATGATACAAAAAATAAAAGAGTTAATGGCAGTAAAAGAGCAGATTGATATGTTAAAGAACAATATGAATTATGCAACTAGTTCTATGGGTGAACTAAAGAATGACATAACATCATTAAAGCAGCATATTAGCGATAATATAAATGGCATTAATGATAAGAATAATGAGTTCTTCAAGAACTTTGATGAGAATATTAACAGCATCAAGAATATCAAGAGTGATTTTGAGAAAGAGCTTTTTGACTTTAAATTATTGAAAGGCCAGATGCAGAAAAAAATCATTGAGAAATTTGAGGAAGAGATGAGTAAAGAATTAAAAATCCAGATGGATAAATTAAAAGATGATTCTGAAAAGTATAATGAGCTTAAGGAAAAAGTAGATAAGATAGCAGATACTGTGAATAATGCAAATGAAGAGATAAATAAATTTGTAGAGATAAGCCAGAACATCAAAAAAGGTGATTTTGAGCTGACAAAATTCGCAAAGCAGCTTTTAGATGCAGATAGGGAGAAATTAGAGCTGATGAGGAAAATTGATTCTTTGGAAAGATTAGTCTCTAAAATCAGAAAGCAGGAATATGTCGTGAGGTAATATGGAATTCAGAAAGGCTGAATCAAAAGATTCTGAAAGAATTGCCAATGTTCTTGTAGAGAGCTATAATATTCATGATTTGAAAGAAGGCATTAGTGTTTTTGCTAATGAAGTTAAGAAAGGACATAATTATATTGTAGCAGTTGATGATGGGAAAGTTGTTGGGATTGTGACATGGGTTATGCATGGGCTTCTTAAGCATGAGTTGTGCGAACTGGACAGGATTGCTGTGTTGCCTGAATGCAGGGGCAAGGGAATTGCAAAAGAACTGTTCAACAAATTAATTGAAGATGCAAAAGCATTTTATGAAAAAAATAATTCTAAGTTGAGGAAGTTGTATCTTTTAACTCACGCTGACAATATAAGAGCGCATAAATTCTATGAGAAATTAGGTTTTAAGCATGAGACAACATTGAAAGAGCATTATTATAAGGATAAGGATGAGTTTGTTTTTAGTATGTTTTTTTGATTAATCAACATCAAAAGCTTTATAAATCAATAGTCAATTCATTGATATGTAAATATGGCAAAAAAATCCAAGAAATACGAGAAGAAAGGGCAGGAAGCAAAAGTCAATGATGAGGCAGCTGCTGCCCAAGAAAAGGCGATTGAAAAGCTGCCAAAGGATGTGCAGGAAAAACTGAAGGGAATAAAGACAAAGCTGGAGAAATTCCAGAAAAAAATTCTGGATAAGTTTGATAAATATATTGCAGGGGTTGCGCTTATGCCTCCGCCAAAGGAAGGCGAGCAGAATGAAGAAGGGCAGAAGCAGCCTGTTGATAAAGACAAAATAAATGTTCTTGTTCTGGTTGATGATTCTGACAGCAAGAAGATGTCAAAGCAGGAATTAAAGGAAAAATTGACTGCAATAATGGATAATCTTGCCAAGGAAGTTGATAAAAACCTGATGCCGCAGACTGTTATGCTTTCTGAGCTTTGGCAGAATTGCTATGATGGGAAACATGAGCTATTGCAATTAATTGCCTTGTCTGCTCCTATTTTTGACAGAGGAATGCTGGCTGCAATAAAGATTTCAGAAGTCCATAAGACTATGGTCTTAAAAAAGTTTGAAAAGTATATTATCAGCTATGTTCTGGCCGGAAGCTTAGTACAGGGAAAAGCGACTCCTACATCTGATATTGATGTGTGGATTGTTATAGATGATACTGATGTCAAGAAGATGACAAGGGCTGAACTTAAGGATAAATTAAGAGCCATTATTATCGGGATGGGCATTGAGGCCGGCGAATTAACTGGCATTAAGAATAAAATTAACATCCAGGTATATATTTTAACAGATTTCTGGGACAGCCTAAGGGAAGCAAATCCAATCATCTTTACCTTGCTTCGTGATGGGGTTCCTTTCTATGACAGGGGTATTTTTATGCCATGGAAGCAGCTGCTTAAGATGGGAAAGATAAAGCCAAGCGCAGAAGCAATTGACATGTTCATGGGCTCTGGAGAACAGATGCTAAAAAGGGTTGAGCTAAAACTCAAGGACATTGGCATGGAAGATATCTATTATGCAATTTTAACTCCAAGCCAGGCAGCCTTGATGCTTCATGGTGTTCCTCCGCCTGCCCCAAAGGAAACAGCGGATTTGATGAGGGAGATTTTTGTCCAGAAAGAGAAAATGCTTGAGGATAAGTTTGTAAAAACTTTGGAGAAAGTAATACAGACAAGAAAAGCCATTGAGCATGGAGATAAAAAAGACCTTAGCGGGAAAGAGATTGATGCATTGCTAAATGAGAGCGACAAGTACCTTAAAAGAATAAAAAGGCTGTTCTCGCAGATTGAAAAAATAAAAGAAGAGTCGGATATGGTAAGGATTTATGACACTATTGTTACGATTATAAGAGATGTTTTGAGAATGGAAGGCATAGAAAAAGTTGGAGATGATGAAGTTGTTAGATTATTTGAAAACAATCTCATAAGCCAGGGGAAAATACCTGCAAAGTTCTTAAGGATTTTAAATGATATAATACAGGCAAAGAAGGATTATGATGCCAAGAAGCTGACAAAAATTGAAGTTGAGAAGGTAAAGAAAGGCTCTAATGAGCTTATCAAGTTTTTAGTTGAATACATTCAGAGAAAAAGAGGCAAGGAGATTGAAAGAGCTAAGATAAGGGTAAAGCATGGCAGCAGATATGGCGAGGTAATATTGCTTGGAAATGAGGCTTTTATTATCCATGACATAGACCATGAAGAGAAGGAAATTACCAAAGCTAAGGTAAAAGAGGACGGGAGCTTGGGGACAGTGCAAAAAAGCTCTTTAGAGGATCTTGAAAAATCACTGGTAAAAATGGAAATACCTCCAAAGGTTTTCATAAAAGAGCCTATTTTTGAGAACCTTAAGAATATATTCGGCAAGGATGTTGAGATTCTGGTAAATTATTAAGAATTCTGTATTTTTATTTAAATGAATTTTATTTTTATTGATATTATCTTGATTTTTATATAAATTAAATTTTAAAATTAAAAAAATTTATAAATTAGAGAATATTACTATATCACAAGATGAAAACAGGATATCAGGTGGGGGATGCGATGACAATGGATCCTATTTCTGTGAAGAGTGATATAACACTTTTAGAGTGCGCCAAAGTAATGTCAGACAAGCATGTAGGTTCTGTTGTTGTTAAAGACAATAGCAGCTCAATTGGCATTTTGACAGAGCAGGATATTGTAAGGAATGCTGTAGCAAAAGGCGTGAGCATGAACAGTGAAAAAGTCAAGGATTTTATGGAAACAAAATTGATCACTATAGGGCCGGATGATGATATCTATGATGCTCTTGTCAAGATGAGGGACAATAATATAAGGCATTTGCCGGTTGTTGAAAAAGATGAGATGGTTGGGCTTCTTACAATAAAAGACATTCTTAAGATTGAGCCGCAGCTATTTGACTTAATTGTGGAGAAATTTGAATTGAAAGAGGAAAGCAGAAAGCTGATAAACAAGCCAATACTAACAGAAGGAATCTGCCAGACATGCGGAAAATATTCAGAAAAGGTAAGCGATAAAGAAGGGATTGTTGTTTGTGGTAGTTGTGTTGAGGAAGAGGCTAAACTCATATAAATTTTTATTTTTGAGATATGCTTGTTTTCTATTTTTATTTAGAAACATTTAAATATATTCCATCCAAGTTTTTTCTTATGAAGCCTTTTCCTTTTGCGTATGTAGATGTTAAGAGTCCTGCAGATACCAATTATATACAGTATAAGGGAGTCTGGGACATGCAGGATTTATATGAGTTTGTGGCTTCTTTTTTCCATGGCCAGAAGTTTAAGTTCCATGAAAAAAAGTATATTTACAAGCATCCCGGCCCTTTTGGCGCTGATGTAAAGCACATGTGGCAGGCTGAGAGGAATGTAGAAGATTATTACAAATTTGTCATTGATATCTTTTTACATACATATGACACCCATGATATTGAGGTTGTGATGAAAAATGGGAGTAAAAAAATTTTTACTAAGGGTAGGTTGAGGATACAATTGATGGGCAAGGTAGAGACAGATTATGAAAAAAGGTGGGATGAGAATGCCTTCTATGCTAATTTAAGGAATTTTTTCCATAAGTATGTTATTTGGAAAAAGATAGAAGCTTTCTGGTGGGATAATATGCATTATAATGTTTTCTTGAAATTGCACTCATTAATCAAGGAAAGACTTAAGATGGAGTCAGAGGCTTATGAGCATAGGTATTTTCATAAGGTTAGATAAAAAACAAGAAAATGATTCACATTTTTTTGGTGTAAAATTATGAGGTGAATTTTTAGTATGTCAGAAATGAAGATTGTTGTTGACCATTTAAGGCTGAACTATAATGGGCCTTTTGATGCTAATGCTTTGTATAGGCATATAACTGCTTTTGTGAAAGAAATGGGTTTTGATTTAGAAACTCAAAAGGAATTTGAGCATAATACTCAAACTGGGAAGCATATGGAATGGCAAATAAGACCATGGAAACAAATATCCGACTATTTGAGATATATTATTAAGATGAGAATTTTGATTCATAACTATAATAAAATGGATGCGGTGGTTGATAAAAAAAAAGTTAAGATTGGTAGTGGAAAGGTTGTGATATATCTTGATGGTTATGTTAACTTAGATCAACAAGACCGATGGGAGCATATCCCTTTTTTTCAGTTTTTAAGGACAATTTACAACAAATTTATCTATAAAGTATATACTGAAAGGTTTGAGCAAAGATTAACCCATGATATGAACCATTTATATCATACAATAGAGCAATTTTTTAATATGTACAAGCACTACAAGGTTGTGTCAAAAGTGCCTCCTTTCATATCAACACATTAAAATGGAAAAAAAACAAATTGTTTTTGATTTAAGGTTAAGCTACAACGGGCCTTTGTCAATAGAGAAATTTTATGAAGAAGTAGAGAAATGGATAGAGGAAAAGGGCCTGCAGAAGGAGCTAAAGAGAAAACTGGAAGATGTGGAATCAAAAGGGAAAAAAATAGAGTGGGTAATAGAGGCATGGAAAAGCGCTGGTCATCATGTAAAGCCTGTAGTAAGGCTAAGGGCTTTGTTTAACAATGTCAAGGAAGTCAAGATTAAAAGGAATAAGAAAACAGTTAAGATAAACCAGGCAGATGCCCTTATGGTTATAGACGGCTTTCTTGAAACTGAATTTTCTACAGAGTGGACAATGAAGCCTTTGTTCTATTTTTTTAGGACTCTTTACGATAAGTATATCTGGAAAGTATGGTCAGAAAAATATGATGATATAGTATCAGAAGACTGTTATGACCTGCATAAGCGGATCAAGGCTTTTTTTGAATTGTATAAGATGAAAGTTGGATAAGATTAATAGCAATGTTTAAAAATAGTTTTCTTTTCTTATGCATTATATGCGGGGGTAGCGAAGCCTGGTCAAACGCGCAGGAGCATTGCTGCGAAACTTAAGACCAGTGCCATAATGTGGCACCCATGTGTAAGTGGGAGATATCCTGTCACTTAGTGTGTCCGAGGGTTCAAATCCCTTCCCCCGCATTTTTTATGCCTCTGTAGCATAGTAGCTATTGCGCGACATTGGTAATGTCGAGGTCGCGAGTGCAACTCTCGCCAGAGGCTTTTTCTTTTTTTAATATGGGAATTAAAGAAAACATTCAGAAAATAAAGAAAGAATTGTCTAATTCAGTAACTTTAGTTGTGGCTGTAAAATATGCGTCTTTAAGCCAGATTAAGGAATTGATAGATTTAGGAGTAAAGAATATTGGGTTCAATACTTACCAGCAGCTTAGGGATGTTAAAGATATTATTTCAAAAGGCACAAAAATACACTTTATAGGGCATCTGCAGAAAAATAAAGTAAGGAAGGTTTTGGAATATGGCGTTTATTTGATACAGAGTGTTGATTCTTATGAGCTTGCTGAAAAAATAAATAAAGTTTGTGATGATTTAGGGATTAAGCAAGATATATTGCTGCAGGTAAAGACTGATGAAAATAAAAAATATGGAATTGATGTTTCTGAGCTGGATAATATAGCTTCTGAAATTAATAAAAACCTGAAAAATTTGAATATTAAAGGCCTGATGACAATACCTCCATTAGCAGATAATACTGAAAAATATTTTGTTTTGGTAAAAAAATTATATGATAAGCTTTCAAAAACATTAGGGGTGAAATTTGAGTATCTTTCTATGGGGATGTCGGATGATTATATTAATGCGGTTAAAGAAGGTGCCAATATGGTGAGATTAGGTAGAATAGTGTTTGAATAAGCATTAGAATTTATCAATTTCCTTTAATAAAACATCTAAGATATCATCATCCTTGATTCTTGTCACAATCTCCCCTTTTTTATATAATAAATTGCTGTCTGGAGCGCCTACAATCCCTATATCTGATTTTTTACTTTCTCCAGGGCCATTGACTGCGCATCCCATCACTGCAACATGGACTGGCTTTTTTATTTTCTCTGTCTGGTTTTCAAGTTTCTCTACTATTTTAATTACATTTATTTGTGATCTGGCGCAGGTTGGGCAGCTTGTTATCTCTATTCCTGAATTTTTTAATCCTAGTGTTTTTAGAATCTGTTTAGCTACTTTTACTTCTTCTGTTGGATTATCTGAAAGTGAAACTCTAATTGTGTCTCCTATGCCCTCTTCAAGCAAAGTTCCTATTCCAATTGCGCTCTTGATTGTTCCTGAAAATTTGCTGCCTGCTTCTGTAACTCCTAAGTGCAATGGATAATTTGATTTTTTTGCAAATAATCTATAAGCATCTACCATTATATTGACGTCTGATGCCTTTAAAGAAACAACAATATCATGGAAATTTAAATTTTCAAGAATTTTTATATGCCTTAATGCAGATTCTACCATTGCCTCTGCTGTATAACCGTATTTTTGGAAGATATCTTTTTCTAATGAGCCTAAATTAACTCCAATCCTTATTGGAATTTTGTTTTCTTTTGCAGCATCTACCACTAATTTTATTTTTTCTTTATCTCCGATATTTCCGGGATTTATTCTGAGCTTATCTGCATGCTTTGCAGCTTCCAGTGCTATTTTGTAGTCAAAATGGATATCTGCCACTAAAGGAATATTTATTTTTTCCTTTATTTCCTTTAGTGCTTTTGCTGCTTCTATTGTTGGTGCTGAAATCCTTATGATTTCACAGCCTGCTTCCTCTAATTCATGGATTTGCTTTATGGTTGTATCTATATTGGTTGTATCTGTGTTAGTCATTGACTGGATTGGTATTGGGTTGTTTGAGCCAATCTTTAGATTTCCTATACTAATTTCTCTTGTTTTATTCCTCATAGTCGGGGTTAATATTAGATAGTTTAAAAAATTAGTTGTTTGAGCAGGGTTATGTCAAAAAGTTAAAATAATTTCAATAAAAGAATTTCAATAACAAAAAGCCATTAATAAAAATTCAATACAATAAAAATAATATAGATTTCAATAAAAAATAAAATTTCTTTTTAAAAAAATTAATAATAAAAATAACCTAATAAAATTATAATCAAAATCTTCCTGCCCTGTTTAAATTCAGTATCGGCTTTCTGAATGCACAGTCTGAGTCCAGTTCGTGCCAGCACCTTATTCTTTTTTCTCCGAGATTCCAGCATAACAATATGTCTTTTCCATGGGATTTATGCAGGAAATCAACGATTCCTATCTCCAGGTCTGTTATCATGCATCCCATATCTTCAATCTTTTCTATGTTTGCGTAGAATTCATAGGAGAGTTTGTGGAACTGCTTATTTATTTTTGTAACTTTTTTCAGGTTTTCATAATCTTCATCGTATACTTCAATTTCAATGGAACTCAATAACTCAAGGGCTTTGTTTAGCTTTATTGTTCTTTTTAAAATTTTTTTAATTTTTGGGAGAAATCTTTCAGCTTCTTCTATAGTGAAATATTTTTTGGCAAATTCCTGCTTTATGGTTTTGTTGCTGGCCATTATCTACTTATTTGGATTTGTCCTTTATAAATTTTTTTATAGATATATTTAAATAATCTTAATTACTATTAAAAAACATGAAAGAAATCATTTTGAAATATGCTTTGCAGAATGCAGTGAAGTTCAACGGCAAGGCAGGAATGGGGGCAGTAATAGGCAAGGTTTTAAGCGAAGACCCTAAATTAAAAAAACAGATTGGTAAACTTAAATCTGAGACTAAAAAGGTTGTTGATAATGTTAATTCACTTACTTTAGAGGAACAGAAAAAAGAGCTTGAAAAGTTTTCTGATTCTTTTAAAGATAAAGAAGTTAAAAAAAAGGATATTTTTTCTATGTTTGGGATAAAGGAAAATGAGAATGTTGTTACAGCATTTCCTCCTGAGCCGAGCAAATACCCGCACATAGGGCATGCAAAATCGCTTTTTCTCAATTATGAGCTTGCAAAAAGGAACAATGGGAAATTTATCTTAAGATTTGAGGACACTAATCCAAAGCTTGCAAGCAGGGAATTCTATAAAATACATCTGGAGAATTATGAGTGGCTTGGAATCAAGCCGGATAAGGTTGATTATGCATCTGATTACATGGAAGATTTTTACGAACTGGCAGAGAAAATGGTAAAAGAAGGCTTTGCTTATCTTTGCACATGTAGCCCGGAGGAGATAAAAAAAGGAAGGTTCGAGGGAAAGGAATGTAATTGCAGGATTCTGCTTGAGGAAGATCATCTTAAAAGGTATGAAGAGCTGTTTAAAGCTGCAGAAGGGAAAATGGTTTTAAGGCTTAAAGGGTATATGGAGCATGAGAATACTACGATGAGAGACCCTGCTTTGCTGAGGGTAATAAAGCATGAACATGTAAGGCATGGGAAAAAATACCATGTATGGCCGACATATGATTTTGAAAATTCAGTGATGGATGGAATTGAAGGCATAACACACAGGCTCAGGACAAAAGAATTTGAATTAAGGAATGAGTTGCAAAACTATATCCAAAACATACTCAAGTTTAAACAGACAAAAATCTATGAGTTTGCGCGCTTTAATCTTGAAGGGGTGGAAAGTTCCGGAAGAGTTATTAGGGAATTAATTCAAAAAAAGAAGCTTATTGGGTGGGATGACCCTTCTTTGACAACAATAGTTGCATTAAAACGAAGAGGATTTTTAGCTGAAGCAATAAAGAACTTTATTTTATCTACTGGGATAACTAAGGCAGAATCTGTTTTGACGTGGGATGATTTGATTGCACACAATAAGAGAATTTTAGATGCACATTCTAACAGATACTTTTTTGTAAATGATATTAAAGAAGTAAAGATTGAAAAGGCTCCGGAACAGACTGTTAAATTAAAGCTACATCCTGAATCAGAGGAAAAAGGGTTTAGAGAGTTTAAGGTCAAAGATAGATTTTACATTGAAAAAGAGGATTTTAAGAAATTTAAAGAGCATAAGATAAACCGGCTTATGGATTGCTTAAATTTCAAAAAGAAAGGGAATAATCTTGTTTTTGATTCTTTGGAGCATGAGAAATTCAAAAAAAATCCCGGATTGATAATTCACTGGCTTCCTAAGGAAAAAGATCTTGTTAAGGCAGAGGTTTTGATGCCGGATAAGAAACTGGTTAATGGGGTTGCTGAGCCTATGGTTCATAAATTAAAGGAAAATGATGTTATCCAGTTTAGCAGGTTTGGTTTTTGCAGGCTTGATAAAAAAGAGAAGTCTAAATTGAGATTTTGGTTTGCTCATAGATAAAAAAACGTTAAACAAAATTTCAATATTAAAAACCCGATTAAAAATAAACAATGATAAAAAATAAAACTCAAGATTATTAATAATAAATTATAACTAATTTGAATAAAATGCTTTGAGGTGGTTTTGATGAGTAGTGGTTTGGTTGTAAGGTCGCAGATAAAGAATTATGCCAAGGTTGATGAGAAAGCTTTGAATGTGACAGAGGATTTTTATAGTGCTTTGAATAAAAAAGTTGAGGATTTGATTGTTGAATCTTGTAAAAGAGCGAAAATGAACAACAGGAATACTGTTATGGGGAGGGATGTTTGAATTATTTTACTTTTCTTTTTATCTTATATTCAAGATGCCTTATCCTTTTTTCCCTAGCTTTTTTAGCCGCAATAAACTCCTTCATTCTTTCTTTTACTGATAATAATGCAATGTTTAAGCTGTTAATCTTGCTTTTGTTTTCCTCTAATGCAGCATCTCTTTCTTCTCTTGTATTCATCAGCTCCTGTTCAAGGACATGAACTCTTTTTCTTAAAGCATTTTCTGTGTTCTTGTTTTCCAACAATTTTTTCTCTTTTGGGTTTATTTTATAGGATTGCTTATTTTCATGCCTGCTGCTCACTATACTCAGCTTTCTGACAAATTTTTTTAAGTTTGCAGGATTTATATGCTCAAGAGAAGTATTTTGCATTTTTTACCGCTTTAACCTGCCGAACAATCCTTTTTTCTTTGGAGGTGCTTCTAAATCCGGGAAAGGTATGCTTGGCATTGGAACAGGTCCGGGCTGTTGCGGAGATTGAATTTCCTGTTTAAAAGGAGGAGGCTCGTTAAATTTGGAATTGAACTTCGGCGGCTGAAGGCTTGGTTCTGGAGTATTGTGAATCTCGCCTGGCATTGGAACATTATCCATTTCCTTTGGCTCCGGGATACTGTGCATTTCCGGGCTTAGTTCCTGTGGATGAGTTTTGGTTAGGCCCTTAACTGTATCATGCACTGCAATCATGCCTTCGGCAATTATCTTATTTTGCTCAATAATTTTATCCAGCTTTTCATTCAGGGAAGCTGTTGATTGATTGTCTTCCTTAAGCTCTGCTGCTTCGGTAAACAACTTTAGCATGGAATCCATGCTTTTTTTGACATCATTCATTGAATTGGTAAGTTCATTAGAAAAAGATTTATCCTTTTTTTCCCTTAATTCCTTTAGCTGCTTCTTTAGGTTTACAATTTCCTTGTGGGGCAACATATCATAGGGTTCATCTGCCATGTCTATCTACCTCTTTTTTATATGTTAAACTAATATGATTTTTATATAAATATTTCGGTTTTAGTCATAATAATCCTGACTGCAATAAATAAGAATAAATTTTCAATAAAAATTACATCTTAAAATTTCCTGGAAGCTTTCCGCCGAACTTTTTCATCATCTTGCTCATGTCTCCTTTGCTGCCTTTAAACATCTTAACAACTTTCTTGCTTTGCCTGTATTGTTTTATCAGTTCCCTGATAACAGATGTTGGCATTGCAGAGCCTTTGCTTATCCTGTCTATTCTTGCGCTTGTAATCTCATCAGGATTTTCCAGCTCTTCTTTTGTCATGCTTAGCATAGCGATTTTCCATTTTTCCAGCTTTTCTTCCTGAACATCAAGCATCTCTTTTGGAAGTTGCAATGATGAAAAACCAGGCACCATCTCAACTATTTTCTTTAATGATCCCATTTTCTTCATGGCAGCCATTTGCTCATACAAATCTATTAGATTAAATTCCCCTTTAAGGAATTTTTTTCCTAAATCCTCAGCATCTTCTGCCTTAATGGCATGTTTTGCCTTTTCCAGCAAGGCTTCTAAGTCTCCCATCCCTAATAATCTTCCAACAAAGCCCTGTGGATTAAAATGCTCTAAATCATCTATTTTTTCTCCAACACCAATAAATTTAATTGGAGCTTTGGAAACAGCGCATGCAGTTAAAGCGCCCCCTCCTCTGGCAGTCCCGTCCATTTTAGAAACAATAACCCCCGTAATATTGCAGCTTTTATGAAATTGTGTAGCTTGTTTTTCCGCTGCTTGGCCTATATCTGCAGAAATGACAAGCAAATTCTCATGCGGCTTTATTTCCTTGTTAAGGGATTCTAGTTCCTGGATCAAATCTTTTGATAGTGCGTCTCTTCCTGATGTGTCAATGATTATTACATCAAACTTTTTAAGCTCATTTTTGAATTCATTGTATATCCTTATTGGATTTTTTTCTTTTTTGTTTATGAAACAGGGAGTATTAGCCTGTTTGGAAACCTGCTCTAATTGGGCCATAGCTGCCGGCCTATGAACATCCAATCCAACTAATGCGACTTTATTGCCTCTTTTTATAAAGTATTTTGCAAGCTTTCCTGCGCTTGTTGTCTTTCCACTTCCAAACAATCCAGCAAGCATGATTTTGAAGGGTTTTTTCGTGATTTCTATCTTGTGCTGCTCTTTTCCCAGAAAAATGACAAGTTCTTCATAGACAATATTGACAAGCTGCTCTTTTTTTGTCAGTCCTGAGAGGGCTTTTTCTTTTTTTATCCTTTCCTTAATCTTAGATGTTAAATCAAAAACCAGCTTTACATTCATATCAGATTGAAGCAAAGCCCTTTGTATGTCCTTAATCAGCTCATTTATCAGCTTATCATCTACAAAAATTGATTTTGCTATTTTCTGTAAAGTTCCCTTTAACGAGCTGCCTAGCTTATCCAGTACCATGGGCTAGGGTATGGAATTTTGTTTTATAAAGTTAATTGTTTTCCATTGCAAAAAGTTATAAATGGGTTTTTATTCTTGTTCAATTTTGGGGTGGTATATAATAAAAAAATGAAAACATTATCCATATTAGGATCTACTGGAAGCATTGGAACTCAAACTCTGGAAATAGTTAAAAATAATCCTAATGAGTTTAAAGTAGCAGGATTAACGGCTAATACTAACATTGATTTATTGAAAAAGCAGATTGATGAGTTTAAGCCTGAAGCAGTTGCGATTATGGATAAGGAAAAGGCTGATTTACTGAAAGAGCAGGTAAATATTGAGGTTTATTCCGGAATTGAAGGGGTTGTAAGAATATCTGTATTAGATAATGCGGATACTGTTGTCAATTCTTTAGTTGGCTCAATAGGGGTAAGGCCGACAGTTGAAGCGATAAGAAAAGGGAAAAATATTGCACTGGCTAATAAAGAAACACTGGTTACAGCAGGTTCTGTTGTGATGGAAGAAGTTAAGAAGAATAATGCTGATTTGATGCCTATTGATTCTGAGCATAGTGCTATTTTCCAGTGCGTTAATGGGGAGGATATTATTGATGTGAATAAGATAATAATAACAGCTTCAGGGGGTCCTTTTAAGAGTAATTCTAAAGAACAGATGGAAAATGTAACGGCTAAAGATGCTTTAAACCATCCGACATGGAACATGGGAGATAAGATTACCATTGATTCTGCAACTTTAATGAACAAGGGATTTGAAGTTATAGAAGCGCACTGGCTTTATGGAATTAAATATGATAAAATCGAGGTTGTGGTGCATCCTCAAAGTATAATACACTCTTTAGTTGAGTTTAAGGACAATTCTGTCATTGCGCAGCTTGGGCTTCCAAGTATGAAGCTTCCGATACAGTATGCATTAAGCTATCCGAAAAGGCTTAAATTGAATATGAAAAAATTAAATCTTCTGGAAGTGAAAAATTTAAGCTTTGAAGAGCCGAATCTTGATTTGTTTTCATGCCTTAAATATGCTTATGATGCCGGGAATTTAGGTGGGACAATGCCTGCTGTATTAAATGCTGCAAATGAGATTGCTGTTGAAGCATTTTTAAATAATAAAATTAAATTTATGGACATTCCCAGAATAATAAAAGAATCAATGGACAGCCATAAAATAATCAATAATCCAGATTTAAACACAATATTAAAAATTGATAAAGACACAAAAGAAAATACAAAAAAAGAGATTGATAAATTATGAACACAGCAATCATTGTAGCAGGCGGGAAAGGGAAAAGGATGAAGAAAAGGATAAACAAGCTTTTTCTTTTGCTGAATAAAAATCCTATAATATACTATACAATTAAGAAGTTTCATGACTGTAAAAATGTCAATAATATAATTTTAGTTGTTAATCCTGAAGATAAAAAGGCATTTGAAACTATAGTAAAAGCAAATAAGTTTACTAAAGTCAAGAAGATTGTGGAAGGGGGTGTTGAGAGGCAGGATTCTGTGTATAACGGAATTAAGGCAATAGAAAAGGCAAATAACGATGACATTATAATAATACATAATGCTGCTAATCCGTTTGTGGATGAAGGTACTATTAACAATTCTATCAAGGCTGCTAAGAAATACGGGGCGGCTGTTGTTGGCTTTCCTGCAAAAGATACAATAAAAGTTGTGGAGGATGGTATTGTAAAGCAGACAATTGATAGGAGATTATTATGGCAGGTGCAAACCCCACAAACAATGAAATATTTTCTGGCAAAAAGGGCATTTGAGATAGCTTACAGGAATAAGTTCTATGGGACTGATGACGCAAGCCTAGTTGAAAGGATGAACGGTCAAGTAAAGGTTGTTTACTGCTCGAGGGAAAATATTAAAATCACAGACCAGCATGATTTGGCCTATGCGAACAAGCTCATTAACGCTTCCAGGATTGGGATTGGCCAGGACAGCCATAAGTTTACAGATAAAAAGGCATTAGTTATAGGCTCTGTTAAGATTTCAGATAAAAATGGGTTTGATGCAAATTCGGATGGAGATGTTTTACTGCATGCCTTGTTTAATGCCCTAAGCACAGCAATTGGCATGAAATCATTAGGATTTTATGCTGATAAAATGTGCAAGGATGGGATTACAGACAGCGAAAAATATGTTGAATTCATGCTTGACAAGGTAATTGAGAAGAATTATAAGATAAAGAATATAGCTGTGATGCTGGAAGGAAAAAATCCAAGAATTGATGAGTATCTGGATAATATTAAAAATGCGCTTTCAAAAATCCTGAAGATAAAAAAAGAGAATATTGGCATTGCAGCAACTTCCGGAGAAGAGCTTACAGAGTTTGGGAAAGGAAATGGCATGCAGTGTTTTGTTGCGGTTGTATTAAATCGGCAACATTAATATATAAAAACATTATTTGAAAATCATGCTTGTCAAATCATACGCGAAAATAAACCTGTATCTGAAAATTGGAAAAAGGCTGAAAAACAATTATCATAATATAGAATCTTTAATGCTCCCGATAAAGCTGCATGATGATATTTCTTTTGAAAAAATTGATGATAATAGCATAATTATTGAAAGCAGCAATAAAGGTTTGGAAAATGAGGATAATCTTTCATATAGGGCGGCGCTTCTCTTAAAGAATAAATTTGACATTAATTCCGGCATAAAGATAAATATCACTAAAAACATTCCTCTTGCTGCAGGTCTAGGGGGGGGAAGCTCAAATGCAGCAGCTACTTTAATTGCATTGAATAAATTATGGAAGCTTAAACTTAACCAAAAAAAACTATTAAATCTGGCTATGGAAATCGGCTCTGATGTGCCTTTCTTTATTTCCGGGAAAAGTTCAATTATAATGGGGATTGGAAATAAAATAAAGCCATTGAAAAATAAATCCCTTAATGTTGTTTTAGTTAATCCGGGCATTAATATATCGACAGCATGGGCTTATAAAGAATTTGACAAAAATAAAAAAAAGTCAAAGATTAATAATAAGGCTAAAAACATAAAGGAATTGGTTAAGTCTATGCGGAAAAAAGACATAAAAAAAATATCTGAAAATATTCATAATGATTTTTCCCGGATAGTGGAAAAAAAGCACAAGATAATAAATGACATAAAATCAGATTTAAAAAAAAATGGAGCGCTAAGTTCTATGGTATCCGGTTCTGGCCCTACGGTTTTTGGGATTTTCAATAGCATATATGAAGCAAGAGGGGCTTATTATAAAATCAAAGATGAGTATCCTTTTGTATTTCTTACTAAAACTTTTTAAACTGAAAACAATACCCAAAAAGCATGGAAATTTTAATTGCAAAGCATGCCGGCTTCTGTTTTGGCGTTAAGCACGCAATAGAAATTGCTGAGGAGACTGCATCGGAAAATAATGGCAAGGTTTATGTCTATGGGCAGCTTGTGCATAATGAAAAGGTAATCGAGGATTTGGAGAAAAAAGGGATAGAATTTGCAGACAAAATTGAGGATATACCTCAAAATTCCGTAACTGTATTAAGAGCTCATGGAGAGCCAAAAACAACCTACCAGAAACTGCAGGAAAAGTCAATAGTAAAAGGGAAAAACCTCAATGATGCGACTTGTCCTTTAGTAACTTTAGTGCATAAAGTAGCTGTTAAATTAAAGAATAACGGCTACGAAGTCATATTGTTCGGGAAAAAAAACCACCCTGAAGCTGTTGGCACAAGCTATTACATAAAAGGCGAAGATACATTTATTGTTGAGAGCCCAAAAGATGCTGCTTCTGTTGTGGAATATATTAAAAAAAATAATTTCAAGAAAGTGGCTGTAATATCCCAGACCACAATGTCTGTTCCGGGGTATAAAGAGCTGATAGATAATATCAACAGCCTGTCAGAGAAAAATTTTGAAAAAATTCACTTAAGCCTCAACGGGCTTTCAAAAAATTTTGTTTTTGTGGATACAATTTGTAATCCGACAAAACAAAGGCAGGCAGATACAGAGGATATTGCCAAGAAGGCAGATGTGATGATTGTTATCGGAGGGAAAAACTCAAGCAACAGCAAGGAGCTGGCTGCAAAATGCAAAACCCTGAATGTAGAAACTCATTTCATACAGCTTGCTGATCAATTAAAAAAAGAATGGGTTTTAAATAAAGAGCATATTGGCATAACTGCAGGAGCATCTACCCCAGATATTACAATTGACGAGGTTGTTGATAGGATAAGGCAGGTGAGAGATAGCAGATAAAAACTTAAAATGAATTTTAATAACACATTAAAAAAATACAACATCATTGTAGATAAAGAGTTGAATAAGCTTTTTGAAGATGAAATAAAGAAAACAAAAGATGAGTTTCTGAAAGCATGCTATAGCTACCTTAAGGAATTTACACTCAGACCGGGAAAGAGAATGAGGCCAATAGCAGCTATAATGGCGTATAAGTCAATTAATGACTCTGATGAGGAAAAAATCTATCCTCTTGCTATAACTCCGGAACTTTTTCATGCATCTTCTTTAATACATGATGATATTATGGATGAGGATTCATTAAGGAGAAATAAGCCTGCAATGCACAAGCTTTTTGAGTCTTACTTCAAAAAAAACTTTACAGATAAAAAATACAAAGGCCCTTTATTTGACAGCTTTTCAAAGAGGTTTAGTGTGTCAATGGCAATAATACAGGGGAATATTTTGTATTCTTTGTCAAATTACTGCGTTATTAAATCGAAATTAGATGGAAATCTAAAAAACAAATCACTTAAAATTTTCAATGATGCTTATCAAAAAATAAATGAAGGTCAGAGTTTTGATTTGATGCTTTCTTTCAGGAAAGAGTTAAGTGAAGAAGACTATATTGCTGCAGCCATGAATAAGACAGCTTCATTGCTTTCTGCCTCAATAATGTTTGGGGCTGTATTGAATAATGCAAAATCTTATCAGCTGGAAAATTTGGAAAAATATGCTAATTCTATTGCGCTTGCTTTTCAGCTGCACGATGATATTATGGATTTGAGCGAAAAAATGAATAAAGGAAGGGTTCATGGAACAGACCTAAGGAAGGGTAACAGTACATTAATCATTATAAAAGCGCTGCAAAACAGCAATGAATCACAGAAAAAATTTCTTTCTAAGGTTTTAGGAAATAACAAGGCAACAGAATCTGAGATTAAAGGGTGCATTAGCGTAATAAAAGATACAGGGGCCTTGGATTATGTCCAAAAATATGCAAATAAAAAAATCATGGAAGCCAAAAAATACCTGAATAAATCGGATTTAAATGAGCAAGGATATAAGTTTTTCAATGATTTTGCTGATTATATAGTTATGAGAAGTGATTGATAATAATTTTAAAAAAATTAAAAAGAATTTACTTCATGAAGAATCCTGCTCTTTGAGGATCGAATTTCCATCCTGATTCCAGCTTTCCTGCTTCCTTATAATATTTTGTCAGCCTCTTGATTTTGGATTCTGTCAGAATAAGGCCTCGTTTTGCTGTTTCGTCCTTGTGGTTTGCTTCTAAATGTTTTCTTATTGCCACAGACCTTCTTATTAAAGAAATCAGGTCATCAGGAATCTCAGGAGCTGCATTCTTCTCTTTTAAAATCTCTGATATTTTTTTCTTGCAGAGCAACCTTATGTCCGGAACTCCGTATGTGTCTCTCAGGATTGTCCCTATTTCTGATGAAGTTTTGCCTTCTTTAGCCAGCTTAGCTATTAAAATCTCTACTTCCATCGGCTTGTAGCTAAGCCATGTCGGTAATGATTTCTTAATCAGTTTTTTGGAGCCGCTTTTTCCATGCTTCCTTGAATGCATTCGTGCCATTTTAGTGTTAATTAGTTTTTTTATTGTTTTTTATCTTAATTTTTATTACAAATACTGTATTTTATTACGGAAACAAAAAGAATTATTTGTCTCCAGTATAAGCGAGCAAAAGAAGCCTTATTAGCTTTACTACCAGCTTATCTCTTGATAAAACATGGGAAGGATGTTTCATTTATAAATGTTATTGAAAAAAAATCGTAATTTGTTTCACTTTTTCTGACAAGAGGGATAATCTGACGGTCGAAAGCCCTTTATTGGCAGATTTTTATGAATTTTATCAAATAACCCACCAAGTCCAAAAGTTTCTTTGAACAAGACCTGTTTATTACCAATAAAATCACCTTCATCTACTTCATTAAGCATAGCATCTCCACTGGCAGCATTTAATCTTTCTGCATACTTTTTTCCATTTTTATCGCAATATTCCGGGCTTAGGTATAGCCCATTTGATATCTCGTGGATCTTAATTGCCCTATTGGCTTTTTCTGGATTTTCAAGCTTTTCATATTTTTTTTGCACCCCAGCAATTAGTTCACAGGTCTTTTCCAAATCTTTATATCCTTTAAAGTATTTAGGCAATTCTTCGGACAATTCATTACTCCAAACTTCGATTGATGGGATTTTTTTATTCATCATTTCTTCTAGGAATTTTCCCAAACCATCATCATATGTTTTCGATGTCATTTTTCACTGTACAATAATGATTAGTATTTAAATTTTATGTTCTTTTGATTACTTTAATATCTTCTCAACTGCTTTTTTGTGCTCTTCTTTGCCTTGTATTAGCAGTTTGCCGCTTTTGTATAATGTGATTGTGCAGGGGCCTTTCATCCTTACATGTTCATGCTCTGTTGATGTTGGGATAAAAGTATATCCAAAATCCTCGAGCTTTTTCAGCTTAATGGCCAGGTTTTTGTTTTTATGCTCCGCTTTATTTATAAAATCAGCAAATAAGTCTAATTTTTTCTGGAATTTTTTGCTTGAAATATTTTTATAAGGCGCCCAGCTTTTCCTGAAGATATCAGGATGCTTTTCAAAATATTTTTCAAGGAAAATAACTGTTTTCGGGTCAGACATGTAGCCGGAGCCGAAATTAACTTTAATTTTTTTCTTTATTTTTTCTATTTCCCTGTCTCGGGTAACTTTTGCTATGATAGAAGCTGCGCTTACTATAGGATATTTCATATCTGCCTTGTGCTCAAGAATTAATTCCAGTTTTTTATTTTTAATATAATTTGATATGTATTCCCTGAAACTGCTTATATTGTTGCTGGGCGCATCTATAATTGCTTTATCTGGATTTAATAGGTTGATAATTTCTGCTGATTTTCGCGCTTCTAATCTGTTTAGGTTTAATCCATCATGATTATTGACAGCTTTGTCAACTTCATCCGGGCTTACAACAATAACTTCATATTTGTAAGATATGTCTTGTATCTTATCAAACATGTATTCTCTTTTTTCTTTTGTAAGTAATTTTGAGTCTTTGACTTTTAATTTAACCAGCTCTTTTTCATCCTCTTCTTTTATAGATACTCCACACATAACTAAGGGACCGATTACCGGGCCCCTGCCAGCTTCATCAATACCTAATATTTTCGACATGTTCTTTTTTAATAAGATGAGTATTTAATAATTTTTGTTTTTCTAACGTTGGTGCTTGTGCGGGGCCTTAGATGGCTTCTCAACTTCGCAAAACTGCGTATGCTCAGATCGTATAATACAATATTTTGAATATCTCTGAATTAGCAATTTACGCATAAGCACCAACTTTTACACTAATCTTTTTTCAATAACGTTTATAAATGGATATACATTAACTTTTGTTATGGCAAAATTACATATTGAATATAATAAAAATACATGTATTGGGCAGGGCAGCTGCGTTGCTTTGGCTCCGGATTATTTTGAATTTGAGGGAAGCAAGGCAATCTTAAAAGAATCTGATGATATCGGTAAAGGAATTTACACTTTAGAAGTTGATTCTGAACCTGAAACAGCAGATGCGCTGATAGAAGCAGCAAAAGGATGCCCTGTGAATGCAATAAGAGTTATTGACCCTGTAAAGGATGCAGATATTGTGGGAAATAAAGTTAACGATGAAGAAGCCAAGGAAGTAATTGCAGAATATGATGATGCAAAGGAATTTGTTGTTGATGATAAAGGGTATTTCTTGATTAAAGTCAATAATGAGAAAAATAACATAGAGGTTGCTTTCTGCAATGAAAAGAACAAGATTGTGCTGAAAGTTACAGGGGAAAAACCGCTTGATATCTATCAAACAATATTGAACAAGGAAAAATTAGACATAAGAATGGATCATGCAGCTTATCTTGGAAGGGAACTTGAAAAAGCATATATTGCATTGAAGAATAATTTAGCTTATGTGCAGGATGATGAGCTGGATTTAAACAAGAAAGTCAGTCAGTAAACCTGTATTTTATAAGATAAAACAGGGCTTTTATACCATCGCGCCAAGTTATCTTTTTGCCTTCGTTAAATTTTCTGGCTTTGAATGTTATAGGGACCTCATAAATTTTATATCCTTGCTTGAGTATTTTGGCTGTTATTTCTGGCTCAAAATCAAACCTTTTTGCCTTGAACCTTATTTTTTCTATAACCTCTTTTTTAAAGACCTTATAGCCTGTTTCCATGTCTGTTATTTTTGTATTGTACAAAAGGTTTGTGGTGTGAGTTAAAAAAACATTTCCAATGAAATGTAGCCTGTTCATATTCTTGACATTATGCTTTATATATTCCAACCTAGTGCCGTAAACTACTTTTTTATTATCTTCAATAATCGGCTTCAGAAGCTTGGTATATTCTCTTGGATCATATTCAGAATCAGCATCCTGAATAAGGATTATGTCACCGGTAATGTGCTTTAAGCCTGTCCGTATTGCAGTGCCTTTTCCCTGGTTTTTTTTGTGGAAAAATATCTTTATGCTTCCGTCTTTTAATTTCTCCAGTATTTTTATTGTATTATCTGTGGAAAAGTCATCTACAATTACTATTTCTTTTTTTATGTTTTTTAGATTTACTTTTTTTATTTTATCAATTATATCTAAGATAGTTTTTTCTTCATCATATACTGGGATTATTATAGATAATTTTTTCATCTTTTCTGAGAGAAGCAGAGCATATAAAAGATTATTGGTTTTTATATATATCTAATATTTTTTTAATGAAATTTGTTGTGGAATAACCCTTGACTTCCGGAATCAATACGACTTTTCCATTATTACTTTCTACAGTATCTTTTTCAACAATTTCAGATAAATTATAATCTCTCCCTTTTACATGAATGCTTGGCTTTATAACTCCAAGAAGATAAATTGGGTTGGGTTCATTGAAAATAACTACAAAATTAACCACTTCTAAAGAAGCTATGGCTTCGGCACGATCATCTTGATTATTAAGTGGTCTTTGTGGCTCTTTTATGTTTTTTACAGAAAAATCTGAGTTAATACCTACTATGAGGACATCTCCTAGTTTCTTAGCTTCTTTCAAATATCTTATATGGCCGATATGAAGAATGTCAAAAACTCCATTAGTAGTTATAACTTTTTTATTCTGATTTCTTAATTTTTCTGAAATATCCTTTAGTTCGTTAATGGTTTTTATTTTTTGCTGTGACATTTTGTTGATTTAATTGTTTGTTTTATTATGTATTATAAATTCTGCAGCCTGCATGAAATTCTCTGCGGTAAAATTAGGTTTTATGTTTTCCTTTTTCAGTTCATCAAAGTGCTTTTTCCCGTGCCCTGTTAGTAAATAAATTGCTTTGCAGCCTGCATTAATTCCCATTTCTACATCGTGAGGATGATCCCCTATGACCCAGGAATTTGTTAAGTCGATGTTAAATTCTTTTGTTGCTTCCTTTATGAATTTTGTGTTTGGTTTTCTGCAATCGCAAACTTCATTAGGGTGATGCGGGCAGAAATAAGTTCTTTCTATTTTTATGTTATTCTTATTTAGTATATCTAATAGGTGATTATTAAAATTATGGAAATCCTCTTCTGTATAATAGCCACGCCCTATCCCGGATTGATTAGAGATTATAAAAAACTTAAAGTCTTTCAATTTTTTAAGACCGGAAACAACACCATCTGATAATATGAAATCTTCAATTTTATGCGGATAACCTGTATCCTTATTTAATACACCATCCCTATCCAAAAAAATTGCCTTATTCATTTTCAATGCTTTTTTTCAGTTCATCAATGCTGACTATGGAAGTTCCTACTTTTCCAACAGTGATTCCTGCTGCATGGTTTGCTATTACGGCTGCTTCCTTGTATGTGGCTCCTGCTACCAAGGCTAATGTTAAAGTTGCAACAGAAGTGTCTCCTGCCCCTACAATATCAAAAACCTCTTTTGCATAAGTTGGGATATGAGTTATTTCATTATTTTTTTCAAACAGGGACATGCCTTTTTCCCCCCTTGTTATCAGGACATTGCTATTTAGTTCCTGTTGCAGCTTTTTTCCCATTACCTCAACATATTTATCTATGTTTTCCTCTTCTTCATTTCCTGTCATTTTTTGAGCTTCTGTGTGGTTCGGGGTAATTAATGTTGAGTTTTTATAGAAGCTTTTATGCTTTGGCTTGGGGTCTATTACAATTATCTTGTTGTTTTTATTGCAAAGCCCTATTAATTTCTCCATTAATTTTTTTGTTATGATGCCTTTTGCGTAATCAGAGACTATTACTGCATCTATCTCGTTTATTTTTTTAAGTATGAATTCAAAAATTTTGTTTTCTGTGCTATCATCAATGTATCCTTTTTTCTCGTAATCAAACCTCAAAAGCTGCTGGCTTCTTCCAATAACGCGCACTTTTTGTATTGTCGGCTTATTGGTATCAATAAAAATTCCATCAACATCAATACTGCTATTTTTTAGTTTTGGAATCAATATGTTTTTTGCAGCGTCATTTCCTATAATCCCAACCATGAATGCCTCTGCGTTTAATGCTGAGATATTATTTGCAACATTGGCTGCTGCTCCCGGAGAATAACTTTCCTTCGAAACATCAACAACCTGGACAGGAGCTTCCGGGCTGATTCTTGAAACTTCCCCCCAGATAGACTTGTCAAGTATTATATCCCCTACAACAAGAATTTTCTTTTCATTAAAATTTTCAATAATTTTAAGCAATTTTTCTTTATTCATATAACAGCCCCATGTAATCCTTAATTGCGTCTTTTAAGCTCCATTTAGCCTTAAAACCAATAAATTCTTCTGCATTTTTTGTATCTGCTTGAGTATTTTTTTGATATGTTTTTGGGTCATAAGGCATGTCAAAATATTCAGGATTCAGGTTAGTTTTCAAGGCTTCATTCAATACTTTTATTAATTCATTAAAGGTTGTTGCAATTCCAGTGCCGATATTATAAATACCACTTTTTGCATTTACGGCAAGTATTGTGGCATCAACAACATCTTTTACATAAATATGGTCGCGTTTTTGCTCGCCAAACTTAAAGATTCTTGGATTTTTTCCTGATTTAATCTGCCTGCTTAGGTGATAAACCATGGATGCAGGCCTTCCTTTATTTGCTTCTCTTGGGCCAAAGACATTAAAGTATCTTAATCCTACTATGTGTATTTTGTCAAAATATTCTGAGGCAATTTCATCCATCTTAAGTTTTGAGCTTCCGTAAGCGCTTAAAATCTCTTTTTTCTGGTCTTCTTTCATTGGCACTTTACCATTTCCGTATAATCCTGCAGTTGAGGCATAGATTAATTTTGCATTGTTTTTTTTTGCAAGAGCTATTATGTTTTTGAATCCCTCAACATTAGCTCTTATTGTTTCATCATCATCCTTAAATCTCGGGTCGGTTATAGCGGCTTCGTGGAATATAATATTAAAATTTTCGTTTAATTCGAATGGCTTGGATATATCCATTTGGATGAATTTTCCCTTGAAACCATCAAGATTTTCTTTTGATCCTGATAGTAAATTATCTGCAACAGTAACTTCATGCCCTTGTTTTTCTAATTCCAAGGCCAGATTTGAGCCAATGAATCCTGCGCCTCCTGTCACTAAGCATTTCATTTTAAATCCAGTTTATCTAAATCAACTTTTCCGGATAATTCATCCCTGTATGAGTCAGAATCCTCATGATGTGTTGAGAATTCCATTATTTCAGAGTCTTCAAGGCCTGTGAAGCGATGCTTTGTATTTGGCGTTATCAAAATTGAATCTCCGGGAAGCATTATTCTTTTTTCATTGTTTGTTTCCATCAAAACTCTGCCTTTTAAGATATAGAATGTTTCATCTTTGTTTTTGTGGTAATGCATTGAACATCTGAAGCCTTTGTTTAGTGTCAGCTTTTTTCCGCAGTAATCTCTATTTGTTATCCATTCTTCTTTTCCCCATTCTTTCTTTACTTCTTTATGTTGATTCATAGTATGAACTGTTCATACTTGCTTATATATAAATGTTTCGATAATAAATATGTTCTACAGACTATATATAAAGCGAAAAATATATAAAGTATGAACTTGTACTACTATTTCATACCTATGAAAATGATGAAAATCTTTGATTTTCAAACTTTCATTTTTCAAGAAAAATGAAAAAACCCAAGATTGCTATAAGTCTGGACAAGCCCTTGCTTGATTTAGTAGACAGCAAGGTAGATGGAAATATTATACGATCAAGGAGCCAGGCAGTGGAATTTTTTCTGAGGAAAGGCCTGCAGGAACAATCTATTAACACTGCTGTAATCCTTTTAAAAGGAGAGCACCAGAAATTATCTGTAAGAAATATTAAAGGAATGCCTTTGATAAAGAGCCAATTGGATTTTTTCCATAAAAATAACATAAATAATGTTTTTATTGTAACACAGCATACAAAAAATATTAATCTTTTTTTAAGTGAACTAAATGACTCTAAAGTAAATGTTGAAGTTGTTGAAAAAGACGTAAAGGGAAATGCAAATGCGCTTGAGGCAATAAAAAATAAATTAAAGGGAAGCTTTGTTGTAATGTCAGGAGATACCTATAATAATTTTGATTTGATAAAGATGGCAAAAAAGCATTTAGAGACTGATAAGATGGCTGCAATGGGATTGATGACAAGAGAGAAAATAGAGGGCTATGGAACAGCAATATTAGATGGGGATTTTATTGTTGATTTCCATGAAAAGCCAAAGCACAGTTCAACAAATATTGTTAATGCGGGCATTTATATTTTCAAGCCGGAAATATTTGAATTGTTTGAAAATGTCAACAGCTTAGAAAAAGATTTGTTTCCTAAATTGGCCAGGATGAAGCAGCTTGTAGGCTTTTTTACTTATGGAGAATATCTGCATCTGGAGTAAGTTACTTAATCTTCTCAAGCACACTTACAACATTCCATATCTGCGTTCTTGTATACTGCTGCAGGTTAGTGTCATTGGATATATCTTCCAATTCATGGAGAACTTTGCTGATTTTAATCTGAGTGTCTATGTCTGTATCAAGTATTTTTATCGTGTTTTCTATTTTTGACCTTACATTTTTTGGAACTGTGATATCATCTTTTAAATCCGATAATACTTCAATTACATCTTCAATTTCCTTATGCTCCATTTTCAGATTAATCCTGCTTCATCCCCTTAAGAACTTCGTTTTGTAGTTTAGATGCCTTCTCTCTTAACTGGTTTTCCTGCTTTTCCATTGTCTTAATACGCAATTCCAGGACTTCTTTTTTTGATTTTAATTCCTGTTTAAGATCAGCTTTCTTGGATGCCACCATGATGCTACCTACAATCTTATAGGCTTCATTAACTTTTTCCAATTCTGCCAATGCTGATTCCACTTCTACCTGCTGCATCTGAAACTGCTGCTTTTGCGCCAAAAGGTTTTGAAGGCTTTGCTCTATCATCTGCATCTGCTGCAATTTCTGTTCTGTTTCTTTAGGAGCCTCTGCCATTTTATCTTGCCTTAACTGTTGTAGAAACATTTCTTGGCTTAAAGAGCATCTTACTGCCGCAATAAGGGCATCTGATCTTTTTCCTCAAATAATCCTGAGAAACCTTCTTGTTGCATTGAAAGCATTTATACTCAACCATTTTGAACTAGATTTTCCTCGCTTTTTTCTGCTTTTTGTTTTTCTATCTGCTGCTCTTCAATATCTTCTTGTTTTTCTTCTGTTTGTTGATCTTCTTCTACTTGTGGTTTTTCTACTTGTGATTCTTCTGCTTGCTGGTCTTCAGCTGCTATCTGTTTTGATATAGAATATGCCTTGCCTGTGAACTTTGAATTGCATTTCCTACAATGCCATATTCCCATAGCTACCCTTTTGACCTGGACCTTATTGCAGTAAGGGCATTTATGCTTTTTTCTCTGCTCCTTTTCAATCTTAGCAAACTTATGCTTAGGCTTGCTGCCATACCTTGCTCCAAATCTTTTTGCTGAGCTTAATTTTTCTACTTTTGCCATTTAATTGATAAATGGGGCTGCCCGGATTTTCGCAGCCCTTTCTTTGTGCAATAATTAATGCGTTAAATAAAAGGCTATTTGAACCGGGGTCGTCTGGTCCCAAACCAGAAAGGCTAGCCAAGCTACCCCACAGCCCCAATTTTTACAGAATTGGTTATTGAGGGTTGTTTTTAAAGCTTTCTATAGTATGGTCAAGGTAGATTAAGTGTGAAAAAACAATTCTTATTTAAAAAAATTTAGGCCTCGCCATTGCGCTCGGCATTAATAACGCCCGCCACAAAGCTCGCTTTTTACTTAGAAAATATAATTAAAGAGATGTTTTTCCTTCCTGGATTTCTCCGTAGCCTATAAGCCTGAACCTGTTGCCTATTCTTCTTGAGATAGTAACTCTTGAGCTTATTTCTGCGCAGACAGGTATTTTTAGCTTGCATACGATGTTCTTTTTCTTAAAGCCTGTTACAATGCCTACTGTTGCTGCAGAATTTACATTCAGCATCAGGGCTTCGTTCATCTTTATGGGTTCAACATTAAGCTCATCTTTTGTGCCTAATACTCTTTTTAGAAGATTAGGGGAAATTGTTATCTCGTATAATACATCTGGCAATTTTCCGGGCAATCCCACTACAGAACCGGATAACTGGTCTGCTTTTACGATTGAAGGGTCTAAGGAAGTGAGTAATCCTGCTGTGCCTCCAGGAGAAAATTCATCTACAGATGCTCCTCCATACTTTATATCATTGATTTTAGTGATTATTGGCTTATACACTTCCTTGTTTTTTTCCACTGTGCTTCTTCCCGGCCTTATCTCAATTTCCTGGCCTTTTTTTAGCGTGCCTTCTTTCATGCTTCCTCCTAAAATGCCTCCGGTCAGGTCTTTGGGCAGAATTCCGGGCAGGTTAATATCAAAGCTTCTTGCAACCAGCATTATGGGGTCTTTGCTTTTATCCCGTTTTGGAGTAGGTATTATTTCTTCTATTGTTTTGATTAAAGCGCTCACTCCAACATTATGCTGGGCAGACAATGGTATTATTGGAGCGTTTTTATAGCTCGTTCCTTTTACAAAATCCTTGACCTGGCTGTAATTCTTTAAGGCTGTTTTTTCATCAACAAGGTCAATCTTGTTTTGTATGATTACAACATTTTTTATGCCTATTATCTCTAATGCCATTAAATGCTCTCTTGTCTGGGGTTGAGGACATTCTTCATTTGCTGCTATAAGCAATAAAGCCCCGTCCATGATTGTAGCTCCTGAAAGCATTGTTGCCATAAGACTTTCGTGGCCTGGAGAGTCAACAAAACTTACTTTCCTGATTACTTTAGCCTTGGATTTATTTTGGGGCTTTGTTGTGTAAGCATTATCTTCTTTATAGAAAACTGTATCTGCATAGCCTAATCTTATAGTAATGCCTCTTTTTATTTCCTCAGAATGAGTATCGGTCCATACTCCTGATAATCTTTCAAGTAAAGTTGTTTTTCCATGGTCAACATGCCCCACCATGCCTATGTTGACCTCTGGCTGCAGAATTTTTTCTTTTGGTGCATTAGATTTTGCTGGTTTTTTGGCTTTTGGCATACTTAATTACTGCTTTTCCTCCTTTTTTTCTTCTTTTTCAGCTGTTTTTGGTTTTTCTTCTTTAGCTTCTACCTTGGGTTTTTCTTTTGCCTGTTCTGGCGCTTTAGCTTTGTCTTCGGGCTTTTTTTCAGCCGGCTTTTCTGCTTTTGCTTCTGCAGCATCTTCTTTTCCTTCTTTGCCTGCTGCGCCAAAAATGTCAGAAAGCTTTTTTGGCCCTTCCTTAGTCACTTTGAGATTTATTGCAGAAATACTTTCGTTTACTTTATGCCCGCAGACAGTTTTCCTTTTTTTCATTCCTTTAAATCCGCCTTTGAAGCCTGTGCTTGGGTAGATTGTTATTTTCTTTCTTATTCCTAGGATGCCGTGCCTCATAGGGAATCCGCAGTAATCTGTTCCACCTGTAAGCATAAATTCATAGTCATCTATGCCGAACTTGCTTCCTTCTATTTTCTCACCTATATTAAGTCCCATAAAAGGTGATGCTTTTTCATCCTTGACTTCTGTCTTATAACACTTTCCTGTTTTTGCTTCTGCAATGTTGAGTTTATAACTTGCCATAGTATTTTTCCTCCTGTTTAAAGATTTTTAAGAATGTTATCTGGAATAAAGCTTCATTTAAAAAGTTTATTGATTATTTTGAAGATATTAGAGAACCTGTGGAATAGCAAACATCATTTGGAAAGCAGCTTTTTATTGGCTTTTGATTATCAAAGAATGGGTATTTTTTGCATATCTCTGGCCTGTTTGAGTATATAATGCATGCATATTTTCCATCTTTCTTTTTTTCAAGGAAAATGCATTTATTATTTTCTTTTTTGAGAATTAACTTATTTGCATCTAATGGGTCTTTTTGTAGGAATGTTTCAACATTAGGGTTTGTTTTCATTATTCTTTTGATGTCATTGCTGTTAACTCTAAGAATTATATCTTTGCAGCATTTTGCACAATATCTGCTGCATTTGAAGTTTTCTTTTGTTAGCATATTACATAAATGTATTTTTTGTTTCTTTAATTATAATACCTTTGCTTAAATAAAAACTTTTAAATGTATTAAATTTTTACTATTTTCATGGAAAAGATTGCATCTATTAACCCGGCAACTGAAGAGTTAATTGAAGAAATTGAAGTTGACTCTAAAGAAAAAGTAGTTGAAGCAGTTGTTAATGCAAGAAAGGCATTTCCACAATGGTCAAGCATGTCTATTGAGAAAAGGATAGAGTGGATAAATAAATTAATCCCTCTTATTGAAAATAAAAAAGACGAGATTGCTTTGACTATTACCAAAGAGATGGGAAAGCCTATTTCTATGTCAATAGGAGGGCCATCAATAGCTATAAATAAAATAAAATATTATGCTAAGAATATACAAGATCATCTAAAAGAGGAAGTGGTTTTTGAAGATGAAGATGAAAAGGATGTTTTAGTTTATGAGCCTTTGGGTGTTATTGCTATCATTACACCATGGAATTACCCTATTGCTACTGTTTTTGCGTCTTTAATTCCGGCATTGCTTTGCGGCAATACTGTTATTCTAAAACCTTCGGAATTTACATTAATAGTTGGCAGAAAAATAGGGGAATTATTTCAAAAATTAGAGTCTTTTGGATTTCCAAAAAATGTTTTTAATTTGGTTTTGGGCGGCAAGGAAACTGGCAGGCAGGTTGTGCAGCAGGATGTAGATAAGATAATATTTACGGGCTCTGTGCAAACTGGAAGGGAAATAATGAAAGAGTCATCTTCCAAGATTCATAAGCTTTTATTCGAGTTAGGGGGAAAAGACCCTGCTATTGTTTGCAGTGATGCAGATATGGCTTATGCTGCTAAAAAGATTGTAAGGAGTGCCTGCAACAATACAGGCCAGGTTTGCTGTGCAGTTGAGCGTGTTTATGTTGAAGCTAATGCATATGATAAGTTTGTAAGCAAAGCTGTTGAAGAAGCTAAAGCTATCAAGGTTGGAAATCCGGAATTGGCAAAAACTGAAATAGGGCCTTTTGCATCAAAATTCCAGATGGATGTCTGTATAGACCATTTAAATGATGCACAGAGTAAAGGGGCAAAAATAGAGTTTGGTGGCAAAAGGATTAAAGGGAAGGGGTATTTTTTTGAGCCTACTGTAATAACTAATATAGACCATAGCATGAAAATCATGACAGATGAGACTTTTGCACCAATAATTCCAATTATGAAAGTAAATTCAATAGATGAAGCAATAAGATATGCGAATGACAGCATCTATGGATTAACTGGTTCTGTATGGACAAAAGACATTGAAAAGGGCAATAAAATAGCACGGCAACTGCAGGTTGGAGTTGCAGGTATTAATAAGCATGGTGGAGGGGGGGCTGGAAGCGCATGGGGCGGCTCTAAATTAAGCGGAATAGGAAGATTGGGGTCAAGGGAAGGAACACATGAGTTTACAAATATTAAGACATTAAGAATGAACAAGTGATTTTCAATAAAAATGTTTATAAATAACCTCTTCTTTTATGCCTAATATGCAAAATAAAGTCAAAAACGAAATAACTGGATGACTTATTCTTCTTTTTAGTATTTACACCCATAAACTTTTATTTATTATTGATATAATGTGATTAAAATGGACATAACTGAAAAACAAAAATTTGAACTGAAAAAAATCATTAAGGAACTAAGTCAGCATAAAGGCAGGCATACCGAGCTTGTGTCAGTTTACATTCCGAAAGACTATGATATTATTAAGATTATAAACCATTTAGACCAGGAGAAAGGCACTGCAACCAATATTAAGTCTGCTTCCACAAGGAAGAATGTGATTGATTCCCTGGAAAAGATGACTCAACATTTAAGGCTGTATAAAAGAACTCCGGAGAATGGCCTAGCAGTATTTTCCGGCAATGTTGCAGAAAGGGAAGGCCAGCAGGACTTTAAAGTTTGGAGCGTTGAGCCTCCTATACCATTAAAGACCAGGATATATAGGTGCGATAAGGAATTTGTGCTTGACTTACTGCAGGATATGCTTCAAACAAAAGAAGTGTATGGGCTTGTTATTGTTGATCGGAGGGATGCAATTGTTGCTATTCTAAAAGGCAAGACAATAATACCAACAGTAAAAACACATTCTGAAGTGCCTGGAAAAACACGAGCGGGAGGGCAGAGCAGTGCTCGTTTTGAGCGATTAAGGGAAGGCGCAAAAAAAGACCATTTCAAAAAAGTTGCAGAGTATATGAAAGAGCAGTTTTTGGGAAATAAGAACTTAAAGGGTATTATTATTGGAGGTCCTGGCACAACAAAAAATGAATTTATAGAAACCAGCGGCCTTACTGCAGAAGTGAAAAACAAGATTATTGCGGTAAAGGACTTAAGCTACACTGGGGAGTTTGGCCTGCAGGAATTGCTGGAAAAAAGCCAGGATGTTTTGGCAGAGGAAAGTATTGTTGAAGAGAAGAAAATAATGAAGAAATTTTTTGAATTGTTATCTACAAAACAAGGCATGGTTTCTTATGGTGTTGAGGAAGTGGTGAAGAATTTGAAGATGGGAGTGGTGGATACTTTATTATTGTCTGAGGCATTGGATGAAAAAAAAATAGAGGATTTTGAGAATGATGCCAAAGTTGTAGGGAGTGAGGTGGAGATTATATCTGTTGCAACAACAGAAGGAATTCAGTTAAGGGATATTGGGAAGGTGGCTGCTATTTTGAGGTATGAGGTTAAGTAAAAATAGAAATCATTTAACAAAAAATTACAATTATAAAATTCAATAAAAATAAACAATTAAAAAACTATAATAAAATAAAAATTTAGAATAGTTAAGAATATTAAATTTAATAAAAAATAATATGGAAATTCAATCAATTAGGATGAATTTAGCAGAAAAGGCTTTTACAGAACTATTCCCTGAAAAAAATATTTCTGATTATGAGTTTAAAATCAAATATAATGATAAGTTTAAGCCTTATAATGCAAATGCTAGATACTCTAGAAATTCTTACCAGTTTAATTTGAGCAAAAAGTGGAGGAAAGTCAGCAAGGAAATACAAATAGGCCTGATACAGGATTTGATGCTTAAGATATTTAAGGCAAAGAAGAAAACAATAAATGTTGATTTGTACAACAGCTTCATGAAAAATATCCATATTTCTGTTCCGAAAATAAAAACAGATGATATTCTGGAGGATTCATTTAACAGGGTCAATGAAAAATATTTTTATGGCTTAATTGAGATGACAAACTTGGTTTGGCATAATTCTGTCAGGAGATTAGGAAGTTATGAATACGGAACAGATACGATATCTATAAGCAGAATTCTTGATCCTGATATTAGTTTGCTTGATTATGTGATGTACCACGAGATGCTGCATAAAAAGCATAAGTTCCACAGCAAAAACGGGAGAAATAGCCATCATACAAAAGAATTCAGGCAGATGGAAAAAAAGTTTCCGAATAGCGAAGAGATGGAAGATAAGATAAAGAATTTAGTTAGGAGAAACAGGAGGAAAAGGTTTTCGTTGTTTTGATTTGGCAATTTACGCATAAGCACTGGCTATGCTAAAAACCCCTTAATTTGAAAACATTTAAATATAAGCCTTTTTATCAAAAACTAAAATGAGTTCGAGGATTCTTCCATTGGCAGCTATGGAAAAGATACTTAAGCAGTGTGGAGCTGACAGGGTATCGGATAAGTCAAAGGTTGCCTTAAAGGGGGCAGTTGAGGATATTGCAGATGATATAGCTGCAAAGGCTGTGAAGCTTGCTAACCATGCCGGAAGGAAAACTGTAAAGGCAAGGGATATTAAACTTGCGGCAAAAAGCTAACATAAGATTTATAAACCGCGTACTTTACCTTCTAATTTGGTGATTTTATGTCTACAAAAATGCAGAGTGTAGGAGGATTGCAAAGAGGCAATTATGTAGTATTGGATGGCGCTGCATGCAAAGTCACTGACACTCAAGTTTCAAGGCCGGGAAAGCATGGACATGCAAAAGTACGATTGACAGCTGTTGGGCTTGTGGATGAGAAGAAAAGAATTACAGTGATGCCCGGACATGATAATGTTGAAGTCCCAATAGTTGAAAAAAAGACTGCTCAAATTTTGTCCATAAACGGAGATACTGCGAATGTGATGGACTCTGAAACTTTTGAGACTTTTGATTTGCATATACCTGAAGAGCTTAAAGGGGAAGTTACAGAAGGGGCAAATGTTATGTATTGGATAATACTTGAAGATAAGGTAATGAAACAGATAAAAGGTTAAAAATGGTTAAGTTCCCAGAAGCTTTTGCAAGAAGGATCAAGAATATGTTTGTGTGCAAGAAGTGCAGCACAAGAGTCAGGGCCCAGAATATAAAAATAATCCAGGGCAAAGTGATGTGCAGAAGGTGCAATGCCAAAAAATTCCGGTCTATAAGAAAGAAATAAAATGAGTCTTGATGTCCGGCTTACCCTAACATTAATTTTTTTCTTATTTCTAATAGCATTTATTCTAACCCATAAAAAAGGAAGGCAGATTCATGTCTGGAAAGCTGTTCCTATTTTCTATGCTGTCATGTACAGGACTAAATTCGGTTTAATGTGGATGAATAAGGTTGGGAGAAAGTATAAAAGATTTTTAAAATATGCCGGATATGTAGCTATAGCTGTTGGATTTGTGGGCATGATTCTTATAACTTTTTTTTTGGTAAAGGGTGTTATACCTTTAATATTTGAGCCTGATGCTCCTGTAGGAGCAGGATTAGTATTGCCTGTCAAGGGCAGCGGTGTTTTTGAGGATGTTGTTTTTTTTGTGCCTATAGAATTCTGGATTATTTCAATCTTTATTATTGCATTAGTTCATGAATATGCGCATGGTGTTTTATCCAGGACATATGATATTAAGGTGAAAAGCTCAGGATTTGCCTTTCTCGGCATTATTGTACCAATAATACCTGCTGCATTTGTTGAGCCTGAAGAGAAAATTCTGAAGAAAAGGCCTGTAAGGCAGCAATTGAGCGTTTTTGCGGCCGGTCCAATGGCAAATATTGTTCTTGCGGTTTTATGTGGCCTGATTCTTGTTTTTGCTTTAACTCCGTTATCTTCAAAAATGATTGAGGCAAATGGAGTTACTATAACTAATTTTGTTGAAGGTGATTTTCCTGCCAAAAATGCGGGGATGAAGGTTAATGAGGTTATTAAAGAAATCAATGGAATTAAAACTCCTTACTTAGATAATCTTTCATATGAGCTTGCAAGAGTTAATCCGGGAAATCCAATAAGGCTTACTACAGATAAAGGTACTTATAAAATTAAAACAGTTAAAAATCCTGAGAATTCATCTAAAGCGTACCTTGGAATTTATCTTGCGCAATCAAGCGAGATTAAATCCGGTGTTATAGATAAGTATGGGTCTTTTTTTCCAAATGCACTTATCTGGCTTATCCAATTATTTTTATTTTTGTTTATACTTAACCTTGGAATAGGATTGTTTAACCTTTTGCCAATGGGACCGTTAGATGGGGGAAGGATGCTGCATATAACTTTATTAAAATATTTCAAGAAAGAAAAAGCCATGAAGATATTTACAAATGTCAGCATATTTTTATTGTTTGTAGTATTATTAACTATTTTTGTTCCAATAATTAAAAACATAATCAGCAATATTGCCTAAGACAATTCTGTTATTAAAAAAATGATTAGTATAATACTTATTGAGCCAAAAAGGCAGGAAAATTTAGGTGCTATTGCTAGGTCCATGAAAAACTTCGGCTTTGAAAATCTGGTTTTGGTTAATCCTAAATGCAAAATTGGCAAGAGCGCTATTAAGGTTGCAAAGCATGGGAAGAGTATTTTAGATAAAGTGAAGATAAAGGATTTTTCTTATTTGAAGAGATTTGATTATTTAATCGGGACCAGCGCTATATTAGGGACTGATTATAATATACCTCGGAATGCTATTAATGCAGAGCAATTGGCAGATAGGTTATCAAATATAAAACAAAAAAATTCTAAATCGAAGTTAAAAATTGGGATATTGATTGGAAGAGAAAATATTGGATTAAAAAATGAGGAAATAAATTTATGCGATATTTTGGTTTCAATTCCGGCATCAAAAAAATATCCTACTTTGAATATAAGCCATGCATGCTCTATAGTTTTGTATGAATTATTTAAGAAATTAAGTTTGGAAAATTCTACTTCAAATATTAATTTTGCAACGAAAAAAGATAAAGATATCATTATGAAATACATGAATAAAGCGCTTAATGAAATAGAATTTTCTACAAAAGAAAAAAAGGAAACCCAGAAAATTGTTTGGAAAAGGGTTATTGGTAAAGCAATGTTAACAAAAAGAGAGGCTTTTGCTGTTATGGGTTTTTTGAGGAAACTGGAGAAGTGATTGATAAAAAAATTAAAAAACTAAAAATTTATTAATTTAACTATACAGAGGCACTCATTATGAAAAAAAGAGGTCAGATTAGTATTTTTATTTTGTTAGGGATTACTATAATTATAGCTTTCGGGCTGATGATTTTTTTGAGAAATGATACCCAAGGTAAAACAAAGCCCGCTGAAGTAGAGCAAAAATTTGAATCTTATTATTTTTTCCTTGATGCATGCCTTAAGGATAAAGCTGAAGCATCTATTCCAGAAATGACGCTAAATGGCGGTTATTTTCAAGTGCCAAACCCTTCTGTTGAAATAATATTCTTTTCTTATCCTTATTATTTGTTTAAAGGTCAAGATTACTTTCCAACAAAAGAAAGGATAGAAAATGAATTAGCAGATATATTCACAGAGCTGTCTAAAGAATGTTATGAGGATTTAACTGATGTTATAGAGGGAAAATTCAAAACGAATTTAGGCGAAGTACATTCAACATCATTAATAACCAAAAATTCTGTTGTATTGAATATAGATTATCCTATAATCATAGAATCGGAAAGGCAAAGACAATTAAAATCAGAGTATAGGTTCGAAATACCTGCTAAACTAGATTCGATTTATGAAGCATTAAAGGAGTTCCAAACACTAGAGAAAGAAACTCCTGAAGGATTATGCTGGACCTGCATATCAGATATTGCGGAGAAGCATATGCTTGATATAGAAATGGAAGTGTACAACAAAACTACAGTATTATTTTCATTTAGACAAAATGCTACAGATTACCCTATCACTTGGATATTTGCAAATAAGTATTGATTAAAATGAAGAAAAAAATATTTATTTTTGGTATTATTTTTTTAATGATAAACCTGATTATGGCCCAGGACTCTTGGGAGGGTGATTTCTCAAATCCAGGAGATGTATCTGGTGCGCTGAATAGCGGCCAATTGTCGGTTTCTGAGGCTATTGGAAAAGTCAATGATGCGACATTGGAGAAGATTTTCTCAAAAGTGAAGAATGAAGTAAAATCTCAAATCATAAAGAAAAAATTTCATATTCCTGGTTTTAGCATGGCGCAAGGTGCAGATATTAAGAGCTTCAGCAATGGGATAATAAGTACTGAGAAAGTCGCTAGCTTTAACCTTAAGAATTATGAAAATTTCCAAGGAAAAATAACTGTTAATAATGATGGATCTATAGATGTACAGAGTGATAAGCAAGCGCAAGGAAATACAGATGTTGAGATAGGTAATGAGAAAGTTCAATTAACACCTGGAAGCGCTCTGAAAATTAAAGGGAGTTCTGTATTTGAGATATTGCCAGGATCAAAAATAGAGTACAAGGGTGTTACTCTAGAATCAAATGTGGCTGACAACATGCAAGTATTTTTCGATAACAAAAATAGGGAAAAACAGGAAAACACAGTTCAATTCAAAACATTAACAAGAGAAATTAATATAAATGCAAATGATATTATTTTGAGTGTATCAGCAGAGTCGTCTTATGAAATAATAAATATCAATGGTGGGAATAATATTCGGATTATTAATGGAGAAATTAATGTATTGTACTTAGGTGATAAAGTTATACAACAAGCGCCTTTTGGAATTCCAGAAAAAAATACTATGTTTCTTAATGATAGAACAAACAAGGACATATATCGCATGGATAAACGTTTTATTAATTTAAAGCCTGTCAATGTACAAATGGAATTTGACAAATCGACTGGATTTGATTTAAGAGGTGATAGGAGAGTGCATGGGTATACTGATGAGGAATCTTATTTTGTATATGGGCTTACGACTTCTTTTGACGGTAGAGTAGCAAAGAAATTTCGCAAACAACTTGATGCACTTATGAAGCAATTTGAATCTTCAAAGGACCCAAATAAATTGGAATATATATCAGCAATTAAATCTCTTCAAAATAAAATTCAATCTAAATATAAAAGAGAGGGAAAAAGATATGGTATTGGATATAGTAATATTAGGATTGATAAGATTGAAAATGAACCGGGATACGGTTCAGTCTCTATTATACCGACAGATCAATCTGGGAATGAAATTGGAGGTCCAGTTATGAATGAGGTTGTCCCTGCAACTGTAGCTAAGGAATTTATACGTGATTCTGTTAGACATTATATAAAAGCGAAAGGATGAAAAAAGTAAAATCAAATTATATCTTTATTTCTTCTCAAAATACTCCTTAACCTTTTCATTTCCAGAAGGCTTTGCCTTGTCTCCCAAACTATAGTATATTTTTTCAGCTTCTCCACCCCAAGAATAGTCTCCTTTTTCTTTCTCAATCTTACTTACCTTGAATTCTTCCAAGGCAATGCCCTTTTTCAGATGATAATAGATGCTTCTCATAGTTACCTTTGGAAACAGGGCAATATAGGCCTTGTATATCTCATAACCATAACCTTCCTTCATAAAAAAAAGAATCTCAATCATATTCTGTCTTATTTCCGATTTGACAGGTCTTCCTTTTGCCATGTTTATCACCCTTGGTTTTTTTAAATAATTGTTATAATAACTAGTTTATTTGCTAAATCATATTTATAGTTTTCTATATTGAAAAGAAGTAAGTGAAAACAAATAAATTTTTAAATAAGTTGAAACTAAAGTTCTTTTATGTCAAAATTCAAACATATATTCCTTGCGATTGCTATTGCTATAGTTTTTGTATTCTTTACTGGGTTTGGAATATCTACTTTTTATAAAACTCCTCAATATGAGGATTTCTGCGGGGAGAGAGAAAAATTTGTAGAAATAAGGACAAAAGAAAGCTGTGATAATGAGGGTGGAAAATGGAACTTAAACGAAGTTGCGAGGCCTTTAGCTAAAATTGATGATAACCAATTATTATGCACTAAGACTTCAGAACAAGATGATGCTGTTAGCTTAAACTGTCAGACTCAGGTAGATATTGAAAATCAGGGTTATTGTGATAGGGATTTTTATTGTAGGGAAGAATTTGATGGTGTAAGAGAAAATTATAACAGGAATGTGTTTATAATTGCAACAGGCATTGGAATAATAGCTTTGATTGTCGGCTTTGCATTAAAGCTTGCAAGCATAAGCTCAGGAATAATGGGCGGAGGAATTCTAACTATAATTTATGGCACAATAAGGTATTGGAGTGATTTGCCTGATTATGGCAGGTTCATTATTTTAGGCATTACTTTAGCTATACTTATATGGCTTGGCTACAAGAAGATAAAGAAGGAATAAAATAGTTTTTTAAACCAATTCTAAGTTCTTAATCATTATGGAATACTTATTTGTTTTGTCAAAAGAAAACATTGATATTGCAATAGAAGAAATTTTGGCATTATTAAATCTAAATGAGTACATATTAATTGGAAATCTACTGATTTTAAATATAAAAAATCACGATAAGATAAAAATATTGAAAAAAAGGTTGGCTTATGCAAAATGCATTTACTCTCTTTTATTTGAATCTTCTCATAAGAATTTTTTGAAAAATATGGAAGATTTTGAATGGAATAAGATTTATAAAGATAATTTTTGTATTAGAGCAAATATAATTAATACAATAAAAAATGATAAGATTAAATTAAACTATTCTGAAAAAAATCTGGCTTCTTATGTGTGGAAAAAGGTAAAAAATCCTAAAGTTGATCTTAAAGACCCTAAAACAAAAATAGAAATTTTCTTCTTGAAAGATAAAGTATTGTGCTGCCTTTTAGATGCAGATATAAAAAAGAGTTTTGAAAGTAGAAAATCACATCTGAGGCTGAGGCCTTCTCCAATATCATTGCATCCTAAATTGGCCAGGGCGATGGTAAACTTAACCGGAATAGGAAGGAATGAAACTATCCTTGACCCTTTCTGCGGCTCAGGCGGTATCTTATTGGAAGCAGGGCTTATGGGATTAAAGAGCATAGGTTATGATATAAGCAAAAAGATGATATGGAAATCAATGGTGAATTTAAAGCATTATAAAATAAAAGATTATAAATTAAAAGTAAAGGATTTTTTCAAGATAAATAAAAAATGCAAGTATGTTGTTTCGGATCTGCCTTATGGGCTGAATACAAATATCATGAAAAATATCAATATTAAGAAAACCAATAAAAATGAAATGAAAAATTATTTAGATAAATTTTACAATAAAGTTGTTAAAAAACTTGAAAAAATACTAACAAAAAAAGCTGTAATTATTTTTCCCAGCTACATAAGCTACAAAAAGATAATTAAAAAATCAAAATTAAAGATTATTAATGAGTTTGAAAGTTACGTTCATAATAATTTAACTAGAAAGATTGTTGTTTTGGAGCCATTAAATTAAATTTAATTAGAATTTGGCTATTGTCTTTTTTTGAGTTCTTTTTCTGCATCCAAAACACTTAAAGTTGTTTTTATGATTGCGTCTGGTGTTAATGACATGCTATCTATGCTGCGTTCAACTAAAAATTTTGCAAATTCTTTTGAAGAAGAGGGTGCATCCCCGCATAATCCTATTTTTCTTTTGTTCTTTTTTGCGGCCTTGATTACTTGTGAAATAAGACTTTTAACGGCCGGGTTACTCTCATCATATATTGGAGCTACAAGCTCCGAATCCCTATCTAGACCTAGAGTTAATTGAGTAAGGTCATTTGTTCCTATGCTAAAGCCGTCAAAAATCTTTGAAAATTCATCTGCTAAAATAACATTTGAAGGAATCTCGCACATGACATATATCTCAAGCTTATTTTTCCCGCGCTTTAGCCCGTACTTGCCCATCTCATTTATTACTTTTTTTCCCTCTTCAACAGTCCTGCAGAATGGAACCATAATTTTTACATTAGTTATGCCCATAACATCTCTTACTTTCTTAAAAGCCTTGCATTCAAGTCCAAAGGCTTCTTTATAATTATCAGAATAATATCTTGATGCACCTCTCCATCCAATCATCGGGTTTTCTTCTTTTGGCTCAAAAGATTTTCCTCCGATCAAGTTAGCATACTCGTTGCTCTTGAAGTCTGAAAGCCTTACAATAACATCATTTGGGTAAAATGCAGCGCCTAGAGTTGCAATCCCCTCAGCCAGCTTATCAATAAAGTAATCAGCTTTGTTATTCTCATAGCCTTTAATCAACTTTAAAATTTTCCTTCTTGCTGCAGCATCCTTGATCTTATTAAAATATAATAAAGCAAGAGGATGAATTGAAATATAAGAATTTATTATGAATTCCAGCCTTGCCAGGCCAATCCCTTCATTCGGGATAAAGCTCAAATCGAAAGCTTGTTCGGGATTGCCAAGGTTCATCATTATCTTTGTTTTTGGCCGTTTAAGTTTCTTTAAATCAGTTTTTTTATTTTGGAATTTTAGCAAGCCTTCATAAATATAGCCAATCGAGCCTTCGGCACAGCTGACAGTCACATACTGTCCATTTTTGATTTTTTTAGTTCCAAAACCTGTTCCAACTATGCATGGAATCCCTAATTCTCTAGCTATAATTGATGCGTGGCATGTACGGCCTCCCTTATCTGTAACTATAGCAGAAGCGAATTTCATTATAGGCTCCCAGTCCGGATCAGTCATCTCTGTTATAAGCACTTCTCCTTTTCTGAATTTATTGATATCAGAAACATCCTGGATTATATGCGCCTTGCCCTGCCCTATTTTATCCCCAACACTCATTCCTGATACTAGCTTTTTACCTATCTCAAGCAGCTTATATTCTTCTAAAACATTAGCATCTTTTTGGCTTTGGACTGTTTCGGGCCTTGCCTGAACAATAAATAATTTGTTTGATTTGCCATCCTTTGCCCACTCGATGTCCATTGGCTTGAATTTTTTTGCTTTTTTGGAATAATGCTCCTCAATAATAACTGCCCATTTGGCTAATTGCAGGACCTCATTGTCGCTTAATGCATACTTATTGCGCAAGGCTTCAGATACTGTTACATTTCTTATTGTTTGTCCTGCTTTGTCAGAATAAATCATCCTGATTTTTTTATCTCCTAGTTTTTTGCTCAATATCGGCTTATAGTTATTTAGTTTCGGCTTGAAAACATAAAACTGGTCAGGATTCACTGAACCTTGAACAATATTTTCCCCCAATCCATAAGCACTATTGATTAAAACAGCATTTCTAAATCCTGTTTCTGTGTCAATGGAAAACATTACGCCGCTTGAAGCTAAATCACTTCTGACCATCTTCTGAACTCCAATGGATAAAGCAATTTTGAAATGGTCAAAGCCCTTGTCCACCCTATATGAGATTGCCCTGTTGGTAAATAAAGAAGCAAAGCATTTCTTGCACGACTCAATTAAATCTTTTTCTCCTTTAATGTTAAGGAAAGTTTCCTGCTGGCCTGCAAAGCTTGCATCCGGAAGGTCTTCAGCAGTTGCGCTGCTCCTGACAGCAACGTCTGCAGTCATTTTATATTCTTTAGAAAGCCTGTTGTAAGCTTTTACAATTTTTTTTCTTAACTCTTCAGGAAATTCTGCCTGAAGAATAGTTTCCCTTACTTTTTTTCCTCTTTGTGCAAGGTTTTCCATGTCATGTGTGTCTAAATCAGAAAGAATTTGCTTTATCTTATTCTTAATTTTTGCTTTTTTTAATAAATACCTGTAAGCGTATGCAGTTACAGCAAAGCCATTTGGGATATTAACTCCTTTTTTTGTGAGATTCCTGTACATCTCACCCAAAGAAGCATTTTTTCCCCCAACTAAAGGAACATCACCTATACTTAAATCTTTAAACCAAAGAACAAACTCTTTTTTCTTATTCATTAAGCCACCTATTAAAAACAATAAAGAAAAAGGTTATTTAAAAGTTTTTGGTTTAGATTACTTAGTAACTTGGGCACTTGTTTTGGATAATGTTCTATAAGCATCCATTATCAAATCTATTGTTGTTTCCAAATCTAAACATGGGTCAGTTACCGATAATCCATATTCTAATGTAGAGCGGTCAAATCCTCTAAGATCAGAGGGAATTTTTTGATTTCCAGCCTTTAAATTAGATTCAAGCATTAGCCCAACGATACCCCTATTTCCATCTTTAACTTGTTTAATTGTATCCTGAAATACATCTATTTGTTTTTTATAATCTTTTTTGCCCTCTCCATCCATTGTATTGTCATGACTACAATCAACAACTATATTTGGAAGCAGATTTTTACTTTTTAACATCTCCTGAGCCCGCTCAACACTTGCCTTATCATAATTTGGACCAGTATCTCCACCTCTAAGTACTAAGTGAGTATCTGTATTGCCTGATGTTTTCGCAATGGAAGATGTGCCATATTCATTAATACCTAAAAATGGACGTCCTATTTGGGCAGCAAGAATAGCGTTGACTGCAATACTAACATCGCCATGAGTGTCATTTTTAATACCTACTGGCATTGACAGACCAGAAGCCATTTTACGATGTTGTGGTGAATATGCTGTTCTTGCTCCTATGGCTGCCCATGAAATCAAATCTGAATTGTATTGTGGTGTAAAAGATTCTAAATACTCGGTTGCACATGGTAAACCTAATTCTGATATCCTTAACAATATCTTACGTGATAAATGGTAACCTTTGTTAACATCATCTGATCCATCCATATTAGAATCAATAATTAACCCTTCCCATCCCAAGCTAGTTCTTGGTTTTTCAAAATATGTCCTTATTATAATTAAAAATCTATCAGAAACTTTAGCATCTAACTCTTTAGCCCTCTCAGCATAATAAAAAGTTGCTTCAGTATCATGAATTGAACATGGACCTGTCGTAATAAAGATCCTATCATTATTATTTTTATTGAGAATATTTTCTATATCTCGCCTTCCCCGTATAACTGTTTCTTTAGCTTGTTCTGATCTTGGAATATCCTGCATAACTTGATATGGGCTTATTAACGGTGTATATTTAATAATTCTTGTATCAATCAAACCATTACTCTTTTCCATTTTAACCTCCAAATTTGATTTAATTTTATTAACAACAACCTAAGAATCAACTCTTTTTTTCGTTCCAGGCAAGATGGTTTTTCAGACCAAGCCAAAACGGAACTTGTAAAGAGCACATGGACTAATTAAAAATAGAAATAAAAACCAAAAAAGTTTTGTGCTCTCATATGACTATAGAATTCGATGCTTATTAATAAACTTTTTTGTTTTAAAGTCCTAATTTTTTCTTTATGACTTTTATTGGCCTTTTCTTCATTATCTTTAATGCTTCATTATAACTCAAAAGTTTTTCCTTTGCGCCATGATACTGTATTACTGATTCTGCATTAGTCATTCCAAGCTTCACGGCAAACTCAATGTCGTTTTTTCTCATGATTCCGGACAAGAAAGATGATGCAAATGCGTCTCCTGCTCCTGTTGTTTCAACAACTTTAATGTTATTTGGCATGCCAATATACATCTTATTTTCATGATAAATATAAACTCCGTTCCTGCCATCTGTTATTGCTGTGGTTTTAGGCCCGAGCTTATGGATTTTAACCAATAATTTTTTTATATCTCCTTTTCCAACCATCATGCAGGCTTCCTCTTTATTTAAAACGATTATATCTGTATTTTTTAATAGATTTCTTAAAAATTTTGGCCCTTTTTTTGCCAGATAAGAGCTGATATTCAGCATTACCCCGATATTATTCTTAACAGCATAATTCGAGAGGCTCTCTAAAGTTTTGAATGATGTTTCCATCATTGTTGATAAAAAAAACCATTTTGCCTTAAGTTTTTTTAATTTTATTTCATTAAGCTTTAAATCGTTATTAGATCCCCTGTAAACTAAGATTGTCCTGTCATGCTTTTTGCTGTCCAAAATAACTGAATAACCTGTTCTTCCTTTTCCGGACCTTACAATTAATGAGGTATCCACTTTTTCATCTTTAAGTGCCTCGACAATTTTTTTTGAATTCTCCATTATTCCCATCTTGCCCAGAAAGGCAACTTTATGCCCCAACCTCGATAAAGAAACAGCTGTATTTGTGCCACCGCCGCCGCAGGTAAATTGCAGCTCATCAATCAGAATTTTTGCCCCAACAGGATAAGCGATGTATTCCCTTCCCTTTCCCACTTCAACCATTTCGCAATAATCAGTATGCGCAAAGACATCTACAGTAGAAGAACCAACAGTTATTACATCATACATAATTTTTTAATGGGTTGTATGTTTATATATTTTTTGATGAGAAAGGAGGAATAAGGGTTTTTTGTTTTATAACTTAAATGATTGCTCTTTCTTCTCAATATTATCAGAAATCCTTTTTAATAAATCGTTAACCTTAACTCCGAATTTAACATTGCCATCAAGAGTTCTTACTGCGACTGTTTTGTTTTTTTCTTCTTTTTCCCCTACAATTATTATCAGGGGTATTTTCTGCAGCTGGGCTTCCCGCACTTTGTAGTTGACGGATTCGGATCTTGTATCCAATTCTATTCTTAAATTGTTTTTTTTGAACTCTTCTTTTATTTTTTCTGCATATGAATTAAAGCGGTCGGCTATTGTGAGGATTTTAACCTGAACAGGGGCAAGCCATATCGGGAATTTTCCTGCATAATGCTCTATCATTATTCCAATAAACCTTTCCAGGCTTCCATAAATTACCCTGTGCAATATGAATGGCTTGTGCTTTCTTCCATCTTTGCCTTCATAAGTTATGTTAAACCTTTCCGCTAAATTAAAATCAAGCTGTATTGTTGAGCATTGCCATTTTCTTCCGATTGCATCTTTTATTTTTAGGTCCAAGGATGGGCCATAAAACTTAGCTTCTCCTTCCTCTATTACAAATTTATCATTAGTTTTATTAAACGCATTTTTTAGTGCTTTTTCGGCTGTTAACCAGCCTTTATCACCGCCAAGATATTTATCCTTTTTTTCTTCACTTCTGACAGCAAGAGTAAATTCATAATCATTAAAGCCGATTGCAGCAAGCATCTTTTTCATTAATTTGATTATGGAAATAATTTCAGATTCAAGCTGCTCTTCAGAGCAAAAAACATGCGCATCATCCTGGGTAAAAGCCCTTGCCCTGAATAATCCTGCCAGGACTCCGGAAAGCTCATGCCTGTGCACATATCCTAACTCTGCAACCCTTAACGGAAGTTCTCTGTATGAATGCGCTTTTGTTTTATATACTAACATGCCTCCGGGACAGTTCATCGGCTTTATTGCAAAATCCCTTCCGTCAATTTTTGTAGTATACATGTTTTCCTTAAAAAGATCCCAATGGCCGCTTTGCTCCCATAATGACCTGTTTAAAATATCCGGAGTTTCAATAAGCTGGTAATTCATTTTTTTATGCTCTTCATTCCAATATTTCATAAGCTCATTTTTTAGGATAACACCATTATTGTGCCAGAAAATAAGACCCGGGCCTTCTTCATGTATGCTGAATAAATCCAATTGTTTTCCAAGCTTTCTATGGTCGCGTTTTTCTGTCTCTTCCAATAATTTCAAATAGGATTTTAGCTGCTTGTTTTCAGGAAAGCTTATCCCATAAATTCTTTGCAATTGCTTGTTTTTTGAATCTCCCTTCCAATAAGCTCCTGCTATCTTCATCAACTTGAATGCTTTTAGCTTTCCAGTGCTTGAAACATGGGGACCTTTGCACAAATCAATAAAACTGCCTTGCTTGTATGCAGTTGATTGCTCGTTAAGTTCTCCAATCAACTCAAGTTTATATTGGTTGTTTTTGAAAGTTTTTTTTGCCTCTTTTTCTGAAAATTCAATCCTTTCTATCTTGATATCTTTTTTGACAATCTCATTCATTCTTTTCTCGATTTTTACAATATCTTCCGGAGTAAAATGATGCTGCGTGTCAAAATCATAATAGAATCCTTCTTCGACAACAGGGCCTATTGTCAGCTTTGTTTTGGGAAATAAATCAGTTACAGCATGTGCCATAAGGTGGGCAGTAGAATGCCGGAAAATATCAATGCCCTCTTTGTTTTTGTATGTGATTATCTTTATTTTTGCATCATTGTTTATTTTTGCGGAAATATCTACCAGATTATCGTTTACTTTTGCAGCTAAAGCGTCCTGCGCAAGCCTTTTTCCTATGGATAAGGCTATTTTTTCCGCTGTTACTCCTTTTTCAAAATCCTTAACTGTGCCGTCAGGCAATGTTATTTTTATTTTAGACATGCAATGAAGAAATATTTGAAGTGTATATAAAAATATTGTGGTTTGAAACTTTATTAGCGAGTAATAGGGTATAAACAAAACATTTATAAATATTAATCTTAATAATATTAATAAAATTACATAATTTAATAAAATTATTATTTTTTAATAATGTCAATAAATGGAGCTTAAATGAAAGTAAAATTCATCGGCAAGGCTAAAATAACAAAGCAGGGGCAGGTGACACTGCCTGTTGAGGCAAGGGAAGACCTGAAGATTGAGTCTGAGAGCGAGCTTTACTGGTATTGTGTTGATGACCATCTGGTTGTTGTCAAGGATTTGGTTAGTGTCGAGGATTTAATCAGCAAAATAAACAAAGTGAAAAAAAGCAATAAAAAATGAAAATTTACATAACGAATTAAAAAAACCATTAACAAAAATTCAATAAAAAATAGAATAATAATAAAAAATAATTATTAAAAAATAAAACTCAAATAAATAAAAAGAGGTTAATGATGCCGTTTGCAAACACACTTGGGCTTATAGCATTAGCGAGCTTAATCCCGTTCATAATCCTGTACCTTAGAAAGCCTAGGCCGCAGGACAGGGTCATTCCCTCTTTGATGTTTATACTGCAAAATAAAAAAACGTCGAAGCAGGCTGATTTTTTGAGAAAATTCCTGACAAATCTGCTTTTTTTTATACAGTTGCTGGCTTTAATAGGATTAAGTATTGCAGTTGCAGAGCCTTATATCACGATACCTTATGATGTCTCTCTTGAAAATACCGTGATAATCATTGATGTGAGCGCATCAATGCAGGCATTAGAAGGAAGTTCCAGGTTTGACAATGCAATTAAAGAGGCTAAAAAAGCTTTAAGCGGCAGAAACAGCATAATAATTGCGGAAAATATCCCATTGATAGTTCTGGAAGATGAGGAAAGCGAAACAGCTTCTGATATCTTGGGGAATTTAAAGCCAAAAGCAACAACAACAAACCTGGGGGATTCTATGCTTTTGGCTAAAGATATACTACAGGACAGGCCGGGAAGAATTGTTGTGATAAGCGATTTCAGTAATGTGAATGTTGATGACCTGCTTGTTGTAAAAAGGACATTAAGTTCAGAAGAGGTAGTTGTGAATTTTGTTGATGTATCCAATAATGCTGAAAATGCAGGGATTATCGGGATGGACGTTGGGAAGCACAGCATAAAGATTTTTGTTAGAAACTTCAATCCAGTACAGAAGCAGATAAGCCTTAAATTGATAAAAAATGATGAGGTAATAGCTGAATCCGGAAAAATTAGTGTGCTGCCAAATTCTATAGAGAGTTTTATCTTTGATGGCACTCCTACAGGAATAAGCAAAATTGAGCTTGAGCCAAAGGATGATTTGGATGTTGATAATATTGCCTATGTAAGCGCTCCTTTAAAGAAAAAAGTGGATGTTTTATTGATAACTAACAGGAGAAATACAAACCTTGAAAATGCGTTATTAGCGTCTAAAGATATGGGGCTTAATGTAGTAAATCCTCCAGTGCTTACTTTAAATACTCATGGAAACAAGATAGAGCCTTTTGAGCATGACGTTATTATAACCCATGAGATAAATAATATTGGAAGGAGGGATGGCATTCTTCCCGGGACTTTCAGGGATCTGTCAAGCTATGTTAATAATGGGGGAAATTTGATAATTACGGGACAGGATGACCTGAATGAATTTAACAAGGCTGACCTTGAAATTGTAGATTTAAATGAACTGATGCAGGATACGAAAAGGGTGTGCGTAGATATCATTAATGAATTCACAAAGCAGTTTGGGAGCGAAAGGTGCTTTTCAACTGTATCAAAATTTTTTGATGCAACTCCAAAAAAAGAAACAAATGTGATTGCTTCCACAGAAAATATGCCCATTTTGGCAGTTAAAAAACATTTCAAGGGAAAGATTTTTTATTATGGGATTATTGATGAGGCAAGCGACTTCAAGACACTGCCTTCTTATCCAATTTTCTGGAATTCACTGATTAATTTTATGGCAGAGACAGAGGATATAAAAGACTTTAACCTTAAGACCGGAAAAATCATTACAATAAATGAGCAGCGCGTTAAGACGCCATCTTCTTCCATGAAAACATCAAAGGTGATTTTTGATGAATCAGGAATATATGAGTTCAATAACAAAAAGTTTGCAGCAAATCTTCTTGATGAAACAGAATCATATGTCACAAAAGAAAGCACGCTTAGAGAAAAGAGCGAGAGCGCTGAAGTCTTAACAGAACAAAGCACTGAAAGGGATTTTAATCTCAGCAATTTTATCCTTATTGGGGTATTTTTAGTTATGGCTTTTGAGGTATTTTACATAAAAAGAAGGGGTGATTTATAATTGCAATAATACTGCCTGATATAAGCAATGTATTCTGCATGTCAAAATTCTGCTTGAGATATTCTTATGTGGTTTTTTTAATCATACTGATTGTTATAATCTTATACTTCTCAATAAGAAAAAATTTCATAAAATTTTTGGATAAAGCTGAGCAGCAAAGCTATGAAAGGGAAAAAAAGAAACAGAGGCTTATTTTCTTTGGGATAAGATCTGTGATTTTTGTATTATTATTGATTGCAATAGCTTCTCCGTTTTTGCTTGAAACAAAAACTGTAAAGGGAAATCCAAGAATCACTATTTTGGTAGATAATTCAACGTCCCTTAATTTATTTGAGTATGGCCTTGAAAAAGAGCTTGTTAAAAAATTAAAAGGCAAGATACCGGTTACTGTAAGGCATATTGCTTCCGGAGACAAATCTGCAATAGGAGATGGAATCTTAAACAATATAGGTAGGGATGAGAATGTTCTTGTGATAAGCGATGGGAACAGCAATTCCGGGAAGCTTTTAGGAGATATTATGCTGCTTGCGTCTTCCTTAAATGCAACAGTAAGCACTTTAGGCATGGAGCCGGTAAGAAGTGATGTTGGCGTTGAGATTATAGGCCCGGCAGAAGCTATAAGGGATACCGATGAAGTATTTATTGTAAATGTGAATACTATCGGAGAAAATGTGCCTTATACTCTTGAGGTGAGGTTTGATGAAGAGATTGTCATTGCAAGAAGCGATGATAAGAGCAAAAGCTTTATATTAAGGAAAAAGCTGCCGGAAGGGTATCATAAAATTACTGCAGAACTTTTGAATGTCGGAAGCAATGATTATTTTAAGCAGAACAATAAATATTTTAAGACAGTTAAAGTAGTGCCTAGGCCAAGAGTATTGTTTGTTTCAGATAAAAGCTCTCCTTTAACAAGTGAATTAGGCAAGATTTATGACTTAACAACTGTAAGTGTAGTTCCAAATGACTTAAGCAGTTACCTGGCAGTTGTTTTGGATGACCTTCCTGCAAATAAATTTTTGCAGCATATAGACAGGTTAAGCAGCTATGTTTCTGATGGCAATGGATTATTTGTAGTTGGAGGCCAGAATTCATATGACAGAGGGGGTTATAAAGGGACATATATAGAAACTTTATTGCCGGTAAAAACAGGTTCAGGGGAAGAGTCTGAAAAGAGCGATGTGCATGTTGTCATTATAATTGATGTTTCCGGGACAACAGGAAAAGTTTACAATGCCAATACAGGCCAGTATGAGGTAAGAGGATATGATCTAGTGATAAAGTCCCAGGCAGTAAGCGTTATTGACAGCCTTGACAAAAAGAACAATGTTGGTGTTGTTGTAATTGGGACAAGGAATCCAACCGGAACTGTTGTAACGCTTGCAGATATAGCGCCTTTGAAAGATAAGAAAAAAGGGATTATTGATAAGATCTCAAGAATTGACAGAGATAAAGTTGGGGGCCAGACTGACATTAAAATAGGGATTGAGAAAGCCAACCGGATGCTGAGAAGTGTTGGGGGAGGGAAAAATATAATTTTGTTGTCTGATGGAAGAGGCATCAACCCTGCTCCACAAGAAGAAGTTAAGGAAACTATGAGGCAGGCAAACGCAAGGGGTATTAAAGCCTATGTAGCAGGAATTGGCGCGAGTGACGACCAGGATCACTCTTTCTTAGCAGATATAGCATCTATAGGTGGAGGAATTTATTTTCCAATTGATGCTTCCAATAAATTAAAGATAATTTTTGGAGAACCTGAAAGCAAGGATGATAAGGAATTTCTCAACAGGCTTGTTTTATTGGATACTACTCATTTCATAACTTACAATCAAAGCTTAGATGTTGTTGTAAGCGGATATAATTATGTCATTCCAAAACCTTCTGCAAGAATGCTTGTTACAACAAATAAAAATATACCAATAATGGTTACCTGGAGGTTTGGGCTTGGGAGAGTAGTAAGCTTAGCGACTGATGACGGAAGCAAGTGGTCAGGGGAATTTTTAAGCAAGGAAAATTCAAAAGTGCTGACCAAGGCGATTAATTGGGCCATTGGGGATTTGACAAGAAAAAAGAATTTTGATGTGAAAATTAAAGATACTACTCTAGGAAATCCTATGTCTGTAAGTGTTGTGTCTGATAGTCTGCCAAGGCATGAAAAGCTTAGTTTTGTGAAAGCGGATGTCAATCTGTACAATGCAAAATATGATCCTACTAGGATTGGATTTTATAATTTTTTAGGGGCAGATGCTGCTGTCAATTACAAGGATGAATTCAAGGATCTGGGAGTTAATGACGAGTTCATAGAGCTTGTAGAGCAGACTCAAGGGAAGATCTTTGACAAGGATGATATAGATGGAATATTGGAGTTTGTCAAGGAAAAATCAAAAAGAATAAAAGTGGATACAACTGAATTTAAGTGGCCGTTTTTAATTGCTGCTTTATTATTGTTTTTGGCTGAGATAGGGTTAAGGAGGGTGTGGGAGAATAAAGGTTATAGATAAGAAAATATTAAAAAACAAAGCCAATAAAAAATATCATAAACAAAAAAACAATAAACAAAAATTTCAATATAAAAAATACAATTAAGTAGTAATAATAAAAATACAAATTATAAATAATAAACAATTATTAGAAATTAAAAGAATAATAAAAAACCAATGAAAGATAATTAATAAAATTAAAAAATGATATAAATAAAAAACACTAAAACAATGGAAGGTTGATTAAAAATGGCATTTATGAAAAGGGATGTGAATATGGGATTATTAATTTTGATAATCGCATCAATAATATTGTTCAGCGGGTTTAGTGTTTATTACCAGACCAGTTTCAAGGATGTTTCATTGGAATACCAAGATAAATTAGAGCAGCTGGGCAAAGTGACAAAAGAATTAACTTCGCAAAAACAGGAGCTGAATGAAACATACAGCTTAAGGGTCAAGGCAGAGGAAGACAGGAAAGTGCTTGACGTTAGATACAAGGATGTGAGTGATGAGAATGAAAGAATAAATACGGATAATGCAAATTTGCGCTCAGAGATAAGCAGCACAAAAAACAAATTAGCAGAGAAAATAGCAGAAGTGGCTGCAACAAAGGTATTGCTGGCGCAAGTACAAAATAGCCTGGCTGCAGCTAACAGCAAAATAAGCTCATTAAAATCCAAACTGGATGATGTGTGCGATGATTACACACCATTAAATGCCGACGTAGAGCATGACAGATGCTGATAATGAGAAAATTTCATAAATTAGAGAAATAGTGAAATTTTCTGGTGTTGAATCCCAACAATATTAATTTACTAAATGAAAAACTTCATTAAGGCTATTAGGGAAATTAACAAAACCTTGAATTTTTTTATTTTTTTTGAGAGCATGCTAAATGCAGCTATATTCTTCCTTGTGGTTTATTTTTTGTTGTCTTTAGTAAATTTATATCCTGTACTGGCAGTTATGCCTGCTGCAATATACTTTTTTATAAGGATGTATGTTAATCTGAAAATTGATAAAAGGAAAGCTGTCGAGGGAAAATATGAGCCTTTAAAAGAAAAATTAAGGACAGCGGCAGATAATCTTGATAAAGATAATCCTGTTGTAAATGAGCTGCAGGAAGATGTGATACATGACTTAAAGCATGTTGGGCTGTCTTCTTTTATACAAACAAAAAATCTGTCTTACAAAATCTTGGCTTCAATACTCCTTTCCTTTGCAATAGTCTTTGCAACGACATTCAACCTGTATATTGTTGATTTAAACACATTTTTAGGCAATGTCCCTGATATGATAGAAAACATAAATCCGCTGGGAAAAAGGTCAAGCAATGTTATCGGAGAGGTAAATGAAAGCGAGGATATTTACGGGAAAAGCAAGCTTGCTGTTCTTGGGGAGAAGCAGATAGACATCAAGATAAAGCCTGTGAATTATGAGATCAATGTAAGGGAATCAGGGGATGTTGAGCAGAAGCAGTTTGATGAGATTTTTCCAAATGAGGTTTTTATTGAGCAGTCATCTGCTTTAGAGGAGAAAATACCTGAAGAGGAGCAGGAACTTGTAAAAAGTTATTTTAATAAGCTTGCTAAAGGGTAGATTAAAATAAACATAATACAATATAAAAACAAACAATTAATAATAAGATTTAAAAACATATAAAAAAATTAATAAATATAAAAGTAAAAGGTAATTGTATAGTGATTTTTAAAAGAGGTGGATTTATGAAGAATTACAAACATGTTTTTGACGCTGTTTTTAAGGAAATAAACAAGGTTATTGTCGGTCAGAATGATGTTATTGAGCAGATTTTAGTTTCTATTCTATGCAACAGCAATGCTCTGCTGGAAGGCTATCCTGGCTTGGCTAAAACCCTTGTTGTAAGGACATTAGCTGATTTAATGAACCTTAAGTTCAGCAGGATACAAAATACTCCTGACTTAATGCCTTCAGATATAACAGGTACACATATAATTGAGGAAACATCCGGCAAAAGAAACTTTAAATTTCAGCCAGGGCCTATATTCGCAAATATTGTTTTAGCAGATGAGATCAACAGGGCAACGCCAAAAACCCAGAGCGCTTTATTGGAAGCAATGCAGGAAAAGCAGGTTACAGTAGGAAACAGCACGTTTAAGCTTGACCTTCCGTTTTTTGTATTAGCGACGCAAAACCCAATTGAGCAGGAAGGAACCTATGCCCTGCCTGAGGCGCAAGCTGACAGGTTTTTGCTGAAAATTAAGGTTGGCTATCCTTCTTTTGATGAAGAAAATGAGATTGTAGGCAGGTTTGCTTCTGTTTCAAAAGAGATCAAGCTAAAGACATTGCTTAATAAAAACCATTTGCTTAGCCTGCAAAGCCTGACAAGACAGGTTCCTGTCGCAAATGACATAAAAACCAGGGCTATCAAACTAATAATGGCTACAAGGACAAACAAGGATGTTATTAGTTATGGTGCTTCTCCAAGAGCATCAATTGGAATTTTGCTTGCGTCAAAAGCACGTGCATTAATCAGAGGCAGAAATCATGTGAGCAATGAAGATATTAATGAGATGGCATATCCTATAATGAGGCACAGGGTGATTTTAAATTTTGAGGCAGAGAGGAAGGGAATGACAACGGATGATGCAATAAAGCATATACTGGATAAGGTTAAGTGAAAACCATTGAAAAATAAACAATTAAAAATAAAATCAATAAAAAAATTCCAATAATTAAAAAATACATTAAAAATTAAAATAATTCAAATTAAAACTTATTAAAAAAATAAATAATTAAAATTTAATAAAATCAGTCCAGAATTATTATTTTTTAAATTATAACAAAATTAAAATCAAATAAAATGATTAATACCGACTTTCTAAACCAGCTGGACAGGTTTCATCTTGTTGTAAAGAAGAGAGTTACGTCAAATTACATGGGGCCAAGAAGGTCTATAGCAACTGGGAGGGGGCTTACTTTCAAAGAGCATAGGATGTATGCGCCCGGAGATGATATAAGGCTTATTGACTGGAAGGTATTTGCCAGGACAGATGATTTGTATGTGAAGACTTTTGAGGAGGAAAGGAACTTAACTGTCCATGTCATAATGGATGCAAGTGCTTCAATGGGTTTTGGCAAGCCAATAAATAAATTTGACTATGCCTCTATGCTGGGTGTTGGTTTTGCCTATCTTGCTATGAAGGATAATGAAAAATTTCAATTCTCTACATTTGCTGAAGGGCTTGATGTGTTCCAGCCGAGAAGAGGAATGTCCCAGCTTGCAAGCATGGTTTATCATCTTAACAATACAAAGACGCAGGGACATTCAAAGCTATTGGACGGGATGGTGCAGTACAAGAAAGTCATTGGAAACAGGTCATTGCTTGTGCTGATATCTGATTTTTTATTGGATATTGATGAGGTTACAGAAGCGCTTTATACTCTTGGAGATCATGAGATAAAAATAGTGCAGGTTCTGGATCCTATTGAAAAAGATTTGAAGTACAGCGGAGACTTTAAATTAACAGACAGCGAGACAAAAAATAAATTAAGGACTTATATCAGCCCAAGATTAAGGGTGCAGTACCAGCAGATGCTTGATAACCATTCTGCAAAGATAGAAGAAACGTGCAATAGATTAGGAATGCATTTTCATCTGCTAACAACAGATACTCCTATTTTTGATGCTTTTTACAGAGTTTTAGAATAATTCACATCCAACCTTTTTTTCTAAAAAATAAATAGGTAAAGATTACAGAAAATGCCATTAAACCCAAAGCAAAGTAATAGCCAAATTTTTTTCCTAATTCAGTGTGTATTTCCGGCATGAACTGGAAGTTCATTCCATAAATTCCTGAAATCAAGGTCGGTATTAAAACAAATGAGGCTACAATTGTAAGCGTTTTCATGACCTGGTTTAGGTTGTTGGAGACTGAACTTAAGTAAATGTCCAGAGTTCCTGTCAAAATGTCCCGATAAGTTGCTTCTGTATCAATCAATTGGGTTACATCATCATACAAAGTCCTGAACCTTTTGATATTTTTTTTATCTATGTTTGAGATATATTCTTTTTCTATAGCCGCTATTACTTCCCGGTTTGCTGTCAGGGCCTTATGGAAAAAAATAAGTGTTTTTTTTACAGACAAAATATTTTGGCAGGTAAGCTGATCAGGATGCTCAATGACTTTGTCCTCTATCCTGTCTATTTTTTCTTCTAAAGTGTCTAAAATTGAGAAGTATGTGTTGAAAACCTCATCAAGAAGCCTGTAAGTAAAAAAGCTGATTCCTTTCTCGTAGAGGTTAATTTTTTTTGCTTGTATAAGCTGCTTTATTTTTTGAATGGAGCTTATTTCCTTTAATGTGATTGTAATTACATTATTCCTGTTCTTTGAAATAAAAATAGATAAGGGTGTTGTTAAAATTTCATCATGCTCTACCCACGGAACCCTTACAATTATAAGAGAATAATTTTCCAAATCAGAAACTTTTGGCCTTTCTTCCCTATCCAGGACTTCCTTTAAATCGTTCAATGGTATTTTTGATTTTTGGGAAATCTCCTTTAATTCTTTTTCTGTTGGGTTTATGCAGTCTGCCCAGCATTTAGAAGTGTTGCCTAGATCACTTAAGGACCCTTGTGTTGTACCCTCTTTTTTGAACTTATAAACTTTAATCATTAGAACTTAATTTTGATTTGATGTATATAAATGTTTTGCGGTAGTTTTGGAAGTTGGTGCGAAAGTCTGTGCTTGTGCGTAAATTGCCAATTCAGCAAGCTCCGCAGGATTTGTTATACGACCTGAGCATACGCAGTATGCGAAGCGGAGAAGAGTGCTAAGGCTCCGCACAAGCACGAATTAGATTTTCGCACCAACTTCCAGCACAGCGCACCATTCATCCTCATAAACTGCCTTGTAATTTTCTTTATGACCTACAATGTAATTAAATAATTGCACATCCTGCTTTACCTTGCCCGAAAACACATAATCCGGGTTATAATCTTTGATGATATAATCACTTGCATCTTTTGAAGTTCCCTGCAATATTTCCATGTATCTTTCAAATTCATTTTTATCAAAAAGGTAGGAATAAGTTAAATCTATTCCATGAGTGTATCTTAAATCAGAGTTTTTGAAAAACAGGTAAGGGAATGCATAAGCATTATTAAAAATCAGGGAGTTTTTTTTAATGTTGTTTTTCATCCAATCTGCACAGTCGTTATAATTGTGTAAAAAATTATTATTTTCAATGTCTTTTTTCAATAAGATAAAATTTGCTGAGGCAATGATGATTAATAACAATATTCCTAATATTTTAATACACTCAAAAATTGAAAATTTTTGGTGTCCTGGAAATCTTTGATTTCCATGATATTTTAATTTATTTCTATCAAAATTTTCAAAGTAACTGTTAAGGAAGAATGCTGCTGCAAGAATTGAGAACGGTACAAGATACTCATGCATTCTTCTTGATATTATTGTGTAGGCAAAAAAGAATAATGCCAATGCAAGGTAAAATAATTTGTTTTTATTTATTTTTTTGTCCTTGATTAAAATAAAAAGTGGAATTGCAAGGTAGAAAAAAACAAGGATATTGTTTTTTATGAAATCAAATAAGGACCATGGCTTCCATTCGACATTGAATAAGTTTGATATTAAATTTACCTTAAATATTTGCGTGTAAAGCAGCGCAATGTTATTGGGAAAGTATGGGTTTATTATCAATCCAATAAAAACTCCCAGTAAAGAATACAATATTATTTTGTAATCAAATTTTTTTGAGAATATTCTTTCAAAAAGAAGATAAACTAATATAATGAAAATCTGGATTACAAATCCGGAATAAAAAAGCGCAAAAATCAATGAGGTTAATCCTAACAACAAGTATCTCTTTTTTTGAAGGAAATAGATTGTAAGGATTATTAATGCTATGGCTAAGGGCATTTCCCTTGTCAGGGTAAAGCGATGCATCAGAGAAGCGGATGTGAATAAATAAAGCAGAGTCCAGAAAAAAGAATATTTTATTTTATTCCCGACGAGAAACCAATAGAAAACAGCAAATGCTATTGCCGAAAATAAGATTGATGCAATTTTTGCTCCAAGATCTAAGCTGAAAAATGTGAAAGGTATAAGAATAATCCTGAAAAGCAACTGTATGTCTGCATAATTATTGGATAAAATTGTGTGTTCTGCCCAGGGAAATTCTTTGATAAAGCCCTGATTTTTTATTATATCTGCAGCTTTTATGTGCAGGTAAGAGTCAAAGCCTATTATATATGGACTAGTAAACTGCATTATGCCTAATATTATAAGGAAAGCAATAAAAACCAGAAGATTTTTATGTTTGATTGACATATTAGTGGTTAAAGAACACAATATAATAAATATGTTATGTATAATTTATACTGAATAAAGCTATATTTTACTAAATAATCCCTAAAAACATAGATAATCTAATATATATGTTGCAGAACATAATCTAACCGCAACATTTAAATATGATTGGTTAACTATCATACCACAGAAACTCATGTTTACGAGGGTTTCCTATAAAAAATAAAAAACAAAGACACTTGGAGGTGTTAGAAAAATGAATTTTAAAAAAACAATAAAGAGAATTTCTGCTTTAGGTATAGGAGCATCAATGGTTGGAGCTACTATCTTTGGAGCAATGGCAGCTGATTTAGCGCAATATCCAACTCAATATGTTAAAGACGGTAAATTTACCGGAGTTCTAGTTGTAGGAGATAAAGCAGCAGCAGAAGACGTTATCGGTGTTTCTGATATTGCTGTAAGTTTGCAGTTTGCTGCAACAACACCAGTTACTGTTTCAGCAGGAGGATCTGTTACTGCAGAAGGAGATGCATGGCAGGTACAGAAAGGAGCAACGAATGTTATGGAATTATCAGAAGATGATGGAACATTAAACAGTGGAACAGACAGTGAAGCAATCGGTACAATAACAAGTAATTCTTTTATAGATTCTACAGAACTGCCAGGCTTGCTTGCATCAGGAACAGTAAGCAACACAAAGGGAGATTCTCCTTATGACCAGAGAATGTATTTTGAATATACAGATACTGGATATGTGCAGCATCTTGAAGACAGGGAAGATGTAACAGCAGATTTCCTATATTTCCCAAGTGGAAAGCAGATTGCAAGGTATGAGTTAGAATTTACAACTTCTCTTGAGTCAGATGTTGATGATAGTGCAGGCAGTGCATCATCAACAGGTGATTATCTTACAGATTTTGAAGATACAGAAATTACCATGCTGGGAAGCAAGTTTACAATAGTAACAGCAAGAAGAAATGGAGGTAAGTCAGGTCAAATTAAGCTTACAATGATGGGCGGAGCAGTAAGGGATACATTGCTGGAGGGCAATACAAAAACCTATACTATTGATGGAAAAGACTATGAGGCTTCACTTGCTTTTGTAGATGCAAACAGCGCTAAGTTCACAGTAAATGGTGAAGGAACAAGAGATATGCTTGATGGAGACACAGATAAGCTATCAGACGGAACAACAATTGGTGTTTCAGAGATACTTTACCAGGATTATGCTGGCGGTGTACATAGTGTAGAGTTTTTCCTTGGAGCCCAAAAAATAGAGTTAAAGGATACTAATAGTAACAGTTCAGCATATAGCAATGAACTTAAGGTGGATGATGAAACGATTGATGGGGCAACTGTAGATATTCAAGGTAGTGACGATAGCTCAACTTTTAAGATTGATAAGATAAATATCAATATGACTGCAGATGACAATTACTATGTGCCTGCAGGTGGAAAATTGAGCGAAAATCCTGAGTTGGATGAGCCAGCATTATTATTTACAAGAGGATGGGATATTGAGTACCGGGGTTTAAGCGATGAAGGAAGTGAAGAGATAAGCATAAAAGCAGCAGGATCTGATGACTATGAGTTAAATTTTTTAGATGGAAAAGGAAATGAAGTAAATCTTCCTCTGGTGAATGCAGTATCTGGTTCAGTAATAAGGTTTGGAGACAACGATGATGACCTTATAGTTAATGAGAACAAGTCTATAACAAAAGATGACTATTTTGTAGTGACTGATGTCTCTGATACTGATGGAGAAAGGCAGAGTTTTGCCTTAAGGTACAGAGGAGCAGACAAAATAAGTGCTGACAACCCAATCATCAAATTTAATGAGTTAGGAAGCGGAGACGATATTGAGCGAACAATAAGTGCTCCGAGTTCGCAGACCAGCTATAGTGGTGTTGGTCCAGATGGTCTAACAGTAGTATCAGAGCTTGCACAGATTAAGCTTGGTGGAGGTACTTACAGAGTGTATAACACTTCATCAGCAAAAAGCAATGACTTCAGTATAACAATTAGCTTGGATGGAGATACAACTATAGGTGAAAACACAAACCCTGGCTTGAATACTAAGGGTGGAGCAAGTATCCTGATACAGAATACATCAGCTACAAATGTTACCGTACATATAGATACACCAAATACAGAGGATTATGATGATTTGGCACCAACCGATATAAACTTTTCCCTAACTGCATCAAGCGGAGAAGTGGCGCTGGCTAAGGGTCTCGCAAACGCCCATAACTACAAGGCACCTGATGACGACAATGATAACTCATATATATACACAACTTATGGTACATATGTACAGTTATATTCCCAAACAGGCAGTCCGCAGGAAGTAATCATTGATTACCCTAATGCACAGAGATTACCTCAGGTATTCGTAACTGGACAGGGTGTAAGCTTTACTCAAACAGTTGCAACCACAACTGATGCAGTTACAGTGCAGAGAATCGATGTTGGAGCAACTAAGTTAGCTTCAGAGGTTGCAAACATCAATGCAGTTAACTCAATCCTTGTAGGAGGACCATGTGCTAACGCAGCAGCTGCAGACGTTATGGGCAATCCAGCAGATTGTACAGCAGGATTTGAGCCTGGCGTTGGAAAGATTCAGATGTTTGATGTCAATGGTAATGTAGCTATGCTAGTTGCTGGTTACAGTGCAGCAGACACAAGGAACGCAGCACAAGTAGCTGCTAACTATGGTGACTATGCACTAACCGGAGAAGCAATGGAAGTTACCAAAGTTGGTTCAACTTTAACTGTTGCTGAGCCAAGCGCAGCACCAGCTGAGGAAGAAGCTGCAACTGAAGAATAAGGAAGCAAAACTTCCTAATTTTTTTTCTTTTTATTATCTTTTTTTAATTTAATAATTCTCCAAGAAATATATTATGTTTAGCCCGTTTTATCCTTATTTTTACAAGGCCTTCATTCTGATAGCAATTTGGGATGGAAATAAGCCTGTTTTTTGCTGCAGCAAGCATCTCATGGTTTAATCTTCCAGGACATACAACATTGGCTTCTACAACTTCTCTTTTTTTGAATGGTTTTGGGTATTCTTTGCATTTTTTTACATTAAATCCTTGTGTATAAAGCAGCTTTATGCTGTGTTTTTTCTCCAAATCGCGCAGTTTTCTGGTAAATGTGTCCATTTCCATTGGTTTTACAGGATTCCTGCCGAATTTGTAAGGAAGGAAGCTTTGGATTCCAATTCCAGGACAATTCTTTCCTGCTCCTATCTTTTGGGCAAATTTAGCTAATTTTACCAGTTGATCGTCATTATAACCTGGAAGAAATAGAGGAGCAATGATTAAATCCATTTTTTTTGGGATATATGCAGCTAGTTCCATTACTTTGCTTAAGTTATAAGAAGATCCTGCCATTTTGTCTGCTATGCCTTTATTTAAGGCATTTAAGGATAGGTTTATTCTTGTAAGGCCTGCTTTTGTGAGTTTATCAATAAACTGCTTATTTAGCAATGTTCCGTTAGTGTCGATAGAAATAGCTTTTACTTGCGGTATTTTGGCTATATCTGCCACTAAATCGATTATATCAGCATATAGCAATGGTTCTCCCTGAGCGTTGATATGGGCATCTATATAGCTTTCCTGCTTAAAATCAATGAGCTTCTTTAATTCCTCGACTATGTAGTCTTTTTCAACAACAAAATCAAGCTTTCTTTTTGAGGATGAACCTTCATCCACTGAGCAGTATATGCAGCTTAGATTGCAGCCTGTTATTGGCTTTATTTCAATTATATTAGTGCCTCTGTCTATCAAGCCGAAGTAATTTGTTCCGATTAATGGAATTCCGGAATTTTTATGGACATAAATTGCAGGCTTGTTATTCAGCCTATTTTTCAGTTTTGTAAAGCCTTTTAACAGCAGCATGCTGAATTTTCTTTGGGCTTTTTTATCAGTAATATCCTTAAATTCTATCTTGTTTTGGCTTATTTTGAAATTTCCAATTTTTTCTAGGATAGATTTACCTATGTCAAAATAAAAAATTTTGAGGAAAATTACCCTTACTCTGCTGCCTTTTTCTTCGAAAGAAAGGTCTTTAAACGTTAATTCGGCCATGAGCAAAGTAAAGAAAGTTTTTTTATAAATGTTGCTTAAAGGAATATAATAGTCTGATGTCTTATTTTAAAAATAATTATAAAAAATTATATAAACTAACTAGTATTATTTGTTTTTGGGGTTGGTTATGGAAACTAAAGAGATTAATATTACGTATGAGACTCTGTTTGAGATTTTGAAGAGAGAGAAGGATATAACAGAGCTGCAGAAGCTGGAGCCGGTTTTTTTTAGTGATTTTGTTGATTATCTTAATGAGAAAAAGAAAGTTCTTGAGAAAGAAGATTCTATGTTTTCCTATGATGAGAAAAAGAAAGTCGAGAAGCAGATTGACAATGCCAGGAGGATAATTAAGGAAATATATGAAAGGAGGGAGAAAAAGATAATAGATATTGCCCTGATAAAAAGCAGGACAAAGTCAGATGTCATGGATACATCATCTTTCCTTGAAAATGAAAAACGGCTTTTTGATGAAACTGTTAAGGTTCTTGATAATTTTCGCAATGAGGTTATCTCTAATGTTCTGAGCGGAAAAAATCCTGTAAAAACAGATGTTGCAGATGAAAAAAGCAAGAGTGAAGTGACAGAAGAAAAGAAAAATGCCAAGATTATAAGGTTTCTAAACCATGTCCCTAAGTTTGTCGGGAAGGAGCTAGAGGATTATGGGCCATTTGAAGAGGAGGATATTGCCAATCTTCCATCAGAAATTGCAGATGTTCTTATAAGCAAAGGAAGCGCTGAGGAGATTAAGAGCGGATAATTAGTATTCTATATTTTCACACTCAATCTTACTTAACCAGCAATTAGAAACATTTTTAAATTAACTCCAGATACCAAAATGCATGATATTACCTAAAAATACCAATAGGCACTGTCCATACTGCAAGAAGCACACTAATCACAAGATAGCGCTTAATAAAAAGAAAAGCCCAAGAAGCATGACTTATGGAAGCAAGCTAAGGGCTAAGAGAAGGGGCCTTGCAAGGGGCATTGGAAACATGGGAAGGTACAGCAAGCCAGCTGTAACCAAATTCAAGATGACCGGGAAAAAAACAAGCAAGAAATTAGACTTGAGGTATGAATGCAGCACGTGCAAGAAAAAGCATATGAAAAATAAGGGATTTAGAGCGAGAAAGATTGAGTTTAAGTAACCAGGTGATTTTTATGGATGATTTTAGAGAGCCAACAAGCAAATTCATTAAGGTAAGATGCTCTAAATGCAAGAACGAACAGACAATGTTTGGAAAGGCATCTTCAAAAGTAATCTGTTTAGTGTGCGGTAAAGTGCTGGCAGACCCTACTGGCGGAAAAAGCAAGGTTAAAGCCAGAATTCTGGAAGTTTTGGAATAAAAATTTTTAAATAAAATGCTGCTAAAAAAGGAAGGATTTCCTGAAGAAGATGAGCTAGCTATATGCACCGTTACAAAAGTGCAGTTTCATTCTGTTTTTGCAAACCTGGATGAGTATGGAAAGGGAGGGATGATACATATTTCTGAAGTAAGTCCTGGAAGGATTAGGAATATCAGGGACTTTGTTAAAGAAGGAAAGAAAGTAGTGTGCAAGGTTTTGAGGATCAATACAGATAGGGGGCATATAGACTTATCATTAAGAAGAGTAACCGAAGGGCAGAAAAGGAATAAGATTGATGAATTAAAACAGGAGCAAAAAGCGGAAAAAATCCTGGAGTTTGTGGCTAAGGACCTGAAGATAGATGTAAAAAAATTATTTTATGACATTACTAAGAACATATCTGAAAAATATGCATCATTGTATGGATTTTTCCAGCAGGTTGTTGTAGACAGTGCAGCAATAAAGGATGCGGGCGTAGAAGAAAAAACAGCGGAAAAAATTGTAGAAGCTGTCAAGTCAAGGATTAAGGAAGCAAGCATTAAGATAGAAGGAAAGTTAAAGTTAACAAGCTTTGCATCAAATGGCATAGATATTATCAAGGAAGCGCTTAAAAAAGCAGAGGAAATCGGCAAAAAGAGCATATCAATAAAATATCTCGGGGCAGGCTCTTATAATATCATAATTAATGCAAAAGAATACAAGGATGCTGAAAAGCTGCTTAAAGAAGCATCGGAAAAAGCGATAGAGCATGTAATGGAGTATGATGGTGAAGGTGAATTCACAAGAGTAGAAACATGAAAACCATTTTAAGATGTGAAAAGTGCAGTGAATTCACAATGAAAGAATCATGTTCATGTGGGGGAAAAGCTTTAACTCCAAAGCCAGCTAAATTCAGCATAGAAGATAAGTATGGTTCTTATAGAAGAAAAGCAAAGCTTGAAATTTTTAAGAAAAAGGGGATAATTTAAGCAATAAATTGTGGTCATTATGAGTACCTGGAAAATTAATGAAATAGGGAAAAGGCCAAAGCTGAGTAAGCCGTTGCTGATAGAAGGTCTTCCGGGAATAGGCAATGTAGGCAAAGTTGCAGTAGATTTTCTTATTGATGAATTAAAGGCAAAAAAATTATATGAGATTACATCCTATACTTTTCCGCATTCTGTTTTTGTGAATGAAGATAATCTTGTTGAGCTGCCGATGATAGAAGTTTTTTACAAGAAATTCGACGGGAAAAGGCAGGATTTATTGCTTCTTGCAGGAGACGTGCAGCCCATGGATGAGGTAAGCAACTATGAATTTTCCGACAGACTGCTTGACATGGTGCAGCAGTTTAAAGGAAAAGAGATTATAACTCTTGGAGGCATAGGGCTTGCAGAAGTCCCTAAAAAACCAAAAGTTTACTGCACTGCAAACAATAAAAAAATAATCCAGAAATACAAGGATGGGATGATAAACGATAAGCTTTATGGTGTTGTAGGTCCTATTGTCGGTGTTTCAGGCCTTTTAGTTGGTTTGGCAAAAAGGAGAAAAATAGATGCCATAACATTTCTGGCAGAAACTTACGGCCATCCTATGTATCTGGGCATTAAAGGGGCCAGGGAGATTTTAAAAGTTCTTGACAAAAAATTAAAGCTCAAAATAGATTTAAACAGGCTCGACAAGGAAATAAAGGATATTGAATCGGAGATGATGAAGAAGACAGAGCAGTTCAGCGATGTTGCCAGACAGACAGCATTAGGGAAACTAAAGAGCAAGATTGGGAAAGAAGTTGATTATATTGGGTAAAAGCCTGATTGATTTTATTGTTATTTATTTCGAAATGTTTATATAGTGTTCTTTTCTTATTTTTTAGCAAAGGGTGGTAATTTGTCTAAAATAAAAAAGATAATAGCTAGAGAAGTTCTTGATTCCAGGGGAAATCCTACAGTTGAAGTAGATGTTGTAACTGATAAGATAACTGCAAGTGCTATCGTGCCGAGCGGTGCGTCAACCGGAAAGCACGAGGCACTGGAGTTAAGAGATGGTAATAAAAAAAGGTATAATGGAAAAGGGGTAATGAAAGCAGTTGATAATGTCAATAAAATTATTTCCAAAAAACTTATTGGTCTTGATTGCAGAGACCAAAAAAATATTGATGAGGTTATGATTGACTTAGATGGGACAGAAAACAAGTCAAAATTGGGAGCAAATGCAATTCTGGGAGTGAGCATGGCTATTTGCAATGCAGGAGCTTTTCATAAAAATACAAATTTATTTGAACATATCAGAAATATTTCAGATTCAAAAAGATTATCATTGCCGGTTCCTCAATTTAATATTATTAATGGCGGAAGACATGCCGGAATTGATAATGATATCCAGGAGCATATGATAATGCCCGTTAAATTCAATAATTTTAGTGATGCAATAAGGGCAGGTACGGAAGTTTACCATGAATTAAAGGGATTGTTGAAAAAGAAGTTTGGAGCTCAGGCAATTTTACTTGGGGATGAAGGGGGTTTTGTCCCGAAAATAAATGATGTTGATTCTAGATTGGAGCTGGTTGAAAAGGTTATTGAAAATGCAGGGTATAAAGGCAGGATATCTTTCGCATTGGACTGTGCTGCGTCTGAATTTTATTACGGGAAAAATAAAAAATATACAATTGGAAATCAAAAATTTGATGCTGGTGAATTGATAGATTTCTATAAAGACTTAGTTAAAAAATTTAAAATAAGCTCGATTGAAGACGGCATGGCAGAGGATGACTGGAACGGATGGAAAGAGCTGAATAAAGAGATGGGGGATAAAATACAGATTGTAGGGGATGATTCATTGGTTACAAATACTACTAGGATAAAAAGAGCTATTGAGGAAAAATCATGCAATGCCTTATTGTTGAAAGTAAACCAGATAGGGACTGTAACTGAAGCTATTGATGCTGCAAATCTTGCCTTCAGGAACAAATGGAATGTTGTAGTAAGCCATAGAAGCGGCGAAACAGAAAACAGCTTTATTGCTGATTTAGTTGTTGGGCTAAATGCAGGGCAATGTAAGTTTGGAGCTCCTGCAAGGTCAGAAAGAACTGCTAAGTATAACAGGTTGTTGAGGATTGAGGAAATGCTTGGCAGCAAAGCAAGATACTCCAAATTAAGCTTCTAAGATGAAAAAAATTATAACTCTATCAAGCGATTTTGGAGTCCAAAGCCAAGGTGTTGGTATTATGGAATCTGTTGCATATGAAATTAATCCAGAAGCGCATGTAATACATTTAATGCACGGCCTTCCAAGCTTTGACTTATTGTATGCAGCAAGAACAATGGAAACCTTAAACTATGTGCAGATTGGCTTCCATGTTTGTGTTGCTGATCCGGGTGTCGGAACAAAAAGAAAGCCAATAATAATAGAAACAGGAAGGGGTGATTTTTTAATTGGCCCTGATAACGGAGTTTTAATACCTGCGACAAGATTTTTGGAAGGAATAAAAAAGGTTGTTGAGATAACTAATGAAAAATATATGAGGAATCCTGTAAGTCCAATATTCCATGGCAGGGATATTTTTACTCCGGCTGCTGCATATCTTTCTAAAGAGGTAGGGATAGAGGAATTTGGGGATGAGATAAATATAAAAGATTTAGTAAAAGGGCCTTATGAAGATGCTATAATTGGGAAAAATGAAATTCGGGCAAAAATAATATCCATCAATAAATTCGGATCTTTGCATTTGAATATAATGCATTCCTCATGGGACAAATTTGATATTAAGCTTAATGATATTGTTAAGGTGAATTTTAATAATAACTCAATAAAAATGCATTATGCAACAACTTTTGGCGACGTGGAAATGAGAAAACCTTTAATAATGAAGGATGATTATGACAGGGTAGAAGTGGCATTAAACCAGGATTCTTTTGAAAAAAAATATAAAGTTAAAATTGGGGATGATATAGTTATAAAAAAATGATAAAACTAGTGCTTCAGAGACATGGGGAAAGTGTATGGAATAAAGAGAACAGGTTTACTGGGTGGACTGATGTTGATTTATCTGAGAAAGGGGTTGAAGAAGCTAAAAAGGCAGGCAGGATTTTGAAAAAAGAAGGTTATGTGTTTGATATTGCATTTACTTCTGTGCTAAAAAGAGCAATAAAGACTTTGGATATAACATTTAAAGAGATGGGGCATAAGGCAATACCCATACATAAATCCTGGAGGCTGAACGAAAGGCATTACGGAGCTTTGCAAGGGCTTAACAAGGCAAAGATGGCAGAAAAATACGGGGAAGAGCAAGTGCATGAGTGGAGAAGAAGCTATGATATAAGGCCTATGCCTTTGAAAAAATCAGATAAAAGATATCCGGAAAATGATCCCCTTTACAAAGACTTAGATGAAAAAGACATACCATCAGTAGAATGCTTAAAGGATACTGTCAACAGATTTTTGCCATACTGGAAAAATGAAATAGTTCCGGAAATAAAATCCGGCAAGAGAGCCATTATATCGGCTCATGGGAATAGCTTAAGGGCTTTGATAAAGCACCTCGATAATGTTTCTGATGAAGATATTGTAAACTTTAATATTCCAACTGGAATTCCATTAATTTATGAACTTGATGACAATCTAAGGCCAATAAAACATTATTATCTTGGAGACCCCAAGGATGTGGAGAAGGCAATGAAAGCTGTTGCTGCGCAGGGAAAAGCTAAGAAGTGATTATTTTTTCTCCAAAACCAAAGCGGCAGCCCCTAAAATTCCAGCTTCTTTTAATTTTGAAGGCAGGATTTTGCATGGGTTTTGAAAATATCTTTCTTTTACTGCTTTGTTCATGCTTTTTGAAAATAGTTTCCAGGAGTTTGATATTTTTCCCCCTATGACAATTATGTCTGGATCTAAAGCATAGATTATGTTTGTTAATCCAATGCCAAGATAATATCCCATTTCATTGTAAGTTTTTATGGCTTTTTTATTTCCTTTTATAGCTAGCTTGTATATTGAATAAGGATCGCTTTTGCCAAAAATCCTTGTTATGCCTCGTGCTGCAACATGGGTTTCTATGCACCCGTGATTTTTGCACCTGCTTTTTGGGCCGTTGTAGTTTATTGTCATATGTCCTAATTCAGCAGCATTATTCCTACCGTGATATATTTTTTTGTTTATTGTAATCCCAGACCCGAATCCAGTTCCTAGTGTTATTCCTGCAACATTTTCATAATTTTTTCCTGAGCCAAAAACAGCTTCTGCAAGTGTAAAGCAGTTTGCATCATTATCAAGAAATACAGGCAGCCTGAATTTTTTTTGTATTATTTTTCTTAAAGGGGTGTTTTTGAAAGGAAGGTTGACAGGTTTTGTTATGATGCCTTTTTTGTAGTCTAAAGGGCCGGGGCTTCCAATTCCAATGCCAATAACATTTTTTGTTTTTACTTTTTCAATTGTTTTTATGATATTTTTAGTTACTTGATTAGTGCCTTTTTTTGTTTCTGTTTTTATTTCATATTTTTTTATTATTTTTCCGTCTAAATTGATTAATGCTGTTTTTATGTTTGTTCCTCCTAAATCAACTCCAATGATATGTTTCATTTTAATGTAAAATTATTTCATAATATTCTATCTACTTAAACTTGATTTGTTTATTTAAACTTTTTGAATTTTATTTTTGATAATCCATGAGATTAGTGAATAGTTTGCAATTAATCTATCATGGATGGAGAATGTATAAATTAAGTCCATTATAAAATGGGTTAAGAGGCCTATCGTGGCCATTAAGATTATATTAGAATAGAATGACAGCAAACTCATGAGGATTATGAATTCTATTGTGTGAAATATAAGGAGTATTCCGATGTTTTTGTGATAGCTGTTTTTCTTATTTGTGACAATATAATGATTATAGCAATCAGAAAGCTTAAGATTTTTGTATCTAAAAGCATAATTAATATAATGGTCAATGTCTATCAAAACTCCCCCTATAAAAATAAAAATTACTATCCGACTGAATGCAGGATATAGTATTGCGGCTAAAATTAAGGAAGTTAAAAAGTGAACCCAGATTTTCATTTTTAGTGCATTATTTGATATTTGTTTATAAAATTTCCTAAATTCAGTTTTATCCATAATTCTCCTATAATTGCAAAAACTTAAAAATTACATTAGAATAGTATACATCATGGACATTAAATCTATAAAAAATAAAGTGCCTGCTAAATTATTTGATATTCTTCAAAAAGAAATAGCAGAGTTGAGGCCGGCGCAGGCAAAGGCTGTGGGTAAAGGTCTTTTGGACGGGAAAAATCTGCTTGTGTGTACTCCAACGGCATCAGGAAAAACCTTAATTGCAGAACTTGCTGCATTAGATTCTATTATTGAAAAAAAGAGAAAAGCAATTTACATAGTTCCCTTAAAGGCGTTGGCATCAGAGAAGTACAAAGATTTCAAGAAAAGATATGAAGGCATAGCAAATGTTGCCTTATCTATAGGAGATTTAGACTCAAGTGCGGAGTGGCTTGGCAGGTATGACCTGCTGATTCTGACTGTTGAGAAGATGGATTCAATGCTGAGGCGCCATGTTCCCTGGATTAATGAAGTGTCAACAGTAATAATTGATGAAATACATTTGATGAATGACCCTAGCAGAGGGCCGACATTGGAAATACTGATAACAATTTTAAAACAAGTGCTTAAAAAAGCGCAGATAATCGGATTATCTGCTACTATAGGAAATCCAGAAGAGCTGGCAGAATGGCTGAAAGCAGATTTAGTTATAGATGACTGGAGGCCAGTAAAGCTGCATAAAGGAGTTTATCTGGATGGGGAGATTGAGTTTGAGCAATAAATTATTTTAGATATCTGCGCGTGGCCTTAGAGGGCTTCTCAACTTCGCAACGCTATACGTTGCTCAGGTCGCATAACACATCCTGCGGAGCTTGCTGAATTGGCAATTTAAGCATAAGCACCGAATTTAACAATATCCAAAATTATAGAAAACCTTTAAAAAATCGCTCTATTATCTTTTCTTAAAATGAAAGTAATGCTAATTGTCCCTCCGTACCCAAAGGACAAGATATTCAGGAAATCCATGAAAAGCCTTGGCGCAGTGCTTCCTCCTTTGGGAATTACTTACATAGCTGCAATGCTTGAAAAATATTCTCATGAAGTTAAGATAATTGACGGCCCTGCAATGGCTACTGTTCTTGAATACGGCTTTGAAGAGCTGGAAAAAAACATAAAAGAGTTTAGCCCTGACCTTACAGGAATATCTGCCTCAACTTCCCAGATGGACCATGCCAAAAAAACATTGAAAATAATAAAGGAAAATAATCCAAACTGCATTACTGTTCTTGGAGGAGCTTTAATCAGCGCTGACACAAATGCCCTGCTGCATTTCAATGATGCTGATTACGGTGTTTATGGAGAAGCAGACCTGACTTTTCCTGAAATTATAAAAAAAATAGAAAACAAGGAAAAGATTGAGGGCAGCGAAGGCCTAATCTGGAGGGAAAATAATATTGTTAATTTCCTTAAGCCAAAAGTGATTATGAACCTTGATGATATTCCGATGCCTGCAAGGCACCTTCTTAATATGAAAATTTACAGGCCGTCACCTGCCAATTACAGGAGACTGCCTGCAACAACAATGATGACTAGCCGCGGCTGTCCTTACAAGTGCATTTTCTGCTCAAAGCCTACTATGGGGACTGCTTTTAGGGCTCATTCTGCAAAAAGGGTTGTTGATGAAATTGAGCACCTGGTAAATGAATATGGAATTAAAGACATACAGATGTTTGATGATACATTCACTTTGCTTCCAGAAAGAACCAAGGAAATATGCAAGGGCATCATAGAAAGAAAATTAGACATAGGCTGGAACTGCATGACAAGAGTAGATAGGATTGACAAAGAAATAACAGACTTGATGAAAAAAGCAGGCTGCTATGAAATGGGATTTGGCATTGAGTCAGGCTCTGAGCGTATGCTTAAGTTCATAAAAAAAGGCGTTACAAAACAGCAAATAAGAAACGGAGTAAAATTGGCAAAAAACTCTGGAATCCATGTCCGCGGCTTTTTCATGATGGGCTTCCCGACAGAAACAAAAAAAGAAGTCCTTGAAACAATTGAATTTGCAAAAGAGCTTGATGTTGATGTTGCCCAGTTCATGGTTTCTACTCCATTCCCGGGGACTGAATTATGGGAAATCGCTAAAATGTCCGGGGAGATTAACGAGGACTGGAGCAGCTTCACTTTTTATGCCCCGGATGAAGTTCCGTTTACCTCAAAATTATTAAGCAAAAATGATATCCTTGATTTGTACAAGAAAGCCTACAAGAGCTTTTATTTAAGGCCGAAGTTCATCTTAAGGCAGTTTCTCTACATAAGGTCATTTACAGACATAGAAAGGCAGTGGAATGCAGCAAAAGGAATTCTTGGATTGTAGTTAGTAAGTTTTAAATAAAGCCGATAATTCACCCAAAGGATGAACATATTAATCACAGGCATAGCTGGATTTATAGGAAGTACATTAGCTAAAGAGCTTTCTAAAAATGATAGCTATAATATTATTGGCATAGACAACTTCAACGATTACTATAATCCTGAATTCAAGGAAGAAAATATCAAAGGCTTAAAAATAAAGCTTTACAGATATGATATCAGGGATTTTGACAAGCTAAAAGAGATTTTCAAAGAAAACAAGATAGATAAGATAATCCATCTTGCTTCCATGGTTGGTGTGAGGTCCAGCATAGACAACCCTTTTGTCTATGAAGAAGTCAATATTAAGGGAACTTTAAATTTATTAGAGCTTGCAAAAGAAGTCAATTGCAAAAAGTTTGTTTTTGGCTCAAGCTCAAGTATCTATGGCAACTGCAAAACAACGCCTTTTAATGAAAAACTGGATGCTTATCCAATTTCTCCATATGGTGTAACAAAAAGATCCGCAGAGCTTCTTTGTCATTCTTATTCTCACCTCTATAATCTCCCAATAGTATGTTTAAGGTTTTTTACTGTTTACGGCCCAAAAGGAAGGCCGGATATGGCCCCGTATAAATTCACTGAAATGATTTTTAATGGAGATGAAATTGAGATGTTCGGAGATGGAACTTCAAAGAGGGATTACACTTTTGTTGCTGATATAGTTGATGGAATCATAAAAAGCCTTGATTTGGATGCTGGATTTGAAATAATAAATCTGGGCAACAGCAATCCAATAGAGCTGAATAAACTGATAAGCCTGATTGAAAAAACCCTGAATAAGAAAGCAAAAATAGTTTCCAAAGGCGAGCAGCCAGGAGATGTAATAAGGACATATGCTGACATAAAAACAGCAGAAGATCTGCTTGGCTATAGTCCTAAGGTCAATATTGAGGAAGGTATCAAGATGCTCTGCGAGTGGTATGTAAAGAACAGAGCCAATAAGTAATTGTTATGCACAGAATACACAAAAACAAAGTTTGAGTTAAAATGTCAAAGCCAGATATTACAATGTTTTTTCCTGCTTATAATGAAGAAGAAAACATTCAAAAACTTCTTACTTCAGCTGTTAAAGTCCTTAGACAAAGTGCAAATAATTATGAGATTTTGGTTATTGTTTATGCTGGCTCAACTGACAAAACCATAGCTGTTGTAAAAAAGTTTAAAAAGAAAAACAGGAGAATAAAGCTTTTAATACAGCCAAAAGATAAGAAAGGCATCGGTTACGCAAAAATAATGGGTTTTAAGAATGCTCGTTACTCTTATATTTTTTATGCGGACTCTGATAACCAATTTGACCTAAAAGAATTCAAGAAATTTTTGCCTTACATTGGCAAATATGACATTATTGCTGGCTATAGGATAAAGAGGCATGACCCAAAGGCAAGAATTATAATATCAAAAATTTATAATATAATGATGCGCACGTTATTCGGAACAAAGGAGTGCGATTTGGATTGTGCATTCAGATTGGTCAACAAAAAGGTTATAAACAGTATAAGCTTAAAATGCCGCACCGGAGTTGCAACCACAGAGATTCTGGCTAAGGCAAGAAAAAAGGGGTTTAAGATAAAGGAAGTGGGCATTAATCATTACCCAAGAAAGTTAGGCCAGCCAATATTTGAAAGTAAATTTTTAAACTTACCAAAGCCAAAAGTCGTGATAAATATAATCAAGGATATTTTATTGCTTTATGGGGATTTAAACGAAAAATGAAAATCAATGATGCTTACGAATCTATGTTTGGTAGAGAGACGGCTACTGAAGATGATCACTTCATGCCTACACTCCTGCCATTAAATCTTAACAAGCCTCTGATAAGCTCAGTAATGGAGCAGGCCAAAAAAGGCCGTAAATGGGTTCTTGCTTTTGTAATCGGAACAAAGCCCTGCTTCTATAAATTCTATGGAAGCATAGTAGCTGCAACCAAAAAAAACATTCCCTTTTTTATTATCAACTCAAACCAGCATTATGATGATATACTGACGCATGGGATTAGGGAATTTGATTTCCAGAATAAAATTGCATCAAATTTTTCAATAAGGGGGGACTTAGCTCAAAAATCAGCAGAGTTAATGATAAAAACCTCATGGTTTGCCAAATACCTCAGGAAAAATTGGCCCGAAGTTACTGTTATTCCTGTTGTTCTTGGAGACACAATAATGACCAGCATTGTGCCGGTTGCATGGATGTTTTCCAGAAATGAAAAAGCTATACAAAACGAAGCAGGATTAAGAAGCATGACTCCTGAGGCCATGAAAAGATACGATAAAATAGACATTGGAACATTCATAGACCAACAGTTCTATGGAAAATGGATTCTTATGAGAAATGAGCCCTTTCCGGAGCAATACGATACCTATACATCTGCTGCAGCCTCTCAATACCTATTTGCTCCAGTTTCTCTTAACAAAGAACATCTTCTAAGGGAAGGCTATCCCGAAGAAAATATATGGGTCATTGGAGGGGTTGTCGCTGATGCGTTAGAGCTCAAAAGAAAAATAAAGCCGGAAAAGAGCATATTCAGCATCTACCCTGAACTTGAAAAAGGTGATTGGATAAGGGCGGATATTCACAGAAGAGAAAATCTTACTCCTAGAAGGTTTAAAGCCATAATTGGAGCCATAAAAACTCTGGTTAAAAAAGGGTATAATATCAATTTTATTGAAATGAGCGCAACAAGAATGGCCCTTGACTTTTATGGCCTAAAAAAAGAGATTGATAAGCTAAAGAAAAAAAAGAATTTTCTCTATACAGCTGTTTGGCCTGAATATGGGCATGTCATAGAGTTCTTTGAATCAAATAATTGCATTGCTGCTTTAACAGACTCTGGAGGTGTCCAGGAAGAATTGAATCTTATTGGAAAAGTTTGCATGACATGCCGTATAACAACTGACAGGCCAGAGACTGTATTTGGTGCAAGAAGCAATATTTTAGTTCCTCCTGCAAGTAAAGATATTATAGTTGATATGATAAAATATATCACAAAAAATGATAGTTTAAGGAAGAAGATGGAGTCTCAAAAATCTCTTTATGGAAATAATGTTGGCAAAAAATTTATCTCTATAGTATTAAAACTAATGGGAAAAAATGACAAGCCTTTCAAATGGGCTCATGATACCTTAAAATTATGGAGTGACAATGAAAAAGGTATTGATTATCTCTAAGTCAAAAGATTTAGTAAAAAAGCATTTTTATGTTATAATATTATTTCTTATAACCTTGATTTTCTTTTCAGGAATACTAAGTTCTTCAAAAACCTTAAGTAACATACACTATGCAAATGATATGACTTTTCAGTCTGAAAATATAAGGAAGTATCTACACGAGTCTGGAACCATCCCACTTTGGACACCATATTTCTATTCTGGACAGCCATTTATCGGAGTACCAGAACATTACTTATTTGACCTTAATTTTCTGTATATTTTCTTATTCAAAAATATATTTCTTGCTATGAACCTTGCAGTAATAAGCTACTTTTTTCTCGCTGGACTGGGAATGTATCTTCTTGTTTATGAAATAATGAGGAAACAAAATGCTGCATTTATTGCAGCTCTTATTTTTATGTTCAATGGTCTGATGCAAAAATTCGTAATTGGTGGTCATCTCAATATTTTGGAAAGCTATGCATTAATACCTTTTGTTTTTCTCTTTACATATAAATCCCTGTATAAAAAAAAATGGTTGAATAATTCTATAATTGCTGCTTTCTTTTTTTCATTAATGGTCTATGCTGGAGGAATAATATTCTTTCTTTATACTGGATTAATAATCGGAGTATATATGATCTGGAGCTTAATAGGACGTAATTTTAAAAAAAGAGCGGTAAAGGTGATGCTTGTTTCCATTGTTATAATTACAGTATTAATCGGCTTGTCAGCATTAAAGCTGCTGCCTATTCTTGAATTCACAAAAATGTCCAACAGAGGTGCTGGAGTGAGTTATCAGGAATACCTTGGCTATCCAATAGATTTGAGTGACTTATGGAATCACCTGATTAATTTATCATTTAGTGGCGGATTCTCTGGAGCAATAGGCATAACTTCCTTTATATTGTTATTATTAGGATTGCTATCCTTCAGGAAGAAAATTGTTTTATTTTCTGTTTTATTGATAATACTCTCTATTTTGCTTGCTGCAGGAACATTTGTTGCAAAATTTTTCTACACACTCCCTGGATTTGGGCAGATGAGGCATATAGAAAGAGTATTAATAATGTTTGTTTTTGCATCTCCATTAATTGCAGCATACGGCTTCAATAATTTAGTTAATATTTTAAGAAACTACAAAAAAAATATCAAAGAAGGGCTGATATTTTCAGTTGTATTGGCAATTTTAGTTATTGAGCTGGTATTATTGCAAAAATTTCCAGCATCTCTTGAAATTATAGAACCAAATGATATACCAATTGTGAATGAGATAAGTAAAGACACCAGTGATTTTAGAACCATTAATATTGCACTTTCAGACTTAATAGGGGCTTCTGGTTACAATTACATGGCTCAGCTTGATATAAGCAGTATTAAAGGTGGTGGTGGCATTTGGTTTAACGACTATGTGGGATATTTAGCGATAGCGCAACAGACAAAATCCGCAAAATTATGGGGGCTGCTTAATAACAAGTATGTCATTGCCGGAGAAGAATCTGGAATATCTGGTTTGAAATTCATAGATAAGTTTGAAGAATGCGAAAAATGCCCGATAGGAGAGGCTGATGGGCCTTATCTCTATGAAAACACTGAATTTATGCCGCGGGCTTTTTATGTGGATAAAAGCATTCTTGTTGTTGGAGACAAAAATAGTGTTGGACAGATAATATATCCTGTGCTTTTAGATGAAAATTTTAATCCCAGAAAAGCCGTAATAATAGAGGGAAAAGATTCAATAAGCAGCTATAATCCTGAAGAATTGGAAAACTATGATGCCATAATACTTACTGCAGCGCTAAATAGTGTAGAGGTGGGAATTTTGGAAAATTACGTTAATGATGGGGGAATTATGCTTCCGGATATTTTCAGCAATAAAAATTCCATAGATGGAAATGACATTAAAGAAATGTTTGAAAGATTAGATGGAAATTTTGAAGAGATTGAAATATCAGAATATGAAAGTAACAAAGCAGTTTATAATGTTGGCAGTAAAAAAGGATTTTTAGTCTTAAGTGAACGATTTTCAAATTTCCCAGGATGGCAGGCTTCAGGAAAAGGAAAAAAAGAAATACTAAGATCCAATGGGATAACAACAGCTGTTTTTGTTGACAATGACAGCAAGGTAATGTTTAAATACAGGCCAGAGTCATTTAGAAAAGGCGTAATAATCAGCTCAATAACAGCACTCATATTAATTATTTATTTCAGCTTTCATTGTATAAGAAAATTGGCTAAAAGATAGGTGATCAAAATAAAAATTGACCTGGAAAAAATATTGCTGGCTTTGTTTTTTGCTTTTATCCTGTTTGTAAGCCTGGGAAGTCTATTTAATCATAATATAAAGCATGAATTCCCATTTGCCTATTTTGCATCTGATGCTTTTCAGCATCAGGTAAGGGCAGAAGCAATCAAGGACATGGGGAATTTCAAGTACGAGGCTGCATACATCTCCAAGGGAATTGAAGGGATTGAAGGAAGGTACCCTCCTGTGCTTTACCCTCTGGCTGTGATTTTATCGCACGCTTTAGGCGTAGAAACCTATGATTCTATTCTTATCACAGTGGTATTTTTTGCCATTATCGGAAGTTTTATCATGTATTTCATAATAAAAAATTTCAGCAAAACAGCGGCTTTGCTCTCATTGCCGTTATCATTGATTATTTTTTCCCATCCTGTCTCAACAGGATTCTTATGGGGCCACTGGCCATCATTGTTATCCCAGTCATTTCTCCTGTTATTTTTCTGGGCTGTTATGAGGCTGGATTTAGATAAATCATTCCTTATTATTGCAGTGGTTCTTTCAGCTATAACTCTGACCCATACCTCAGAAGCTATATTCGCTATGCTCTTTTTGGCATTGTTCTTCGGAATAAAATTATTGGCAAAAAAACTAAGCGTCAGGGATATCAAAATTGTAGCAATATCCATTGCTCTTTTTTTCATTATCTCATTTTATTGGCTGGTTATTTTCCAGAACACATGGGCTAAATCCGAGACCTATAATTTTGTGGTTCAGCCAATCTGGGATGGCAATCCTGGATTTTATATAGCTGGTTTTGGATTTTTATTGATACCTATGATTGCAGGGTTGATTTTTTCCCTGCCAAAGCTAAAGCAGCTTCATGTTTCATTGATACTGGCTTTTACAATGCTTATTGCAGGGTTTCTGAACTATATTGGCTTTGGATTAAGGTCATTCCAGGCAAGGTTTTTCTGGCCAATTTATCTTTCGGTATTTTTTGGGTTTGGGCTTTATGCGCTTCTCAAATTTATAATAAGAAAATGGAATTTTACCTATACTGCTGTTATATTTATTGTTTTTTCATTATTATTTGTCGGAATGGTAAAATTTCCAATAATAAAGCAGACAAGCTATAATGTTATACCTTCAATCCCTTATGCTAATGTTCCAACAGGCCCGGGCATAATGAATCCGTTGCACTGGGAAGCCTTGGAATGGATAAGCAAAAATACTCCGGAAGATTCCAAGGCATATTTTTTTTATGGTGACATATACAGCCAGGATGCCTTATTGAGGAATTCAAAAAGGTTTCATGCACAGGTTGTTCCTGATGATTTTATTGATGCGATAAATAAAAGGGAGATAAGGAGAGTCTATGATACAGAATTTCCAGGGGACAGCGGAGGAGGCATAATAACCAGGCCATCATTTTTTTCATTCTACAACAAGGAAAATACATTGGATGAAGATTTATTTGGGAAAAAAGATATATGCCAGTTTGATTATTATATCTTTGACAAGGCAAGCAGGCAGGAAGCATTTGCACAGTATAATTTGCTGATAGCCAATGAGATGGTTACAAAAAACTTCATAGAGCCTGTTTTTGAAAATCAGCTGATTGTAATACTTAAAAACAATAATCCGGGAGATGATTGCATTGAAGAAAGAAGTTTTTGATACTGTAAAAAAAGAATTTAAGTTTATTGGAATTTTGTTTTTATTAGCCCTTGTTATATTCAAAATTGCCTTTTTCAAGGAAGATTTAATGATTTTATTTAGGACTGTACTGTCATTGTTCTGGCTCTTTGCCCTGCCTGGCTATTTTATAATGCTCTACTGGAAGGAAAAACTTGAATTCACAGAAAGGTTCGTTGTTGGTATAGCCTTATCTGCAGCTATAATCGGCATATTAAGCTATTATATTGGTTTATTGGGATTAAACATCAAATACCATATGTTTGTATTGCCTTTAGTGCTGATTGTTTCCGGTATTGTGATAAATATGAGGAAATAAGCCTATTTCTTATAGGAACATTAAATATAAAGAAAGCTTTAAAATAGAATATAGGTTATTTTAGTCCATGGACATCCTTATAATAAAACTAGGCGCAATGGGAGATGTAATTAGAACTACTGCTATTCTTCCTGGATTGAAGGAAAAGTACAAAAACTGCAGCATAGACTGGATAACTAAAAAAGCATCTTTTGATATTCTGAAAAATAATGACCTTATAGAAAATACCTATTTGATTGATGATGGAATTAAAAACTCGCTAAAAAACAAGGAATATGATTTAATAATAAATCTGGATGATGACAATGAAGCATGCATTCTGGCTTCAAAAATCAAGCATAAAGAGATTATTGGCTCATATTCAGAAAATGGGAAAAATCTCTACACAGAAGATTCTTCTTTGTGGTTTGACATGGGATTGATTTCTAAATTCGGAAAGCAAAAAGCAGACGAGCTAAAGGCAAAAAACAAAAAAACCTATCCTCAAATAATATACGAAATTCTTGGCTTGGATTATAAAAAACAAGAGCCAATATTAAGTTTAAACGACTCAGAATTAAACTTTGGAAAGCAATTTGCAGATAAACATAACATAAATAATAATGACTTATTGATTGGAATCAACACTGGAGCTGGTGGAAGATGGCAGGATAAAAGATTAAGCATCAAAGAAACCTGTATTTTAATAGACAAATTAAATAGTGAAGTGAAGGCTAAACTATTGCTTTTTGGCGGCCCTACAGAAAATGAAAGAAACAATAAAATAAAGCAGGAAATAAAAACAGATATCATAGATGCCGGCTGCAATAATCCTTTGATGGAATTCGCTTCTTTGGTGAATTTATGTAATATTATAATAACAAGCGACAGCCTTGCGATGCATATAGGAACTGCTTTGAAGAAGAAGATAGTAGCATTTTTTTATCCCACTTCAGCAGCGGAAATCGAGCTGTTCAACAGGGGAATTAAAATTATAGGAAAAGGGGATTCATACTGCTCTTATGAAACAAAATGCACATCCCCCCCAAAATGGGATATTGATAAGATGATTAATGCAATAAAATCATTGGTATAAAGATGAAAACCTTTGTCATGATTCCAACCTACAATGAAAAAGAGAACATAAAGGCATTAATAGATAAAATTCTAAGCTTAAAAATAAAAAACCTCCACATAGTTGTTGCTGATGATAACAGCCCTGATGGAACATGGAAGATTGTACAGGAAATATCAAAAAATAAAAAGAATGTGCATCTTTTACTGAGAAAAACAGACAAAGGACGTGGCTTGGCAGGAAAAGACGGCTTTATCTATTGTCTGAAGAATAAAGCCGATATTGTGATAGAGATGGATGCTGATATGTCACATGATCCAAAATACATACCATTGATGCTCAAAGAACTAAAAAAAGCGGATTTAATCCTAGGCTCAAGAAGGGTTAAAGGCAGCAGGGAAGTAGGAAGAGGAGCAGTAAGGCAATTAATAACATACCTTGCCAATTTGTACATACGGCTTTTATTAGGATTAAAAGTCAAGGATTGCAATTCCGGCTATCGTTGCTTTAAGAGAAAAGTGCTGGAAAAAATAAATTTAAGCAAGATTGAAGCAAAAGGCCCTTCAATTGTCCAGGAAGTTTTATTCAAAACGCATTTAAATAGATTTAAGATAAAAGAAATACCAATAACATTTGTTGACAGGGAAAAAGGCCAGTCAAAGCTGGGCATTAAGCAGCTTGCATCAGGTTATTTCATGGTATCCAGGTTAAAGTTCCTTAAATTAATCGGAGAGATATGATGAGGATAGCAATACTAACCCCTACATTCAACCATTACAGCGGAATAGACCGTGTAGTTCAATTACAGGCAGAAGAATATGCAAAAAAAGGAAATGAAGTTACAGTTATTGCATTAGAAGCTAAGATAAAGCCTAAAAATTACAAAGTAGAAATTTTAGGCATGCCAAAAAGCACCTTTCTCCAAAGATTGTACAGGCTTTTCTTCTTTCTTGATTCTAAAAAGATAAGATATCATAAAAAGCTGAAAAACTATGATGTTGTAATAAGCCATTTCTACCCGATGAACTGGCTGGCGCATATCGCAAAAAGGCGCCATAAGGTAAAATATGTTTATTTCAATCACGGAATTAATACAACAGGCCTCTTAAACAATATTTCCCAAAAAATATACATGAGATTATTCTCTTTTTTTACAAATATAACCTTAAAAAATGTTGATGAGGCATATTCTGTGAGCAGATATCTGAAAGATGACCTTAAGAAAGTATCTGGAT